>Ga0308159_1000951_pt1 | contig 49715 bp, 49 predicted proteins | sample PhyCR1_FD_201040 | JGI IMG/M metagenome (GOLD analysis project Ga0308159, IMG submission 201040) | Phyllosphere microbial communities from UC Gill Tract Community Farm, Albany, California, United States - DLSLC.R1 | ecosystem: Host-associated > Plants > Phyllosphere > Unclassified | place: USA...
AGTACCCGTATGCGGTGGCGTTGCTCCGCCAGCTGCGCGGCGGGGAGGCGGGACGCATCAGTGCAGCAGACGTGCGCCGTGCGGCTTCAAACTACGATCCGAAAGACCGTGCCGGTGAACCGAAAGACCGCTATCTGGCGGCGCTCGATAAACTGGTGGAAAGCCGTGGCAGCGTGTGCCCGCTGCCGCTGTCGGGCTGCGCGGTCGGACAATATTTCCCGCAAACCGGCTATCGCCTGAGCGAACGTCAGCACCGCCGCTGGGATGTCAGCTACAGCCGCAGGGAAAAACAGCAGGAAAAGGAACGCCTGCAAAAGCGCAGGCGCTATCAGACTGCTGTGGTACAGGCAGAAATCGAACTGGCGTTTATTACCCCGTCAGCACTGACCGCATGGTACAAACGGCAGGAAAAACGGGGCATCTACGATGACGACCTGACGGATATGTTAGCGGCGTGGGGCGGGCGGTTTACCGGCCTGCAGGGCGAGGCATTTAACTCAGGTCAGCCGCTGTGGGCGATCCTCGATGAGCTGGGGGGTGAACTGACAGAACGTCCGGTAGCTCAGCAATGGCTCGATGCCCAGCTGTTGCCGAACAGGCTGCGCGATGACCGGAGGTGAACAATGTGGCGATATTCCCTGCGCTGGCGTTAACCTCATCTATTGCCGTGGCGTCCTGCTGCGGCATTCTCTCTCATCTGACCTCCTTTCTCGCAGCTTGCATCGGCAGGTGCCGCGCCGCTGGCACCGTTCCCGCCAGGGCGGGAACGTTAATGATGTCGCGTTGCTCCTCATGCGTTGTTCCTGGTCATTCCGGTTGTATTCCTTCTGCCTGTTTGTCGCGGCTTGATCTCTCAAAAAGTTAGCGCTAACCCCGTGCCCGCACTGTAGACGTGCCGCCTCTCTTCAAAGGGTTCGTAAACCTGCCTTGTCACCCGGTCACCGGTATTCACGGTGCATTCAGCCCGTTCATACCAGCGCTGCGGCTTCCGCGTCAGCCCTTTTTTGCTCGGCCTGTGGCACGTCTGTCGTGGGGGCACGGCGCCGACGGTTCCGGCTCTCTATGTGAGTAACGCTATGTCCCGATATATGCAGGGTGACTGTCAGCAGGTCATGTCCAAATTTCCATCCCGTTCGGTTGATTTCATCCTCACCGATCCGCCGTACCTTGTCGGTTTTACCGACCGTTCCGGGCGGTCTATTGCCAACGACAAGCAGGGTGACTGGTTATTTCCGGTCAGCCGCGAAATGTTCCGTGTGCTTAAAAATGACAGTCTGGCGGTCAGTTTTTACGGCTGGAACCGGGTTGACCAGTTTATGGCCGCGTGGAAAGCCGCCGGTTTTCGCGTCGTAGGCCACATCGTATTCACCAAAGCCTACTCGTCAAAATCGGCATTCGTCGGCTATCGCCATGAAAGCGCCTACGTGCTGGCCAAAGGCCGCCCGCCGCTGCCTGAAAACCCTTTACCGGACGTGATGCCATGGGCGTATTCAGGCAACCGTTATCACCCGACAGAAAAGCCGGTTTCCGCGCTGCGGCCGCTGATTGAGTCCTTCACGCAACCCGGCGACATTGTGCTCGACCCGTTTGGTGGCAGCGGTTCTACCTGCGTCGCGGCGGCGCAGTGCGGGCGACGCTGGATTGGTATTGAACTCTTAGAGGAATACCGCGCGGCGGGATTACGTCGTCTTACAGAGTTTCAGCGTGGGCGCCCTGCGGCACCGGCTTCAGTCTCACAGGAATACGGGAGCATGGCATGAGCAACTATCAGAATAATATCGACCTGCGGGTGGACGTGGCGGCGCTGGCTAATGCGACTTTTGAGTTACGCGAACAGTTCCGGGCGTTTGAGAAAAAATACTTCTGGGGCAGTGAAGAGTTGACGCAGCGCCTTGCCGGACAAGTGATCAACCAACTCAACTCGCAAATACTGGAAATCTATAAACAGATGAACGAACTCGACCACGCCTTCAAAGACTGATCGTTGCAAGCATGGCCCCGCACGGCGGGGCTATAGCCTGTATCCGATGTTTGCCAGGGCGAACGTCAACGGCCATTGAACAGGCGCTGCCGTGGCTACGCCACTGCGGCTGCCCGTTCATTTCGAGGGGGTAGTGCATATTCCGGGATATATAGGCTGATGCTGGTTTCTATTTGTATGCCGGATATGCGTTGGCTGTGTTTTCATTCTCCTGCTGTGCCTGCTGTGCCTGCTGTGCCTGCTGTGCCTGCTGTGCCTGCTGTGCCTGCTGTGCCTGCTGTGCCTGCTGTGGTAGTGGCTTCTCTTTTGTTTCTTCCTCCTGTGCTGACTGTCTTGTAAAAGTTGTTCGAGCTGGGCGTCACCCTGCGGGCACGGCTGTCATGCTGCGCACAGAGCCAGCAAGCTGTCTCTGCCCTTGCGGGCTTTGCCCGCGGGTTTCCATCCTGACGCAACATCAACACCCCCGCTTGCAGCGGCCAATGGCCGCGCCGCCTGAACTGCCGGCGATGAAGCCACCGGCGCTAAGGACGCCACGCCTTACGCCGTGTCGGGTGCGTTCATTCTCGCCGGGCCGTCTGTGTGCCATCACTCAGCCAGCCCTTCCGCTTCGGGCTTTAACGTAGCACCGCCTGGTCATTCCCCAAGGGGTGAAATGCACTCCGCCAAAACTTTTCCTCGTGCCTCGTAAAACTGTTGTCTCCGCCCCTTGTTGTCTGCCTGCGTTGGCACTCCGTTGCCCTTGCCGCGAAAGAACTCACTGAGAGATGGACTAACCACCGAAGGGGAACAACCAGAATGAACACACAAAACGTCAAGACCGCCGCTCCTGAGTCTACTGAAAGATGTGGGCAAACCACGTCTCTGCGCATGGACGGCTTTATTTCCGACATTTCATCTTCCCATCCTTTTGATGTGGTTCGTGCGGGTGTGGTGATTTCCTCTCTCGAAAGGAAGGCACAGGCAGGGTGTGGGCTGTATTGGGAGATTTTCGAATTCCTCCTAATCCGCAGTCTATTGGATCATCTGTGTCGTCTGCCGGTGAAAGATCGTGCTGTATTTATCGGCGCGATAGTGCTCAGAGATATCACGTTTACGTGGGCAGAAGTGGATCGTATTCAGACGGCCTACCGTGAAGTGATGGCAGAGATTGCGGCAGAGCGTGAATAACCGCCGATGGCGGGATCGTCCCGTCATCACAACCAAGGAGAAACACCATGTATCAACCTGAAATCACTACCGGCTACAGCAGCAGTGACCGTTTCCAGTGGGACGCGAGCGCGGAAGCGGCCTACTGGCAGCAGTGCGAAAAAATTGCTTATACGGACGTGTCAGAAATCACGCTGGGGGCATTTATGGATGCGATCGCGCTGATGTACCCGAAGGACTGGCAAGGGGACGCGCATTGCGAATCGTTCAAGCTTGCTGAAATGGTGTGCGGAGACGTGACGGATATTTACGCCAAAATCGGGGATCGTTATTTCACGTTCCGCGATAAGGCAACCATCACCCACACGGCGATTGTTAACCGCATTACTAAGGAGGTATTAAGCAGGGAAGAGGCGTATCAGAAATGAAAAAAGCAGACTTTCGTCTGCCCTCTCATGCCGGTTTAGACCCTAGGAAGTCAGACCGGCTATCAACAAACAACATGGAGACCAACCATGAAAACTGATGCACAAATAATTACATCCCCCGCGCCGTTTGTAAAGTCTGAGACGGCAAAAAAACACCCGCGCATTGTGCGGGAACCGCTCAACAGTCGGGACATCACCGTACCGCTCAAGGCATTGGGGCGTCACATCATGAAATGCCAGCGTAAACGCCAGTCCGTCAGGGTGCCCGCCATGCGAGTCAGTGAACTCGGGCAGGTGTTGCGCACGCTGGAGTTAAAACGGGCTTACGCCTGATAACCATGCTGCCCTGCGGGGCAGTATTTTCAAGACGTTACGGGGTAAATGATGACTAATAAACTGATGTTCAGGGCGGAAACGCTGAAGCCGGTCATGATGGATGTGAAAAATAACGGCGGCGGGGTGCGGCTGGTAGGCGCAGAAGGTATCTATCTGACTGCCAGAAAACCGTCCTACGTCGGCGCGAAACGCACGATTGCCTACGCCGAAGGGTTTGATCTCGAACAGTGGGACGACATCGGGGCGTTGTTCGACGCGATGGATGACGTCACCGGCATCGAGTGCGCGATTATTGAAGATCTGCCCGTGGATACCGAAACGCTGGAACTGCTGACGACCGGTGAGGCCGATTTGGCAGTACACATCATTGAAGGTGAATTTTTGCTGGCGGCGGTGGTGCGCGGTGCGGAGGTAAACCATGCTGAATGAACAGAGTACAGCAGTTGTCGATCTGGATATCAACAGCCAGCGGGCAGGGGAGGTGATCCCTTCGGTAGCGATTGACCGGATTATTGCCCTGCGGGAAAACGGCCTGAAACAGTATGCCGAGGCGCTGGACATGCTTAACTCTGCCCGAAGGTTGCTGTTAGCCGCCACAGGCGGGGAGTACCTCTACGGTTTTGAACTCTGCGTGAAGGATGCGGTGAGTTGGGCAGACCAACCCGATCGGGCAGAAAAGGCCATTAAAAAGAGCGTAGACGGCAAAATCTGGCACCGGCTGATGAGTGAAACCGGCATGTTTACGTTGATGAGCGGTAAGCAGCGTGACGAATGGGACAGGCAGACAGACGGTGAAGACATGCCGGAAATCACGCTGGATACGGTGCTGGCAACGTTTGAGCAGTTGCATACCCACAAAAATGACACCTTCGAACAGGGCGTGATTGACGTGTTCCGCTTGCTGTCATGGGATTACCGGACAAATAACCCGTGCAAATTTGGGAAAAAAATCATCGTGTCGCGCCTGTTCAATACTTACAGCAGCGGCTATATCACCTTTTCGATTTCAGGGCGTTCAACGCTCGACGATCTGGCGAAAGTTTTCTATCTGCTGGAGGGGCGAAACGTGCCGGATCATCGAGTTTCCGAAGGGGCGAAGTTTAGCGACTACTACCAGCGGGAAGGTTTTTCCGGCAACGTGTACGACGGGGAATATTTCTCCCTGCGGTATTTCAAAAAAGGCACGGTGCATATCACGTTTAACCGGCCTGAGCTGGTAGACCGCATGAATGAAATAGTTGCCCGCCATTATCCGTCTATGTTGCCTGCAAGAGTGTAGGCATGTGCGCTGGCGGGGAATTCTCCGCCAGATTTTGGCCGCGCGAAAAAGCCCTGGCAGGTCACTGCTGCGGCTGCGCCGCGGCGGTTCTCCCGCATACTACAACACTGCCCTGCCTGTTTAGATTCATCCGTTTTATCCTTCATCATTCTCCTCCTGGTGTCACGCTTCTTAGTATTCCTGCTGTGACTCTGATGACTCCTCTGTTTCTTCCTCCTGTGCTGATTGTCTTGTAAAAGCGGTTCGGGCTGGGCGTCACCCTGCGGGCACGGCTGTCATGCTGCGCACAGAGCCAGCAAGCTGTCTCTGCCCTTGCGGGTTTCCATCCTGACGCAACATCAACACCCCGCTTGCAGCGGCCAGATGGCCGCGCCGCTGTCACTGCCGGTAATAAAGCCACCGTCGCTAAGGACGCCACGGCGTGCCGCCGCGTCGGGTATGTGCATCCGTCTGGTTCAGTGTGTTCATCACGGCTTGTTATCGCGCGGGGCTGAACGTAGCACCGTCTGGTCAGCCCAAAAGGGGTAAATAAACTCCGCTAAAAACTTTTCGCCCTGCCGTTCGAAAACTTTATGTCTCCGCCCCTTGTTGTCTGCCTGCGCCGTTATTCCGTTGCCCCTGCCGCGAGATAACAGACCGTTAGATGATTTTTCACTTAAAGGAGAGAACCCGGATGCACACACATAACGTCAACGTCAAAACCGCCACAAGAAAAACGCCCGAAAGATTTTCTCAGGTCAAAATCTGCAACGTGATTGCCGAACAACAGTCGTTGATATTACGTCTGGCCGGTTTATGGAATTTCCAGCTGTCACCAGAGGAAGAGGAGGAAGAAGTCAGTATGTTAGTGCTTCAGCTGGCTGAAAACGTCCGGTTATACGGCGTGACAGACTGGTCTTGTAAGAAGCCGAAAATTTTATGGGATATCGCCTGTTTCTGGATCCAGGCACAGAAGATGGCCATCAGTTTATATGAGATGAAAGGCGCCCGCGCCGTGGAATATGCCCGCAGTGAACTGGCCGATTTCTTAGCGCATGAAAAGTATTACAGGGACAGAGAAAACGCCACCGCATAACCCGACATTCAAACTTTATTTATTTCGGGGAGTGACTCCCCCCTATCATAAAAGGACTATCACAACATGATTTCATTATCTTCATTGGTTCAGAATAAAAAAATCATTCTCAGGTTGTCGTGGGTAGTGTGGTAACAACGAACCTGTATTCATTGGGGCGCGGCGTGGTATATCAGATCCACGGTGAACAAAAGCCGGACACCATAGAAGAAATGGGCGGCGGCGTTATGGTCAGCGGCGGTAATGCTGAAATTGATATTGTTTATCTTTGTGGAAAATTCAGTAAACGTTTGCCGGAGTGTATTTTGCGTGGCGTGCAGTGGCAAATTTTAGACGAAGTGGTCACCGCGGATAAAATCAGCAGACTACTTGTAAATGCAGCAGAGTGTGCAGACAAAGAAAAGATGGAAGAAGAAAAGAATGCCCGTGCATTTGCCGCAGAAATTCAACGTTTAAAGACTGCGCCGGAATATGTACATCTTGAACAAGGAAATTGCAGTAGCGGTAAACTGGCGGCTAAAAATATTCGCAAAGAGCTTAAACAGTTTAAAGGCATAAAATTTTCTGTCCGAAATCGACATTATGGTTCTGTGGATGTTAACTGGACGGATGGCCCGACGCTGGAAAAAGTGAAAGCCATCATCGACAAATACAAGGACGGTTATTTCAACGGAATGGAAGATATCTACGTATCCAAAGAGACGCCGTTTAATATGGTTTTTGGCAGCGCACAATATCCGAGTGCTAAGCGTTCGTATTCAGACGCGATGATCGGGAAAGCGATCGACAAAATAATTTCTGCCTATGATTTGAAATTTGAAGTTATACCGACAGCAGAAGATTTCAGAACGGGGAAGCTGTGGTCAGAAAAGCGTGAAGTTTTTCATCACGGATTACAGTCTAAAATACACGAGACTCTAGCAGAGATAGAATAAGAGAGAAGGGCGATGCTGTGTCGCCCTTCAAATTTTTTCGTCCGCGCCGGTAAAATGCGTACCGCATTGAGCGGTTCACATTTTATTCCCCGCCCGCCCCGATGGAAATAAAAGACTTTCCATCGTTCCTCTGCCCCAAAGGGGCGCCCTGAATAGAACGGCTTACCCACATATCCACAATTAAAGATTTTAACCTTGTCCCGGTTAAAATGCGCTGCGGTCATTTCACCAGTCCTTGCGGAGGTAAAATGACCTTGCTCATTTTCATATGGATATGTGGATAAGCCGTTGCCAATATGCTAATTATCGTAATGTCTGCTGATTTTTTATATTGATGTAAATCTGGTGGACTTCTTTCCCGTACTTCAGACGCTTTGCCTTTTGCTTAGGTTTTTGAGAAAAGCCTGCATTATATGCGCCGACAGACTCCCAGTTCACTCCCCAGCGCTTGAAAGCGATGGCGAGATAATAGGTTCCCGTGTAAATGTTCATGCATTCATCCGAGTACAACTTTTGCGGCGTAATACCAAAGCGTGAGAGGTGCGAAAAATTTTGAGAGTGGATCTGCATTTTACCGACAGCGTATTTGTCCGGGCTAACGATATTCATCGCCTGTGGGTTCATCGATGATTCACGAAAACGACAGCGCGCAGGAGAACTGGATCAATATGATAGTCCCTGCCTGCTTTATCGAAGCAATCTGTGGCATTGGCGGCGAACGTGTACATAAGGAAAAATACGGTGACAATCTTTAGCATTATAATTCCCTTTAGCTTAGACCGTGCTACATCCTCACATTTTTGCCAGGAAATGCCAAGTGCGGTTATTCACAAGTCCGGAAAAAGCGACAGTATAGAAATGCCTGCTCCTCTAACCAAAAGACTCACACACCTCGCAAGATTTCATCTTGCATGATTTTGCTTTAAAATTAGCAGATTACATATAATTTAGTTTTCCATTTTATCATTTTCACTAAAAGTAGATTCCAGAGATAATCTAGATCTAATCTAACTGGAGTAAAAGAATACTCTGCGCTGTGATAAACCCAGTAATTAAGCGGCATTCAGATGATGTAATTCAAGTAGAGTATGTTAAAATAATCGAGTTGGAGTATACAATTTTGGTGGTTTAATCTTCTCGGAATACGTCAAACTGTCTCAAATAATCCGACTGGAACATACATGAAGAAAAAATGGAAGTGCATACTCTGGTTAGAATATGCCAAGTTTTAAAGTAAAATAAGGATTTCATTATGCCAAAGATTCAAACTTTTGTAAGTTCTGCGATTGAGCAAGAAATCAGTAATATTGTACAGCAGAAGAAGATGGAAGGTGCTAATCACTTTGAAGCAAACCTATCTAACGTCACCTCGATGCTAGTCGAGCTTGGTCTACGTGTTTACAAATTACAAGGTGAACGCCAGGGAGGAGGATTTAGTCAGATTGAATTTAATAAAGTACTTCTTGAAAACGTGATTAAAAGTAATCTTGTATGCCAAAAAATCCTAGCCATCAATACGCAGAACGAAGAAGTAAAAGGGCAGGAAGGTCTTTCTAATTTGTCGCTTATTGCTGGGCAGATAAAGAATACTTCTGATGCTGTTATGGAAAACTTTTTCCCTGCGAAAGAAGACCACGATTAAGATATTTCCTGTAATTATGCAATGAGCTATTTGTATCTTGATAATTAAGTAGTTATAAATTCTAAATTAAGGCAAATAACGGGTGTATATCTTTTGGTGAATAAGTGAATAAAAGGTATATTAGAGGCTGATGTAAAATAAAAGTAAGCGTTGGTAATAGAGGATTGCGGCCTCTATTACCAACTAACCAAAAACAACCTGAAGTGGAGGCTGTCATGGCTGACGGTTATACTATGGATCCTGCTATAGGATCACAATCATTTTATGATGAGCAAATCCAGTTTTTGCATAAACTATGGGGAAAAAGTGTTGATCCATGGTGTGTGAAAGGGGCGGACGATAAGTTCATCTTTGCAAATGATGCTTATCTAGACTTTTTAGGTGTCCCGCCGGGTACATCTGTGATCGGTATTTTAGAAAAAAATCTCTTATCTTCATTAGATGGACGCCAATCCATCGATTTATATACTAATGTATCTAATCCATGTTTATTTCCATCTCAGCAACGTTCAAGTTTTATTCTACGTTCAATGAATAGAAGTTCTAAGTCCGTTAAATTTCTATATTTAGATAAGTATCCATTACTAGACTTAAGAGGGAAGATGTACGCAACCTGCTTCCATGGAAGATATGACTTTCTTTTATCTTTAAGCATGTTTCATCATAGAAGTAATGCTACGTGTGTGAAGACTGTACCGCCAACTGAAGCATTCACAGAACGGGAATGGGAGGTTCTTTACTTTTTACAGCAAGGTTTCAGCAGAACCGAGATTGCCAATCTGCTGAATATTTCTCCTGGAACTATCAAAATCCATATAAATCATTTGTATATGAAAACGAAGACATCCAGTTATCCTGATTTTATCAAACTTTGTTCAAAATATAATTTACTCGACTATATTCCTGAAAAATTCTTTGTAAGACCCCTCTAGCCAACTTAAATTAACCCAATTTTGATTTTTTTGTAAATTTTTCAGGATTGGGTCTTTACCTTTTTTTAGTCACCTTCACCCTAACTTATTGAAATTAATAAAATTTGTTATTTATAACTCCTTACTTCTCTTGGTCGCATACCTTAATTTCTATGCTTTGTAAATATACCGAATTGGCATATTTCCAACGAGCCGTTAATCCGTATCATTAATGCATTGCATCGACAGACCAATACAACACTTAAGGAAAATATTCACATGGAAAAATTTGTCTATAACAAACCAGTTAATGAGGGGGTTACTTTAGTCCTGAAGATAGATGCTGAACTTAACCGCCGCCTAACCGAAGCTGCCAGGCTTGCTCAGCGCTCTAAAACAAAAGAAGCCACCGTCAGACTCATCGATCATCTGGCTAACTTTGAAGGTATTGCCTTTGTGGGTAACCGAATCATCACAAAATAACAGAGTCGGAGTTACAGCACTATTTTCCCGATAGTGTTGTAGCGGCGTAACTCTGTTACCCGGAAACCCTTATTTTAAATTTTACATGGAGTAAATTATGGAATTGTCTATCAAGGCAAAGGGTATCTCTGTCTTCAAAAAAGTAAAATCTGCTGTTACCAAAATGAATCAGGCCCGCAAAGCTGCCGGTGGCATTATTCCTGCCATTGCGGCGTTGATGTTGTTTTCAGGTAATGCGTTGGCTGATGACTTAATGGCTGCGGGCAAGGAAACTGTAACGGATACCTTCGGTGCGAATTCTGCCATTGCCACTTGGATTATTTTGGCAGAAGTAATCGTCGGTATCATCACATATATCAAAACCAAAAATATGTTCATGCTGTTTGGTATTGCGGTCGTTATCGTGTTTACCACTATCGGGTTCGGTCTGGCAGCTTAATAGAGATTAAAAATGAATACGGGAAACAATCTCGATAAATACCGTTTCCCGAAAACATTGAGTGAACAGCGCCGCTTTCTCGGATTACCTTATGATGAAGCTATTCCCTCCATCCCCGTCTTAGTATGGGGGTTGTTAACACACAAAGCATTATTTGGAATGGGGTTAGCGGTGCTGTTTTGGTTTTGCATTCACAGTGCGAAAAGAGGGAAGGGCAGTATGTGGCTCTATAACGTCCTGTACTGGTATTTCCCCACCGTCTTATTTCGCACCGTCTTCAAGGTCATACCCGACTCAAGTTTTCGGCAATGGATTAAGTAAATAAATCAGGGACTGTATTATGGAGCTTACCGCCCGAAATTCCTCAAATAAAATTATCGCCTGGACGATGGCGGCACTTTTTCTGTTGCTCGTTCTCGCGCTGGTGTCCGTCATTCTGTTGGTTGTGCAAAACCGGTATCTATCAGCACATCAAAAAACTACCACGGTGCCGATGGCGTTTACGGCGCCGTTCTGGACGTCGGAATCGGAAACCAGTCCGGGTTATATGCAGATGATGGCTCTGTCGTTTCTCTCCCTGCGGCTTAACGTATCACCGGAAACCGTCGATGCCCAGCACGAGTTTTTACTCTCCTTTGCCAAACCCGGCGCACAGGCCGATTTCAAAGTGACGCTCGCCGGCGAGGCGCGACGCATCAAGCAAAACGAGGTCAGCAGCGCGTTTTACCAGACGCAAATCAAGGTGTTCCCGGTGGAAGGCGTCGTCGACATTCGCGGCATGCTCAATACCTGGATTGGCAACGGCAAGCCCACGTCTGAAATCAAGCACTACCAGCTCAAACTCGACTACGCCGGCGGCGTCACCACCATTGCCGCATTCCTGGAGGCGGACGATGCGAAAAAATAAACCTTTACTGCTCAGCCTGCTGTCGTGCGCACTTATTTCAGGTAATGCGCTGGCCGCCAACGCCCCGGTTTCCCTGAGCTTTCCACCGAACGGCCAGTTTCAGCTGACGGTCAGTAACACCAACCCGAACCTTATCGTGATCCCGGGCGACCGTATTACCGGCATCAGCAGCGCGGCGGGCAAGCTGACCGACAAACGCAACACCCGTGACGGCGCGGTGCTGTTTTCATCGACCGGCGATAAGCCCTTCACGCTGTTTATCGAAACCGAGCACGGTCAGGTTGTCTCGGTACAAGCCACGCCGCGCGCCGGTGAAGGGCGCAGTTACCGTCTGCTGAACGCTGAACCTGTGGCACGTCCGGCAGCGAAAACGTGGGAAACCAGCCAGCCGTATGAGTCCCTGCTGGTAGAACTGAACAAAGCCATCCTGAAAAATCACATGCCGGAAGGCTACGCACCGGCCAGCACGGAATATGACCGCCTCTCTGCGCCGGCGGGGCTGTCCATGATGGCGGAGGAAGCTTGGACGGGCAATGCGCTCAGGGTAGTGCGCTATCGCGTCAGCAATCCGTTTGCCTATGCCGTAGTCCTCAAGGAGCAGGATTTCTGGCGAACCGGCGTACGGGCCGTGATGTTTACCCCGTCCGCGCTTTCCCTGCTGCCGGGCACGTCGGTGATTGTGTATATCACCCGCGCGCAGGAGGTCAGCGATGGCCAACATTAATGCGCTGGTCAAACGTAAGCAGATTGCACTGTTCATTGCGGCAGTTCTCGGGATATCCACCGCCGTGGGTACGGGCTGGTATGCCTCGAATTTATCCTTAAAAAAAGAAGCTAAAACGAAAGCGGCCGCCCGTGAACCGGCGCCGGACATGACCGGCGTGGTCAATACCACCTTTGATGACAAGGTGCAGCGCAGTGCGATCACCGAATCACAAGTCACCAGCAAGGAGGTACGTAAGGAAATGGACGCGCTGCGCACGGAGCTGGACGCGCTGTCCCGCGACCGCAAGGGCGACCAGCAGCGGATTAACTCGCTGGAAAAAGACAACAAACTGCTGCAGACCCAGCTGGAGGCGGCAGGTAATGCACCGTCCGGCGAACCGATGCCGTCAATGACCCAACCGCTGCCGGGTGCTGTCCCGCCGCCGACGCAGTTCTATCCGGGCGCCGGCGTACCGCAGGCGGGTGAAACCACATTCGCCCCGATGCCGCCGAAAACCGGCGGCATTGAGAACACGTCATTCAGCTATGAGAGCCAGTCTTCAAAACCGGCGCTGCCCTATATTCCTTCGGGCAGCTTCACCGAGGCGCTGGTCATCGAGGGCGCTGACGCCAACGCCGCCGTGACCGGTGCGCAGAACACAGCACCGATGCAGTTTCGCCTGACCGGCAAGACCCAGATGCCGAATGACAAAGAGTATGACCTGACCGGCTGCTTTGTGACGGCGGAAGCCTACGGCGACGTGTCCAGCGAACGCGCCGAGGTGCGCACCCGCAGCATCAGCTGCAATAAAGGCAGCGACATCATCGATCAAAAAATCCCCGGCCACGTCAGCTTTATGGGCAAAAACGGCATTAAGGGAACCGTCGTAATGCGCAACGGCAAAATCCTGGGCTGGGCGTTCGGGGCCGGATTTGTCGATGGCATTGGCAAAGGCATTTCACAGGCCTCGACGCCTCAGGTCGGGCTGGGTGCTACCACAAGTATGGGTGCAGGCGACGTGGCGGCGGCCGGTGCGGGCGGTGGCGTCAGCCAGGCAGCAAAAACGCTCAGCGATTACTACATCAAGCGCGCCGAGCAGTATCACCCGATCATCCCCATCGGCGCCGGTAATGAAGTCACCGTGGTGTTTCAGGACGGCTTCCAGCTGGAAACTATCGAAGAAGCGCGGCTGAAAAAAGCCCGCAGAACGAAGCTGCAGCAGGCCACTAATAATGCCACCGAGGCGGTAACTACCCCGAACATGATGAACCAGCTGAAAGATTTCAAAGTGGGCGATGTGGTTCAGCCGTATACGAATAATGGAGAGTAATCATGAGTAACAATAATGCAGGAGCTGCACGTTTTCTGATGCTGACGCTGGGGTTTACCGCCGCCTTTATGCATGTCTTTGGCGTCGCATTGCTGAAATGGCAAATAAGCCATTCTTCTTTAAATGCGTTCACCCTTGCCCTGAGTTCTGCCTCGTTATCCTGGGCGGAAGGTCTTAACACGGTGTTGTACACCGTGACCTGTCTGGCCATCGGGGCATTTTTCGCGTGGTTCTTTGACGTTGTTTTGCAGGCCTGCGAGTACGCGCTGCATCTCGTTTCGCGCCAAAAATGTCATGCCAACGGCACCAACATAAAGCTCGATGTGGTGTGCGGTCAGGGAGAAAAACGATGAAACGCCTTCTTTTACTTCCTCTGGTGGGCGGCGCACTGCTGCTGACCGGCTGTGCCGGCGTCAGCGGCGATCTCGAATGTAACGCCACCACCAGCGACCGCTGCATGACGATGGGGCAGGCCAATCAGAAAGCGCGTCAGCTGGCGGGTGACGTGTCGGGAAAGCCGGCTGCGGCCGCGCTGCCAGCCCTGGTTAATCCGCCGCCGCAGGCATCGGCCACGCCCCCGGTCAAACCTTCTCCTTTACCCGCCCGTCCGGCGGCGGTGAGCACTGCTAATCAGGTGACAACTGTGTCGGTACGTTCAGCACCCGTCACTAAGCCTTTTGTAACCGCCGCAGCGTCCGGGTTGTCGTCCTGCCCGACAGGACGCTGCGACAGTCCCGGTCAGGTGCGTTCACAACGTTCGGCTGAGGCGATTGCTCACGTCTGGGTAGCGCCCTGGGTCGATACCGACGACGTTTTTCACCAGCCCGGCCGCGTGTCGTTCGTCGTGAACGACGCGCAGTGGCAGATACCGCAGTCAATTCAATAAGGACGCCTGAACATGGAACGTATCGTTGAAACCTTTAACCGTCTGATGTCGTCTTTTAAAATGCCGGACGGTGCGGCCGAGGCTAACCGTACCCTCGGTGACATGCAGTATCCGCAGCTCAGCAGCCATCTTCCTTACAGGGATTACGATAAGGAGAGTGGTCTGTTTATCAACAAAGGATCCCTGGGCTTTTTGCTGCAGGCCATCCCGTTGATTGGTGCCAACGAGCACATCATCGGCGTGCTCGACGACATGGTTAAAAGCAAGCTGCCGCGCAACACGCCCATTTCTTTCCACCTCGTTTCCAGCCGCGTGATTGGCGAACAGATTGACGCCGGGCTGCGTGATTTTCGCTGGACGGGCAAAGACGCCGATAAATTTAACGCCATCACCAGGGCCTTTTATCAGCGTGCAGCGCAAAAGCAGTTCAACAGCCCGACGAATCTGCCGCTGACGCTGCGTGATTACCGTCTGTATATCTCCTATGCGATGAAGACCAAAAAGCGCACGCCGGCGGCCATCACCGAGCTGACGCACCTGCTCAAGGTGCTGCGCGCCTCGCTGGACTCGGCCAAAATAGCCTGCGTACCGGCCTCGACGGACGAGTTTGTTCATCTTATTGACCAGATGATCAACCACCGTGAAGGGGAGCTATACGCCGAGCCGGCGAAGGTGAGCGCCTTTGACGAGCTGAACCGGGTGTGTGTCGACCGCAGCCTGGATCTGAAGGTAAAACCCGATTACCTGACCGTGTCGCTCAACCAGCCGGGTGGCAAAAAATCCCACACCCGCGTGATGAACTTCATGCTCGAGAAGAACCCGGACATCTTCTTCCTGTGGCAGGGCGGGGACAATATCTGCAACCTGCTCAGTCCCGATCTGAGCATCTCAAATCCGTTCGTTATCACCTTTACGCTCGAGGCCGAAGATCAAGTCAGCACCCAGGGCGAGGCGTCGCGTAAATTTCTTGATTTGGATAAAAAAGCCAACTCGGCCTACGCCAAAATCTTTCCCGGCGTCACCAAACAGGCCAAAGAGTGGGGCGACCTGCGCGAGCGTCTGAACAGCAACCAGAGCTGTCTGGTGCGCTACTACTTCAACATCACCACGTTCTGCCCGGACAACGACGATGCTGCGCTTATCTGTGAACAGCAGGTCATTAACACCTTCAAAAAGAACGGCCTGCAGCTGTATGCACCGACCTATATGCAGATGCGTAATTATATGGCGATGTTCCCGTTTATGGCGGCGGAAGGCTTGTGGGAAGACATGAAAGCCAGCGGGGCAACCTGCCGGACCGAAAGTACGCAGGTGGTAAACCTGATGCCGCTGGTCGCCGACAACCGGCTGTGCGTCGGAGGGCTGCTGGCCCCGTCCTATCGCCACCAGCTGGCCTTTTTAGATATCTACGGCACGGGGCTCGGCAACACCAACTACAACATGGCGGTGACCGGCACCTCGGGCGCGGGCAAAACCGGTTTGGTACAGCCGGTGATACGCAGCGTGCTTGATTCCGGTGGCATCAGCTGGGTATTCGATATGGGCGACGGCTACAAGTCGTTTTGCGAAAACGTCGGTGGCACTTATCTGGACGGCAGTTCGCTCAAGTTCAACCCGTTTGCCAACATCACTAACATCAACGAGTCCGGTGAACGCATCCGCGACCAGTTGGCGGTACTGGCCAGCCCGAACGGCACGCTGGATGAGGTGCATGAAGACCTGCTGCTCAAGGGCGTGCTTAACGCCTGGAATGCGAAAAAGAACAAAGCGCGCATTGATGACGTGGTGTTCTATCTCGACCAGGAGCGTCAGTCGGAGCGTTACAGCAACTCGCCGGGGATCACCGGACGCCTCGACGACATCATTGAGCTGCTGGCCAAGTACACCACCTCCGGCATTTACGGCGAATACTTCAACAGCGACGAGCCGTCTCTGACCGATGACGCCCGCATGATCGTGCTGGAACTGGGCGGTCTGCAGGACAAGCCGGCGCTGCTGGCGGCGGTGATGTTCTCCCTCATTATATACATCGAAGACAAGATGTACCGCAGCCCGCGCAGCCAGAAAAAGCTATGCGTCATCGACGAAGGCTGGAAGCTGCTCAACTTCAAAAACGAGAAGGTTGGCGCTTTTATCGAAACCGGCTACCGCACCGTGCGTCGCCATCTCGGCTCCTTCATCACAATCAGCCAGAACATCAAGGACTTCGACGCCGATGATGCGTCGTCTGCCGCGAAAGCCGCGTGGGGTAACTCGGCGTTCAAGGTGGTGCTCAAGCAGGACACCGCCGAGTTCAAACAGTACAACCAAAACCGGCCAAATCAGTTCAGCGAGCATGAAAGACAGGTGATTGAGAAGTTTGGTGACGCCAAAGACCAGTGGTTCAGCAGCTTTATGCTGCGCATCAACGACACCAGCTCGTTCCACAGGTTGTTTGTCGATCCGCTCAGCCGCGCGATGTTCAGCTCGGACGGTAAGGATTTTGAATTTATCCGCGAACAGCGCAGCCGCGGGGTCGACATTCACGATGCCGTGTATGCCCTGGCAAAGCGTAAGTTTGCCGATGAAATGGATGAGCTGGAAAACTGGGAGGATGCCGCATGACCACTGGACTGTCTGAGCAGAACATCTCTCAACCTGTTGCGCCGGTCAAAAAGCGCAGCAAACGCCGCAACCGCTGCATTGTGCCGGTGGCCATCGTCGCTATTGCTATGTTGATGCTGAACGCGGCTATTTCCCTGCTGCTGATTCAGTGGCAGCAGCCGGTCACCGTGGCCTTTGATATGAAGGGCACCGTGGATCAGTTTATGACGCAGACCGCGCAGCATCAGCTGACGCAGGGGCAGAGCGACGCGCTGACATTGCGCTTTACCACCGCGCTCGACGCCAGCCTGCACGACTACCAGCGCCGCCACGACGCGCTGATTTTAGTCTCACCCTCCGTGGTCGCCGGCGTGAAGGACATCACGGCCGATATTCAGCGCGACGTGGCCCGCCAGATGCGCGCGGCTAAGGATGAGCAATGAAACGCGCCTGCCTGATTGTGCTGTTGTGCGGCCTCGGCACCGCCCGCGCTGCTGATTTAGGCACATGGGGTGACTTATACCCGATTGCCGAACCCGACCTGGTCGGCACCATTAAGCAGCGGCTGGGCGACATGGAAAAAAGCGGCGAGCTGGCTCAAAAACAGGATGAGTTTACACAGCGGGTGATTGAAAACAGCCTGCGTCCGGCACCGGTCCGGGGGCTGGCCATTGCGCGGGAGAACACCACGCGTCTTTATGACCCAACCTTTATTGTCAGCCAGGACATCAGCGACCATCAGGGCACCGTGTTTGCTAAAAAAGGCCAGCGCGTGAACCCGCTGGATAGCGTGCCGTTTATGCAGACCCTGTACTTTATTGACGCCGACGACCCGCGTCAGTTGGCCTGGTTTAAGAGCCAGAAGTCTACGACGCTGAGCGTCAAGGTCATTCTGGTCAGCGGCGATATTGCGCGGGCGACGAAAGCGCTGGGCACACGCATCTATTTCGACCAGGACGGCGTGCTGACCAAAAAGTTTTCGCTGACCGCCGTACCTGCGCGGGTTATTGCCGCCCCTGACGGTCTGCATCTGCAAATTGATACATTTGCCGTGGAGGAACAGCCATGACCTTGCTGCGTATCGTCATCCTGTTGCTTTTACTGCTCGGCAGCGTGCCGTTTATGCAGACCCTTTACTTTATTGACGCAGACGACCAGTGTCAGCTGGCCTGGCTTAAGAATCAGAAGTCCACGACGCTGAGCGTAAAAGTCATTCTGGTCAGCCACGATATTGCGCAGGCAACGAAAGCGCTGGGCGCGCCGGTCAACAACCGCGCCACTTCCAGTATGCGGCAGCAGGTAAAAGACCTGTGCAGAACGCTCTCTGTGCACGACTCTGTGCAGGAGGTAGCGCCGTGAACATGACTGTCAGCTTTCCAAACGCGTACCGGACACTTGCCCTGTTATTCCTGTTACTCAGCTGCGCGCCCACGTTCGCCGCCGACCCGCAGTGCGAAGGCCGGTTCGTCAATCCGATCACCGATATCTGCTGGGAGTGCATTTTCCCCATCTCCATCGGCAGCGTGGCCGTGTCCACCGGCACCGTAGCGGACACGGCTAACCCGGCCAGCCCTATCCAGTTCTGCCCGATGGGCATTTTGTACCGCGTCGGGCTGGCGATTGGCTACTGGGAGCCGATGGCCCTGACGGACGTGACGCGGTCACCGTACTGCATGGTGAACCTGGGCGGTTTTAACCTCAACGTGGGCAAGGTCGGTTCCGGCACGGCGGGACAGAGCGACAAGCCCGCCGCCGGCGCGTTCTACCATGTCCACTGGTACAAATACCCGCTGACCTACTGGCTCAACATCATCACCTCCGCCGGCTGCTTGCAGGGCGGCAACATGGATATCGGCTACCTCTCCGAGCTGGATCCGATGTGGAACGACAGTTCGCTGGGCTTAATCATTTCCCCTGAAGCGATGCTGTTTAACAACGTCATCGCGCAGGGTGCCTGCGCGGCGGACGCCGTTGCCAGCGCGGTCTACAAGCCCATCGACGTGCTGTTCTGGTGCGCCGGCTCTCAGGGGGCGATGTACCCGTTTTCCGGCTGGGTTTCAAACGAGTTCAGCGCGCTGCAGTCCTCGGTGCTGGTCAGCGAGCGCATGGCGTTCAAGCTGCACCGCCAGGGCATGATCATGAACTCCATCGGCGCCGACACGGCGGTGTGTTTTGAGTATCCGTCGCCCATCATCCCGAAGGAAAGATGGCGGTATCAGATGGTCAACATGTACCCGGACGTCGTGCAGTGCCACCCGTTCGGGCAGACGGTCATGCGCTGGGAGGCGGGGCACAACCCTCCGAACGGGCGTAAGAACTTTGGTTATCTCATCTGGCGTAAGCGCAACTGCGTGTTTTTATAAGGGAGCGAGTTATGGACAACATCGATCACATTACCGACCTGGAACAGGGATTGCTTGAGCTGCGCCTGAAGGCCGTTACCGGTAAATGCCTGCGCCCGTCAGCGCCGTTTTGCACCGAATGCGGCAATGCCATTCCGGCGCTGCGCCGCCAAACCCTGCCGGGCGTACAGCTGTGCGTAGGCTGCCAGGAAGTAGCCGAGGTACGTCAGCGTAATTTTGGGGGCCGCGCATGAAAAATTACCGTGCGTTGTTACTGGCCACCCTGTTCACCCTGCCGGCATATGCTGCAGCGGCGTCGGTACAGGACGACCAGCAGTTTATCAACGACCAGCTTCGCGCCGGTGAGGCAATGCGTCATGCACCGGTGCCGGATTTCTTAAAATCGCTGCCCGCCAACCCGGCGCTTAGCGCCCCACAGCAGTCGTTTATCGAGGGCTTGAGATCTGACACGCTGCAGGCCATGCCGGAAAAATCTGTGCCACAGGCGCTCTATTTTGTGTCGTTTTCGATGCCTGAAGACGGACTAAAAGCCCTAGTGCTGGAGGCTGACCGCCTGCGCATTCCGGCCACACTGCGCGGGCTGATTAACAACGACTTTCGCCAGACCGCGAATGCGGTACTTAAACTCGTGAACGATGATAAGCGCGGCGGCGTGCAGGTTGACCCGACTGCCTATAAGACCTACGGAATTACCGCTGTGCCGGCGCTGGTCGTGACCTGCAACGGTCACTATGACCGCGTGGGCGGCAACATTGCGCCGGTGCAGGCGCTGCGCAAAATAGCCGAATCCGGCGACTGTAGTGTGGTCGCCAAACAGCTGCTGACGGCGGCGGGAGAATCACTATGAATAAATGGGCTACTGTTCTCTCGTGGTGCGCATTGCTTTTCGTGATGGCGTCGCTTTTTTGGGTGTTGTCTGCTAATGCCAACGACCAGTACAACGCCGGTTCTGGCTATGCCAGCAGTATTAAAGACAGCAGTGGCAAAACCGTCACCGGCTTTACGCCGTCTTCAGTGCTGCCCAACTATAACGCTACCCCGCCAGAATCCGGTTACTACGGCGGCGTGACGGCGGGCAGCACTAACCTCGATACGCAGGGAAATCAGGCGCTGGCCAACAGCGAAGCGGGCAAAGCTATCACGGAGTCCCTTCTCAACAACCCGAAGGAGGCTATCTCGACGGACGCGCCGTTTATCAGTGCCGGTACGGCGGCGCAGGCTAACGCCGAAAGCGTCACCAACGGTTCGTTTGAGGGCTGTCAGGCGCAGCAGGTCAGCAAAACTGAATATTCCACCCACATTTGCGAGCGCGACGTTAACGTGACGCGCACCTGCGCGCGGGATGTCACCATCATCGGACAATATTATCCGGTCAGCGTGCAGAAAACCCTGCGCATTACCGGTTTTACCTACAACAAAGAGAGCGGCCGGCTGCGCGCCGACTTTGCTTCACCGGTCACCGGCACGGTGATGTCGGCCAATTTTGACTTCGTTTACGCCGTCTCAACCGGCGGCTACACGCAGTCTACGACGATTTCGCTGCTGGGCACGTCGGTGACGGTGCCGAAATACGGCAACGGCAACTACGGGTTGAACGCCATGAACTACGCCCTGACGGCGGGTAAAACGGAAAGTGCCTATTTTGTGGTGAACCAGAGTCAGCATAACGACATGTTTTTAAACGGCATGCTCAGCAGCCTGAACAGCGGTAAAACCACCTTCGTGCTCAACCTCATTGTGATGGTTCAGGAACCGGAATGGCGTGGGCAACCTCAGATACCGGGCGCCTGCGCGCTGTCGCAGGAGGCGGGGGCTGCGCTTGTCAGCAGCACCTGCTCAGTGGGCGGCGGCGAGCGTCAGATGGTGGTCGACGGCGTTGCGCACAGCGTGTACAGCGACTGCTGGCAGTACACCGACACTTACCGGACGCAGGAGGCCGACGCCGGCACCTGCGCAACGTTCGCTGGAAACTCTGCCTGCACGCTGGCCACCCAGCAGTGTGCTTATTCTCTCGACGGCGTCTGCCTGCATCAAAATGTGACCTACAGCTGTGAGAGAAAAATCACCGGTACGGCGATGGTGTGTGGCGGGGAGGTGTTTTGTTCGGACGGCTCCTGCGCGCAGATCGTGGGTGGTGAGAGCGACAGCTTCAAGAAAGCGGTCTCCCAGCTCGCGGCCGTGGCGGCGGCTGGCAAAGACGTAGCGGCAATGAACGACGTCAACGTTAGTGCTTTTACCGGCCACGGCCAGTCGTGCCGTAAGGCGGCGGTGGGCTTTAACAACTGCTGTAAAGGCTCCGGCTGGGGCAGCGACGTGGGGCTGGCCAACTGCAGCAGCGATGAAAAAGCGCTGGGCAAGGCGAAAGAGCGCCTGCTGACGGTGGATGTGGGCGAATACTGCAGCAAAAAAGTGCTGGGCGTTTGTTTGGAGAAAAAGCGCAGCTACTGCGTATTCGACTCGAAACTTGCCCAAATCGTGCAGCAGCAGGGCCGCCAGTGGCAGCTCGGTATCGGCTTTGGTTCAGCCGAATCCCCGAACTGTTCCGGCATCAACGTCGCGCAGCTGCAGGCGCTGAACTTCGCCATCATGGATTTTAAAAACTTCTATGCCGACCTGGAAAACGGCTCGGCCATCCCGGGCGGTGACGCCCTGTCTGAGCGCATTAAACAGCAGGTGGCAGACAAGATGCAGCAGGCGGGAGGTGGGAAATGAGACGCGCACTCTGTCTGCTCACCCTGCTGGTCACGGCCACGGCGGCCCACGCCGATCAACCGGTGCTTAGCGATTCGGTGGGCTGGCACTGGTACAACGAGCCGTTGGATGACGACGAGCCAGAATTGACGGCGCCTAAGCCGGCACCGGTCATGACCCCGTCAGAGCAAAAGGCGCAGCTGCAGCAGGCCACCAAAGCGGCGCTCGACACCGCTATTTTGTACCCGACGCCGCAGAACTTTAAGCGCTACATGACCCTGCAGAATTTCTGGACGGGCAAGGCGGGTGAGTTCAGCCAGTCGGCGAAGCAGGCCATGCTGATGTACCCGGAGCTGGACTATAACCTCAAGTTCAGCCACTACAACGGCACGGTGCCCGCCCAGCTGCAGGCCGACCAGGCGAAGGCGAAAGACGCCATTGCCCGACTCACCACCGACCACGGCCTGTTCTTCTTTTACCGTGGTAAGGAGCCGCGAGACAACCTGCTGGCCAGCGTGGTGAAAGACTTCTGCGCCGCCAACGGCATCAGCCTGATGGCCATCAGCGTGGACTGGGCAATAAGCCCGACGCTGCCGCAAAGCCGCACCGATACCGGTCAGGCTCAGAGAATGGGGATCAGGTATTTTCCGGCGCTGTTTCTGGTTAATCCGCGTGATGAAAGCTATCAGCCGGTGGCCTACGGGTTTATCACGCCCGATGACCTGTCGAAGCAGTTTTTAAACGTGGCCACCGGCTTTAAGCCGAACTTTTAAGGGACTAAATCATGATGCGTAAACGTATAAAAACGGCCTGCCTATCGGCACTTTTACTGAGCGTCACCGCGGAGGCGTCGACCTGGGATGACATCCGTGCGATAGAGGCGGCGAAAGGAAATTCTTCCACGTCAGCACCGGAAAAGACGGTTAAACCCGCTGTAAAACCGGCCCGCTGGTCGACACTGATCAACGGCCAGCGTGTCAATCTGAACGACTGGCGGGTGGTGGTTTTCATGCAATCGACCTGCGAATACTGCCACCGGTTTGACCCGATGCTGAAAGCCTTCTCTGAGGAAAGCGGTCTGTCGGTCACGGCGTTCAGCCTGGATGCAAAGGGCGATGATGCCTTTCCCGATGCGCTGCAGGCGACGCCGGAGGTGATGGTGCAGTTCTTCACGCCGGGTATGCCGGTGGCCACGCCGACCACCTTTTTAGTCAACGTCCATACGCTGGCCACCTATCCGCTGCTGCAGGGTGCGGTGGATAAACCCGCGCTGGCGTCCCGTCTGGATGAGGTGTTTCAGGTAGCGATGAAAGGGAGTGTTCGGTGAAATCTACAAAAATAAGCCAAACAGCACAGCGTTTGTCCGATGAGGCGCTGAAGGCGGTCTCGTTGTATCTGATTTTTTTCGGATTACTGGTGATGGTCGCCATTGGCGCATCGTGGGGAGTGTGGGGTTTTTGGTTCGCGCCGTTGTCATTGAGGTGGTTTATCGCCGCCGTTGTGCTGCTGTCGGCGGGATGTTTCGGGCTGCTGGTGTTAGACGTAAAACGATGCATCAGGAAGGTAAAGCTGAAACTCAACGCACGTAAAGGCGGGAAATCATGAGGTTAACGACCGTTACCTGCCTTATCGGTTTGCTGCTCACCGCACCGGTTTGCGCGGATGTGAACAGCGACATGAACAATTTCTTCGGCAAGCTGGGCTTTGACGGCAATACCTCGAGGCCGCAGGTCTGGCAGGGGCAGGCGGCGGGCTATGCCAGCGGTGGCTCGATGTATATGCGCACCTCCGTGCGGCAAATCCAGATGGTCTCCCTGTCGCTGCCCAGCATGAGCTCGGGGTGCGGGGGCATTGACGCCTATCTCGGTTCCTTCTCGCACATTAACGGCGAGGAGCTGCAGCGCTTTGTAAAACAAATCATGGGCAACGCGGCGGGCTACTTTTTCGACCTTGCCCTGCAGACCACCGTCCCTGAAATGAAGCAGGCTAAGGATTTTCTGCAAAAGCTGGCCTCGGATGTGAACAGCGCCAATATGTCGAGCTGTCAGGCGGCGCAGGGCATCGTCGGCGGGCTGTTCCCGCGCACGGCGGTGAGTCAGAAAAAGGTGTGCCAGGACATCGCCGGCGAAAGCAACCTGTTCTCCGACTGGGCGGCGTCACAGCAGGGCTGCACCGTGGGCGGCGGCTATAACAGCGTCACTGACAAGGCCAGCGACAAGACCAAAGACCAGGTGATGAAGAACAAGAACGTGATGTGGGACGCCATCAAAGAAAAGGGCATGTTCAGCAGCAACCAGACGCTGGCCGAGTTCGCGATGAGTCTGACCGGTACGCTGATTTACGACGCCAATGGCCAGATAAAAATCCTGTCGCCCATCACCACTAATGAGGACGTGCTGAAGGCGATGATGAACGGCGGTAATGCCACCATCTACGCCTGCGACAGCAGCGATTTGTGCCTGAACCCAAGGCTGACCAATATCACCATCAGCGCGGGAAATTCCATGAACGGCCAGGTGATCGCACTGCTCAAAGGTATTCAGGACAAGGCGGTGAGTGATGACCCGCTGTCCGTGGCCGAAAAGGGTTTTCTGGAAGCGACCAGCATTCCGGTGCTGCGCTATCTGGTCGACCCGCTGTCGGTCAATATCGGCCCGGCGGTGGTCTACCAACTGGCAGACTACATCGGCTACGACATCATGATGCAGTACATGAACGAGATGATTAAGCAGGTTCGCACGCTGATGGGGGGGAAAAGCTATCCGGGCGAAGTCGCGGATCAGCTGGACAAGAGCCTGACGCAGGCGACCACGCTGATTGCCGAATTGCAGACGCGGGTGCAAATCAAACAGGACGCGGTGATGGCGGTGGAAAGGCAGATAAGCTACCTGCGCCAACAGGTCTCAAGCCGTCTTATCCAGCGCTATCAGGGCAACTACCGGTTCACAGGAGAATAATATGGACGTTATTTACACCATCACCGGCGGCGCATGGTTTCGCGACTCACTGAATGCGGTGGCCGCCTTTACCCAGTCCGACACCGGCCGCAGTCTGATAACGATTGGCACCGTGCTCTCTGTCGTGACCTGTGCGGTAGCCTGGATACGCACCCACGATATTTTCACCCTGGTGAAATGGGCCATGATCCTCACGATTATTCACGTGCTGATAAATGTGACCCGACCGGTACAAATCATTGATGCGACCAGCCCGCACGAAGTCTATCAGGTGGACAACGTCCCAGTGGGGCTGGTACTGCCGGCAACGGTGATCACCACCGTCGGCCACGGTCTGGTGGCCGGGTATGAGTTCTTTATGCATCAGCCCGACGCGCTGGCCTACAGCCAGACGGGGATGCTGTTCGGTGCAACGCTGGTCGGCAGCAGCACGGACTATGAGTCGGTCAGCGCGGAACAAACCGACCTGTTTGCGGACTACGTGCAGAACTGTGTGGTCGGGGACATGCTGCTCAATAAGAAATACAGCATGAACGACCTGATGAACAGTGCAGATCCGTACACGCTGATCTTCAGCAAGCCCAGCCCCCTGCGCGGCATGTTTAACGAGGCCGGCAACTTTATGACCTGTCAGGAGTCGGCGGCCACCCTGCAGAAGATGATGAACGCCGACGCCAGCGTCGGGGGCACCACGTGGACGCATTACATTCGCAAATATCTGGGCAACAAACCTGAGCGGGCGGCGCTGTACAGCCAGCTGATGGGCGACAGCTACCAGTATTTTTACGGCGCAGGCAAAAGTGCCAGCGAGATTATGCGTCATAACGTCACCCTCAACGCCCTGCGTCACGGCTTTGCAGGGTATGCGGCGCGCAACGGGGATACCGCCAGCTTAGTAAACCTGTCGGCGGAGTCCTCGTTTGCCAAAATGCGCATGTCGCAGGCCACCAGTGCCAGCATCGCCACCCGTACTTTACCGATTATGCAGACGGTGCTGACCGGCGTGCTGATAGGCCTGTTTCCGCTGCTGCTGGTGATCGCCATGATAAGCGCGCTGTCGTTTGAGGTCATGAAAGGGTATGTGTTCACGTTCGCCTACCTGCAGAGCTGGCCGGTGCTGTTTGCCATTTTAAATAATGCCATGAACTCGAATCTGCAGGAGAAGACCAGCGGTATCGCGGTGACGTTATCCAACCTGTCAGAAAGGCAGCAGATGTTCTCCGATGTCGGGACGACCGCAGGCTGGCTGGCGTTGTCCATTCCCTTCCTGGCCTTCTATCTGGTGAAAGGGCTAGGCAACGGCGTGTCGCAGGCGGGCAGCTATCTGGGTTCCGCCATGCAGAGTTCGGCGTCGCAGTCTTCGTCACAGGCCGTGGACGGCAACTGGTCGTTCAACAATATGCAGACCGATAACGTACAGGGTGGTAAGTGGGACACCAACAGCAGCCACGCCAGCGGACAAATCACCAACCAGACCGGTACCGGCGCGATGGTCACGCAGACCGGTGACGGCGGCACGGTCTATAACACCACCGGTGCAATGTCGAAGCTGCCGATGGATATTAACTTTGGGAAGGCTGAAAGCAGTGCGGCGCAGCGTTCTGCCCGTGAAAGTTTGGCTGAGTCCCAAAGCCACCTGTCGGGCTACAACCATTCCGTGAACAGTGCTTTCAATCAAGTGAAGCAGTTTGCCTCACAGTCTGGAAATAGTTCTACGTTGACGCAGGGGGCGGACACCTCACAGGCTCGTCAGATTACGGAAGGCAGTAGCCTCATGGCGTCACAAGCTAAATCTTATGCAGAGCGAAATCATATCAGCGAGAATCAAGCATTTAGTGAATTACATGAACGTGCCGAAAGACTTCAGGGAGGTGTAGGTGGAAAAGTAAGTGCAGGATTTGATTCCAGCCGTCAATTTGCCGGGAAGCTTGCAGGGTTTGCGACAGGGGTTGCAATTAAAGGAGATGTTCATGCTGGAGTTGATAAAACATGGTCTAGCGGTTCTTCAGACAATACGCAGAATTCCACATCTAGAGGTCAAGACAAGTCAGAAGATAAAACTAACCAAGAGGTCTTAAACTTTAAGAAAGGTTTGGACATGGTCACCAGCGCCCGGACTTCGGAATCAGGTAGTCACGCAGATAACTCTTCCAACTCTAAGCTTGAGCAACTGAGTGCCACATTGACTGAAGCCGACAGTCAGTACCAGCAATATACCGACAGCATGACCCGCAGTCATGAATACAGCCAGATCGCTTCTCAATCTGAAACCATGAGCGCTCAGACCCAGAGTAATTATGCGCAGGAGTTTGTGGGCTATGTACAGGATAAAGCCCCGGAACGCGCTGAGGCGATACTGACCAATACGGCCAGTCCGGAAATACGCGCAGACCGCGAACAGCTTGCAGAACAATTTATGGGAGACAAAGTGCATTCCCGTGTTGAAGGGAATTTCGAGGGGAACCGCGCCTCACTTTCTGATGGTATGCCGGGCGGTGGTCATACGGCTCTCCATTCTGCCAGTAATGCATATCAACAGGGGGAAAAGGAAATTCAGTCTAGATCTGAATCCTCCGCGATCCGCAATGACAATAGTACCCGTGTTGATACCATGATAGGGGAGACAAATCAGAGCTTTACATCGTCACAACTGGAGATAAACACAGCAAAAGATGGTATAAATAGTGAGCGAAAGGGTTTAAGTCAGGCTCACCAAATGGCGGAGGGTAAATTCTCTAAAGGATACGGTGATGCCGCTGGTGAACATGGGGGCTCGAACCCGCGCCTGGACAGTGCTCTGGAGAAAATTGATTCCGCAGAACGAAAATTGAATGCTGATAAGTAAATAGAGGGATATATGAAAGTCACGCACAAAATGATTCAAGAAGATGTGAATAATGTAATTCACATTTTAAAAAATAAAGATATGGAAATCCCATCAGCATGGCAATGCATGAGACCCGGATTATTCATACTGATGGGCATTGGATTGTGGGCAATTTCTGTTGCATGGGATAGACTGGGTTCACCTAATTCATTAACGAGAAATTTTGCTGTTGACTCAGTGTATTTTTCTTTGTTTATTGGTGTTTTTATTTTTATAGGTTCCTTTTTATCTTGCAGCCAATACTTTTCCCTACCCGAAGAAATCAGGCGTAGCAGTCTTATGCTAAAAATAATTCGAAGGAAAGCTCTTGCTTACCTTGTCGTATGGGTTGTTTTTAATATAACTATGGGTGTTAGAACAGTGGTCTATATGTATGACCCAGCCTTTACTTCAACCGTATATCTTCTAGCGTCTCTGATTGTTGGGGTAATTGCATTTTCCGTGGATATGGGGCGTTATAATTTTTCCCTCTTTAGCTCTGCAATAGCGGCCTGGCGAAAAGGTGATTCCTTAAGGGAATAGCTTACCCCATGGTTTTTGTTTGACTTGGTTAATTATTCGGATGCGCTAGTATGCGCATCTATCCCTCCCCTAGCCCAAGGATATAGCATGAGCTTCAATTCCCGCGACTTTACGCAGGGCGGGCAGGTTGCGTTTATGCGCCTGCGAATGTTCCTGCAAATAAACAACATCATTTCGTTTTATATGATTATGTCATTCATGATCATCACCGTTGCAACATTATCTATTCGCATGAGCACACAGAACATCATGAATGGGCTGATGTACTGGTATGCTACAACAATAGCGCCGTTCCAGAAGCACATTGTTAATCCGACGGTTTATCATCTGGATTATTACGGCAAGAAACTTAATTACACGGCAATGCAAATCGTCAGTGATTCCTATACCTCGTATTGCGGGCAACTGCTCAAACAAGAAATCATTATTTCCGCGCTGATATCGTTGGTTCTGGTCTTTATCGGTACGGGACTCTTTTTCTGGTATCTGGGTCATCTGGGTAAAAAGCAGAGTGAAGATGAAATCACCGGCGGTCGTGTATTGAATACTGACCCGAAAGCCGTGGCCAGAATGATGAAAAGCCGTGACCAGGCGTCGGATATTAAAGTCGATCATCTGCCGATTAAGAAAGACAGTGAAATTCAAAACTTCGGCATGCACGGCACCGTGGGTTCTGGGAAATCCACGCTGATGCGTAAGTTCCTGACCTATCTGCGTGAGCGCGGCGACCTGGTCATTATCTATGACAAGGGCTGCACCTTCGTTGAGGAATATTACGACGAAACCAAAGACAAGCTGCTGAATCCGCAGGACGAGCGCTGCGCCAACTGGGACATGTGGGGCGAGTGTCCGACGCTGCCGTCTCTGGAAACCGTCTCCACTTCGCTTATCCCTATGGGGGCATCGGAAGACCCGTTCTGGCAGGGTTCTGCGCGCACCATCTTTTCTGAGGCCGCGCACCGCATGCGCAAAGACCCGGAGCTGAGCTACAACAAATTCCTGCGCACTTTGCTGGCGATCAAGCTCGACAAGCTGCGCGAATTTCTCGCCGGTACGCCTGCCGCGACGCTGGTGGATGGCAAAATCGAGAAAACGGCCATCTCTATCCGCAGCGTGCTGACCAACTACGTGAAAGCCATGCGCTATCTGCAGGGCATCGACCGCAGCGGCAAGCCAAAATTCACCATCCGCGAGTGGATGCAGGGCACAAAGGTCGGTGCCAAAAATCCGTGGCTGTTCATCACCTCGAACCAGCAGCATCACGAATCCCTCAAGCCGGTCATTTCCATGTGGCTGAGCATCGCCGCCGACAGCCTGCTGTCGATGGGCGAGAACCGCCACCGGCGCGTCTGGTTCTTCTACGACGAACTGCCGTCGCTGCACAAGCTGCCGGGATTGCCTTTCATTATCGCCGAAGCGCGTAAGTTTGGTGGCTGTTTCCTGCTGGGCTTCCAGTCCTATCCGCAGCTCGAAGAAATCTACGGCAACAAGTCTGCCGAAGCGATGTTTGACCTGCTCAACACCAAGTATTTCTTCCGTTCGCCGAGCGCACTGGTGTCCAAATTTGTCGCCGAAGACATCGGCGAAACGGTGCGCAAAAGGTTCAGCGAACAGACCAGCTTTGGTAATGAGTCGGTGCGTGACGGTATCTCCTTCGGTAAGGAGGAAGAGCGGATCAATATCGTCAGCCATACCGACGTGCAGAAGCTGGAAGACCTGGAGTGCTTCGTCACGCTGCCGGGTGATTACCCGGTGGTCAAGATGGCCCTGAAGTACCAGAAGTTACCCAAAGTGGCTGAGGCCATTCTGGAGCGCGACGTAGAATCCAGCCTTGACCCCGAGATTGAAGAAGATCTGGAAAGGCGCGGGGCGGAAGAAAGCATGATGGATGCATTATTCAGCCAGGATGCATCGGTCGAAACTCCACCAGTTGTGCCTGCGACAGCCGCCGTGATCCCCGCTGGCAGTCAGGTCAACATGCCGTCTTCGCCGGCTCCCGCAAACACCGTAATGAACACGGCCTCCGCGCCCAGGGTGACAACACCTGTCGCTGCAGCTGCGGCGGCAGAGACTGCTGAGACGGCATACGCCGGTGGCCGTGATGAAGAAATCGATATTGAGCTTCCCCCTGGCATGAGCGAAGACGGCGAAATCGTTGACTATGACGCCTATGAGCAGTACGCCGCCCAGTCAGAAACGCAGGATGCCACGCGTCGCGAAGAGGTGAATATCAATCACAGTCGTGCGGAAAAAGGGAATGATGAACACGGGGATGGATTCTACTTATGATGAGCATCAGTCCGATCGCCGGCGATGCCGGTTATTACTCCAGCCAGGATAATTACTACGTACTCGGCAGCCTCGAGTCCCGCTGGCTGGGCGAGGGCGCTGAAAACCTTGGATTGTCGGGACTGGTGCTAGATGCAGAGATGAACGCGATGAAGCACGGCATATTGCCCGATGGTTCGGTGCTGTCGCGCGTTGAAAACGGGAAGGAGACGCACCGGCCCGGCTATGACCTGACGTTTTCGGCGCCTAAAAGCGTCTCGATGATGGCCCTCATCGGCGGAGACCGTCGCTTTATCGATGCACACAACCGCGCCGTGGATACCGTCATGAAAGAAGTGGAGGCGCTGGCCAGCGCGCGCATTACCGAAGGTGGCCAGACGCAGACCGTGCTGACCGGCAATATAGTTGCCGCGCTCTATAACCATGATACCTCCCGCGACTTAGACCCGCAGCTGCACACCCACGCGCTGGTGTTTAACGCCACCGAAGCAGACGGAAAATGGCGGGCGCTTGCCAGCGACACCAAAATGAAAACCGGCTTTTCCGAAACGATGTACGCCAACCAGATAGCGCTGGGCAAAATCTATCAGCATTCCCTGCGTCAGGACGTTGAGAAAATGGGTTTTGAAACCCGCGATGCCGGTAAAAACGGCCTCTGGGAGATAAAGGATGTTCCGGTTGAGCCGTTTTCACAGCGTCATAATGCCATTGTCGATGCCGTGGGCGCTGACGCGCCCCGCCATGTGCGCGACGTTGCCGCACTGGATTCACGCAAGGCCAAAGTGGCCTCCGACCCGCTGGTACTTGTGGCCGAGTGGAACGACAAGCTGAAAGAGACCGGGTTTAATCTTCCTGACTTTGTCGGGCGGGCGAAGGCGCGTGAGCTGCGCTGGCCGGAGGTCACTGAACCTGCGGGCATTGCACCGGATATGACCACCGCTATCAGCAACGCTATTTCCACCCTCAGCGACAGCAAAGTGCAGTTCACCTATTCCGACATGCTGGCCAAAACCGCGTCGCAGCTGCCCGCCGAACCGGGTCTGTTTGCCCGCGTGCGTGATGGCATCGATGCGGCCATTGAGCAGCAGCGTCTTATCCCGCTGGATAAAGAGAAGGGCATTTTCACCTCTGATATCCACCTTCTGAACGAACTCAGCGTGCATCAGCTGGCGAAAACCGCGATGCAGGAAAACCGCGTACTAAGTTTTCCCGAGCGTGCAGTGGAGCGCTCCCGTTCCTACGCCGATGCTTACTCCGTTCTTAGTCAGGATAAATCGCCGGTGGCCATACTCTCAGGGCGCGGCGGGGCGATGCAACTGCGTGACCGCGTCACCGATGCGGCCATCATGGCCGGTGAGAACGGGCGGGACGTGGTTGTTCTGGCAGCAGATAACCGCGGGCGGGATTTTCTCACCAAAGACCCGCAGCTCGCCGGAAAGGTGATGTCGCGCAGCGCGCTGAACGCCGACCTGACGCTGCCGCCACAGAGCACGCTGGTTGTGGCTCAGGCAGAAAAGCTGTCTCTTAAAGAGACCCTGCTGATACTGGAAAAAGGTCAGGCGCAGGGCGTGCAGATGCTGTTTATCGATTCTGAAAACCGCACCGGCACCGGCAATGCCCTGTCGGTGCTCAAAGATGCCGGCGTGCCGCAGTACCGGTTTTATGACGGGCAGAAAACACTGACCACAGTAGTCAGTGAGAGCGACAAACGACAGCGGTATGACCGTCTGGCTCAGGACTATGCTGCGCTTAAGGCCGAAGGTCAGCATGTGGTGGCACAGGCCAGCGGTCCGCGCGAACAGGCGCTGCTCAATACGGCTATCCGGGCAGAACTGCAGGCGACCGGCCAGCTGGGCAAGAATGAGCAGCAGATTTCCGTTATTCAACCGGTCTGGCTGGACGGCAAAACCCGCACCCAGCGCGACACCTACCGCGCAGGCATGGTGATGGAGCAGTGGGACAAAGACACCAAAACCATGACGCGATACAGCGTCGACCGGGTCACCGACAGCACTAACACCCTGCGCCTTATTTCTGAAGCGGGTGACGTGCGCGTGGAGAAAATCAGCCAGCTCGACAGCAGCTGGAGTGCTTTCGCCAGTAAAACGGTACCGGTTGCCGTGGGCGAACCGCTGATGGCCGTTGGCCGCGAACTGGAAGGCAAAATCAAAGCGCGGGACGGCCTGACGGTCACCGGCTTTGTGGACGGTGGCATCGTTGTTGGCAAAGGCGAGTCGTCGCTGGTACTGGATACCTCACGTGCTCTTAAGCTGGCCTCTCCGCTGGTGGAGGGGCTGGGTGCGAGCGTCAGTGATAACCAGGTGGTGCTGGCCGCCACCGGCACCCGCGACCTCAACACCGCCGCGCTCAACCAGCTATCCCGCAGCGGGTCTACGGCGAGGATTTACACCGCACTCCCGCAGGACAGGGCGGAAAAGAGGCTGGTCAGCAATCCCAACTTCAGGGTGGCCAGCGAGCAGGTGAAGGGGGTGGCCTGTGAGCGAAACCTCGATGCTGCCATGCTGAAAAACCGCGACTCTCTGAACACACCGGTAGCGCAGTCGGTCATGCTGGGCCTCAGCCAGGCGCAGTCACATAATATCGCGTTCAGCAAAGCCAACCTGATTTCCGCATCGCTCGGCTGGTCGCCGGACGTCACGGTGTCTGAGGCCAGCGCTGAAATCGACCGGCAAGTCAAAAACGGTGACCTGATCAGTCTGTCACCCATCGCCGGTGCCGGCAGTGGTCTGATTGTGCCGCGCGTCACCTATGAGATGGAGAAATCTATCATCAGCACCGTCGCGGAAGGCAAAGGTGCTGTCGCGCCGCTGATGGACGCCGTGCCGGAGAAATACCTCGCCGGGCTGACCGGCGGTCAGCAGGCCGCGACCAAACTTATCCTCGAAAATCCCGACCGCTTTGTGGCCATACAGGGCTACGCGGGCACGGGTAAAACGACGCAGTTTAAGGCCGTGATGGCGGCGCTCGACAGCCTGCCTGCGTCGCAGCGGCCGGAGGTTATTGGTCTGGCTCCGACGCATCGCGCCGTGCATGAAATGCAGTCGGTGGGCGTGCGGTCGCAGACGCTGTCGTCGTTTCTGAGCGAGGAGCGTCAGAAGAACCTGGCCGGAGAGAAGACCGACTACGGCAATACGCTGTTCCTGGTGGATGAGTCCTCGATGGTGGGCAACCGCGACATGGCCGAACTTTACCAGCGCATTGCCGATACGGGCGGGCGTGCTATTAACAGCGGCGACGTCGCGCAGTTGCAGCCTGTTGAACCCGGCCAGCCGTTCCGTCTGCTGCAGAGTCGCAGCCCTATTGATACCGCCGTGATGCAGGACATTGTGCGTCAGACCCCTGAACTGCGCCCGGCTATCTACAGCATGATCGAAAGTGATGCCAGAGGCGCGCTGGAGAAAGTGGAAGCCGTGTCGCCTGCACAAATCCATCGTAAAACGGATGCGTGGGCGCCGGCCTCCTCGGTCATGGAATTCAAATCACCGGCAGACGATCGTCCAGGCACAGATCTGTCTTCCTTAAATGAACCCGCAGACGTTATCGACGCGATCACCCGTGATTTTGCAGGGCGTACGCCGCCCGCGCAGGCGCAAACGCTGGTCGTGGCGCACCTCAACGCCGACCGCCATGCCATTAACCAAAGTATTCACGATGCGCTGAAGAAAAACGGTGAGCTGGGGAGGGGCGAACTGACGCTGACGGTGCTGGAGCCTGCGCGCGTCCCGGAGAATGCGCTGCGTAAAGCCGGCGGATTCAGTGACTACCTTGGACACGTGGCCGTCATGAACAATCAGCATATGACAGTGAGCAGCGTGGACACCGCACTGGGGCTGGTCACGCTGACCGATGAGTCCGGTAAGCCGGCAGTGATTTCCAATTTCGAAAACAGTACGCAGGACATCTCGCTGTATGTCCCCCGCGATATCACCGTCAGCACCGGCGACCGCATGCGTTTTACCCGCAGCGACAACGAGCGGGGCTATGTGGCCAACAGCCAGTGGCAGGTGAGCAAGCTGGAAAACAGCGGCCGGATTACGCTGACTAACGGTGAACAGGAAAAAATAGTGGAGCCGGGGCGCCTGGTCGAAGATGGACATATCGATCTGGCCTACGCGGTCACGGCGCACGGGGCACAGGGTGCCAGTGAGCGGTATGTCATTACGCTGGAAGGTACTGAGGGTGGCCGTAAACGGATGGCCACGCGGGAATCGGGTTATGTGACCTTGTCGCGCGCAAAGGAGCACGTGCAGGTCTTCACGGATGACCGTGAGGGCTGGCTGAAACAGCTCGACCGGCAGGCCGGTCGGCACTCTGCGCATGATCTGCTGCACCATGACACCGACCGTGCCGCGCAGGTGGCCGAAAAGCTGTTATCCACGGCAACGCCATTACAGGACACCCCGCTCGGGAGAAAGCTTTTGCAGACAAGCGGTGTGGAAGCCGGCGAGAGCATGGCGAAATTTATCGCCCCCGGGAAGAAGTACCCGCAGCCCCATATTGCACTGCCGGTCTGGGACAGCAACGGTAAACGCGCCGGTGTCTATCTCGATGAGGTGCGCTTTATGCCGCAGGGCGGCGGCGCGTGGCTGGACGGTGCGCCGCGAGTAATGGGCAGTGATGATGCCCGCTTTGCTGGCCTGCAGGTCAGCCGTAACGGTGATACGCACGTCGCGGGCAGTATGCCAGAAGGTCTGGCAATAGCCCATCAGCACCCGGACAGTGGGGTGCTTGTTCGCCTTTCCGGTGAAGGTACGCCGCACAACCTGTCGCGCATTACGGGAAGCCGTCTTGCTACCGACGACACGATGCTGCGTCAGGCACAACAGTCCGGCGATGAACCGCTGCCGTTTATTCCACCGGAAGATGAGAAAAAGCAAGCGGAACTGGAAAAAGCCGCGCAGGCAGCTGCGCATCTTCCCGACGAAGAAAAATTGCGTCTGGCCGCCGAAGCTGCTCGCGTGGAGCAGGCTAAAGGTGTGTCTGAACCTGACGGTAAAATCCTGTCTGAGGCTGCGGGAAGCGTGCCGGTGCGTGATGACCTCTCGCATGACCGCGCAGTCCATCAGGTTGCCATACAGGAGCGTGCTGCGACGCGTCTGCAGCAGTTGGAGCGAGAGATTGTGATCGAAAAAACGTTTGGAGAGTAAGTGATATATCGGTTTCTGCGGATTTACGTGCGCCAACACGGATTTTTGCAGAAAAGATAAGTCGCTGATAAACGGTGCATGTAGTATTCTTCGGGGAACGATCCTTTTCAGATCCTTGGGGAGGCAGAAATGTCACAGATCGAAGATGTAGTAACTTCCTCATCCAAAGTGAAACGGCCATATAGAAAAGGTAACCCCCTAACGGGTTCTGAGAAACAGCAAGCTGCTGTAGCCAGAAAGCGAACAACGCATAAGAAAATTGAGATTTTTGTGCGTAGCCCTTTAAAAGATCAACTCGTTGACTTGTGTAACGAAGAAGGGTTAACGCAGGGACAGGTTATCGAATTACTGATTGAGCAGGAATCAGAGCGCAGGCGTCGGGAAAATAAATCGTAACCAGATTACTTTTTAGTGTTATAAATTATGCTACATTGCGGATAGTTAAAGAATTATCATGGCTGGCCACGCCGTAAGGTGGCAGGGAACAGGTTCAATGGCCTAGTTGTCAGAACCTAAAAAGCGAAAACCCCGATAATCTTTTTCAACTTTGGCGGGCTGAGAAGATACATCGGGGCCATTTAAAACTGCATAGAAGCTGTTGCTCTATGCAGGGAGTATAGTATCGTGCCTAAAAAAGTACAATACCCTTTAGTAATACTCCTTCTGTGCAACATAAGCACAGGAAGGCGTGAATAGCGTAGCCCTTAATCCTTCACTACCGGAACCCCGGACAACGCGGCGGGGCGAATCCAATGCCCTGCGGCGCGGTAAATCCAAAATTCACCGGCGAAATACGCCGCAGCTTTGCTGTGCCATTCCGCGTGGAATGGCGTCTAAAGTTGTCGCACGTATGAATAGCCATGACTGGCGTCGCAATGAAGAGCTGATTGCGCTTCGCCGCGTGGGCCTGGTGCCTTACAAAAAACGTAACGATCCCTATTTCGTACCCAAACCGATGCGTATCCGCGCACGTTCCGAGATACGCGATACGCTGACGGTGCTTTCGATGGCGATGGCGGCGAACTGCGACTACAACCCCGACAGTGATTACAACTTTGAAATCATGCTGCCGTTTGAGCAGGTAGCGGCGGCCACTGGGACGTTGCACATCTACGAAAACGGGCGTAAAGCCTATGACAGCGCGCTTGAAGCGTTATCCGTCATGGAACAACTGGGGTATGTGATTGTCAGCCGTGACAAAGACACGGATACCGGCCAGAACAAGCCGTTACGCATTTGGCTGACGGATAAATTCTTTACGTCTCGCGGCATTCTTGTGGAAGAAATCCGCCAGTGGCTTGGCCAGTTTAAAGCATGGGCGGTAAAAAACGGCCTCACCGAAAGCCTGCGCCGGAAATACGAACAGCACCTCCTGCGCATCGAGCGTATTGGCATCAGCATCAAAGATAAACATTCCCTGCGTAACCGGCTCAAGCAAATCAAGCGTTGGGTTGTAAGTCCTGACCTGACGGCTGAGAAGCAGGCCAAAGTCTCGATGCTGGAAGGCGAACTGGAGAACATGCGCCGTAAGAGCGACGAACGTCTCGATGAGCTGCTGGACGACACCGATAGCAATCTTCCGTCGCTGGCTAGGGCGAAGAATAAGCGCCAAAACGGGCACTACCGTGCGTTTGTTGCCTGGTCCACTAGCGCGGCGGTGATGCCTCATCAGGTGAGCACGCTTGAACAGGTGGTGAGCCAGGAGCACCCCGGCCTGCGGCACCGCGACCCTGAAACCTATTACAGGCTGCTACTCGAGCGCGCCGGCGCGCTTTAACCTCAAAATACAAACAGACGTGTTTTTTTTACCGCCCTTACAACCTGCGGGGATTTCCCGTACCCGCAATACGCTTAGCAGCAGCTCTTTCACGCCAAATTTCTTCATCTGACCAGAATTAGCCCACTTTTACCCTAAATCTTGTGACCGCTGGCTACCGTTTGCCGCATTCCGGTATTGGAATAAACAGTTAACTTCGAACAATGTTATTAACTTCGAAACCCTTACCCTATTTATCATTAATTTCGAACGTTATTCCTGAACAAAATAAGCCCTTTAAAAAGGGAGTATTTTTCGTTGCGGCTAAAGCCTGCACTCGAAAGTACCTCCCTCCACTTCGTTACGGGCAAAATCTCTCCCGCGCAAGCAACAGTAAAACCGGTCAAAAAGAAGAAGTGCCTCCCACCGCAAGCGGCGGGCCCAAGCCTCAGCTACTTAGTTACATCATTCATCAGACTCACCACTGAAACCGTGCAAACCTGAAACCCCGCGCGAAACCTTACCCACTGCAAAGCGGCGCCGTCCCGGCCGAAGGCCGGAACTGTGTCGCTTTATAGTGAATGTTGTAACTATTAGATTAGTGTTGCTGAAGGTAGTATCGCGGTTAGTTCTGTGTACACGCCCGTAAGCGCCTAACGGCGCTAACGCGGAGATACGCCCCGGTTACGGCCTTCGGCCTTACCGTGACCACTCCGACGGCGCACAATGCATTCTGCATAGCTTTGAGCGGGTCTAGTCAAGTAGGGCGAGGGGTGGGATTGGTGAAATCTATCAGAACGGGGCGGCTGCGCCGCGTCACGGCGACGTTTACCATTATTTTCTATAATATAATTTTCGTCGCCTTCATGCGTAAACGCATAAAGAATAATTCAATTGCATCACTTCAGAGGGTATAATTGTTAACCAACACCATGACTCAGAGTGTGGTAACAAGGCACAACAGGAAGAAGTAAAATTTATGAGTACAGAATCACTGATAAGGAAATCCGGTCATCTAGCATGGTGTGCGATGATCGCTCTGCTACTCGCGAAACGTGACGGTCAGGTGGCATCCGAATCGCAAGAAAACGTGTTTCTGACCCGCTGGCTGGCAACGGCGTTAAAACAACGTCGTTTCCCCCGGGAAGTGACTCGTGATATAGAGTGGCTACTGAAACAGGGGCGTACACTTGGTAGTATGGCAAAGCTACGTGAAAAATTGGACTACCAGTGGAGTTCCTGTATTGGCGAGCTTTCAGCACAGAATGATTTGTTTCGGCTGACATACGCGCTTGAAGAAGCTAAGGAAAAACGCTGGCTATATCGAGTACTCACTGACCGGGAGTGGACAGGCCGAAATGCGGTCGTAACGAATGCCAGCGAGAACGCGATATATATTTCCCGTTCCTCTCTTGATGTAATTTTTGACGATGATGGAAATCAAATTAATCCACTTATCGCCAGAATTATGGGCAACGTGAGTGAGCTAGATAGCGTGTTCGACAGTTGTGGGTGGAAAGTCAGGCGTTGCCAGGGCGAGACCGTATTTTTTCAGCTGATTGCGTCGGGATTTTTCTGCAAAAACTGTTGAATCAAGATACCCATTTGTGGATAGGAAATTCAATTTCATTTCATGAGCACGCCTAGTCGCGGATCGTCGTTAACGCATCGAGCAATGCCCCTGCTTTGTACTGCAGCGCGACCCGCTTGCGGTGGGTAGAAGGCCATAGTTGCAGAGAGGGTTTTATTTAAATATGGCTCATTCAAAAAAAAGCCTAGCAGGGCGTGCCGACAAGAAGTCACCCTACTTATTTATAATAAACTCAATAAAAACAACACATTACCTTAAATTTCATGCAGGGAATGGATATTTAAATTCGTAATATTCTCAGGAGAAGGTCGTCATGGTTGACGTAATAGATAAGCACGCCGACACGCTTAAGAATAACCCCCATGCCGTTGCTGACTTAGTTCAGAGTAATAGATTTTTTAAGATCTTTAACTCAGTGAACCCCTCTGCTTCTATCTGGCGGTTTGAATTATTATTGCGCTTTCGTCAGTCAGTTTCATTACTTCCACTCTTAATGCCATTTTATTCCAGTACAGTACTGACAAGTCCGGTCGATCGCGACGCAGTTCTACAGCAGAGACAATCCCTACAGCGTAGCATAACGCCTTCTTTGACTGCTGTCCGTCATCCCGAGGAGCAGCCGAGTGGCACGTGTTTTGTCATTTCATCGATTGAACTTTCAGGCGCAGAATATCTGCCATCAAGCGCCGAGCGTGAGCTGACCAACTTTTATCTTCGACGCTGCCTCTCTCTTGACCAGATACAGATGCTGGTGAGGCTGGTATCTGACTGGTACATCAGTCGAGGTTATATCACCAGCTACGCTTTCTTCACTGAGCAAGACCTCTCCCACGGCCATCTACGTCTGCAGGTGTTCGAAGGGAAGCTGGAGGATATCGAGCTTGAGAAACAGGATGCCCTGATGTTGCGCACCGCTTTTCCGGGTCTGAGGAATAAAATCCTTAACACGCGAGATATCGAACAGGGAATGGAGAGTATTAACCGACTTCGTAAAGTCCCGGTTCAGATTGAAATTCTGCCCGGCAACCGGGCAGGTTATTCGATAGTTAATCTGACAGACACGCCTGAATTTCCATTGAAGGCAGGCATTGATTTTGATAACAGCGGACAAAGGAGTACCGGTAGCCGGCGTGTTGTAGCCAATTATGAGAGCAACGGAGAGGTTGGTCCATTGTGCGGAGGCGGTGACGAATTTTGAAGGAAGATGCTCCAGCCGTCCCTATGCAGTAACAAGATATTAGTAGGGCGTGAGACATTCGTGTTGGGAGTATAGAAAGGGGCGAAGAGAATCAAATAAAGATGGCGGCATCACCGCTATGCTCACTTCGCAAGAATGCTGATGTTCCCAGGCACTGCCCTCATCTTGGCGTAGTGCACATTCAGATGCCATACAGATTTAGGCGAGTCAAAAACATCTTCAGCATAAGTGTTGAAAAAATGGTAGTGACCATAGACTTCTGACAATTTGGTGAAAATCATGTCGTCACAATTTCAATATTATTGCCATTGATATCGTACCATTCTTTGAACTCTGCAGCCTTGAGGGGGGGGAATAGAGATACCCCTGCAGCAGGGGTACTTTGTGCGCTTTCATAAATGCGGTCTGCATGGCTGAGCTGATGCCTTCTGCGATAGTTAGCAAGTTCAGCCTGTTGCTCAGAGAGATAATAGCCTCAAGCACAGGAGCATCTCCGCCTGCTGAGTCGATCGTCTCAGTGAAACATTTGTCAATTTTAAGATAATCAATATGCAGCGTCTGAAGCAGGGAAAGTGAACAGTATCCAGTCCCAAAATCATCTATCGCCACTTTGACGCCGGCCTCACGCAACAGCGAGACATGTAATGTGGCTTTTTCCATATCGAGAACCACCATTCTTTCTGTAATCTCCGTCACGAGGGAAACTAAAGGCGGTAGAACGTCAGTAAATATTTTAATATCTTCCACAAACTCATCGTGGCAGAGATGGTCAGCCGACACGTTGATGCTAAGGTGGAATTCAGTTTTCGGTTTCCAGTCCGAAAAGTCTCTTTCGATAAGTGCCATAAGGTGACGGGTTAATGGCACTATCATTTTTTCTGACTCTGCTGCCGGAATAAACACATCTGGGGAGATAAGCCTACCATCAGGTCTTTTCCAGCGCATAAGTGCTTCCGCTCCATGACAGCGACCTTCAGCATCACATATAGGTTGATAACTCACCTTTATTTATCCCCCGGCGAATCATTGTTGAAGCCGATACGCGAATGACATTCCACCTTTTCCAGAAGGTTCCTGTCAGCAGGGCGATCAAAATGAAACCTGGTGTAATAACAGGCAGCGTACCTGTGATGTACCGGATTAAACCGCGGGTTGTTGAGTAAGCGGTGATATGTAAATCTCTTTTTTTAAGAGTTTGTGAAGTAAGGGGGGCGGGGAAGGCTGAAAGTATTCCTGTTCTGGTCTAATAATCGGTGACACCGACTTAAGAGGATATAATCCTTGAAACGGAGGTGCCTATGGCCAGAACTACACGCAAAAATTACAGCAAAGAATTCAAGATCGAAGCCGCCAAACTTGTTTGTGAACAAGGGTTTTCATGTGTTGAAGTTGCCCGTCAGCTCAACGTCGCCGATCAGAATATCAATCGCTGGGTGACTGCTTATGAGCAATCCCTGCAAACTGAGCTGTCGGGGGAAAGACCTCGCAGCGAACTCGAAGCCGAATTGCGCCGCCTGCGTGCTGAAAATGAAGAACTCAGGCAGCAGAAGGAAATCCTAAAAAAGGCCACTGTAGATTCAACTTGTCAACGCAACACCCTTTTCAAAAACCTGTTTTGGCGTCTTAAATTTCAATGTTTTCCTCGGCCTGTTGTTTAATTGCTCTGCGACCTGGTCCAGGTCTTCTTGCGAATGTTGAGCCAGACAAGTCTTTTTAGGGAAGTATTGCCGAATAAGGCCATTAGTGTTCTCGTTGGTACCTCGTTGCCATGGGCTTTGTGGGTCACAAAAATAAACTAGCGTGCCTGTATTAGCCGTAAAATCAGCGTGTTTAGCCAGCTCCATACCGCGGTCCCAGGTCAATGATTGCCTGAGCTTGAGGGGCATTCTTTTAAATTTCTCTATCAAGGCATCATTCACTGAAGTGGCGTCTTTTCCCTTCAATTTCAGCAGGATGGTATAGCGCGATTTCCTATCGACGAGAGTAGCAATATGTGTATTTTTTGTTCCTGAGACTAAATCCCCTTCCCAGTGGCCAACGGAACGACGATTGTCGATATGCCCCGAACGCTCATGGATAGGAATACCATTGACGATGTTAATCGTCCCGCGCTCACCCTTGCGAGAGTGGCGTTTTCCATGACGTAGACGCAGGTGCTTTACCAGCAAATGATGTAAGGCGTTTCTGGTGCGAAAATACAGGGTTTTATAAATCGTCTCTGCTGATATTTGCATCGATTTTCGGCGATACGCTGTATTTTTAAGCCATCCGGATATTTGTTCAGGAGACCATTTGAGCTCCAGTTTTTCCAAAACCAAATCCCGTAATTCCAGATCCTTCTCCAGCAAGCAGGGCTTCGGCCTTTTGGCCATTCGGTTCGCACGGTTGTTCGCATCCACCGCTTTGTAATAGTGTCTGCCACGGTTACGTTGAACCTCTCTTGAGATCGTAGAAGGCGAGCGATTTAGAGAATGCGCAATAGCTCTGATACTTTTTTTGGCAGAGAGTCCGACGCGTATTTCTTCCCGTTCAGATAACGTTAAATGTGATGAAGCGCGTTTGCGCACGGTGGGCTTCATACCACCGGAGTCTCTTAAAATAGTGAAAATGGTGCCGGGCTTAGGATCCAGGGTTTTAGCAATGTCACTGAAGCCGATGCCGTTCTTCCATGAGTCGAAAACAAACTCTTTTTCTACTGCCGTAAATGTACGCTTCATTCAATAATACTCCGCTACCCCATGTTTTAGCATGGATGTTGCATTGATCAATTGAATCTACAACAGCCTTCTTTGCAAAAGAGCAGCGCTGAGGTTCGCTTTCATCGATGAGCAGCGCCTATTCTGGTCGGTAGCGCTGCTTTGCCGAACCATGGCGGTGAGCCGCAACGGGTTTTATCGCTGGCTTCAGGCAAAGCATCGTCCAGCGACATCATCAAATGCCGAGCGGGATGCCCATGCTTTAGCCTGCTGGAAAGCGGGTCGTGGCAGCCTTGGGAGCAGAACACTGAGCGTCGTGTTACGCAAAGAAGGCTTTAACCTCGGACGATATGCGACGCGTAGCCTGATGAAAAAGCTGGGATTATCGGGACGTCAGCGCCGACGCAAGTATGTATATGCTCGCAATATGAGTGCCGCAATGCCTAACCATCTCGGTCGGGAATTTAGCGTTGAGGCACCGAATAAAAAATGGGTGACTGACATTACCTATATCCCGACACGTCAGGGTTGGTGCTATCTGGCAGCCGTTGTCGATCTTTACTCGCGTAAAGTCGTGGGTTGGGATGTAGCGAAAACAATGACGGCTGAGTTAGCTCTTAGGGCATTACGCCAGGCAAAGCTGTTGCGACAACCGAAAGACAGCGTGTTGGTTCACTCAGATCAGGGCAGCCAATATACCAGTGGTGAGTGGCGTGATTATGCTGCAAGTAATGGCGTAGAACTCAGCCAAAGCCGGCGTGGAAATTGCTGGGATAATGCTGTTATGGAACGTTTTTTTGGCAGTCTGAAATCAGAGTGGGTGAAAGAGCGCTGCTATACAGATGCGGAAAGTGCAAAGCGGGACATCAGTAAATACGTCATTGAATACTACAATATGTGGCGACCTCATACCCATCTTGGTGGTCTTTCACCAAACGAATATGAGGTCGCCGCTTAATGGGGTGTCAACTTTTACTAGACCAGAACATGGGGAAGAAATGCTCTCCTGGCTCCACAGTAATAAGATTATTTTCCCCTCTGTTGAGGTGATCGAACGAACCCTTGCTGAAGCAACAACGCTTGCTGACAGAGCGGTTTTTTCTGCGCTGACCGAGCAGCTTGAACCGGGGCAAAAAGCGGCACTGGACCGCCTGCTGGTATCTGAGGGTGAACAACCTTCACGGCTGGCCTGGTTGCTTCAGCCTCCGGGAAAAATAAACGGCAAAAATGTCCTGCAACATATCGACAGGTTAAATGCGATAGAGTCGCTGGCACTGCCTGACGGTATTGCGCTTTCCGTGCATCAGAACTGGCTCCTGAAACTCGCACGCGAAGGCAGGAAAATGAGTAGCCGGGACCTGGCAAAATTCACGGATGTTCGCCGTTATGCCTCGCTGGTTTGTATCATATCGGAAGCCGGAGCCACCCTGACTGATGAAGTTATTGATCTGCACGAGCGTATTCTGGGCAGTCTGTTCAGCAGGGCAAAACGCACTCAGGCCGAGCGGCTCCAGCGAACGGGAAAGCTGATTCAGAGTAAACTGAAGCAACACGGTACCGTCGGGCAGGCCTTACTTAACGCCAGAGAGTCTGGGGAAGATCCCTGGGCCGCAATAGAAGACGTGCTTCCCTGGCAGGAATTCATCAACAGCGTGGAAGAGACGCGGTTCCTGTCACGTAAGGACAACTTCGATCCGTTGCATCTGATCACAGAAAAATACAGTACGCTGCGTAAATACGCGCCCCGGATGCTGTCAGCGTTGCAGTTCAGGGCTGCTCCCGCTGCAATGCAGCTCGGTGACGCGCTGGATACCGTCAAAGAGATGTATCGAAAGCAACTCCGAAAAGTACCACCTTCCGCACCAATCGGTTTCATCCCGGAAAGCTGGAGAAAAGTTGTGATTACCCCCACCGGCATTGACCGAAAATATTACGAATTTTGCGTGCTGAATGAGCTGAAGGGAGCATTACGTTCTGGCGATATCTGGGTAAAGGGATCACGCCGTTACAGGAATTTCGATGATTATCTGATCCCGTCCGGCGATTTTGAAAAATCACTCAAGGATAACCAGTTACCCCTTGCTGTTCCGGGCGATTGCCATGAATACATTGAGAGCCGTTTGACGCTTCTGGCATCGCGCCTGGAGGAAGTTAATGCAATGGCGCTGGCCGGTGATTTACCCGATGTTGATATATCGGATAAAGGCGTGAAAATTACCCCGCTGGATAATAGTGTTCCTTCAACAGCATCCCCTTTTGGCGATCTGGTTTACGGCATGCTACCTCATCCTAAAATTACTGAAATGCTGGATGAAGTGGACGGCTGGACTGGTTTTACCCGCCATTTCACCCATCTCAAGAACAATCACATCAGACCTAAAGACAGAAAGTTGTTACTGACCACCATTCTTGCCGATGGGATCAACCTTGGGCTGACAAAAATGGCCGAATCCTGTCCGGGCACGACAAAATCGTCACTCGAGGGCATTCAGGCCTGGTACATCAGGGATGAAACCTATTCAGCCGCGCTGGCCGAGTTGGTTAATGCGCAGAAAAAGCGGCCTCTGGCAGCATTCTGGGGCGATGGAACAACGTCATCGTCTGACGGACAGAACTTTCGGGTGGGGAGTCACGGGCGTTATGCGGGTCAGGTCAATCTGAAATACGGTCAGGAGCCAGGCGTGCAAATTTATACACATATTTCGGACCAGTACAGCCCGTTTTACACCAAAGTCATCAGCCGTGTTCGGGATTCAACACACGTACTTGATGGTCTGCTGTATCACGAAACCGATCTGGAAATTACAGAGCATTATACTGACACCGCAGGTTTCACTGAGCATGTTTTCGCGCTAATGCATCTGCTCGGATTCGCTTTTGCGCCAAGGATCCGGGATCTTCATGACAAGCGGCTGTTTATTCATGGGAAAGCTGAGTTGTATCCGGGGCTTCAGTCAATCATCTCCTCAACCAGCCTGAATCTGAAGGAAATTGAAACCCACTGGCATGAGGTACTGCGTCTGGCAAGTTCTATAAAGCAGGGAACGGTAACAGCATCACTGATGATGAAAAAGCTGGCCAGCTATCCTAAACAGAATGGTCTGGCAAAGGCTCTGAGGGAGGTTGGCCGCATAGAAAGGTCATTGTTTATGTTGGACTGGTTCCGGGATCCTTCGCTGCGTCGACGAGTACAGGCTGGGTTGAATAAAGGTGAGGCCCGTAATGCCCTTGCGCGAGCAGTCTTTATGCACCGGCTGGGGGAAATCAGAGATCGGGGACTGGAAAACCAGAGTTACCGGGCAAGTGGGTTGACATTGCTGACTGCGGCGATCTCGCTGTGGAATACGGTCTATATAGAAAGAGCGGTAGATTCATTGAGACGGAAAGGGATCGCGATTAATGAGCAACTGATTACCCATCTGTCACCGCTGGGATGGGAACATATCAACCTGAGCGGGGATTACGTCTGGAGAACAAACCTCAAACTGGGACAGGGTAAATACCGCGCATTACGCTCAGTGAATAGTAGTCTGTCCAAAAAACAGGCTTAGCGTAGGATATTTTCCGTTTTCCAAGCGGACCCCTCACTGACAGATACGTGAGTTGTTCCGCTGTAAGATGAGCAGACGACAGAAGGGCCTGAGATAACACCTGCACTTCGGGTGTAGGGTGTAACCGTCGCCATTAAATTGAGTTCAGATAGCGCCTGACTGCAGTCTGAGATATCTGTCCGGGCTATGTGCTCAAGCGTGGCAGAGGCGGAACGCTGATGCTCATTTAAAAGCCTGAATATACTGTGTACCCCTGCATTCATATCCCGGGATTGCAACCAGAACCCGGTACCCGCGGCCAGAGTGAACAGTAAGGCTGTCAGAGCGGTAAACAGCATGATGGACTTTAATAAATCAGACAGAATTATTTCCTATGATTTAGTCATTTTCCCGGCAACTAAAATAACATATTGCACTTTAGTCGGTTTTTTTTACCGGCAGAACCGTTGCCAGCTATCAAGCTGACTGCGCTGATCGCTGTAAACAATGATTTTTCCACAGGTCTAGGCAGTCAGACGGCTATGCGTAATTCATCCAGGGCAAGTTCACGCGACAGCGTCAATTCATTGGCCTAAGTACCAAATTACGTGCCAGGAAAACGTTGACCATAGCCAGATATAGCCAGTCATGCCAGGAGTATAGTAAGTAAGATACTAGCGTGGTATGCACGACGGCGAAATACGGTCACATTAAGTTTTAATGTTCAGCGGGATAAATTTTAACAATACCATCCTGGCTAACCTGTTTGCCAGTTATATTAAGCACTGTAATTTATGTTTGTGGGGTAAAACTTACTACGCCTTGATAAATAAATCAGAAATCTTGCGGACCCCCATCTTCATTGATAGGTGTTTCCTGTGCGTATAGATTGTTTTTACACTTACATTCATTTTTCTGGCGTGGTTAATCGCAGTATATCCATTTACATACATTAACAATGACTCAAATTCTCGGTCTGTTAAGTGTGCGCATGTGGCTTCTTTGGGAGATTTTTGTTTATCCTGGATGAGGAATTTTATTTTTTGAATACAGTCAGTTTTTGGAAAGGCTGCCACAACATTGTTGAAGGTATTTACGCAGTACTCGGCTAAAGGTTTCTGATTTGTATCATAGACAATGACAATCTCATGGTTATCTCTGGGGGGGATAATTCCTGATTTTATGAAATCTACAATATTCGTGCCTGTAAGATTAACAACTAATATATTCAAATTATCGCAGTGTTTCTCTTGATTGAAACAGGAACTAAATCCAGAGGATAAAAAAATGTCGTTTTCAGGCCAGCATAAAATATTCAAATCAATTACTCCTTTAATCGATTAATGTGACATTAGGATAACAGCTCACTGTTTTTGGGTAAAAACGGTAATATCGATCGGTATGACTTAATTAATAGTCAAAAGCTATCGATTGTAGTTTATTGATCGTCACCACCTTTTGTGGGTTGAGTTTCAATCGGAAATCTCTTAAGGTTAGCGCTGAAAACTCAATGAGGAAGCAGACCCATAAGGTTTATTGGGTGCTAGAAAAGCGAAAAGTATGTTGGCCTAATTAATTAGTCGGTTCGCCAAAACCCATTAATTAACTTACGTGGATAGTATCCACGCACCTGAGTTATTCAGCAACTTTCACGCCTCTTTTAAGCGTGTAGTTACTCGCTTAAAAGAGGCGCAGCTAAAATTTATAGATAGGATTCGTTATGTTAAAAGCACTCCCAGTTGTGACCGTAATCTTGTTGTCCGCGTGCTCTTCTTATAATTCTGGAAAGCTAGGCAACAAAAACATCAATGATAAAGATGTCACCCCCGCTCAGAAATATGCCACCGGCAGGAGCCAACTCGTGCCGGTGAATGCGATAGCGTCGAGTAATAATAAATGCGTGGATAACTTCAACTTTCTTCGCCAGGCGAGCAGCGATCGCTACCAGAAATACTCTCAGGACTACATAAAAATTGGCAATGGATATACGTTCCTGAATACCAATAAAAATATCATGGGCAGTGACGCTAAAGAGGTGTACACCATGAAGTTAGACATGAAACTAGATTCTCTTTGTAACAAGGTTGACTATGCAGGCTATCAGGTAATTAAAGATAAAATGCAGTCTCTCCAGGGAATATAATATCGAATAGGTAACTCGGGCTTTTTCCGGCTTCGCAGTAGCCTCTTATACGCAATTCCCCCGTGCGCGCATTACCCGTGCGCGCTAGTAAGTACATTGCTTATGGTTATCACGCTGATTTTAACCTTCGCCTGCATTGTTTTTGTGCTGGCAATTTTTGCTGGTTTTTTTTTATGAACTCTACCCCTGAACCTCGCACATCGTTCATTTAAATCTCTCAACGAATACATAAGAAAATGGAGATAACCTTATGTTCCCTGTATATGTTTCAAAAAAAATGACTGCGTGGCTGCTGATATTTATGCAGCTTATTACGCCGGTGGCCGGTATGGCCCCCCTGGTGGGACACGCAGCCGTTCCTTCCGGAACGCAGGGAACAGTGCAGGGGCTGAATGCCCTGATTATGGGCGAGGCAGGGGGAGAGCCCTCCCCTACTCCGTCGGGCCCTGCCGGGGTTAATGAACCCGTAGCCACTCCGTATTACACCCCCCCCCTCTCTTTGCCTGAAAGTTCATCGAAAACAGGTCATGGTACGTCTTCGATACTGGATGCAACGGGGCTCCCAGACCTGTCGATACCTGTCGATGAAAAAGCGGGGGCAGGTGCGAAGCCACGCGATGCGGAACCCGTTCGTGATAATGGTGTTTCCGGCAGCCTGGCCTCCGGCGCGATGCAGGCGGGAGGGTTATTGTCATCGGATAACGCAACAGACGCCTCGATTAATTATGCAAAAGGCGTGGGCGAAGGGCTGATCAATCAGCAGATAAACGACTGGCTGAAGCAGTTTGGCAACGCGAAGGTGTCGCTAGGCAGTGATAAGAAGGTGTCTGGGGACATGCTTATTCCGCTATATGACG
>Ga0308159_1000952_pt1 | contig 49694 bp, 39 predicted proteins | sample PhyCR1_FD_201040 | JGI IMG/M metagenome (GOLD analysis project Ga0308159, IMG submission 201040) | Phyllosphere microbial communities from UC Gill Tract Community Farm, Albany, California, United States - DLSLC.R1 | ecosystem: Host-associated > Plants > Phyllosphere > Unclassified | place: USA...
CGGGCAACGCCTTGAGGATATCGAGCAACTTGCGCGCCGCGACGGTGATGGACTCGTTGTCCTGACCGACGCCGAAATCGGCATGCGTGGTGATCTGCACTTCGAGGTCGGTCGCGATGAACGACACGCGGTTGCCCTCTTTGCGCATGAGGATGTTCGCGAGGATCGGCAGGGTATGGCGTCTTTCGACGATGCCCGCCACGATCGACAACGGTTTGAGCAACGCATCGCGCGGTGTTTGTACGAGTTGCATGTTCATCCTTTTAGAGTTTGTTCCAACACGTGCAGGGTATGGTTGAGCTCCGCCTGTTTGGCGCGGGCGTCGGAAATCTTGCGAACGGCATGCAAGACCGTCGTGTGATCACGGCCCCCGAAGAGGTCGCCGATTTCCGGAAGGCTTTTTTGGGTCAACTCCTTGGCCAGGTACATCGCCACCTGGCGCGGCAACGCAATATTGGCGGGTCGGCGTTTCGAATACATGTCGGCGACCTTGATTTTGTAGAAATCGGCCACCGTCTTCTGAATATTCTCGACTGTGATCTGCCCGTTCGACACCGACAGCAGATCCTTCAACGCGTCCTTGCACACGTCCACCGTCAGCACGTCGCGACCGTGGAAGCGCGCATACGCCAGCACCTTGCGCAGTGCTCCTTCGAGCTCACGCACGTTGCTGCGCAGATGCTTGGCGATGAAGAACGCCACTTCCTCGGGCATCGGTACGCCTTCGGACTCGGCCTTGCGCAGCAAAATGGCCACGCGCATCTCGAGCTCGGGCGGCTCGATCGCCACCGTGAGACCAGAGTCGAAACGCGAGATCAAACGGCTGTCGATACCGGCGAGTTCCTTCGGATACGTGTCGCTGGTGATGATGATCTGCTTGCGCTGCGCCACCATCGCCTCGAACGCGTAGAAGAACTCTTCCTGCGTGCGGTTCTTGCCCGAGAAAAACTGGATATCGTCGATCAGCAGCAGATCGAGCGAGTGGTAATACCGCTTGAAATCGTCGAACGCCTTGCGCTGGTACGCCTTGACCACGTCGGACACGTATTGGTCGGCATGCACATAGCGCACGCGCACACCGGTACCGGCCGCGACCATGGCATTGCCGATGGCGTGGATCAAGTGCGTCTTACCCAGACCGACACCGCCGTAAAGAAACAGCGGGTTGTACGAAATGCCCGGATTTTCGGCGACCTGTAAAGCGGCCGCGCGGGCCAGCTGGTTGGCCTTACCCGTGACGAAATTGTCGAACGTCAGATCCGTATTCAGCCGCGACCGTTCGTAGACGATGTTGGCGGCATCCGCCTGCGCCTGCGCCGACGAGACGCCGGGTGCGGACGCGCCTGAATGCACGGGTGCGGAAGGCGCAACCGGTGCCGAGGCGCCTGAGTGCATGGGCGTGCCCGAGTAGGGCGGTGCGGCCGACGGCAACGATGCGGGCGGGGGCGTATCCAAGCTCGGGTTGTAGCCCGGTGGAAGGGGTGCCTGCTGCCCGAATGCGGGACCGGTTCCGGGGCTGTGCATGCCGTTGGCCGGACCGCTCGGGGGCGCATAGTGTTGCGCCGGGGCGGCCTGCACGTGCTGGGCGGGCGCCGACATCGCGTGCGCAGCGCTCGTAGGCGTAGGTGCGCGCGTCGGCTGCGCAATGCGCGGCGCACCCGACTGCGATGGTAATTCGAACAAGACTTGCACCGGACGCTGGAACCATTCGGCCGCAATCGTCTCTATCTGATGTGAAAAATTCTTGCGCACCCAATCCAACTTGAAGCGGTTGGGCGCAGCCACACGCAGCACCGCCGACGACTCATCGAAGTCGAGCGGAACCAGTGGACGAATCCACGCACTGATCTGTTGGGGGGGGTAATCCTGCTCAAGGCGACTGACGCAGGTCTGCCAGAAATCTTTCATGTCGCTCGCTATTCAAACCTCGATTCTACCTTGCCTCGGCCCCAGTTATCCACAGGCTGTGCCATTTGCGCGCACTGACAGCCCGGCTAACTGTTTGACAAGCAAGAGAAAACTTGCTGAAATGCTGGGCTTTGCCGAATTCTGTCTGTCAGAAGGTTGGATGCGTCATGGCGTAGCGCCGTGGGCACCGTCTTTATACCCGCCGGGCAGGACCCTTCTGACTTGTTCTTTGTGGATCTTTCATGAAACGCACTTATCAACCTTCCGTTACCCGTCGCAAGCGCACCCACGGTTTCCGTCTTCGCATGAAAACCCGTTCGGGCCGTGCCGTTCTGAGCGCCCGTCGCGCCAAGGGCCGCAAGCGCCTGGCCGTCTAATCGCTACCGACGGATTCGGCCGCGATCTGCGGACGCCGTCCGTGAACGCCGGTGATGCCTCGCAAGACGCGATAGCCCACCCCGATGCGCTCGCCGCATCGACTCGGGGTCTTTATCGCTTTCCGCCCGAAGCTCGCCTGCATCGCCCCTCGGAGTTTGCTGCCGCGCTGAAAGGCCGGCGGTTGGCGCGAGGGGCTTTTTTCGTATTGACGTCGGCAGCAGCAGCGCCGGCGCAAGATACGGCGCGGCTTGGACTGATCATCGCCAAGCGCTTCGCACCGCACGCGTCCACGCGCAATGCCATCAAGCGGGCGATTCGCGAATCGTTTCGCATGACGCGGCATACCTTGCCGGTGGCCGATTATGTCGTGCGGCTCAACGCCCGCGTGCCGGAGGGGTCGCTGACGCACATCAAGCGCACCACCCGCGACGAGGCCGATGGGCATTTCAGGCGCATCAAACGATGATCAAGGCCCTTGTCATCGCACCGATCCGGTTCTACAGGTTTTTTCTCAGCCCGTGGATCGGGCGACAATGCCGCTTTACGCCGTCCTGTTCGGCGTATGCGATCGAGGCGATCGAACAACACGGCGCGCTTAAAGGCGTCTGGCTGGGCCTTCGTCGTATCGGTCGTTGCAACCCGTTCAGTCCGGGCGGCTACGACCCCGTCCCTCCCGCCGGTTCGACCGGGGAGGCCTCCTGCTGCGCCCGTCACGGCCGCGCTCGCCACGAATAAAGCTAAACTCGTGGGCTTTGCAAGTCCGCTCTTCACTTTGTAGGCACCATGGATATCCGACGTACCGTCCTCTGGATGATCTTCTCTTTCTCGTTGTTGCTGCTGTGGAACAACTGGCAGGTTCAACACGGTAAACAGTCGCTGTTCGGTGGCCCTGCGCCCACGAGCCAGGTCGAGCCGTCGCGCACGACCGACAAAACGACGCCCTCGATCCCCAATTCGCCTCAGCAGGCCGCCATTGCGGCAAGCGATGCCGTTCCGGGTGCCACCGGCACCGCAGGCAACGCGCAGAGCCAGGAAATCGTCATCGAAAGCGATGTGCTGCGTCTGACGTTCAGCACCGCCGGCGCGCAGCTCGTGCGTGCCGAAATGCTCAAGTACCCGGTTTCCGGACTCGATCAGCCGTTCGTGCTGTTGGATAATTCCAACGCCCTGCATTACATCGTGCAGTCGGGCACTGTCGGCGCGGGTACTGGCCAGAGCTTCCCCACGCACCAGACGCCGTTCCGCATGACGTCGACCGAGCGCACGATGAACGGTGAAAACCTCGTCGTCACGTTCGAAGGCGAGTCCGGTGGCCTGAAGGTCATCAAGACGTTCACGTTGCACCGCGGCGCCTACGCCATCGACGTCAAGCATCAGCTCGTGAACACCGGTTCGGCCGAGGTCAATCCCGCCCTGTACCTGCAGCTCGAGCGCGACGGCAACGATCCTTCGGATACGTCGAGCTTCTATCACACGTTCACCGGCATGGCCGTCTACTCGGAACAAGAGAAGTTCCAGAAGATGACCTTCTCGGACATCAACAAAGGCAAGGCCGCCTACGTCAAGCAAGCCGACAACGGCTGGATCGGCGTGGTGCAGCATTACTTCGCCAGCGCCTGGGTGCCGCCGCAAGGCAAGCAACGCACCAACGAAGTGCTGAAGGTATCGGAAAACCTGTACGCCGCCCGCTCGATCGAATCCGTGGGTGCCATTGCCCCGGGCGCGACCGCATCGGTGGATTCGCACCTGTGGGTTGGCCCGCAAGATCAGAAAGCCCTGGCCGCCTTGGCCCCCGGCCTGGATCTGGTGGTCGACTATGGTTGGCTCACGATCATCGCCAAGCCGATCTTCGGTCTCCTGACCTGGTTGCACTCGCTGCTGGGCAACTGGGGCTGGGCCATTGTGGCACTCACGGTGCTGATCAAGGCCGTGTTCTATCCCTTGGCCGCCGCCAGCTACAAATCGATGGCGCGCATGAAGGCGGTTTCGCCGCGTTTGATGGCGCTGAAAGAGAAGTACGGCGACGACAAGCAAAAGCTCAACACCGCGATGATGGAGATGTATCGCACCGAAAAGATCAATCCTCTGGGCGGTTGCTTGCCCATGGTGGTGCAGATCCCGGTCTTCATTTCGCTGTACTGGGTGCTGCTGGCCAGCGTGGAAATGCGCGGTGCACCGTGGATCCTGTGGGTGCATGACCTGTCGGTGCGCGACCCCTGGTTCATCCTGCCCGCCATCATGATGGCCACGATGTTCCTGCAGATCAAACTCAACCCGACGCCTCCGGATCCCATCCAGGCCAAGGTCATGATGATCATGCCGTTGGTGTTCGGTGGCATGATGTTCTTCTTCCCGGCCGGTCTGGTGCTGTACTGGTGCGTCAACAACACGTTGTCGATCGCTCAGCAGTACTACATCACCAAGAAGATGGAAAACGCGACCAAATCGCAAACGGCCGTCACCGCCAAGCGCTGATCGTCGTACAAGGAAAAAACCCGGGCCGCTCATCGCGGTGCCGGGTTTTTTTTCGTCCGTGAGTCGCCCCGATTCACGGAAGGCGTGGCGCAGGTGAAAACCTACCAAGGCCGCCTTCGATCCGGCTGGATCGCGCTTCCGTTCGGCTATCGCGTCGCCCTCCATGCTGCGCCATCCCGGCCCGATCATTGGCAATAGCTATCGATTTTTAAACAACAATCAATTTCCCCTTTGGCTGAGCAGTCTTTACGATTCGTTCCTAGCTTGCAACGACCGCCTGCGTCCCGGCGGTTGCGCACAATCTCAAGGAGTGAACGTGAGCGATAAGACACTGACCAATGCCGCCGGCGCCCCCATCGCCTCCAACAATCATTCGATGACCGCCGGCCCGCGCGGCCCGGTACTGCTGCAGGATGTGTGGCTGATCGAAAAGCTGGCCCATTTCGCCCGGGAACGAATTCCTGAGCGTGTCGTGCATGCCAAGGGCTCGGGCGCGTTCGGCACGTTTACCGTCACGCAGGACATCAGCAAATACTCACGCGCCAAAATTTTCTCGGAAGTCGGCAAGCAAACGCCCGTCTTCCTGCGTTTCTCGACCGTCGCCGGTGAACGTGGCGCGGCCGACGCCGAGCGCGACGTGCGTGGCTTCGCCGTGAAGTTCTATACCGACGAAGGCAACTGGGATCTGGTGGGCAACAACACGCCCGTGTTCTTTGTGCGCGATCCGCTCAAGTTCGCGGACTTCATCCACACGCAAAAGCGCGATCCGCAGACCAACCTGCGCAGTGCGACCGCGGCCTGGGATTTTTGGTCGTTGAGCCCGGAATCGCTGCATCAGGTGACGATCCTGATGAGCGATCGCGGCCTGCCGAAGAATTATCGCCAGCAACACGGCTTCGGCTCGCACACGTACAGCTTCGTCAACGCCGATGGCGAGCGCTTCTGGGTGAAGTTCCATTTCCGCTCGGAGCAGGGCGTCGAGAACTACACCGACCAGGAAGCGGCGGATGTGGTGGCCGGCGACCGCGAAAGCGCGCAACGCGATCTGTTCAATCACATCGCCAATGGCGTCTTCCCGCGCTGGACCTTGAAGGTGCAGATCATGCCGGAAGCAGATGCGGCGACGTATCACATCAATCCGTTCGATTTGACCAAAGTGTGGCCGCATGGCGACTACCCATTGATCGAAGTGGGCACGCTCGAACTCAATCGCAACCCGGACAACTATTTCGGCGATGTGGAGCAAGCCGCGCTCACCCCGGCCAACGTCGTACCCGGTATCGACTATTCGCCGGACAAGATGCTGCAGGGCCGCCTTTTCTCGTATGGCGACGCGCAGCGCTACCGTTTGGGTGTGAATCATCACCAGATCCCGGTCAACCAGCCGCGCTGTCCCATGCATAGCTTCCATCGCGATGGGGGCATGCGCACCGACGGCAATCTGGGCGGCACCAAGAACTACGAGCCCAACAGCTACGGCCAATGGAAGGAAACACCCTCGGCCGCCGAACCGCCGCTGGCGTTGGATGGCCAGGCCGCCGACCGCTGGAATCACCGGGTGGACGACGACTATTACTCGCAGCCGGGCAACCTGTTCCGCCTGATGACGGAGGATGAGAAGGCGCGCCTCTTTGCCAACATCGGCCGCCACATGGCCGACGTGCCTGAAGAGATTCAGCGCCGTCAGCTCGAACATTTCCGCCGCGCCGATCCGGCGTACGCGGAAGGCGTGGCAAAGGCCCTGGGCCTTGCGCTGCGTGAGGAAGTCCCGGCATAAGGCTTATGCCAGACTGAGCGTGGGCCGTGCGGCATCAAGTGCTGCACGGCCCTTTTTCATGCCGACCGTGCGACATCAGATCCAGACGTCGTTCTGCGCCGTTCGACTTCCGCCCGCATCGCCCGTGTTCAACACGCCACGAGGCTCGATCAGCAGCAGTTTCACCTCGCTTTCGGCAGACGGTTTGTGTTCCATGCCCTTGGGCACCACAACCATTTCGCCGGCACGCACGTGCACACAGCCGTCGCGAAAATCGATCTGCAATTCGCCTTCGATCACGATAAACGTCTCGTCGGTGTCGGCATGAGCATGCCATATAAAATCACCCTGCAGCTTGGCAAGCTTGAACTGATAGTCGTTCATCTCGGCCACCACTCTGGGTGACCATTGTTCGTGTATCGCGCCAAACTTTTCTTGAAAACTAATGATCTTTGGAAGCGCGACGGCAGTGGGGAAAGACAAGTCGGACGACATGTTGGCAACCTGAGTGCGGGAAGAAGCCCTCAGCATAGGCAGGGCAGGTCTTCAGGTCTTCAGGTCTTGAACGATTGTGCGCAAGGGCACCCTTTATCGTTGGCGCAGCGCCGCTTAATTTCCGAGCATGGCCGACCAACGTCCGGGAGGTAAACCGTAACTCTGCTTGAAGTGCCGAGTCATATGACTTTGATCGGCAAAACCTGCCAGCAATGCGGCGTCGAGAATGCGCGTGCCGCTGCTCATCAGATTGCGGGCGAGCTCGAGCCGGCGCTGCGTGAGATAGCGATACGGGCTGGTCCCGTACAGCACGCGGAAATCGCGGCAAAGTTGCCAACGGTCGCGTCCGGCGGCCTCGGCAAGTGCATCCAGTGTGATGCCCACGCCACCTGCATTACCGATCATGTCGTGCATGTACTGCCGGGCGCGTTCCGCAGCAGGATAGTCGGCCACGTGACGACTGCGGCGCGCCCCAGCCGCCGCCTGTAGTGCATTCGCGAGGTCAAAAAGCGCATCGTCACGTGCCAGCGCATCGCGATGATCGCTGTCTTCCTGCAGAAGGCGTCCCGTTGCGGCGAACAACCGCGGATCGTGCGAAATGGCATGTTCGATAAACGGCAAGGGCTTGCCGCCCAACGCACTTTGCAGCAACGCAGGCTCGACATAAATCATGCGATATCTGAATCCCACATCCGTACCGGCATGACCGTCATGCATTTCGTCGGGATGCAGCACTAGCGTGCCGCCGGGAAGGCTATGCCGCATCGCGCCGCGATAGCGGAAGCTTTGTACGCCGCTGAGCGTATGACCGATCGCGTAGGTGTCGTGCCGGTGCGGATCGTACCCATGCCCGCGAAAATAGGCCTCGATACGTTCGATCTTTCCCGCCTGAGGCAGGTGCTTGATCCAATCGGCGGCAGGGGCGGGAGCGGCGCACATGGTCGGGGCTTGGACGTGTCCGATAGATATCTCTGTTCACAGCATACAGGGCACGGGCGCCGGATTCACCGCAACACCACATGCGCGACCTTAACGCTGCATGCCCCAGCGCCGCACCGTCACGCGCTCGAGCGTATTGAAGCCCAGCGTCTCGACCAGCAACCCGATGATCACCACCGCTGCCAGACCCGCAAAAGCCTTGTCGGTATACAGCTCATTGCGGCTTTGATAAATGTACCAACCGAGCCCGCCCTTGCCGCTGGCCGAACCAAACACCAGTTCGGCGGCGATCAGCGTGCGCCACGCAAACGCCCAGCCGATCTTGAGACCCGACATGATGGCGGGCAACGCCGCAGGAATCAGGATCTGAAAGACGTAGGGCACACCCCGCAGTCCGTAGTTGCGGCCGGCCATCCGCAACGTTTCGGATACCGACAGGAACCCGCTATAGGTATTCAAGGCCAGCGCCCACAGCACCGAATGGATCAGCACGAAAATCAAGCTCCCTTCACCCAGGCCGAACCACAGCAACGCCAAGGGCAAGAGCGCGATGGCGGGGAGGGGATTGAACATCGAGGTCAGCGTCGACAACAGATCGCGTCCCAGCCGCGTGGACACGGCCAGTGAGGTGAGGGTGAACGCGAGCACGATACCCACCACGTAGCCCTTGAGCAGCACCTGCAGCGACATTGCCGCGCGCGACAACAACTCACCGGTGGCGATGCCGTTGAAGAACGCCTGCGCAGTCTGGATAAATCCTGGGAGCAGCAGATCGTTATCGGTATAGCGGGCAGCGCCTTCCCAGATCGCAGCCAGCGCAATCAGGATGAAGGTTTTGCGCAGCGCTTCGTACTGCCACACGCGTTCGAGCCAGGGCAGGGGTGCGGCGGCTTCGAACGTGTCGGGCAATGGCGCCAGCGCGATATCGCGTTCCGGCCGAATGTAGGTCGAAGGGGTGGTCATGGGTAGCGTCAGGTCAGGCGACTGCGCGAATCTCAGGCTCGATGGCGTCGGGCGATTCGAACAGCAAATCGTGAATACGGCGCGAGGCGTTTTGAAAGGCCGCCGAGCCTTGGCTATGCATACCGAATTGGTGCGCGTTCATTTCGGCGCGCACACGCCCCGGATGCGGAGAAAGCAACAGCACGCGATTGCCCACGATCAGCGCTTCGTCGATCGAATGGGTGACGAACAACAGCGTGAAGCCCACGTCGTCCCACAGCGCCAGCAGCTCTTCCTGCATCTTGCGCCGCGTGAGGGCATCCAGGGCCGCAAAGGGTTCATCCATGAGCAGAATGCGTGGCTGCATGGCCAGCGCACGGGCGATGGCCACACGTTGCTTCATGCCGCCGGAGAGCGTATGCGGATAGGCATCCACGAACGCCGACAGCCCCACCTTGTCCAGATAGTGCCGCGCACGTTCGGTGGCTTCGCGGCGCTTGAGCGTTTTCGACGTGACCAGCGGAAACACCACGTTTTCCAGCACCGTCTTCCATGGCGGCAACTGATCGAACTCCTGAAACACCACCACGCGATCGGGGCCCGGCTCGCGCACGGTTTTGCCATCCAGGCGAATCGTGCCGGTGGACGGTGCAATGAAGCCCGCCACGGCCTTCAACAACGTCGACTTACCGCAGCCCGAAGGCCCCAGCAATATGTAGCGGTCATTGGGCAGCACATCGAAACTCACGTCGTGCGTGGCGCGCACGCGACGCTGCGGCGTCTTGTACTCCAACGACACGCGGTCGACTTCGAGCAGGGGCGCGGGCTGTTTATCCATCAGCTGCCCGACGCGGTGAGGGGATCGTCGAAGAAGTAATCGTTGACGCTCTTGGGCTCGTTCTTGATCGCGCCCACTTTGTGCATGAACGTCCCCAGCGACAAGGTATTTTCTGGCTTGAGTTTGAACTGCACCGCGGGGTTCGTGATCACGTTCACGATCAGCGAGCGATCCTGCTTGGCGCCCGTCACGCGCAAATACGTGTCGGCCGCCTTCTCGGGATTCTTGCTGGCGAAATCGGCGGCCTCCTGCAAGGCCAGCAGGAATGCCTGGTACGTCTTGGGGCTTTCCTTGCGGAATTTCTCGGTGGCAAACAATACCGTCGACGAACTTGGGCCACCCAACACGTCATAGGAATTCAGCACGATGCGCGCGCGCGGATTGCCGGCCAGCTCCTGCTCCTGGAACGGCGGATTGCCGAAGTGGCCCGTGATCTCCGTGCCACCCGAAATAATCGCCGCCGCCGCATCGGGGTGCGGCAACGCAACGGTGATGGGGTCGAGCTTATTGAATTGCGCATCGCCCCAAATCTTGGACGCTGCCAATTGCAGCACGCGCGACTGCACCGAAACGCCGACCGCCGGTACGGCGATGCGATCCTTTTCGGTGAAATCGGCAATCGTCTTGATGTCGGGATTGTTGCTCACGAGGTAATAGGGGAAGTTACCCAGCGATGCCACGCCGCGCACGTTCTGACGGCCCTTGGTGCGGTCCCAGATCGTGAAGAGCGGACCCACGCCGGCACCAGCGATATCCACCGCACCGGTCAGCAACGCGTCATTGACGGCCGCCCCACCAGACAATCGCAGCCACTCCACATCGATATCGACGCCGAGCTCTTTACCGTGTTTCTCGATCAGCTTCTGATCGCGCGCCACGTTCAACAGCAAATACACGATGCCGAACTGCTCGGCCACACGCAGGCGGCCTTCTGCAGCGACCGCAGGGGTGGGCGACGCCAAGGCGAGCACCACGAGCACGGCCGCCATCGCCACACTGGTCACATAACGCACAAATGCAGACGGTGCAGACGGCGCCGGGCCCGACACGGCGGGCCCCACGGAAGCGGGCGTAAAAGAGGAAACTGAGTTGTCCACAGGGAACCTATTATTTTTCAAAGCGTGGCACGTACAACACCGTTGTCACGTTATCCACAGGCATCGTGCGCAAGCCGATCAGTACGGCAAGTCGCCTTCGATCGTGGTGCGGAAAAGTTTGCGGCGCAGATGCGTCGGACAGCCCGCAGCCAAGTGGATCAACGACCGGTTATCCCAGAACACCAGATCGTGTTCGCGCCATTGATGACGGTAGATAAACTCGTCCTTGGTGCTGTGCGCGAACAACTGATTCAGCAGATCGCGACTCTCGTCTTCGGGCAAGCCCTCGATGTGCGTGGTGAAACCCTCGCTCACGAACAAGGCTCGGCGGCCCGTTTCCGGATGCGTGCGCACTGCCGGATGCGACACCGCCTTCACTTGTGCCAACTGCTCGGCACTGAGCGTGGGACGCCAGTTGGCGGCTTTCTTCATATCGTCGTACTTCGCGAGATACGAGTGCACCGCCACCTTGCCGTCAATCGCCGCCTTGATTTCGGCTGGCAACGTTTCATACGCGGTGTGCATATTCGCAAACAGCGTATCGCCGCCCTCAGCCGGCAATTCTTGCGCATGCAACAGTGAACCCAGACTGGGCAGCGGCTTGTACGAAATATCCGAGTGCCAATACTTGCCGGCATCGCCCAGGCCCACCGGCTTGCCGTCCTCCACGATATTGGAGACGATCAGGATTTCCGGATGATTGGCGAGGTGAAACTGATGCAGCACATGAATCATCAGCTTGCCGAAGCGGCGGCTGAAATCGATGTGCTGTTGCGGCGTGATGCGCTGGTCGCGGAACACCACCACGTGATGATCGAGGTGCGCGCGATGCACACGCGCAAAATCCGCCACCGACAGCGGCTTGCCCAAATCGATGCCGACGATTTCAGCGCCCAATCCGGCGTTGAACGGAATGACCTCGAAATCCTGGCCGCTGGCGGTATGCGCGCCGGCAAACGGCGGCAGTACGGAAGACGACGACAATACTTCGGTGGCTACGGCTTGGGCAGACATGTAATGCTCCAATGAGAACAGTCCAACCCATTATGGAAACCACGTCTGATTATTCAAACGACGAATTAGGCGTTTCTTCACAACTAAAAGTGATATGGACCGTTAGAAGCGGTCCTACCCGTTATATTTCCGCTTTGCCTACCGTCCAACCCCCATGTCCGCTTATATCGATATAACCATTGCAGCGATTGCCACCGCACCGGGACGCGGGGGCATCGGCGTCGTCCGCGTGTCGGGCCGGGATCTGAAAGGCTGGATGCTCGAGATGTTCGGACGCGCGCTCACCCCGCGCCATGCACACTATCTGCCGTTTTGCGCCGCCGATGGCGAAACGCTGGATGAAGGCATCGCGCTCTACTTCAACGCCCCCCATTCCTACACCGGCGAAGATGTGGTCGAGCTTCAGGGGCATGGCGGTCCGGCGGTGCTGCGACGTATCCTCGATCGCTGCCTCGCCATCGGCACTGCAGACGGCATGCGCCTGGCGGAACCAGGTGAATTCACGCAACGTGCGTTCTTGAACGAACGCATCGACCTGGCGCAGGCCGAAGGCGTGGCCGATCTGATCGAAGCGTCGTCAGAGGCTGCCGCACGCGGCGCCATGCGATCGTTGTCGGGGGTGTTCTCGGATCGCGTGAACGGCCTGGCCGACCGCATCGTGCACTTGCGCATGCTCGTCGAAGCCACCCTGGATTTTCCCGAAGAAGAAATCGAGTTTCTCGAGAAGTACCAAGCACGGCCGTTGCTTGACACGCTTGCGTCAGACTTGAATGCCATGATCGCGCAGGCCCGTCAGGGCGTCATCCTGCGCGAAGGCTTGCACGTCGTGCTGGCCGGGCAACCCAACGTGGGCAAGTCCAGCCTGCTCAATGCGCTGGCGGGAGAAGACATCGCCATCGTCACGCCGATCGCCGGCACCACGCGCGACAAAGTCGTGCAAGCCATTCACCTCGATGGCGTGCCCTTGCACATCGTCGATACCGCAGGATTGCGCGACACCGACGACACCGTGGAAAGCATCGGCATCGAACGCACCTGGCGCGAAATCGAACGCGCCGATGTGATCGTGCATCTGCAGGATGCGCGTCAGCCTGAAGACGTGCTCGACACGGCCATTGCCGCACGATTGCCGGCCGGTACACCCATGCTGGAAGTCTTCAACAAGATCGATCTATTGCCTGTGGCCTTCGACGCACAAGACAATCAGATCGGCGTTTCGGCGCAGCGCGGCGATGGGCTCGACGCGTTGAAAGCCAGGCTCTTGTCGATCGCGGGGTGGAATCCGGGTGCCGAATCGCCATGGCTGGCCCGCGAGCGGCACCTGGTGGCGTTGCAAGCGGCCGCGGATCATCTGGAACTGGCGCGGTCGCATGCCGAGCATGACGACCGCGTGCTCGATCTTTTTGCCGAGGAGTTGCGGCTGGCCCACTTGAGCCTCACGCGCATCACGGGTCAGTTCACCAGCGACGATCTGCTGGGCGAGATCTTCTCGAACTTTTGCATCGGCAAGTGATCAATAGAATCCCGACACGGCATGCGGCACGTAGGGCGCTTCAAGCGTAGCGATATCGTCATCGCTCAGCGTCAGGCTCAGTGCCGCCACAGCGTCATCCAGATGCGACGTTTTGGATGCGCCGATGATCGGCGCCGTCACACCCTTTACCTGCTTCACCCAAGCCAACGCAACCTGCGCACGCGGCACACCGCGTGCCGCAGCGACCTTGGCCACGGCTTCCACCACGCGCCGATCGCTCTCGGCCGTGTGCGCCAGATACAAGCCTTTGCCGACCTCATCCGTTTCCATCCGATCGGTAGTCACGTCCCAATCGCGCGTCAAACGCCCGCGCGCAAGCGGGCTCCATGGCAGCACGCCGATGCCTTGATCGCGGCATAGCGGCATCATCTCGCGCTCTTCTTCGCGGTTGAGCAAATTCAGATGATTCTGCATGGTGCTGAAGCGTGTCCAGCCATGTCGCTCCGAGGTGTACAAGGCTTTCGAAAATTGCCACGCATACATCGACGACGCGCCGATATAACGCGCCTTGCCTGCCTTCACCACGTCATGCAACGCTTCAAGGGTTTCTTCGATCGGCGTTTTGTAATCCCAGCGATGGATCTGATAGAGATCGACGTAATCCGTGCCCAGCCGACGCAAGCTGTTGTCGATCTCGGTGAAGATCGCCTTGCGCGACAGACCACCGATGTTTGGCGCTTTGCGCGATGGAAAGTACACCTTGGTCGCGATCACCACTTCGTCGCGCTTGGCGAAGTCGCGCAACGCCCGGCCCGTGATTTCTTCCGACGTGCCGTCGGAGTAACTGTTGGAAGTGTCGAAGAAATTGAAGCCCAACTCGATTGCGTGCTTGATCAACGGCCGGCTCTTCTCTTCGTCGAACGTCCATGCGTGCGCGCCGCGATCCGGGATGCCATACGTCATGCATCCCAATGTGAGTTCGGAAACTTTCAAGCCGGTATTACCCAACGACACGTATTTCATCAACAGTCCTTTACTTGAGTCAGCGATTGGTTGGCGACATGCATGCGCCGGGAGGGATGTCATCAGTTGACGTCACCCCCATGCGAACGCTTCATTCTATGCCGCTGCACATCGGTCGGCATCAGACTGCGTACGTCATTCTCAAACCTTGATTGCCCACCGTTCAGCGTGGCATGTCCCACTGCCTTTTCCGCCTTTTGTGCATTTGCACCAGTCCAGTTGTATCGGTTGCACAAGATCGAACCGGCCTCTGATTTTTATCAACAACGCGATAACGGGTTAACCCTATAAACGAAGTCTAGAGGTCAGTCCGAAGCGCGCGCGAATTCAGCATATCTCGTCATCGCGTGACGACGTCCGCACCACGCCGTCGCACGCGTCGCCACACATCACTGCCATTGCCGGCGCGAACGGATCGAGACGAACGATCAGGAAATTCACATGTCCACTTTCACTTCACCCTGCGGCGCACGCGAGGCACGACGGGGCTTCTTGCGTGGCGCCATCGGCGGTGCCCTCGGCATGGCCGCCACATCGCCTGCCGCGGCCATGCCCCAACCCTTGCCGGGTCAACCGCCACGCCGCGAAGGCCTCAAAGGCAAACGCTTCGCAATGGTGGTGGATCTCAAGAAATGCATTGGCTGCCAAGCGTGCACCGTCAGTTGTTCGATGGAAAACCTTCCGCCTATCGGCCAATTTCGCACCACGGTATTGCAGTACGAAGTGACAGGGGCGATGACTGATCCTGCGATGTTCAATCTGCCCCGTTTGTGCAATCACTGCGATAACCCGCCGTGCGTGCCGGTTTGCCCGGTGCAGGCCACCTTCCAGCGCGAAGACGGCATCGTGCTGGTCGATAACGAACGCTGCGTGGGTTGCGGTTACTGCGTTCAAGCCTGCCCGTACGATGCGCGCTTCATCAATCACGATACGCAGACGGCAGACAAATGCACGTTCTGCGAGCACCGCCTAGAAGCGGGATTGCTGCCCGCCTGTGTTGAAAGCTGTGTGGGCGGCGCACGCATGATCGGCGACATCAACGATTCCGCGAGCACCGTATCCCAGATCCTTGCAAAGGAGGCGGATAACGTTCAGGTGCTCAAGCCCGATATGAAAACCTTGCCGCACGTGTACTACCTCGGCTTGCCCAAACCCTTCGCCGATGGCGTCGAGGGCCAGGCCGGCGTGCGGCTCGTAGCGGAGCACTGACCATGCACATTATCGAATTGTTGACACCCACCTACGACGCCGCGTGGCTGCCTTGGGCCGTGCAGTATTTCTTTCTGATCGGCATCGCAGCCACTGCTGCGATCACGGTCGCCATCTGCGCATTCGCCCGCCCGGAATCGCAACGCGCCCGACTGCTGCCCTCCGGCGCCATCGTCCTTGCCGTCAGTACGATTGCCGCGCCCGTGTCATTGCTCGCCGATCTGCACCAGCCAGCGCGGTTCTGGCATTTCTATACCCAGCTCACACCCTGGTCGTGGATGTGGTTGGGTGCCTATCTGCTTCCCGTTTTCGTCACACTGGCATCGGGCTGGTGTATCGCGTGGTGGGCCGAGCGGCGCAGTGGGTTGCTCGCGTTGTCCATCCCGCTTGCAATCTCGGCACTCAGCATTCTCATTTACACCGGTGCCGAGCTCATGGTGGTGCGCGCGCGTCCGTTGTGGAGCACGCCGCTGTTGCCCGTCAACCTGGCCCTCACCGGCGCGCTGGCTGCACTTGGCGCCATGATGCTGATCGCGCGCTGGCTGCCCGGCGGATTGCCCGCGTTTCCCGTGGGTCTGGCGCGGCGCCTCACGCTCACAGTGGCCGCATCGCTTGCAGCGGCCGGTCTGATCTGGGCCGTCACGGGCTGGATGACGCGGGCGCCGTCGTTCATGGCGGCATGGCAGTTGGCGACCACATTCCCAGCCTGGCGCGTGAGCCTCATCGGCTCGGCGGCAGTCGGTCTTGCCACGCTCATGGCGCTGGCCAGGCCTGTCGATGGTTTCGTGTGGCGCCGTGGCGCCCTCGCCTTGAGCCTCACCCTGCTGGCTGCGGCATGGATTTTTCGATGGACGCTCTTCATGAGCGTGCAAGGCGTTCCGAAGTACGGGGCGGGCCTTTACGTGTACCGCATGCCGTTGGGTGGCGATGGCCTGTTGGGCATGCTCGGCATGTTCGGACTCTGCGCCGCATTGCTGGCGGGGCTCCTGGCCTTGGCAAACATATCCCATGCGCGTGGCACACACCTTCGAAGTGCAACCTCGCGCCGGCACGCAACCGTATAACCCCATCGAGCATTCATCATGACGAAGAAAGACGACGCCACCCCCACACCGCTTCCCGATGCCTTGCGCCGCAAACTCGTCGTACAAGGCGGCATCGCTGCCGGCGGCCTGACGCTTTTCGCTGCCGGCTATGGCGACACTGTGATGAAAACCGGCAAGGGGCTCGTCACGGGCACGGCCGGCGCACCCACGGCACACGCCGTGCGCGGCAACGCACTCACGCCTGAATTCCGTATCGATCCGGCGAACGGCGAACTCACCACTCAACCGGGGCAGGTCGTCAGCCCGTCAAGCTGCCTGGGCTGCTGGACGCAATGTGGCGTGCGGGTGAGGATAGACACCGCCAGCAACCGCATCCTGCGCGTTGCCGGCAATCCGTATCATCCGCTCGCCACCACGGCGCCGGCACCGATGAACGCGCCCGTGCGCGAGGTGTACGCGAAGCTGGGCACCGAGGCGGGCCTGGAAGGGCGCGCCACGGCCTGCGCGAGAGGGTCGGCGATGCTCGAGCACCAGACCAGTCCCCATCGCGTCCTGCAGCCGCTCAAGCGCGTGGGGCGACGTGGTGAAGGGAAGTGGCAGACCATCTCGTTCGAGCAGTTGATTGGCGAGGTGTGCGACGGCGGCAATCTTTTTGGCGAAGGTCACGTCGAAGGCTTGCGCGCCGTGTTCGATCGCGACACGCTTATCGATCCCGAGAACCCCGAATACGGCGCCAAAGCCAATCAGTTGCTGGTGACGGATGCCTCCAACGAAGGTCGGGCGCAATTGATTCGGCGCTTCGCCGGCCAATCGTTCGGCACCGTCAATATCGCCAATCACGGCGCCTACTGTGGCCAGAGTTTTCGCGTGGGCGCGGCCGCCGCCTTGAACGATCTGGCCGCGATGCCGCACGGCAAGCCCGATTGGAAGCACGCCACCTTTGGCCTTTTCATTGGCGCTGCGCCCGCACAGGCCGGCAATCCGTTTCAACGGCAAGCGCGCGAGCTGGCCGAAGCGCGTACCCGTGACGTCGAGCCATTCCGCTACGTGGTGGTGTCACCGATCATGCCCACCTCGTCGAGCCTTTCCGCCGGCACCGGAAACCGGTGGCTGGCGGTCAAACCGGCATCCGATCTTGCCCTGACGATGGGGCTGATCCGATGGATCATCGACCAGGATCGTTACGATGCCACCTTCCTCATGCAGCCGGGGCCTGCCGCAATGGCGGCCGCCGGCGAAGCGGCATGGACCAATGCCACACATTTGGTGATCGACGATCCAACACATCCCCGGCACGGCCGGTTCTTGCGGGGATCCGACATGGGTTGGCCGAAGCCCGAAGGCAAAGACGCCGCCGACGTCTATGTGGTGCAACACCCCGATGGGCAACTGGTGCCGCACACCCACGCTTCCCCAGCGGAGCTGTTCGTCGACGCCACGGTACAGATCATGGCCGCCAAAGACGCCGCCCCCACCCCTATAACCGTTTGCACCGCCTTCACCATCCTGCGGCGCGAAGCGCAGGCCAAAACGCTGGACGATTACAGTGCGTTATGCGGGGTACCCAGCAACGAGATCGCGTCTCTGGCGCGCGAATTCACCAGCCACGGCAAACGCGCCGTGGCCGACGCGCACGGCGGCACCATGAGTGGCTCGGGCTTCTACACCGCCTTCGCGATCGCCATGCTCAACACGTTGGTCGGCAATCTCAACGTGCAAGGCGGACTGGTACTGGACGCAGGACCCTTCGGCCCATTCGGCGCCGGCCCGCGCTACAACTTCGCACAGTTCGAAGGCCGCGCCACACCGCGCGGGGTTGGCCTGTCGCGGCACAGATTTCCATACGAGAAAAGCAGCGAGTTCAAACGCAAGGCCGCGGCAGGACAATCGCCGTACCCCGCAGACGGGCCCTGGTATCCCGCCGTTGGCGGTCTGAGCAGCGAGATGCTCGCCGGCGCACTTGCCGGCTACCCCTATCGTGCCAAGGTATGGATCAATCACATGAGCAATCCGGTGTATGCCATCGCCGGATTCAAGCACGCGCTGATCGAACAGTTGCGCGATCCCGCCATCCTGCCGCTGATCGTGTCGATCGATCCCTTCATCAACGAAACCAGTGCCCTGGCCGACTACATCGTGCCCGACACGGTCACCTACGAAAGCTGGGGCATCTCGGCGCCCTGGGCAGATGTCATCGCCAAGGCATCCACCGTGCGTTGGCCCGTCGTCGAGCCGCCCGTTGCCCGCACCGATAAGGGCGCACCCGTCTGCCTTGAGACGTTTCTTTTCGCCTGTGCGGATCGCCTGGCCATGCCCGGTTTCGGCGAGGGCGCACTGAAGGACGCAAGCGGCAACACCTTTGCGCTCAACACACCCGAGGATTTTTATCTGCGCGGCTTGGCGAATATCGCTTTCGCTGGCGGCAAACCCGTAGCGCCGGCAAGCGATGACGATATCGCCATCACCGGCGTTGACCGCCATCTCGCCGTGATGCACGCCTCACTCAAGGCCGAGGAATGGCGGCAGGTAGCGACGCTCATGACACGTGGCGGCCGCTTCGATGATCTGCAAGCGGCATGGCAAGGCAAGCAACTCAAGAAAAGTTATCCACAACCGCTGCAGATCTGGAACGAAACCATTGCCGGCATGCGGCACGCCATTACCGGCGAGCGTTTCAAAGGCTGTCCCACGTGGTATCCCACTCGCCTGGCCGATGGCCGCGCCATGCGCGACCATTACGCCGAGGCCGACTGGCCCATGCTGCTCACGTCGTACAAATCGAATCTGATGAGTTCGATGTCGATCGGCGTCGCGCGATTACGCCAGGTTCATCCGCACAATCCGGTGTCGATCAATCGCAGCGACGCAGAGCGGCTCGGCATTGAGAACGGCGCCAACGTCCGCATCGTCACGCCCGGCGGCGCGATCGATGCCGTCGCCATGGTGCGGGATGGCGTCATGGCGGGTGCCATTGCCATCGAGCATGGCTACGGTCATACCGAATTGGGCGCGCGGGCGCATCAGGTCGATGGCCATGCATTGCCGCACAATCCCGCTCATCGCGCCGGCATCAATCTCAATGATCTCGGATTCGCAGATCCCAGCCGGGCGAGTCATCCAAACGTGTGGATCGATTGGGTATCGGGCGCAGCGGTGCGTCAAGGGCTGCCGGCCCGCATCGAGCGCGTTTGAGCATGCGTCGCCCACCACGACGGGCGTGCACCCAGCCCTGAAAGCGCGGGTAGAGGGAGGGGGAGGATTTGACTAGCGCACCGCGTTGATCAACAGCGCCGTCCCATATAGCCCGATGGCAAACACGGTATGGCCCACGATGTTAAGCACGCGAGCGCGGGTTGGGTTGGGCGTTTTGGACGCGGCCACACCCGCCCCCATGCCCGGTTGCAAAATAAACCAGCCGGCGCCCACCGTGACCAGGCCCACGATCCACGCCGGGATGAAGCGCGGAGCATGCACCCATTCCACACCCCAGATCAGCAGCAAGGCTGCCGCAAAAACGATGCCGACCACATAATGCATCGTCCAGCCGATCGCCAGTTCACGATTTACGGGTGCCGATTGCCCAATGCCGTGATGAAAGAACGTGCCGCGGGGTAAATGCGCAAACCAGCGCCCCACCATGCCCCAGTTGGGAGGCGGATAACCCAGCACCGCTTTCAACACCTGCGCCCAGATATCCAGAAGCGCGGTCGCCCCGATGCCCAGCACGACTGCATACGCAAACCCTTCGAGCATGATGATTCAATCCTGGTGTGAAGCAATCTTGGTCAAAAACAAACGCGCGCGAACCGCAGAACGGCACGCGCGCGCATTGGCAATCAGGCATCGCCCCACACGTGAGGCATCAGCCCATTACGCGAGTTGGGTCATCCAGCCGTGACGATCGGGCTGACGGCCATACTGGATGTCCGTCAGATCGCGGCGCAGGGCCATCGTCAATTCGCCGGCGGGTGCCGATTCATTGCCCACTGCAAAATCCTTCCCCTTGAGCATCGTGATCGGCGTCACGACCGCGGCCGTACCGCAGGCAAACACCTCACTGATCTCACCCGAGGTGACGCCGTCGCGCCACTCGTCGATGCTGATTGCGCGTTCTTCCACGGCGTGACCGCGATCGCGCGCCAGTTGAATGATGCTGTCGCGCGTCACACCTTCAAGAATGCTGCCCGACAAGGCCGGGGTCAACACGGTGCCGTCGCGCTTGACCATGAACACATTCATGCCACCCAGCTCTTCCAGATATTTGCCTTCGCTGGGATCCAAGAACAAGACCTGGGCGCAACCATGTTCGTAGGCTTCTTGCTGCGGCAACAACGACGCCGCATAATTGCCGCCACATTTGGCGGCGCCCGTGCCACCCTTGGCAGCGCGGGCATAGTCTGTGGATAACCAGATCGACACCGGCGCGACGCCTTTTGCGAAGTAAGGGCCTGCCGGGCTGGCGATCACGTAATACGCCGCTTTCTGTGCCGAGCGCACGCCGAGGAAGCTCTCGTTGGCGATCATGAACGGACGCAGATACAGGCTGGTTTCGCCCCCCGTAGGCACCCAATCGGCATCCGCCTGCACGAGCTGCCGCAGCGACTCGACGAAAATGTCGGCGGGCAGTTCGGGCAGGGCGAGGCGACGCGCCGATCGCTGCATGCGCGCGGCGTTGGCTTCGGGACGAAACGTCCAGATCGAACCATCGGCGTGACGGAACGCTTTCAATCCTTCGAAGATTTCCTGCGCGTAGTGCAACACCGACGCAGCCGGATCGAGCAACAACGGACCGTACGGCGTGACCTCGGCGTTGTGCCAGCCTTCAGCCATCGTCCAGTCGATCGAAATCATGTGATCGGTGAAGTGTTTGCCGAAACCAGGGTCGGCGAGGATGGCTTCGCGTTCGGCGAGCACGCGCGCTTTGGAGGAGGGGGTAGAGCGAAATTCGAGAGAGCAGGCGGAAGTCATTGGTGTGTGCGACAGAGACTTGGCCGTAAGCGGGCAAAGTCGCAGCACGCCTTCCGACCGTTAAACGGCAACCCACTGTCGCGACGATCGTGCAGTGTGGCCGATGGACTGGTAGAAGCGATCCGCGGCCCAAACGGGCAACGGATCAGGGAAATAGATTCTATCAACACCGACCCGGGCGCGGACTACTGCGCAGCAATACTTTTCAGCAAAGGCTGCCACTTATCGCTTTCCGACTTCAACCAGGTTTGAAGACCCGCTGGGGTTTGCTTATCCACAGGCACGATTTCGACGCCCAATTTATCCATCCGCGCGATCACTTCGGGATCCTTCAACGCCGCCTGCAACGCACGGGTGATGCGCGCCGTCACTTCTTTCGGCGTGCCCTTGGGCGCATACACGCCATGCCACACCTTCATGTCGAAACCCTTCAAGCCGCCCTCCTGCAACGTGGGCGCGTCGGGCAGCGATTTGATGCGCGCAGGCGTCGTCACCCCATACAGCTTGACGCTTTTGGCGGCAATATGCGGCAGTGTCGTCGTGGTTTGATCGCACAGCAAATCGACCTGGCTGCCTAGCAACGCGTTCAAGGCTGGCGCCGTGCCCTGATAGGGGATGGCAATCAGCTTGGTTTTGGTGGCTTGTTCGAACAAGGCGCCGCACAGTTGCGACACTGCTCCCGGGCCGGCATTGGCCAGGTTCACCTTCTCACCGTTCTTTGTGACGTAAGCCACGAGTTCGGCCGTCGTGTTGGGCGGAAAATTCTTCGAGCCCAAGAGCGTCATCGGTACATCGGCCACTTGCCCGATGTATTCGAAATCGCTCAACGGCTTGTAGGCCAGATCCGGATACAGCGCCGGCGCCGTCGCCATGCCGTTGTGATGAATCAAAAGTGTGTAGCCATCCGGCGCGGCTTTCGCGACCGAGCCCGCGGCAATCGTTCCGCCGGCACCCAGACGGTTTTCCACAACGATCGTCTGGCCCAAGTCTTTACTCATGGACGCCCCCAGAGATCGCGCCACGATGTCGGTCGGCCCACCGGCAGCGAACGGTACGACCAGCGTAATAGGACGTGTGGGAAATTCGGCTGCGATCGCAGCGGTCAGACTTGCCCCGAACGCAACTGCGGCAACCGCACCTGTGGATAATATTCTTACGACGAACGGTGTGCGGGTCATACGTTGTCTCCCGGCGTCTGTGCGCCTAGTTGTTCATATCAATTTCCTTTGTACACAGGTTGCCGGGCTGGGGTGTTTCAAAAACGCAAAGGTCGTATTTGGCGCAGTGCGGTGCCGAGGCACATCCAGAGGGCGAGATGCCGCTTATTTGCAGAGCACTAGGGGAAAGTCCTTACCCTGCGCCACGACGCCGCCTGTCGCATCACCATGCCCCGATGTACTTCTTGGCGGAACGCACCACCACGTCGATCCCGAGCAAAAGCGGCTGCGTCAGGCAGGGCGTAAGGTACGCATGCCATAGGCAGGTCCAGCATGGTGTCGATCGGGCGGCTTTTCAGTCATGTCGTTTGCGCAATGGGTGGAATCGATGCGCTAACCCTGCACCCAGCTAAGCCCCACGTACACGTTATGGCACCGGAATGGCTGGGGATTGTGGATAACGTTTGTCCGCTGCTTTGAGTGACTTGGCTGTCAACCCGTGGGCGAATGAGCTGACAAACGGTGTTGTTCAGCGAATGCAACCTAGATCGTAATCAGGGAGCGCACCACGTATTTGCCATCCCGATTGCTGAGATCGAATTGCCGCGATCGAATGACGCTATCAGGATAACGTTGTGGATAACGTGTGCAGAAGCACTGGAAAAGCGTCGCGAGGTGCACATGCGAGTGTCCCGTCAAACGCCCTTATCGCACTCGATGAACGCGACTCGGACCGTGACATATTGCTTAAGTAGCTGTTTCGGCTACCTATTTGACGTGGATATGTTTATCCACAGACTCGACTGAATTCGACTCAGTTATCCCCAGGGACTGAAAACGCCTGAGCTGTGGATATTCTGCGCTACTCGCCAATCGGCCGCAGATCAGATGCAAATGGGCGCAAACCTTGGATCGCTCAGCGTTCAACGTGCCGCCAGCCAAGCCCAAAACCGACAGCCCACCCGCCTATTTTTTGATTTCGGTGATTTGGATGGCTCGGTAACGAGGCTTCGTAATCGCTCCACACGCTGCGCGCGTGCATTACCTGAAAAACGCCAGTCCTCCAAAACAACAATTTTTATATTGCTCAAAATCTGAGCATTTTTTTGACAATCGTTTTTCCGACGGTCGTTTTTTTCGCGAGTGTTCATTGGGAGATAGCCTCGGCGAATTATTTATCCACAGCCCGCCCCACGTGCGAGACGCCTCCTGCCCCCTCAAGGCAGCTACAGCGAGATCAATGGGCGATCTTCACTGCAAACGCATGTCCCCTGGAGGGCAAGCAACCCTTTGAACTCGGTGCGTAGGCCATCGTGAAATATAAGTACCAAAAAAGAGCCGTTGCGCATTGCCTATTAGCAGATCTATGTCCTACCGCACCCAGTCTTTCGCCCAGTTTGTCCATCGAAGTGTCGACCGGGGACTCTTGATCGACGATTTCGCCTGTGGATAACGTCTAAGGCGATAGGTTGTGCACAGCATGTGGATCAAGGGCGAACAAAGGGTGGGATGGGTCCCAATAGAAAAACTTGTTCAACTTGATCCCCCGCAACACAAGCCTCTGATCCACAGCGAAAGCTCAAGGCAAGCCTTTGATTGCCAACGTAAATTTCAAGTTAGGGTAGTTATCCACAGCCCTTATTAGTCATTACCAATCTTATATATAGAAAAGAAAGAATAGAGAAGAAGCACAGAAGTGAGGGGTGAGAGACATTGGGCACGCAAGCAACTGCCCATGATGAAGAAAAGGCGCCCGTTAAGAAGAAGCTCGCTCGCCTGACGGCATCGGGCTTCAACACGTTGCAGCCCAATCGAACCTTGCAGCCACTGAAAATCGAAGTTCACAAAATGTATGTGCCCGACTTTGATCAAATCGTGCGCAGGTCATGCCAACCTGCGCCAGCGATCATCGCAAAGTGGGCTCATGGGAACGATCGCTGGCTCATATGTTCGACTGCGCACCGGAAGCGGGATCGCTTGGGTGCCGGGGTGTCTGGGTGTTGAGGTATCAGCGCAACGCCATGCAACTTGCCTTCCGTCGTGCGGCAAAAATCATGTTCCCACACCGCCAGATCGCGACAGAAAAGATGTCCACAAGATCAATTTCTTGCTGAAAAGCGCTCAGCTCGCGTGAAAACGACTATCAGCAAGCGGAAGAATTTTTTTCTGCTCAATATTTGCCCATTTTCTAGCCGTCTGCGATGGCTGATGCGCTTGTGTAGTGTCAGACGATTCAGATCTCGATCTGGAGACGTTCTAAGGGCCTCTGGCGCGTTCCGCGGCCTTTTCCCGATACGTGACCGGTCGCGGGGTGTCAGCAAACGCTATTGACCACCTTTTGAGCAGCATTCAGCATGGAGATGACACGGCATAGGGATGCCTGAAACGCCCCTGGGGCGCGTATGCGTTGACGCCCCTTTTTTTGCGTCCCTCTCAGTAAATACAGGCTTAGCGCCTTTGCATGCCAGGCTTGAATGGGGAATGCGGCGGCATGCTCGCTCCTATCGCTTCGTGCAAACCGCCTGTGGATAACGTCTAAGTGGTGCAGGTGTGTACAGGGTGTGGATCGCTTATCAACAACCCCTGTCTTTCTCGTCGACCGTAAAACTTGTTCCTCTTCGTCCTCAAATTTAAACAGCCCTGATCCACAACGCGAAAGCACGCTAACGTGTTGAACAGGCTCAGGTATTCAACGTTAAGGTAGTTATCCACAGGCCTTATCATCCACTACTAGGTTTATATATATAAAAGAAAGGAAGAGACGATGATGTTCTGTCGCGCCAACCCGGAATTCACGACATGCGCATCCTGCTAGTCGAAGATGAAGCGGAACTTGCCCGCTGGCTGTCTCGAAGTCTTGCCCGCCATGCGGGCTTCGTTGTCGATTGGGCCGATACCGGGTTTCTTGCACTCAAACGGCTCGAAGTTGAAGAATTCGATGCTGTCGTGCTCGATCTGGGCCTGCCCGATATCGATGGGCATAGCCTGTTGGCAAAAATGCGTGCTCGGGACGACCGCACGCCGGTGTTGGTTCTCACCGCACGCGATTCCTTGGCGGAACGAATCGGGACGTTGCATGAAGGTGCCGATGATTTTTTGCCCAAACCGTTTGTGGTCGAAGAACTGGAAGCGCGCTTGATGGCGCTGATACGGCGCAGTCGCGGAAAAGAGCATCCGCGGCTGAGTCTGGGGGACTTGGTTTTCGATACGGCGGCTCAGCGATTCACCGTTGCCGGTCAGCCTATGGCGCTTTCGCCGCGCGAGCACGCTGTTCTGCGGGTGCTTATTCAGCGCAGTGGAGAGCCGATGAACAAGCAACACATTCTCGATCGCATCGTGTCGGATGATTCGGAGATCAACCTCGAAGCGATAGAGGTACTTGTCCACAGGCTGCGTAAGAAACTGGCTACCACGTCGGTTCAAATCGTCACCTTGCGCGGTATGGGCTACAGCCTGGAAACGACCGATGGCTGAAGTTGGCGAAAAAGCGCCGCGAAGCCTGCGGCGGCAACTGCTGCGCGCAATCGTGCCGGCATTGGTTGCCGTGCTGATCGGCGCGTTGTGGTTATCCACAGCCCAGTTGCGCAATTTGGTCGACGTAGCCTACGACCGATCACTGGCCGGCGCCTTGAAATCAATCGATCACAACATATCCACAGCCAGTGGCGGATTGGCAATGGAGCAGCCCTATTTGTTGTTGGAATTTTTTGAGCTGACCGCGAACGGCAACGTTTACTTCCGCGTATCGACCGAAGATACGCTGGCCGAAATCGGCAACCCTGGCTTGCCCATGCCCAAAGCGCCGCTGCGTTCCGGCGAGCCTGTTTTCTTCGACGACGTCTATCAAGGCGAACCGGTTCGAGTGGCGGCGCTGGCGCGCGTCATGAATCCGCCGCTGTACAACGACGCCGGAGGGCGAGTTATCGTGCAGGTCGCCGAAAGTCTCGATGCCCGCCAGACATTCACGAACGCGATTTTGTTTCGTTCGATTGAGCGCGACCTGTTCGTCATTGTGTTCAGCGTGGTGCTGATCGTGTTTGGAGTCGTCGTTGCCGTCAGACCGCTCGAGCGATTGCGGCAGGAAGTCGAGAACCGGCCTGCGGACGATTTAAGCCCCGTCAGCGGCTCGGAGGTGCCTGCTGAGGTGCAGCCGCTCGTTTCTGCGGTAAACCGCCACATGGCCCGCTACGAGGCCCAGGCGGCCCTCCAAAGTCAGTTTCTCGACGACGCATCGCATCAATTGCGCACGCCGCTGTCCGTGTTGCGTACCCAAGTGGTGTACGCCATGCGCGAGAAGGATCCCGCAGAGGCGCGCCTGGCGCTTGTCGCCATGCAGGACGGCCTCGATCGTGCAGTGCGCACTACGAACCAGTTGTTGGCCCTGGCGCGTGCGCGTGATGCTTCGATTGGCAGCATGTTGGAGACTGCCGGCGAAATGCTGGACGTTTGTGAAGTGTGCGATGGCGTGGTTCGATCGCTGTTACCCGTGGCGCGCTTGAAAGCGATCGATCTTGGACTCGACCGGCCGGATGAGGCAGTACCGATCCGGGGCGTCGAATGGTTGTTGCGCGAGGCACTGGTTAACCTTGTGGATAACGCCATCAGATACAGCCCTCGCAAGGGGGCTGTGACTGTTCGCATCATGTGCACAACTCGCCAGGTCGTGGTGACGGTGGACGACGAGGGCGCAGGAATGAGCGAGAGCGATATCGCACGAGCGGGCGCACGTTTCCGTCGCGGTACCGCAGGTAAGAATACGGCTGGCGCGGGATTGGGGCTGGCCATCGTGCGTACGATTGCCGATGTGCATGGCGCAACGCTCACCTTCGCGCCGCGCGCGCCCCAAGGCCTTGCGGTGAGCCTAGCGTTTTCCCTTGCTCCCCTACGGACTGCTGCACTGCGCAACGAAAATATGGCGATTTGAAAGGAAACCGAAAGCAAAGGTTTTGTACGGTTCGTCCCGAGGTGGCGGCAAGCCATCGCGACATAGCCCGACGCGCAATGAGCGCGCCACTGAGGAGACGACACAATGCAGGCAATGACAACATTGCGCCTGGCGGCAGCCATGGCGTTTGCTGGCGCAACCGCGCTGACGGCGATGACCCCCGCAATCGCGGCCGACGAACCGCGTCGTCCGGAATGCATCGCACCGGCGCAACCCGGGGGCGGCTTTGACCTCACCTGCCGCCTTGCGCAGGAAAGTCTGAAAAAGGCCGAAGCACTCAAAGCGTCGATGCGAATTGTGTACATGCCGGGCGGTATCGGCGCAGTCGCCTACAACAACGTCGTCGCTCAGCATCCCGATGAACCAGGCAGCATCGTGGCCTTTTCGGGGGGCTCGCTGTTGAATCTCGCCCAAGGCAAGTTCGGCCGCTACAACGTCAACGACGTGCGTTGGCTGGCCGGCATCGGCACCGATTACGGGGTGGCGGTCGTTCGTGACGATTCGCCGCACAAGGATCTGAAGAGCCTGATGGAAGCCTTTCGTCAGGATCCCACCAAGATCGTGCTTGGTGCGGGTGGCACCGTGGGCAGCCAGGATTGGATGAAAGCCGCGTTGACGGCCAAGGCAGCCAACGTCGATTTCCGCAAGATGCGCTTCGTGGCGTTCGAAGGGGGCGGCGAGGCCGTCACGGCGCTGCGTGGCGGCCACATCCAGGCCTACATGGGCGATGCCGCCGAAGCCTTCACCATGCTTGAGGGCGGTGCACCGATCCGTGTGCTGGCGGTGTTCAACGATCAGCGTTTGCCTGGAAAACTGGCTACCGTGCCCACGGCCAAGGAACAAGGCTACGACATCGTGTGGCCGATCATTCGCGGGTTCTACGTGGGTCCGAAGGTGAGCGACGAGGCGTACAACTTCTGGATCGAAGCGTTCAAGAAGACGATGGCATCCCCCGACTTTGCACGACTGCGCGAACAACAAGGCTTGTTCCCGTTCGATAAGACCGGTGCCGATCTGGACGCTTACGTCAAAGCACAGGTGAAGACTTACGCCGAGTTGGCCGACAGTTTCGGCCTGCTCAAGAAATAACGCGAGTCACGCCATCATGAATGATCGAATCTTGGGCATTCTCGCCCTCTGCCTGGCTGCGTTCATGACGTGGGCGGGCTGGGACATCGAAGCCCCCTTCGCATATGAACCGGTGGGCCCCCGGGCCTTTCCCATGTTGATCGCCGGCATCATCGGCCTGTGCGGCCTACGGCTGGCCTTCAAGGGCGGCAATCAGGTTGAACCTGCGGCGCCGGGAGTCAACACGCGTATCGCCTTGATGATGGCAGTGGCGCTGGGCTACGCCTTTTTGTTCCAGTGGCTTGGCTTCATCATCGCCACCGCCATCATGACGGTGCTGGTGGCGCGGCTCTTCGACGGCACGTGGGTCAAGAGCGCCATCGGCGGCATCGTGATGGGCGTGGCGTTCTTTCTTCTGTTCGACAAGGTGCTGGACGTGGTCCTGCCCACGGGACTTCTCGGAGGTCTGCTATGAGCGGCATTCTCGATCATCTCTCGATCGGCTTCGGGGTAGCGTTCAGCCCCACCAATCTGCTGGTGGCAGCCATTGGATCGTTCCTGGGTACCATCGTCGGCGTGTTGCCCGGCTTGGGTCCCATCAATGGCGTGGCGATGCTGATTCCGATCGCCTACGCCATGAACCTGCCCCCTGAAACATCGCTGATCTTGTTGGCGGCGGTGTACGTTGGCGCGGAATATGGCGGACGCATCACATCCATTCTGCTCAACGTTCCGGGCGAAGCCAGCGCCATCATGACCACGCTCGACGGCTATCCATTGGCGCGGCAAGGTCTTGCCAATGTGGCGCTGTCGCTGTCGGCGTGGTCGGCATTTTGCGGCGCAACGGTTTCGGTTATCGGCATCACGTTGCTGTCGCCATTTCTCGCGCGGTGGGCGCTCGCGTTTGGGCCGGCAGAGTATTTTGTATTGATGGTGTTTTCGTTCTGCTGCTTGACCAGCTTGCTCGGTAAACAACCCGTGAAGGGCGTGTTGGCGGCAATGATCGGTTTGGGTATTTCCGTTATTGGTGTCGACTCCAATTCGGGTGTGTATCGCTACACGTTTGACTCGGTGCACTTGGCCGACGGCATCGATTTTGTCGTGGTCGTGATCGGTTTGTTTGCCGTGAGCGAATTGCTTGAAATGCTCGACAAATCGAGTAGCGGCAACTCGGTGGAAGTGAAACCGAGCGGACGCAAACTCTTCAATTTTTCGGAGATCATGTTCACGAAATTTGCCGTTGCGCGCAGTGCGTTGATCGGCTTCGTGGTTGGCGTGTTGCCTGGCGCCGGCGCCAGCGTGGCTGCGGCTGTCGCGTACTCGCAGGAAAAACGCATCACCGAAGCACGCGATCCCAATGCCAAATTCGGCAAGGGCGATATGCGTGGATTGGTCGCACCTGAGGCGGCTGCCACGGCATCGGCAATCGGTTCGTTTGTGCCCATGCTGACGTTGGGTGTGCCGGGCTCCGGCACCACCGCGGTGATGATGGGTGCACTCACGCTTTACAACATCACTCCGGGCCCGGTGTTGTTCGATGCGCAGCCGCAATTGGTGTGGGGTTTGATCGCCTCGCTCTTCGTCGCCAACGTGCTGCTGTTCATCATGAACGTGCCGATGGTGCGCGTGTTTTCGAAAGTGCTGTCGGTGCCCGCGTGGTTGCTGGTTCCTGGCGTGATGTGCATCAGTTATATCGGTGTGTACGCGATCAACTCCGGCACTTTTGATCTGCTGTTGGTCGCCATCATCGGCGCGATAGGCTATTTCCTGCGCAAGCTTGAAGTGCCGATGGCGCCGCTGGTGCTGGGTGTGGTGCTTGGAGACATGATGGAGCAGAACCTGCGTCGCGCGCTCTCGATCACCAACGGCGACGTGGCCGTGCTGTATTCGAGTCCGGTGTCCATCGGGTTGTGGATCGCGGCAATTGCGGTGGTGGTATTGCCGCAGATCTTCCGGCGTATGCGCCGCAAGTTGCCTGTCGATCCAGCCGGGGAATGAGCCGTAAAACCGGCACGCGAGGAAGTACGTCCTAAGCGCGGCATCTCAACGTCGCCGTCTGCGGATCGCTGACTGCATGAATGCACACCCCACGGGTTGGACTGACATCCGATCCGTGGGGTGTTTACGTTGTCGGTGTTGTTGTTGATGTTGTGGTTCTGCTCTGGACTGGACTTGAGCTGATGCAGGGCTGATGCAGGGGCTAACGCTGATCGTTGCGAGCCCCTGATTTGTCAGAGCCAGGAAGCGTTAAACCGCCTTCAGTCGTTTTACTGCGGCGTCGAGCGTACTGTCTTGCTTGGCAAAGCAAAAACGCACCAGGCGATGATTCGAGCTCGCTGTATCCGGTTGTTTGTAGAAGGCGGATACCGGTATTACCGTAACGCCATGTTCGACAGTCAGCCATTGTGCGAACTCAGCTTCTGGTCGGTCCGAAATGGCCGAATAATCAGCGAGCATGAAGAACGTGCCGGGACTGGGTAACGGTACGAACCGTGTCTGCTCCAGGCCTGCTTTCAAATGCGCGCGCTTGGCCTCGTAGAAGGCAGGCAGATCGAGGTAGGGTGCGGGATCCTGCATGAACGTGGCGAGGGCCACCTGCATGGGCGAAGACACCGTAAACACCATAAATTGGTGCACCTTGCGCAACTCGGCGCTCAAGGCTTTCGGCGCGCAGCAATAGCCGATTTTCCAACCGGTGGTGTGATAGGTCTTGCCGAACGACGAAATAATGAATGCGTTCGCGGCAAGAATCGGACGTCGTGCCAGACTGGCATGTGCCACGCCATCGAACACGATGTGCTCATAGACTTCGTCAGAAATCAAAAGCACGCCCGTATCTTCAACAATCCTTTCCAGCGCATCCAAGTCGCTGTCGGTCAACACCGCGCCCGTCGGATTGTGCGGGAAGTTCAACATCAGCAGGCGCGTCTTGCTGGTAATGGCGTCGCGTACCCGTTGCCAGTCGACTCGGTAGTACGGATCTTCGATCGTGGGCGCGCGCAATGGCACGGCAACCGGTGTCGCGCCTGCCAGCCTGATCGACGGCATGTAAGCGTCGTAGCACGGCTCGATCACGACAACCTCATCGCCGGCGTGCACCACAGCAAGAATCGTTGCCATCAACGCTTCAGTCGCGCCGCTCGTTACTGTGATCTCGGTATCGGGATCGTAGTCATGACCGTAGAGTGCCGACACCTTGGCCGCGATCGCCTGACGCAGTGGCGCCACGCCTGGCATGTACGGATATTGGTTGTGACCTTCGCCCATGGCTTGCGTGACCAGATCGCGCAAACGTTGATCGGGCTCGAAGTCTGGAAAACCTTGGCCGAGATTAACGGCGCCGTGTTCCAGCGCCAGCCTGCTCATCGTCGTGAAAATGGTGGTGCCGATGTCCGGCAATTTGGATTGCAGCATGTCGATGGGTGAGTTGAGGTGCAGTGAGTAGGGATGCAGTGAATAGGGATGCAAATATTAGATCGCGTTGCCGAAAGATGGCCGCATCGGGTAAAGAGGGCCAACGGGCGCATCAGGAGTCGTCACCCCGGATCATACGTTTGCGGGAGCAACTCTGTCGCGGCGCAGCCGCATTTACGAGGTGCGAGGCGGAAGAGGCGCGCCATTCGAAATGTCAGCATGGCCACTTTGATTTGTTTGTCTCGGTTCCTGGTGCCATTTTTTAAGCTTGAATGGCCTTCAGGTCATAAGCGGTTAAATCCCCGATGCTACGACTTTCGCAACATTGCGAATAATTGCCAAACGCTGCGTGGCTGCGGCTTTCCGCCCAATGTCGCGTCTGCGCGACTTAGGGAAAACAGCAATAGGGCTACGTTCTTGGCATGAGTATTCTTGTTAACAATTGATCGCATATGTAGCGATTGTCTGCACGCTTTCTTGCGGCGGATTTTTAGAGGATGCATGTGAGCATGGGTCAGAAGGGCAAGGTTAAGTGGTTTAACGCCGAGAAGGGATTTGGCTTTATTACCCCGGAAGATGGCAGCACCGATGTGTTCGCTCATTTTTCCGCTATCCAAGGCAAGGGATACCGCAGCCTGGATGAAGGACAGGAAGTCGAGTACGAGGTCAAAGAAGGCCCCAAAGGCCCGCAAGCCTCCGAGATCCGCCCGCTCTAATCGCGGCCGGACAACAAGGGGACCAGACCCACGTCTGGAAGGCCTCGGATAATACCGAGGCCTTTTTTCGCCTACCGGGTTAGTAATCACTAACTCAAATCGGCTTGCCTTGCTTACACGTCAGATTAATTGGTCTCGCGCGGTCCAGGCCACGTCGATGCAGTTATCGCCGACGACGACGTGCTGTGGATAACTCTGTGGATATATCCCGACGGTTATAAGGACCCAGACGGCTTTGTATATTCGTCTACTTGGTTACCCACAGAATTATGTTCGCTGTGAAGAAGCCCTCTCTTATCTCCAAGCACAGCCCTGGATGCTTATGAACACGGTACGGTTTCTGACCTTGCGGTTCATGCGATCGTTTCCGATTGTGCGTCGTCGTCAGGCGGAACTAAGGCTAAGTGGCGCTTGGACACTCTGAATACGCCCAAAATGCATCGTTATGTGCGAAAAGCCCCGTAATTCTGGTTCGAAATGGGAATAGGCCTCGAAAGGAGGTTTTTATCACGCTCATTGTTGCCCACACCCGCGGCACGCGCTCCAAGACATCGATCTGCTGCAGATACCGCTCTGGAGGGGTGAAATGCGCACTTACGGCGTCTGGGCAGCGCGGTGAGCCGAGGCTGTTGTTCACAAAGTTATCCCCAGCGAGTATTTATTTGGGGGGTGTTTATGATGCTGTGCAATAAGTGCGCATCGTATTTTTTTATTATTCCCGGTATGGATGCTTTCGACCGATAGGGGTGAACCCGTCTCGCTGCGTGGCGTCAGGAGACGCTACGTTTCCAAAGTCTTTTAACTTTTGTCGCGGCTAGCGCGTGGACCCTCAATCGATGCTGTGCTGGCGGTGACCTGCGGACAGCTAGCTTGGAGAATTCAAACAGATTGGACGATTCGAATCATTCGAATGATTCATGGTCGTTTCGACCTTTTAATTGAGGCACCACCTAGATATGAGTCGTCTGAGTTCTCGATGTGGCAGCGGTCGCGCTCTTGGTACCGATCTGGCTCAAGTAGCGGATTCCTTTGAGGCCGCTTCGTATTGGCGTCGTCGTGTTGCACCAGATCCGCAACTTCCGTGGATTTTAGTGGACTGATGCAATAGGTCGCTGTGATCGAGCCGACTAGGAATGGTATTGAGTAGGCTTACTTCACCACGGATGTCGGGATCGCGACCGATGGGTTTTGCCCTTCGAAGACTGATCGCGCTTGGTTAGTTGTTTTCCCCCTCACGCTGGCGACGCTTGGTCAATTTCCCAAGCCATCGCTATGCCTCGGTAATGAGGCTCTCACAAGCGTCAGCTTGACGACGGTAGCGATGGTTCAGGAAGCTTGTGCGCCAAGTGCTGAACGGCATGCTTTTCTTCCGTCTCAACGCAGTCGTGCTCGCAGACGCCAGCGGGGATACGGCGGAAGCGTTGCGAACGACGCGAGACGGTGGACGCGCCTGATGTTCGTCAAGGTTCATGGCTCTCCTGCATTCCGTCAGCGTTGGACGATTTGAGGCACTAACCAGGTTTGGCCTCTCTATCTTCGTCGCCAACCCAGGATGTAGGCGTACCGTTGCTTCACGGATGTTGCTGTCGTCATTGCAAAGCGTTGGCGTTGATAAGGCGATCCAATATGAAGAACATTGAACGCCATTCGCTGCAGCGATCGATGGCGATTTTTCATTTCCATCGGATCAGCGGTGTTGTGAAGTTCCAGCTTGATGCCCTGCTCAGCCGGATATCAGCCACAAGGATGATGTGCTTTTTCAGGTCGAATCTGCTAGATCTCGAGCTTGCATGGAATGTTTAACGGTGTTCCATGTGAATAAGAATGCTGGGTGATTGACGCTCGATCGGCTATTGATGAGCTGCCTATCCATGTCAGCTTCTTGTCGCTAACTATGAAGTGACTGAAACGACGATTCTTGCGACGACAGCATGCGCGTGATGCGCATCCGGGCTTGTCTCATTCGGCGGCAGCAATCGTCAGCCGCCTGTCTGCTAAGCATGTGACCGATTTTTAGCGACATCCTCGCCAATTACTGTGAGCCTCTCTAGAGGTTTGAGGATCGCCGCCTTCATGCGAGATCAAGCGCGGGGGAAGGACGGCTGCACGTGTGACCTCTCCAGCCCGCGATTGCTCACGTCTAATCGTTGTGAACCGTAGCGTCAATATGCGTTCTAGCTGCAATGTTTGCGATCAATAGTCGAGCAGCCGTGCACGACAGAACTTCGGCTTTGACCAGGGTGGAGGCGCGAGCGAAGCGGTGGCGGTGCGCCGCCACACTCATTGATCCGCGGCTTACTTTAATCTGCATGCATCGGACAAAGACGCGATAGCGCGCAATGCAGTCAAATGGTTGGAGAGTTGGCTTTGACTTTGTCCGGTACGATCCAGCGGATTCAATGATTGCGTCCTATAACGAGCCTTGAATGGGCGGTGTTCTAGGCGGTTCAACGATCAACGCTATAAGGCAAGGGGCTTCACCGGGCTGCGATCAATGGGCTGATTGGGCCTGATGCCGCTGTGTTTGGAGAGAATGGGCGGGCGACGCGAGAGGCAAAGGCGGAAAGGTGAAGCAGGAATCGGAAGTAGGCAGACGACGTCGGCAGACGAATTGGTGTGTCATCGTGGTGACACAGCGGTGAGACACAGCGGTCCGACGGATGGAGGACCGGAGGAAGGCGAGCAGAGGAACACCGTCTTACCGAGGCAGGGCTTAATCCATAAAAATATGAGCCCCATCATCGACGTCGTTGGCTTCGGCAAGAATCGAGTGTTCTACAAGGCCGCTGGCTGAGGAAATATCCCAGGCGGGGCGTTCGTATAGGGTATTTCTACCGTGTTCCTGATTCCGTGGTCTTCACAATGTGGCGTTAGCTACCTATTGCGTGGTTCGATGGACGTGTCGCATGCTTCCTTGCCGCTTTCGTTCATTCGCTGTCCTCTAAGCCACTTTGATCTGACGGCGTTTACTCAGTATTTTTACGAGTCTCGGTAAGACACCGATTTTTCAGTCGCGACATTGCCAGCGTTAACGAGAAGATATACGGAGTCTGGCTGGGCGATCAACGTCTTTCCATCGTGGTTAGGTAGGCGTCGAACATTGGGTTTGGCGACTCCGATGGGTTACGACCGGCAGATAAATGACGCGTATGTCCTTAGTCATTAGGCGGTTATGTGCCTTAGCACGTGGACGGTGTTTCACGTGGAACACGTCGCACCCCGACAGGGGGATCGAATCGACTCTTTCCGGTGTAGCAGCTGCCATGATCGTTCGATATCTGCGGTTTCACGTGGAACACGTATTAACCTAGCGATTACGATTAAGTCGAAGGCAAGGGCGATTCTGGGTAGTCACGTACTCATTGCGATGAAGTATCGGACTGAAGCCGCTCCCCACACAATCTATGGCACTGAGCACTTGGCACTGTGGTTCTACAAGGTCAGTTCGGCACTTTTCGCTGTGTTGGCATGAGAGGAAATCACCTTGGCTTTCTAAAGCTCTAATGGAAGCACCTACTGATCGGGATAAGTTTTGTTTGGCACTACCTGGGGTAACCACTGCCGGTTGATTCGTCGCCAGAACCGATGCTCCGATGAGGCATTTTGCTTTCGCATGGAGTTCAACCGACGTTGATGTGATCCGGCCCTTAGCGGTATTCAAGCGATGTCGCGCTCGTATCTCGACCGAAATGCGGGCACTTTGCCTACGGTTCGATGAGGACTAGCCTCACCTCGATTCATTCTCAACGTCTCATGACCAATGTTTCACGTGAAACCAAGTTAGAGGCGAACCCTGAATTGACTTTGTTTGAGCTTACTTGAATGGTGACACTTACAGGGTCTGAGTCTTCAAATACCAGGCCGCGGCAAAACTGACCTTAGATTGTTTGCTCGCGCGTATATGAGCAAGCCAATGCCTAGTTCGCTCCGCCTATAAAGCTTCGGTGGAGTACGGGCGACCTCGAGAACGGAACGAAAATGATCGCCAGCACGACGGCGCTTTCGATGCGGCGACACTCTTTATCGGCCACGGTTTGCCAGGTAGTCGCTTCGCTTTGCCGGCGCCGCGTAAGAACCGCAACGTGTTCGACTTGAGAGATCGAAAACGGTCAATGCAAATAAAAGAGTCAATGTTTGACCCTACGCCTAGGTATAGGCCAAATAATTGTCCATTTTTAAGCGGAAGTTGCCTTCGGGTGTGGTCGGTCGCTCCGCCTCACGTCGCTGCGCGACGCGTCAAGACAAACGCCGTGGAGTTGTGCGAGCTCGTGGACGGAGTAGACGAGCGAATTGCCGTTGACAATACATTCTTCATATTAGGAGGCATGCCACTTAATACGATCCGGACGTTGAGCACGTGGGCAATGCGAGCACTGAGCGGCCCTGCGCTGCAGCGGGTTGTCTTCGGCTAACCGAGTGCTAGTCGATCTGACACCAGCGAGAAAAATGGCGGTGCTGCCATGGTGGTGTAGGTGGCGCCATGGCGTTCACCTGCCGAGTTGGATGCATTGGCCCGGGATCGGTGAGATGCTTAACCGATGTTAAACTTATGAAGCGAGATAGAAGGTTTGCATTGGCGAGCACCATGCATTCACCACGGATTATCGGTATCTCGCCCATCGGCCATTGCGATGCAGGTTACGGCAGCAGCGCTCTGGTGAAATCTTTCCGTTTCGACCCCCCGCGCATGGTTCGACGGACCAGGTGTATGGCCAAGCTGCCGCGCTTCTCATCGGCGCCTTTATGGCGAGGTGAGGGTGGTGCGGTTGTAGTAGTTCATTCATACGCTAAACATTCATGCGCTACCGTCCGCTAGTTTTATGCGACCGCGGCGCGATGCATCCGCCGTGCGATGTGTAGCGTGGAACAAGGCGTTGATTGTCTGTATCTATTCGACCGTCATTAGACGAGCCGTTGTTCTCGTTTATCCAGAGCTAGCCCGTGCAACGTCATCTTTTCATCGGCTGAGTTGGCGAACTGATAACGAGTATTGCCAACGCCGTTCCACGATGCCTGCGATGTTTCACGTGGAACATTCATCCTTTGGACGTTTCACGTGAAACAAACGCGTTATAGCCGTGGAACCTCGCCCAATCTATAATTGCTCACACTCGCGAGAAACGCTCTTCAATCATGCAATATCCCAAACAGTTCGACGTCATTGTTGTCGGTGGCGGTCACGCCGGTACCGAGGCCGCCTTAGCCTCGGCACGCGCGGGAGCTAAGACGCTCTTGCTCACCCACAATATCGAGACGCTCGGACAGATGTCCTGCAATCCCTCCATTGGCGGCATTGGTAAGGGGCATCTTGTGCGTGAGATCGATGCGCTCGGCGGCGCGATGGCGATTGCGACGGACGAGGCGGGCATTCAGTTTCGAACGTTGAATGGTTCGAAGGGTCCGGCAGTTCGCGCGACGCGTGCTCAGGCGGATCGCGTTCTGTACCGCGCGGCGATTCGCCATCGCCTCGAAAACCAAGCCAACCTTTGGTTGTTCCAGCAAGCCGTTGACGATCTGATCGTCGAGGCAGATCGCGTGGTGGGTGCAAAAACGCAGATTGGTTTGGTATTCCGTGCTCATCGCGTCGTCTTGACGGCGGGCACGTTTCTGAACGGTCTGATTCACGTGGGTATGCAAAATTATGCGGCCGGTCGAGCGGGTGACCCTCCGGCGACGTCGCTGGGCCAGCGGCTGCGAGAATTGAAGTTACCCCAAGGTCGGTTGAAGACAGGAACGCCGCCGCGTATCGATGGACGCACGATTGATTATTCGGTGCTCGAAGAGCAGCCAGGTGATCTAGATCCGGTGCCCGTTTTTTCGTTCATGGGAAATGTGGGAATGCATCCGCAGCAAGTACCGTGTTGGATTACCCATACGAACGAACGCACGCATGACATCATTCGTGGTGGCCTGGATCGATCGCCGCTATATACCGGCGTGATCGATGGGGTAGGGCCGCGATATTGCCCGTCGATCGAAGATAAGATCCAGCGATTTTCGGATAAAAATTCCCATCAGGTATTTCTTGAGCCTGAAGGGTTGGATACGCACGAAATTTATCCGAATGGCGTTTCTACCAGTTTGCCGTTTGATGTGCAGCTTGATTTGATTCATTCGCTTCCTGGGTTGGCCGACGCCCATATTTTGCGACCTGGGTACGCCATCGAGTACGACTATTTCGATCCGCGCGGTTTGAAGGCATCTCTCGAAAGCAAAGCGATCAGTGGTTTGTATTTTGCCGGTCAGATCAATGGCACGACGGGCTACGAAGAGGCCGCTGCGCAAGGTCTGCTGGCGGGGCTGAACGCCGCCGCTGCCGCGCTGGGCCGTGAAGAGTGGGTGCCGCGTCGCGATGAGGCCTATTTAGGCGTCCTGGTGGATGATCTCGTCACGCGAGGCGTGACGGAACCCTATCGTATGTTTACGTCGCGTGCGGAATATCGTTTGAGTTTGCGCGAAGACAACGCCGATCGCCGTTTGACGGAGATCGGGCGTCGCCTGGGCTTGGTTGACGACGCGCGCTGGGAGGCTTACGAGCGCAAGCGCGATGCTGTCGATCGCGAGGTCGAACGTCTGCGCACCACGTGGGTTAACCCGAAAATGTATTCGCCTGAAGCGGCAACCGCTCTTCTTGGCAAGCCTATCGAGCGTGAGTACTCACTATCAGATTTGCTGAAACGCCCAGATGTCACATACGACAGTCTGATGGCCGCAAAGCACGCCGATGGCGCACCAGTTGCCGGCGCGGCAGTGGAAGATCCGCATGTGGCCGAGCAGGTCGAGATCCAGATCAAGTACGCCGGCTATATTGCGCGGCAGCTCGATGAAGTCCAGAAGCATGTACACCAGGAGTTGCAGCCGATTCCGAAAGATATCGATTACGACGCGGTGACCAGCTTGTCTTTTGAAGTGCGCCAGAAATTGAAGCAGCACTTGCCCGAAACTGTGGGGCAGGCGGCGCGCCTGTCCGGCATGACCCCTGCCGCCGTATCGCTTCTGTTGATCCATCTGAAGCGTTTGCAATACGGCGCACGCAAGCGGGCGGCTTGAGCATGGAAGATGTTTTTCTGGGCGCCGAAGCCGAGCGACGCCTGCGTGAGGCATGCACGCAGATGGAGCTTGCACCTACCGACGATCAATGCCGCAAGCTGCTGGGCTATATGTCCCAGATGATGCGGTGGAATCGCACCTATAACCTCACCGCCATTCGCGACCCGCAGCAAATGTTGATTCAGCATTTGTTCGACAGTCTTGCCGTGGTCGCGCCATTGTCGGCCCTGCTGGGACGCGATGAGAAGGCCACTGCGCGCATTATGGACGTGGGTTCGGGCGGCGGGTTGCCCGGCATCGTTATCGCGGTGATGCGCCCCGCCTGGGCTGTCTGTTGCGTGGATGCCGTCGAGAAGAAGGTCGCGTTCGTGCGCCAGATGGTCGGTGCATTGCAATTGCCCAATCTCAGTGCACAACATGCGCGCGTCGAAACCCTGCCGCCTGCCGCATGCGACGCCGTGATTTCGCGGGCCTTTGCGTCGCTGGATGATTTCGCTGCGCTGGGCGGCCCGCATGTGGCGCAGGGTGGTACCCTCGTCGCCATGAAAGGCAAGACGCCGCACGAGGAGATGGCGTCCGTGCGCGCAGCCGGTGTGTGGGAAATCGATCACGTCGAGTCGCTCACGGTGCCGGAACTCATTGCGCAACGTTGTCTCATCTCGATGCGCCGCATTCAAGGAAACACATGAACGCCGTACCGCCCAACAAGACCGCCCGTGTATTTTGCATTGCCAATCAAAAGGGCGGCGTTGGTAAAACGACCACTGCCATCAATCTGGCAGCGTCGTTGGCCATCCACAATCAGCGTGTGCTTCTGATCGACCTGGATCCGCAGGGCAACGCCACGATGGGTAGCGGCATCGACAAAAGCGGGCTGACGTCCAACCTGTACCAAGTGCTGATCGGCGATGCCACGATCGCCCAGACGCGCGTTCGATCCGAAAGCGGCAAGTACGACGTTCTGCCCGCCAATCGCGAACTGTCCGGCGCCGAAATGGATCTGGTGCAGATGGAAGAGCGCGAGCGGCAATTGAAGATGGCCATCGATACGATCCGTACCGACTACGATTTCGTGTTGATCGACTGCCCGCCGACGCTCTCGCTACTGACGCTCAATGGATTGGCGGCAGCGCATGGCGTGATCATTCCGATGCAGTGCGAATACTTTGCACTGGAAGGGCTTTCCGACCTGGTCAACACCATCAAGCGCGTGCATCGCAATATCAACGACGACCTGCGCATCATCGGCTTGTTGCGGGTCATGTTCGATCCGCGGATGACGTTACAGCAGCAAGTATCGTCGCAGCTCGAAGCGCACTTTGGCGACAAGGTGTTCAAGGCGGTGGTGCCGCGCAATGTGCGGTTGGCCGAAGCGCCCAGTCACGGCATGCCGGGAGTGGTCTACGACCGCAATTCGCGGGGCGCGCAGGCCTACCTGGCGTTCGGAAAAGAACTGATCAAGCGGGTCAAGGCCCTCGACTGAGCGATCGCACGATGACGTCTGCATCTACCGCCGCCTTTCCCGATACCGCGATATCGCCGGCACTGCCGACCATGTCGCCGGAGGCCGTGTGCGCGCGTCTGGAAGAGGCCGCATTGAACGCGACCGCGGTACGCGAGCAGGTGCTGCACGATGGCTGGCTGGTGCGTGGTGCGCCCGGGCCTTTCAGGCGGATGCGCTGCGTCAATGTGATCGGCGCGTCCGCGGGTTCGCTCGATCGCCGACTGCGATTCGCGCAAGCCTGGTTTGCCGAGCGTCAGTTGCCGATCCAGTTTCGCTTGACGTCGATATGCCCCGACGACACGCTCGATGGCGAATTGGCCGACCGTGGGTTTGCCGCCGAAAGCGAGACGCGTGTCATGGCCATGAGCTTGACCGCGCCTTCGGCCGATATCGTGCTCAACCCCGTTGGCCGTGCGTTTGCCGATGCGCGCATCGAGGTGCTCGACGCACCTGCGTTTGCGGCGGCGGCGGGCGACATGCGGGGTTCGTCGGCAGCCGATATTGCCGCGCATGCCGGGCGTTTGTCCGGCCTGGCCGTGGCCATCGACATGGTCGTCTTGCGCGATCCTGCCGAGCAGGTGATCGCATGCGGAATGGCTGCGCGCGAAGATGATCTGGTCGGTATTTTCGACGTGGTCACACATCGTGCGCATCGTCGGCAAGGCGCCGCGCGCCGGGTTGTGACCGCGTTGTTGTCGGCGGCGCGCTCGCGCGGCGCTGTGCGGGCGTATTTGCAGGTCGAACCCGGCAATGTGCCGGCGCGCGCCCTTTACGCCGATTATGGTTTTGTCGACATGTATGCCTATTGGTATCGGAGCCTGCCCCAGGCGACCGACGCCGCGCCCACCGCAGCCCCATAACAGAGAGATTCTCAAGGAACATCATGGCCACCAGAAAACCCAAGGGTCTGGGACGCGGTTTGGACGCGTTGCTTGGCGCGGATATGCCCGCCATCGACAATTTCGGCAATGACAAGAACGTGGCGCAGAAAGAAGGCCCGCCTTCGGTGTTGCCTGTGTCGAAGATGCGCGCCGGCAAGTATCAGCCGCGTACGCGAATGGATGAAGGCGCGCTCAACGAGCTGGCCGAGTCGATTCGTACGCAAGGCATCATGCAGCCAATCCTGGTGCGCGCGTTGGGCGACAAGCTGCCGGGTGAGTATGAAATCATTGCCGGTGAGCGGCGTTTTCGCGCTGCTCAGTTGGCCGGGCTCAAGGAAGTTCCGGTGCTCGTGCGCGAGGTGGCCGATGAAAATGCCGCCGTCATGGCGCTTATCGAGAACATCCAGCGTGAGGATCTGAACCCGCTTGAAGAGGCGCACGGTGTGCGTCGTCTGCTGGATGAGTTCGGCCTGACGCACGAGCAAGCCGCGCAGGCGATCGGCCGATCCCGTTCGGCCACCAGCAATCTGCTGCGGTTGATGAATCTGGCGCAGCCTGTGCAGACGATGTTGCTCGCGGGTGACGTCGACATGGGCCATGCGCGTGCGCTGCTTGCTGTGGATGCGGCCACGCAGATCCAGTTGGCCAACGAAATCATCGCCAAACGCCTGTCGGTACGCGAAGCTGAAAAGCTCGTTACCCGTGCCGGCAAAGAGAGCGGCGAAGCTGCGACGAAGAAAAAGGCGAACGGCGGCGCGTCGCGCGATCTGACACGGTTGGAAGAGGCGCTGTCGGACCACCTCGGCACCAAGGTTGCGCTGAAAGTAGGCACGAAAGAGCGTGGTCAGATCGTGATCGATTTTCACGGATTCGAGCATCTGAATTCTTTGCTTGAAAAGCAGGGGCTCTCCGGAGTCGTCGATGCCTGATCTGCGTCGCAAACGCCTGGTGTTGCTGGCTACCGGCGGCACGATCGCAGGCGCGCAGTCCGAGACTCAGGCAGGACGCTACACCGCCGGAAGTCTGAACGCCGATGATTTGATTGCGGCTGTTCCGGGCCTGGCCGCGCTTGCCGACCTGTCGTGCGAGCAAGTGGCAAGCGTCGGCAGCCAGAACATGACGCACGCGGTGTGGGCGTTGCTCGCCGCACGGACGACGGCGCTGTTGGCCGATCCTGATATCGATGGCGTGGTCATCACGCACGGTACCGATACGCTTGAAGAAACCGCTTATTTTCTGAGTCTCACGCTACCCTGGTCCAAGCCGGTGGTGCTGGTGGGGGCAATGCGGCCGGCGACGGCAATGAGCGCCGACGGGCCTGCCAATCTGTATCAGGCTGTGGCGCTTGCGGCAACGGAAATCGCGGCGCGTTTTGGCCCCGTGGTGCTGATGAACGACGAGATTCATGCGGCACAAGGCGTTCAGAAAATGGCGTCGTCAGGCGTGGCTGCTTTTGCATCGCCTAACGGTGCGCGTCTGGGCGTGGTTGCTGGCGTGCAGCCGATCTGGGCGCCCCACGTCGCACCGGCCCTGGATGCGGCTTTTACACCCACTGCGGCACGGTTCGATGTACGCCAGCATCCGGCGCACACGTGGCCGCGCGTCGAAATCGTCTATTCGCACGCTGATGCGCAAGGCGACGCGATTGACGAGGCGGCCGTGCGTTCGCAAGGCATCGTCCTGGCGGGCGTCGGTGGGGGGTATGCCACGGATGCGCTGATGGCCGGCATGGAGCGCGCCGTGGCGCGCGGGGTGGTCATCGTGCGCGCCACGCGTACCGGCAGCGGTTTCGTGGCGCGCAACATCGAAGTCGATGACGATGCCATGGGGTTTATGGCCGCAGGGTGGCTCAATCCTGCCAAGGCGCGCATCCTTCTGATGCTGTGCCTGCTCGCGGGCCATCCACCGCAATTCATTCAGGACGCGTTCCTGCGCGCCTGAGGCATGGCGCCTCCGCGCCGTTCCCATACCTGGCGTTACCTCTCCTCACGTCACGGTTGCGCGATCGTGTGTGCGTTGTGGCAACATCTTCCGATAGACCTGCAGCCGAGCCACGTGCTCGGCTGCTGCGGTTTACCGCGAAGTCCACACAGCACAAGGGGATCGAGCCATGCCACAGCAGCTAGGGATTCACACCGTCGCGGACGCTCGGCGTCTGGTCGAAGCAAGCAGCCTGACGCACATCAAGATCGGGCTCTCCGATATCGACGGCATCATGCGCGGCAAGCTCATGCGGCGCGACAAGTTTCTATCGGCACTGGACTCGGGTCTGGCATTTTGCGACGTCGTGTTCGGCTGGGATTCAAACGATCAGCTCTACGACAACGTTCGCTATACCGGGTGGCATACCGCGTATCCTGATGCCCATCTGCGCATCGTCCCGGAAAGCGCGCGACGCCTGCCGCTGGAGCGCGGTGCGGGCGGCGAGGAGATGTTGTTGTTTCTCGCCGAATTCGTCGAGGATGCGGCGCAGATCTGTCCCAGGCGCTTGTTGCATCGCGTGATCGAACGCGCTCGCGACATGGGCTTCGACGCCTTCGCAGCGCTGGAATACGAGTTCTTTGTTTTCGACGAAACGCCACAATCCGTGCGCGAGAAAAATTATCGCAATCTGAAAAACTGGACGCCGGGAAATTTCGGCTATTCGATGCTGCGCAGCACCGTCAACAGCGACTTCTACCATCAGTTGCTCGATATGTGCGAACGCATGGACATGTCGATCGAGTCCTTGCATACCGAAACCGGTCCCGGTGTGCTGGAAGCGGCCATTGCATTCGATGAAGCGGGCGCCTCAGCCGACAAGGGCTTCCTGTTCAAGACATTCGCGAAGGTACTCGCGCAACAGAACAATCTGATGGCGACCTTCATGGCGAAGTGGTCGCACGATCATTCGGGGCAGAGCGGCCACATTCATGTGTCGCTCAATGATCGCAAGACGGGAAAGTCCGCTTTTTTCGAGGAAGGTGCCGAGTATTCGATGAGCGCCACGCAGCGCGCGTTCATTGCCGGCATGCAGCGCTATCTGCCGGAATTCATGGCGATGTATGCGCAAACGATCAATAGCTATTCGCGCCTTGTGCCGGGGTATTGGGCGCCGCTCGATGCAACGTGGGGCGCCGAGAATCGCACCACCGCATTACGCTTGATTCCAGGCGGTCCGAAATCGCAACGTGTGGAGGTGCGCATCGGTTCGGCTGACGCCAATCCGTATATCGCATTGGCAGCCGCGTTGGGGTCGGGACTGTATGGCATCGAGCAGCAGCTCAGCCCGAGCGAGATCGTGACCGGCAATGCCTACGACCAGCAGTTTCCTGCTGAATTGAAGTTGCCGTTGACGTTGTGGGAGGCCGCACAGCGACTGCGAACATCAAGTGCGGCGCGCACCGTGTTTGGGGATGCCTTCGTGGATCATTACGCCGCCACCCGCGAGTGGGAAGAGAACGCATACCGCCGTCATGTCACCGACTGGGAAATGGCGCGGTATTTCGAGATCATCTAGTTCGTGCGCCCGGCGTCGATGCACGCCGCCCCTTCGTACGCCAATCAGGAGCAGCCGTCATGATGTCCCGCATGCAAACCGTCTCACCCATCGATGGCCGCGTGGTTGTTGCGCGAGACTACGCGAGCGATGATCAGCTCGCGCGGGCGATAGCTCACGCAGTGGTTGCGCAGAAAGACTGGCGACGATTGACGCTTGCCGAGCGTATGACGCTGATTCGCGCAGGGGTGGACAACGTACTCGCGGACGCGGCCGAACTGGCGCGAGACATCACGCTGCAGATGGGCCGTCCCCTTTCGCAGACGCCGGGTGAGATCGCGGGCTTCGGCGAGCGCGCGCGGCACATGATCGGATTGGCCGAAGAAGCGCTTGCGCCGATCCAACTGCCGGCCAAGGATGGCGCCACGCGCTTCATCACGCGCGATGCCGTCGGCGTGGTTTTGACCATCGCGCCGTGGAACTACCCCCTGCTGACTGCGGTGAACAGCATCGTGCCGGCATTGCTCGCCGGCAATGCCGTGCTGCTCAAGCCCTCCGACCAGACGCCCACGAGTGCTGAGCGTGTGGTGGAGGCGTTCGTGCGCGCAGGCGTGCCGGCGGGCGTTTTTCAGTTTGTGCATGCCACGCATGAACAAGTGGCGCAGATGATGCGTTCGCCCGAGATCGGTTATGTGTCGTTTACCGGATCGGTGCAGGGTGGGGTAGCCATCGAAACGCAAGCGGCAGGTCGCTTCATTGGCACGGGTCTCGAGCTTGGCGGCCTGGATGCGGCGTACGTGCGTGCCGACGCAGATGTCGAGGCGGCGGTCGAGTCGATCGTCGATGGCGCGTACTTCAATGCAGGACAGTCGTGTTGCGGCATCCAGCGCATCTTCGTCGCGCGTACGGTGTACGACGATTTCGTCGAGCGCGCGTCGGCGTTGGCATCGCGCTATGTGCTGGGCGACCCGATGTCGCCGGACACCACATTGGGGCCGGTGGTGCGTGCGTCGTCGGCCGATCGCGTTCGCGCTGCGGTGGCGCAGGCCGTGGCACAGGGCGCGGTCAACACGATCGACGCTGCGCGGTTCAAAAAGGCCCAGCCGGGCACCGCCTATGTAGCCCCGGCGCTGTTGACGGTGCCGCATACGCAGTGGGCGATCATGCGCGAAGAGTGCTTCGGCCCGGTCGCGTGCGTGATGCCGATCGACGACGACGCGGCCGCGATGGCGGCGATCAACGACTGCGATTTCGGGCTGACCGCAGCGATCTACACGCGCGACATGCCCACTGCCATCACGCTCGGTCAGCAACTCGACGTGGGCACCGTCTTCATGAACCGTTGCGACTATCTCGACCCCGGACTGGCATGGACGGGCGTCAAACAATCGGGCAATGGTGTGTCGCTGTCGATTCTGGGTTTCGGACCGCTCACGCAGCCCAAGTCTTTCCATCTGCGTGCCTGAGCGCGCGCCGCCCGCAAGAAGGAGTCATGCATCATGAGTTTGCCCAATGGCGACTGGAACTATCCCACTGCTATCAAGGCCGGGCCGGGCCGTATCGACGCACTGCCGCAGTACTGCCGCGCGGCAGGCATGACGGCACCGTTGCTCGTCACGGATCCGGGCTTGTCGAAGCAGCCGATGGTGCTGCGTGCGATCGAGGCGTGTCGCGCAACGGGGCTGCGCGTCGCGTGCTTTGACGGCATCAAGGGCAATCCCACATCGGGTAATGTGGCCGACGGTGTGGCCGTACTGCGCGACGGCCGGCACGATGGCGTGATTGCCTTTGGCGGCGGTTCGGCGTTGGACGCAGGCAAGGCAATCGCCTTGATGGCGCACCAGACTGGCGCGCTGTGGGACTACGAAGATGTGGGCACGCAATTCGAGCGGGTCGACGTGGCCGCAATGGTGCCCGTCATCGCCGTGCCCACGACGTCCGGTACCGGATCGGAGGTGGGACGGGCATCGGTCATCACCGATGAAACCGCGCACCGCAAACGCTTTATCTTTCATCCGAAGATGTTGCCGGGCCTGGTTATCCTCGATCCCGAGTTGACGGTCGGTTTGCCGGTGCATTTGACCGCGGCCACCGGAATGGACGCGCTGTCGCACAACCTCGAAGCGTATTGCGCGCCGGGGTTTCACCCAATGGCCAGCGGCATCGCGCTCGAAGCCATGCGGCTTATCTCGCTCTACCTGCCGCGCGCGGTCGAAAACGGCCAGGATCTGGAGGCGCGCTATTACATGCTGGTCGCCTCGGCCATGGGCGCAACCGCTTTTCAGCGTGGACTGGGGGCGATGCATGCGCTGGCGCATCCGCTCGGCGCGCGCTACGACGCCCATCACGGGCTCCTCAACGCGATCCTGATGCCGTACGTGCTGCAAGCCAATCGTGAAGCGATTGAAGCGCCGTTATCGCGTCTCGCGCGTCATCTCCGCTTGCCCGACGAGTCGTCGCAAGGCGTGATCGACTGGGTGCTGGACCTGCGGCGCCGCTTCGGTATCGCTCACACGCTGGCCGAGATCGATATCCATGCGGATGCGGCGGCGGTCGTGAGCGAAGAGGCGGCTGCCGATCCGTCGGCCGCGAGCAATCCTGTCGATCTGGGGGCGGCACGTTATCGGACGCTATTTGAAGATGCGGTGCATGGGCGCATGCAGTGATCTGCAGGACCAGGAATCGCGCGACCAAGGTAGGGCGTCCTGAGCGGACGCCGCACGTTGAACGGTGAAGGGTAGTCGTCGAGCTGTTTCGACTCCAATCGCGCGGCCGAAAACAGGCACCGTGGGTTTTTTTCACGCTTCAGCAAAAAATTTGCAGGAAATCACGATATTTCCCCCATACCGGTTTGACACGGGCATCGAAACTCTCCATAATTTGAGGTTCTCCGCTGGAGGGGTGCCCGAGTGGTTAAAGGGGGCAGACTGTAAATCTGTTGACCTTGCGTCTACGTTGGTTCGAATCCAACCTCCTCCACCAGAGAGCCTGTTTCAACATCCATCGTTTTGCCATTGCGCCAGCCTGACTGCGCCTGAGAGCAGCGGCCTTGGGAGGACTTGTCCTCCAGGAAACTCGATTTCCCAACAAGGTTGTCACTTTCACGGATCGCGCGGGTCAGCGAATGTGCGGCGATGGGTGCGGGGCAGTGGCGGTGAATCCAATCGGCGCGGGTGTAGCTCAATGGTAGAGCAGAAGCCTTCCAAGCTTACGACGAGGGTTCGATTCCCTTCACCCGCTCCAACGTTTTTTGCTAGATCAAGAATTTGCCCATGTGGCTCAGTGGTAGAGCACTCCCTTGGTAAGGGAGAGGTCACGCGTTCGATCCGCGTCATGGGCACCACTCTTTTTAGCGCGTCTTTTCCTTCTCTTTCTATCGCCGTATTCCGGTGATGCCTCGCCGGCACCCGGAAACGTCAATCCACTGTCAGGAGTTCAGCCATGGCAAAAGGTAAGTTTGAACGTACCAAACCGCACGTGAACGTGGGTACGATCGGTCACGTTGACCACGGCAAGACCACGTTGACGGCGGCGATCACGACGGTTCTGTCGGCGAAGTTCGGCGGCGAAGCCCGCGGCTACGACCAGATCGACGCGGCTCCGGAAGAAAAGGCACGCGGTATCACGATCAACACGGCACACGTCGAGTACGAAACGGAATCGCGTCACTACGCGCACGTTGACTGCCCGGGCCACGCTGACTATGTGAAGAACATGATCACGGGCGCCGCTCAAATGGACGGCGCGATCCTGGTGGTGTCGGCCGCTGACGGCCCGATGCCCCAAACGCGCGAGCACATCCTGCTGTCGCGTCAGGTGGGCGTGCCCTACATCATCGTCTTCCTGAACAAGGCAGACATGGTGGACGACGAAGAGTTGCTGGAACTGGTCGAAATGGAAGTGCGCGAGCTGCTTTCGA
>Ga0308159_1000953_pt1 | contig 49612 bp, 30 predicted proteins | sample PhyCR1_FD_201040 | JGI IMG/M metagenome (GOLD analysis project Ga0308159, IMG submission 201040) | Phyllosphere microbial communities from UC Gill Tract Community Farm, Albany, California, United States - DLSLC.R1 | ecosystem: Host-associated > Plants > Phyllosphere > Unclassified | place: USA...
CGCGAGGTTGAGCCGGACCTCATCGTCTACACACCAGGTGGAATGGCCTGTCAGTCCAGGCTCATGTCGGGTTGTAGGAGTCGAACTACGCAATCGCCGTCAAGTGGGGCGTTTTATTTAGGCGAATCGCGTAAACAGCCGTGTAAGAAATAGTCTGCTTTCGTATAATTTTTCAAATAATTTGTAACTTTCCATGGGTATTTCGCGTGTCGGAAGGTGGAAGGGTTGGGGGGAGCCGTTGATGACGGGTGATCTTGCGTTACGAATGATGGCCGACCTGTTCTGGACCGGCCTGCTCATCTGCATGCCCATACTGGGGCTGACCCTGTTGGTGGGCTTGGTGATCAGCATCCTGCAGGTCGTGACGCAGGTTCAGGAAATGTCGCTGACCTTCGTGCCCAAGCTCGTGGTCGCGGGCGGGGTGATGATCTTCTTCGGCCCGTGGATGCTCAAAAAGCTGGGCCAGTTCGCGACACAGCTCTGGTCGGGCATTCCTGGAATGTTCTGAGCGATCACGGCATGGCCATTCCTTCTTTCCCGGCACTGCAGGTGCTCGGTAATCCTGGTGCGCTGGGCCTGTGGACGCCGGTTGTGCTGCCGTCGCTCCGCATCGCGGTCGTCCTGGCGATGACGCCAGTGCTCTACGCCATGCCCGTGCCCAACCGCGTGCGTCTGGTGGTGGTCATGGCATTGTCCGCGGTGCTGGGCCTGGCGCTGGCTCCGTCGGCACCGCCGCAGCCCGCCGGCGCAGGCATGCTGCTGCAGATGGCGTTCGTGGAACTGGCCTTGGGCGCCACGATGGCACTCGGCGTCCTGTTGGCCTTCGCTGCGTTTTCGCTGGCGGGCAATCTGCTCGATGTCCAGATCGGTTTCGGCCTGGCGCAGGTGTTCGACCCGGTCGGCAATCGCGCGTCACCGCTGCTGGTGTCGGCTTTCAATTACATCGCCGTGATCGGATTCATGGCGGCGGACGGGCATCACCTGCTGCTGCGTGCACTCGCCTACAGCTTCGAAGTGTTCCCTCCGGGCATGGCGTGGCAGGTGCAGGACGCTGCAGCACCCGTGTTCAAGCAGGCGAGCGGGTTGTTCCTGCTGGGCTTTGCGTTGGCCGCGCCGGTGGTGTTCTGCATCCTGCTGGTGGAGTTCGCGCTCGGCCTGATTTCGCGCAACCTGCCGCAGATCAACATGTTGGTGCTCGGCATCCCAGTGAAAATCATGGTCGGTCTGGCCGTGCTGGCGCTGTGGTTCGCGGGCATGGGTAGCACGATGCATCGCATCTATGGCGGTATCTACGGCACGTGGGAGGCCATCTTCCTGCAGGCCGAACGCGGGCCAACTGCGCTGCCGCCGATGACGGGCGCGCGGTAAAACACCATGTCAGAGCAGGATCTCGACCGGAACGAAACGGCCACCCCCTACAAGCTGCAGAAGGCACGCGAGAAGGGGCAGGCATCGAAAAGCGCGGACGTCGTTTCCGCCGTCGTGCTGGTGGTGGCCGTGGCCTACCTGAGCGGCCAGGGCGTGGACATGGCACTGGATCAGTTCCGGCTTGACCGCATGGTCCTGCTGCATGGCGCTGCCGTCGATATGCATGGCGCGGGGCTGTGGCCTTTGGTATGCAGGCTGCTGCAGGACACGCTGCTGTGGCTGGCACCGTTCTTCGTGGCGCTGGTGCTCGCGGCCGTGCTGGGGAACGTACTGCAGACCGGGCCGATCTTCTCCTTCGATCCCGTGACCGCGGATTTCAGCAGGCTGAACCCTGCCAACGGCTTCAAGCGCATCCTGTCGATGCGGTCCCTGTTCGACACCGCCCGGGCCTGCGCCAAGCTGGTCCTGCTTTCCGGTATGGCCTATTACGCACTGCAAGATCTTTCGACGCAGTTCTATGCGCTTGCCAGCCAGTCGCCGCGCAGCTATTTGCACCTGCTGGTCGCTGACCTGGGGTCCCTGGGCTTCCGAATGGCGCTGCTGCTGTCGATCATCGCCGCGCTGGACTGGATGTTCACCCGGCGCGAATTCGCCAAGAAGATGCGCATGAGCCAGCGCGAGGTCAAGGACGAGCACAAGCAGCGCGAGGGCGACCCGCGCGTGCGGGCCCGCATGCGCGACCTGCGCCGGGAGGCCCGCAAGCGCAGCCAGTCGCTGCGCCAGACGCGCAGTGCGGACGTCGTCCTCACCAATCCCACCCACCTGGCGGTCGCGTTGCGGTACGTGCATGGCGAGATGGATTCACCGCAGGTGGTGGCGAAAGGCGCGGGGCACCTTGCGGCGGCCATGCGCCAGATCGCCGCACGCCATCACATTCCCGTAGTGCGCAGCCCGGCTCTGGCACGCCGGCTGTTCAAGGAACTGGACGTCGAGCATTACGTGCCGCCGCGGCTGTTCGCAGACGTCGCCCGCATCATCGTCTGGGTGTTCGCCATGCGTGAACGCCGCGCCGGCATCTCCGGCGGGGGGGCGGCATGAAGGCCCTGGAGCGCTTCTTCGGGCGGCACAGCGACATCGCCATGGTGTTGCTGGTGCTGGGCGTGCTGGTGGTGCTGTTCGCGCCGATCCCCAGCCCGCTGCTGGACTTCCTCATCCTCACGAACTTCAGCTTCGCATTCCTGATCCTGCTGCTGACCTTCTACATGGCCCGCCCGGTGGAGTTCTCCACCTTCCCGTCGCTGCTGCTCATCGCCACGCTGTTCCGCCTTTCCCTGAACGTGGCGGCCACACGCCTGATCCTGTCGGATGGCGACGCAGGCCGCGTGATCGGCGCCATCGGAGCCTACGTGGTGGGAGGCAACTATGTGATCGGCCTCATCGTTTTCCTGATTCTCATCGTCGTGCAGTACGTGGTCGTGACGAACGGGGCGCAGCGGATCTCCGAGGTGGCCGCGCGCTTCACGCTCGACAGCATGCCCGGGCAGCAGATGAGCATCGATGCCGACCTGAACATGGGCTTCATCGACCAGGCCGAAGCGCAGCGCCGCCGCAAGAACATCGAGAAGGAGGCGGGCTTCTACGGCGCGATGGATGGGGCCAGCAAGTTCGTGAAGGGGGATGCCATCGCCGGCATCGTGATCCTGCTGATCAACATCGTGGGCGGGCTGGTGATCGGCGTCATGCAGCACAAGATGCCCTGGGACCAGGCGCTGCGCACCTATTCCCTGCTGACGATCGGCGACGGCATCGTGACGCAGGTACCGGCGCTGATCATCGCGGTGGGTACCGGGATCATCGTGACGCGCTCGGCTTCGGACGGCAACCTGAGCCAGGAAGTGCTCCGGCAGATCACCTCGTTCCCCAAAACCCTGCTCCTCGTGGGCGCTGCGCTCACCGGCCTGTTGTTCCTGCCGGGTATTCCGGCGGTGCCCACGCTCATGCTGATCACGGCGGTCGCGGCCATCGCCTGGGTGGTCTACCGCAGTGCGCGCGCGCAGGAGGCTGCCGGCGTGGCCCCGTCCGACGGCGATGGAGCCGCGGACGCCGACGGCCCGGCGGATGGCTCCAGATCCGATGACGACCCCTATGCCTCGCTGCAGGTGGAGCCGATCGAGGTGCACGTGGGCAGCCAGTGGGCGGGCATGGTGAACCAGCCCGGCAGCGTCCTCATGGAGCGCATCGTCGCTTTCCGCAAGCAGCATGCGCAGGATCTGGGCCTGGTGCTGCCGCGCGTGCGCTTCAAGGACGCCGTGCGACTCGGGGCCGACCGCTACGAAATCCACCTGGACGGAGTGGTCTGCGGGCGGGGCGAAGTGCGCACCGACAAGGTGCTCGCCATCCACCCTGCCGGCAAGATGGACGGTGTGCCGGGCGAAGCCACGCGCGACCCCACCTACGGACTGCCGGCGCTCTGGATCGACGAGCAGCAGCGTGCGGCGGCGGTGGCCGGCAAGTACACGTTGGTGGATGCGCCGACGGTATTCATGACGCACCTGACGGAAGTGCTGCGGCGGGAGTCGGCCACGCTGCTCACGCGCGCCGAGGCGGACCGGCTGCTGCAGCGCGTGCGCCAGCAGCAGCCCAGCCTGGTGGAAGAGCTGATTCCCACGGTGCTGTCGGTGAGCGACGTCCAGAAGGTGCTGCAGAACCTGCTGCGCGAGAAGGTGTCGATACGGCACATCGACGCGATCCTCGAAACCCTGGCGGACGCCGGGCGACAGTCGAAGGACGCGGGGCATCTCACGGAGGTCGTCCGCCTGCGTCTGGGCCATGCGATTTGCCAGGGGCTCGCGGGCGAAGGGAGCGCGCTCCACGTGATCACGCTCGATCCCTCCATCGAAAGCCAGTTGCTGCAGAGCATCCAGGCGGCACAGGCCGGAGCGGGTGCCGGAGAGGGCGCTGCACCTGCCGCTTCGTTCGTCCTGGAGCCCCGGCTGGCCGAGCAGATCATGGTGAAGCTCATGCAGCAGACCGAACGGATGATGAAGAGCAACCTGCTCCCCGTGCTGCTGTGTGCGCCCGAGCTGCGGCGCCATGTGCGTGCGCTGTCGGAACGGATGATGCCCCACCTGCGGGTGCTCTCGATGGCGGAGGTGCCGCACGCCATCGAACTCAAGTCGTATGCCGTGGTGAGTCTCTGACCAGCTCCAGTCTTCCATTCATTTCACGTTGTTCCCTGAACCATGCAAGAAGTACTCGCCCTCGCATTGCAGTCGATGCAGAACGACATGCAGCGGCTCGACCGCATCGGCACGAATCTGGCCAATGCCCTGACGCCGGGCTACCAGCGCGAGGTCGCCGCAGCGCGCCCGGTGGCGTCGTTCGCATCGCTGGTGGACGCGGGGCCGCGCGCTGTGGCCGATGGTGGCGGGCCGTTCCGAGCCCCGCTCACCAGCCTGCTGGTCCAGACGGACACGCGCCCCGGCAGCCTGCGTTCCACCGGCCAGGCATTCGACGTGGCCATCGCCGGCCCGGGATTCTTCGAGGTGGCGACACCCCAAGGGCCCGCCTACACGCGCCAGGGCGATTTCCGCCTGGACGGCCAGGGCCGGCTCGTGACCGCGCTGGGCCACCCCGTCATGGGCAGGGGCGGCGAGATCTATCCTGGCACCGCGCAGCCGCGCATCGATGCCGCAGGCAGCTTCCTGCCCGCGGAGGGGGCTTCCGGGCCGGGCGCGGCCGTTCCGCTGGCCCAGCTCAGGATCGTCCAGCCGGATGGCGCTGCACGCATGGCACATGCGGGCGACGGCCTCCTGCGCGCCGAAGGGACGGTGTCGCAGGTGCCGGATGCCGAAGTGCAGGTGCGCCAGGGCTATCTGGAGAACTCCAATGTCAGCTCCATGCAGGAGATGGTGCACCTGGTGCAGACGATGCGGCACTTCGAATCGATGCAGAAGGTGGCGCTCGGCTATGACGAAATGACCGGGCAGGCGATCCGCAAGCTCGGGGAACTGTCCTGATCTTCTTCCGTGCGCCGGCACCAATGCCGTCATGCACCGCCCTTGAATTTTTCGAAGGAACCCTTCTCCCATGTTCGATGCTTTGTACATCGGCGCCACCGGAATGCAGGCGCAGCAGCTCAACGTCGAGACGATCGCCAACAACCTTGCGAACGTGAACACCGCCGGGTACAAGCGGGCGCGCGTGAGCTTCTCCGATCTCGTGGCCCGTGATCCTGCCCGCTCTGCTGCGATGGGCGACCCGGGCGCAGGCCTGCTGCAACCTACGCTGCGCCTGGGGACCGGCGTCGGGATCGCCGGTGTGTCGAAACTCTTCGACATGGGCGACATCAAGAAAACCGACGCGCCTCTCGACATCACCGTGCAGGGCGATGGATTCTTCGAGCTGCTGATGCCGGACGGATCGTCCGCATACACCCGGGGAGGCACCTGGAAGGTCAACCGCGACGGTCAGCTGGCCACGCTTTCGGGCCTGCCGCTGAAGCCGGCCATCCAGGTCCCGGACGATGTCCAGTCGCTCGTCGTGCAGCCGGACGGCCGCGTCCAGGCACGCGTGGCGAACCAGCCGAACGCGCTCGACCTGGGACGCATCGAACTCGTGCGGTTCGCGAGCCCGCAGGGCCTGTTGGCGCAGGGCGACAACGTGTATCGCAGCAGCAGCGCATCCGGGGAGGCGCAACCGGTGCGTGCCGGCGAAGAGGGCGCAGGCCGCATCGCGCAAGGGTATCTCGAAGGCTCCAACGTGAAGATGGTCGACGAGATGGTGAACCTGATGGTGGCACAGCGCACTTACGAGGCCAACGCCAAGATCGTGCAGGCCGCGGACGAGATTCTCGGCCTCGTGAACGGGTTGCGCCGGTGAGCCGCTTCCATACGGGTCGCGCGCTGCTCGCGGGGTGCTGCGCCATGGCGTGGGCCGGGCATGCCTGGGCGTTGCCGCTCGTCGGACAGGACGGCGGCATCGCGCAGCCCGTGTTGCGCGTGGCGCTTCGTCCCGAGGTGCAGGTGGACCGGGCTGACGTCCGCCTGGGCGACATTGCTCTGCTCAGCAGCCCCGATATCGACACACTCCGCCGGGCGATGGCCGTTCCCCTGGGGCAGGCACCGCGGTTGGGAGAGCCGGTGGCGCTGGAAGGCGCCCGCCTGCGGGGCTGGCTGCGCAGCCGCATGGGCTTGCGAGACGAGCAGATCCAGTGGGAGGGCGTGGAGTCGACTTCCGTGCGCGCGGCCATGCGGGAGATCGCCGGTGAAACCGTGGCCGCGCAGGCGCGCGAAGCCCTCAAGTCCCACCTGGAGGCCATCGCGCGGCAGAAGGGGCTCGTGCAGCCGCGCATTGAACTGCAGGCGGTGGGTGTGCCCCCGATGCTGCAGGTCCCTGCAGCAGGCATCCAGTTGCGCATACGCCCGCTGGAGGCACTGGTTCCCGGCCCGCGCATGTTGGTCTGGGTGGATGTGTTCGCGGGAGAGCGCCACGTGCGTGCCATTCCGGTGCGCTTCGAGATGTCGCTGTTCGCAATGGCCGCCGTCGCGCGCGAAGAACTGGCTGCCGGCAGCGAGGTGCCAGAGGAGAACGTCGCCTGGCGCGAGGTGGACCTGGCCCGCCTCCCGGCCGCAGCGGTGCCCGCGGCCTGGGGCACGCAGATGGATGCGGGTGCGCCCCTGCACGTCCGCAAGAGGATGGCCGCCGGTGAAGTCCTGACTGCCGACCGCGTCGGCCCCGCGCTCGCGGTTGCACGCGGCCAGTGGGTCCGGGTGACGGCCACGAGCGGCGGGCTGTCGCTCGAAAGCCGGGCCCAGTCACTGCAGGACGGACAGATCGGCCAGACCGTGCGCGTCCGGCCGCAGAACGCGGCGGAGCCGCTGATGGCGAAGATCATCGCGCCGGGTCAACTGGAGCTGCAGCCATGACGAGGAAGGCGACGATGCAGGCATGTGACCGACTCCGGCACGCGCCGGTGCGCGCCGCGGCCTTCGCGGTCTGCTTCTGCGCGGCGTGGGGGGCCTTGGGCACTTCGCACGCGGAAAGCCTCTACCAGGAGCAGACCTACCGGCCTCTCACGGCGGACAAGCGGGCATTCCGCGTGGGCGACGTCCTGACGGTGCAGGTGTTCGAGAACTCGAGTGCCACCACCAGCGCCGACACCGGCACCCGCCGGAGCAACGGCCTGTCGGCGGAGTTGTCGCACCGCAGCGGCACCGTCGGACAGACGGGTATCGGCGTCAGCGGTTCGTTCGATGGCGGCGGGCGTACGCAGCGCACCAACCGCGTGCTGGCGACGCTGACCGTGTCCGTGCAGGAAGTGCTGTCCAACGGCGACCTGCGCGTGGCAGGCGAGCAGCTGCTCACCGTGAACCAGGAGCCGCAGAAAGTGACGCTCGAAGGCCGGGTGCGCCCGTTCGACATTTCGGATGGCAACGTGGTGCTTTCGACGCGTCTCGCCGATGCGCGGATCAGCTATGTGGGCGAAGGCGACATCGCCGAACGCAGCCGCCGCCCCTGGTGGCGCAACCTGCTCGACATGATGGGGCTCTGACATGCAACGACGTATCAAGGCATGGGCGGGCGCTGCGCTGCGCGGCTGGCTGCTGGCGGCAATGGCCTGTACGGGCACGCTGGCGAGCGCGGAGGCCGTGCGGGTGAAAGACCTGGGCAAGCTGCAGGGCTGGCGCGAGAACGCGCTGGTGGGCACGGGCATCGTCACCGGGCTCGCGGGGACCGGGGACTCTCCTTCCAACCGCGGAACGCGGCAGGCGTTGTCCAACGCCATGTCGCAATTCAATCTCAACATCGGCCCGGACCAGATCCAGAGCCGCAACGTCGCCGTGGTGATGGTGAGCGCCACGCTGTCGCCGTTCTCCCGCGAGGGGGACACCCTCGACGTGACGGTCAATTCGGTGGGCGATGCGCGCAGCCTGGTAGGCGGGAGCCTGGTGCTCACCGGCCTGAAGGCGGCCAACGGGCGGGTGTACGCCCTGGCCCAGGGGCCGTTGTCGGTCGGAGGCTACCGCTATGACGCGAACGGCAACGTGGTCCAGAAGAACCATCCTACCGTGGGTTCGGTCCCGGGCGGAGCGACCGTGGAAGTAGGCGTGTCCGCGCAAATGGTTTCCGAGAACCACCAGATGACGTTCGTACTGAACGAGCCCGACTACACGACGGCCAACCGTGTCGCGGAGGCCATCAACCGGCGCTACGGCGCAGGCCTGGCCCAGGCGCGTGACGCCTCGGGCATCGAACTGCTCGTGCCGGAAGCGCAGCGCAGGCAGCTCGTTGCCTTCGTCGCCGGGCTGGAGTCCATCACGGTGGAGCCGGATCGCCGTGCCAAGGTGGTGGTGAACGAGCGTACCGGCACCGTGGTGTCGGGCGGCGATGTGCGTATCTCCAAGGTGGCGATTTCGCACGGCGACCTCAAGCTCTCCGTGCGCAACGAGACCGCGGCGTCGCAGCCGTACTTCCTCGGCGAAGCGGGCGATGGCGTGCGCACGGCGCTGGTCACCAACACGCGGGTCGACGTCGAGGAGCGCAATGGCCCTGGCTTCGTGACCGGCAGCACCACCGTGGCCGACCTCGTGCAGACGCTCGCGCGGCTGAAGACGCCCACGCGCGACATCATCTCCATTCTGCGGGCGGTGAAGGCAGCGGGCGCGCTGCACGCCGAACTCCTCATCCAGTAATGCAAGGAAAGACCACTCCCATGACCGAAGGCATCGAAGCGATCACCCAGGCCAGCCTTTCCCTGGCGCTGGATGCGGCGTCGCTGCGGCACCAGGCCATCGCCCGCAACATCGCGAACGCCGGAACGGACGGCTACACGCCCGTCGACGTGGGCTTTTCCGCGCAGATGGACTCCGCACGGGCACAACTGGCGCAGGGTCGCTCTCTGGACGCGCGGCAGGTGGCCTCGATGGCGGAGGAGGGCGTGCGCATGCAACCTGTCGTCGGGACCGACGGTCTTCCCGTGCGGGTGCAACTGGACTCGGAAGTCGCGCGCATGGCGCAGAACGCCGTCCATTACCAGGCCCTGCTCAAGGGGCTCTCGCGCCACATGGCGATCCTGTCCACCGCCGTCTCCGACGGCAAACGCTGACTTCCATCCGCCCCATCCCATCTTCGAGGCATTCGTCCATGGACTACTCCCAAGCCTTCGCCATCAGCGCCAGCGGCATGACGCTCGAGCGCACGCGCGTCGAGGTCGCATCGCTCAACCTCGCCAATGCCAATACCGTCGCCGGCCCCGATGGCAAGACCTACCAGCCGCTGCGGGTGGTGGCGCGCCCGTCGTTCGGCGACACGGTGGCCCAGGGCCTGGCCGCCGTTCCCGCCGCGGCGGTCGAGCCAGTGCTGCAAGGGCCGCGCATGGTCTATGAACCCGGCCACCCGATGGCAGACGCGCGCGGCTTCGTCGCCTACGCCGGCGTGGATGCCGCCACCGAGATGGTGACCATGATGGGTGCGATGCGCGCCTACGAAGCCAACGTGGCGGCCATGAACACGTCCCTCAACATGGCCCTGAAGGCGCTCGAGATCGGAGGCAACGCGTGAGCCCGGACGCCCTGGCCGCCATAGCGGCATCCACGTTGCCTGCCATTGCGGAGCCCCGGCCGCCGGCCATCACCGGGATGGGCGCCGGCTCTGTTGGAGCGCAGGCAGGCGCAGCTCCGGGCACCGGGTTTTCCGACATGGTTGCGCAGGGCCTCGAGCGCGTGAACGGCCAACTGCTCACCAGCCAGACGGACCTGCAGCGCCTGGCCGTGGGCGATGTACAGAACCTGCACCAGGTGATGATCCGCCTGGAGGAAAGCCGGCTTTCCTTCCAACTCATGATGCAGGTGCGTGGGCGCCTGCTCGAGGCCTACCAGGACGTGATGAGGATGCAGCTGTGAACCTTTGGATTGCCGCTGAGCATGTAGAGCAACGTATCGGGAACACTGCACCATGACCGCATTCTGGGAGGGCCTGGGCCGCTCCGCGCGCGCCGGGCTGATAGCCGGCGCCATCGCCATCGTTGTGCTGACTGCCGCCCTGGCGTGGTGGCTGATGCGACCGGACTACCAGGTTCTTTTCTCGGACCTGAAGCCGCAGGACGCGGCGGCCATGAGCGCCGAACTCGACAAGCTCAAGATTCCCTATCGATTCGAAGAGGCGAACGGATCGATCCTCGTGGACCGGCCGCAGGTGCATGCCACGCGTATCAAGCTGATGGGCAAGGACATGCCGCTGCACGGAGCGGTGGGCTTCGAGCTGTTCAACAACACCGACTTCGGCATGACCGAGTTCGCCCAGAAGATCAACTACCAGCGCGCGCTGCAGGGCGAGCTGACCCGCACCATCCTGTCGCTGGCCGAGATCCGCGATGTGCGTGTGCATCTGGCCCTGCCGGAGCAGGGGCTGTTCAAGCAGGCCAATGCCCGGCCCAAGGCCGCCATCACCCTGACGCTGAAGGAAGGCCGTACCCTGCGGCCGGAGCAGGTCAGCGGCATCCAGCGCCTCGTCGCCGCGGCGACTCCCGGGATGACGGCACAGGACGTGACGGTGGTCGACCGGCAGGGCATGGCGCTCAGCCGGCCCGCCGACGACGCGGTGGAAGGTGCCGTGGCCGGGGGCTCCGGCAGGCTCGAGTTGAAGAAAGACACCGAAGCCCAACTTGCCCGCAAGGCCGCCACCGTGCTGGATCGCATGTTCGGCCCAGGACAGGCCATGGCCAGCGTGGACGTAACGCTCAACATGGACCAGGTACGCATCACCACCGAAGACGTGATTCCCGCGCCGTCACGCAGCTCTGACAGCCGCGGCGTCATCGTGAAGGAGCGCGAGTCGGTACGCGACGGCGGGCAGGCGCCCCTGGATGCTGCGCGCTCCGGAGCAGCCGGTGGGGCGAGCACGCAACGCGAGGTGGACTACCAGGTGGGCCGCCGGGTGGAGCAGGTGGTGAGCCAAGCCGGGGCCGTGCGCCGCATCCAGGTAGTGGCCGTGGTCCGCCAGGCGCTCGATGGCGCCCAGGAAGACAAGCTGCGCCGGCTGCTCGCGGCAGCGGTGGGGGCCAACACGGAACGGGGCGATCTGGTCGTGGTGCAGTCGTTGTCCGGATTGCTGCCGTCTGCCGACCCGGGGCCCGGGGCAACCGCGCGCGGCCCCGTCGCCGGGGATGCCGGTGGCCAGACCACCGACGTTCGTGAAGAGGTCGTGACGGACGCCGACTCTGGTGCCGCGCGATCGCCGGATGCGCCCTGGTGGAGTGACCTGCGCGTGGTGGCCGGGTGCATGGTGGCGCTGCTGCTGGCAGCCGCCGCCCTCCAGTGGTTCCGCAGCCGGCCGCAGTCCCGGGCAACGCCCGCCAAGCGCCTGAGCGTGGCCGAACGGGAAGACGCTTTGCGCAGAGTGCGGGACTGGATGCAGTCCGGCACTGCGTCCGCGGAGGCACATAGCGCCCCGGGTGGGCCGGCGCCCGGTGGAGGGCCCCGGCCATGAGCGGATGGTTTTCCGGCATGGCAGCGCCAGCGGCACCTTCTTCGAAGACCGCGCAATCCCGGCAGGCCGCGCTCATGCTCCATGCGATGGAGCCGGCAGACCGTGCATGGATTCTGGAGCACCTGTCCCAGCCTGAACGCGTCGCGTTGCAATCCTTGCTTGAGGAACTGGAAGCCCTGGGCATCCCGCCCGACCGCGACTGTCTGGATGGGCTGGCCGGATTGCGCGAAGCGTCCACTTCCACCGAGCCTGCCTTGGAAGCCGTGGTGGCGGCGGGCTCTGTGATGGCGCAGGGGTACAGCGAGCCGGCCCCGGATGAACACGTGCCCGATGGCGACGCGCTGATGTCACTGGATGCCGAAAACACCATGCGCCTGGCCCGGGCCTGGCGAGCGCAGCCCGCCTTGCTGGTGGCCCAGGCACTGTGCCTGCGTCCCTGGCCCTGGCGCGCGGCGCTGCTCGAACAATTGCCGGCCCTCCAGCGCCGGCGGGTCATGGATCTGCTCGGCAACCAGGGCGACTGCGGCCGTCCCGCGCCGGCCCTGGCGGCAGGCCTGCTGCGATGCATGCGCCAGTGCTGCGATGTGCCGTCCCCGCCCCCCGCGGTGTCGTTGCCTGCTGGGGGCTGCTCGGATGCGGCCGCCGCGCGCCGTTGGCACCGGTGGCTGCCCCGACCGCTCCGTACGGGAAAGCGCACATGAACCGGGACGCACGCATTCTGCGCTCCGCCCCTTGGCACGGGCAGGCCGTGGCAGTGGGCCGGCCCACGAGGACAGCCGTTCCCGAGGATGTCCTGCAGAAAAACCAGCTGATCGTGGAGCGGACGGCTCCGGCCGCCCCGCCGCTGGTGCGCGACGAACCCGGGGCCCTGGCCGGGGGTACGGCGCGTCCGCAACCCTGCTTACCGTCAACGGCTCCTGCCGTGGACGTTGCCGCGTTGGAGGCGGACTCGCGCGAGCAGGGCCGGCGTGCGGGCTACGAAGAGGGCCTGCAGGAGGGCCGACGCCTGTTGGACGAGGCAGTCGAGGCGCGCGCACGCGCTCTGGCCCGTGAGCACGTGGCCGAACAGGTTGCCGAGCAGGTGAAGGGCGTTCGGGAGCAGGCCGCACAGGCGGCACAGCAACAGCGGCAGTCACAGGCGCAGGAAGCCGCCCGGCGCGCCCAGCAGATGGAACGGCTCGCGGAGCAGCTCTCCGAGCAGTGGACCCAATTACTCCAAGGCGCTGAAGACGACATGCTGGACGTCGTATTCGAAGCCGTATGCAGGATCGTGGGCGATCAGGCGGTGACCCGCGAAGGCGCACGCGCGATGCTCGCCAGGACCTTGCAGTCCTGGCATGGTCGCCACCCGTTGAGCGTGCACCTGCACCCCGACGACATGGCACTGCTGCGCGCCGACCACGACACCGTACAGGCATTGGCGTCGAGAGGGTTCGATGCGGAACGGCAGACCCTGCGCTGGGTGGCCGACACCGACGTTCGCGCTGGCGGCTGCCTGCTGCGGTCGGCGGAGGGGGCACTGGATGCGCGCCTGGAGCGACAGTTGGAAGCGATGGCGGCCCGCCTTGCGGAGATCCGCGCAGCGCGCAGGCAAGTGGCGACCGTCGCGAAGGCCGGGGAGGCTGCCGCGTGAATGCCGTGAAGTCTGCTCCCTCCGTGTCGCTCGGCGCTTACCGCGCTGCATTGCGCGATGCCGAACTGGTGCGTCGCATCGGGTGGGTGCGGCAGATGCAAGGGCTCGCCATCGAGACCCAAGGTCCTGACGCGACGGTCGGGGAGCTATGCCGCATCCTGCCGCGGCACGGATCGTCGGGAACGGGGGGTGGGGTACTGGCCGAAGTGGTCGGGTTGCGCGGCGACATGCTGACGCTGATGCCCTACGGCAGCATGCAGGGCGTCTCTGCAGGGGCGGAAGTGGTGGCCCTCGGGCGCCAGTCCACCTTCGGTGTCGGGCCCTCGCTGCTGGGCCGGGTCGTGGACGGGTTCGGCCGCGCGCTCGACGGGCTTCCCGACCCCGTGGCGCCGCAGCAGCGCCCTCTGCACGCGCGCCCGCTCAACCCGTTGCAGCGTCCGCGGATCCAGGAAGTGCTGCAGACGGGTGTGCGCTGCCTCGACGGACTGCTCACCATGGGGCAGGGGCAGCGCGTGGGCATTTTCGCTGGCAGCGGCGTGGGCAAGAGCACCCTGCTCGGGATGATCGCGCGGCACGTCAGTGCCGATGTCAACGTGATCGCTCTGATCGGTGAACGCGGCCGCGAAGTGAAAGAATTCATCGACAAGCAGCTCGGGGACGGGCTCCAGCGATCGGTGGTCGTCGTGGCGACATCCGACCAGCCCGCGCTCGCGCGCATCCGTGCGGCGCATGCCGCGGTGACGATCGCGGAGTATTTCCGGGATGCCGGGAAGCAGGTGCTGCTGACCATGGATTCCGTCACCCGGCTGGCGATGGCACGCCGAGAGGTGGGCCTTGCGGCCGGCGAGCCGCCGACGGCGCGCGGCTACACCCCGTCGGTGTTCGCCGAACTGCCGCAGTTGTGCGAGCGCTGTGGAACCGCGCCTTCGGGAGGGGCCATCACGGCGCTGCTGACCGTGCTGGTCGAAGGCGACGACATGAACGAACCGATCGCCGACAGCCTGCGCTCGATTCTGGACGGGCACATCGTGCTGTCGCGCGATATCGCCCATGACGGGCGCTATCCCGCGATCGACGTACTGCGCAGCGCCAGCCGTCTGTTGCCGGACCTCACCAGCGCCGACGACCGCGAGCTGATTGCCGATGCCGTCCGGTACCAGGCGCTCCTGCACCGCAACCGGCAATTGGTGGACATCGGCGCCTATGAAAAGGGCGCCAATCCCGAGCTGGACCAGGCCCTGGCCCTGGCTCCGGGCCTGCACGACTGGCTGTGCCAACAGGAAGGGGGCGTTGCGCGCGCGGATGGAATGCGCGCGCTGCGCAAGCTGCTGTGGCCCGACCGGCCCCTGCCCGCCGTACAGCCTGTCCCCGCACACTCTCTCGCGCCGGCAGTGCCGACCGCCAAGCCGGTGGCCGGGATGCCGCAGAAATTCAGCTTTTCATTCGGCGCCACTGCCGCAAAGGGAGGTACGCGATGAAGCAGGCAGCGCCGGTTGCCGTCGCCTCGGCCGTGGATCTGCGTGGCTTTTCCTACCCGCTCGAGCCCTATCTCCGCAAGCAGGAGTGGCAGCTCGAGCGGCTGGAAGGCCGCATGGCGCGCCTGCAGCAGACGCTCACGGAGGCATTGGCGCAGGGCCGCGCGCTGCAGGCGCAATTCGACGCGCAGGCACTCCAGATGCAACAGGCCGTGCAGAACCGGCTGGACCCCCGGTGGTACCAGCGTGGACTGGCCTATCTGGCGCAGGCGCGTTGCCGCATCGATGACCAGGACCGGGAGATCGAGGCGCTCCAGGCTCGGCGCGACGCCCTGAAGTCCGAATGCATCGCCCAGCAGCGCACCATCGACGGGCTGCAGGAACACCGAACCGCGGCGCTGCGCGACTACGCGCTGGAGGCTGCCCGGCTCGCCGCGGCGGAAGCCGATCGGGATTGGATAGGCCGCATGCGTGTGCGCACCGGGACGGCCATCGATGGGGTGGAGGCGGCGGCATGAACGGCATCGATTCATCTGCGGCCCGGTATCTGTGGACGGGGGAGGGTGGTCAACGCCCCAAAGGGGTGGACGGCGGCCGCGAGCCTGCCGGCCATCCGGCACCGCGCCAGGCCTGGCTGCGCGAAATGGAGCGTGCCCAGCTGGCAGGCTGGTTCCAGCCGTTCTCTCCCGGTGAGGCTTTTCCGGCCGGAACGGGCTCAGTCGCTGTGAAGCGGGGAACTGCATTGCCTGTGGATGCTGCGCCGATGTCCCATGCGGCGAGTGCAGCAGTTGCCTTCCGCACCCCAGTCGTATCTGCCTCGCTGTGGCAGAAGCCGGTCGCATTGCCGTTTTCCGAGACCCTGGATGCAAGCCCGCGTCATGGAGCAGCAGCCGCGCAGGAGTCGAGGGGCGAGCCGGACACGGCCGATGCCCGATCCGACGTCGCTGCCGGCGGCAAGCCACCGGGCCGGGAGGCAGCCCACGCGTCGAGCGGTGGTGGCGACGTGCCAGAGCCTCGGGACGCGACCGCTTCGGCATCTTCCGACGTGTCTCTCGCAGGCCTGCCCACCGTATCGCCTGCCGAAGCGGCCGAGACTGCGGGTGCCACGCCAGGCGGGGCCGGGACGGACGCCGGGTCAGAACGGCCACTGGTAATGAAACCTCTGATGGACAACGCCGCCGCGGCCTGGACGCCAGCGCGCCTGCAGGCTGCCACCATGCCAGACCTCGCTGTCACGATGGCGCGGTCCGCACTGCCGGAATTCCGTGCACCTTTGGCGACGGCCGCTCAGTGGCCCCCATCCGGGGCCGAAAGGCGGCCCGGAGATCCTGCGCCCGCGCTCGGGCGGCAGGCACGTTCCATGGGGGCAGACCCGCACATGCAGGGCGGAAATGCTTCCAGCACACGGGTGTATGCCCAATGGACCGAGGCCGGCGCATTGCTCTGGCTCGGCATGGACGGATCCGCAAGCCAGGTGGGCTTCCAGGCCGCGGCCATCGTGCCGTCCCTGCAGCGGGCTTTGCGAGAGCAGGGCCAGCGGCTGGTGCGTGTCGTCTGCAACGGGCGGGTGGTGTTCGACGCTGGCATGCAGGCCGCCACGGACTTCATCGCATTCTCTCCCCGGTCCGCCGGGCTTTCGTTCTCCTCCATTTTCCAGAAGGGCCATCCATGAGCATCAACGGCATCAGCAGCGCCACGACCAGCCTGCGCGCTAACGCGCTGGGCCAGGAGGATTTCATGAAGATCCTGCTGACGCAGCTCACCTACCAGGATCCCATGAAGCCGATGGACAACCAGCAGTTCATGGCCCAGATGGCGCAGTTCACGAGCCTGGAGCAGACGCAGCAGCTCAATTCCAAGATCGCCACGCTGATCGGCAACCAGGCCGCGCTGCAGTCGGTCGGCCTCATCGGTCGCACGGTGGACGTGAGCTCGACCAGCGGCACGATCACCGGCACGGTGGTGTCGCTCTCGCTGTCGGGCGAATCGCCGCTGATCACATTGCGTACCAGCGCGGGCGCCACGCTCCAGGAGATCAGCCTGGGCCAGATCCTCGCCGTGCGCTGACGCGCCTGCAGACACCTTCTCCCCCGAATTCCAGGAGTTTCCATGATCGAATCCATCTACGTCGGCATGACGGGCCTCTCCAGCTTCTCCCGCGGCCTGCGGGTGATCGCCAACAACACCACCAACCTCAATACGCCGGGATTCAAGGGTTCGTCGCTGCGCTTCGCGGACACGTTCTATTCCAGTGGCGGATACACCGGCCGGCAGTTCGGCCAGATGGGCTACGGCGTGAGCACCATGGGCACCTCGATGTCGTTCAAGTCCGGCGAGCTGCGCCAGACCGGCAACGGGCTCGATCTCGCGATCGATGGTCAGGGCCTGTTCATGCTCCAGGGCACCGACGGCAGCATCCGCTACACGCGGGCCGGACAGTTCCAGTTCAACCGGGACGGCGTATTGGTGACGCAGGGCAGCGGCGCGAAAGTGATGGGCGTGGGAGCCGATGGCTCGCCTGGGGAAATCAGCATCGCCAACCTCAAGACCACCGCAGGCAAGGCGACCGCGGTCGCGAAGTTCACCGGCAACCTGTCGAGCTCCGGCACCGACCAGACGGTGAGCGGAGTGCGGGTCTACGACGCTGCGGGCGGCGAGCACCTGCTCACCGTCAAGCTCACCAATACCAACAGCACCACGGCCGGCAGCTGGAAAGTCGAATTGATGGACGGCTCTGCGTTGGTCGGCACCAGCCAACTGGTCTTCCAGGATGGCAAGCCCAGCGCTGCGACGTCCAAGCTGTCGTTCACGTACACGCCGGCAGGACAGGCGGCCCTCCCCCTCACGCTGGACTTCAGCGCGGACGTCACCTCGTTCGCTTCCGGCACCCTTTCCACCCTGGCTTTTGCTTCGCAGGACGGTTTCGCGCCAGCCGAGCTCAGCAGTGCCTCCTTCGACGCGACCGGTACCCTGGTGCTCACCTATGCGAACGGGCAGACCGTGAAGGGCTCGCGCCTTTTGCTCGGCCGCTTCGACACGACCGATGCCGTCGGCTCGGCCGGCGGCAACGAGTTCGAAGCGCTGGACGGCAGCGCCTGGCACTCCGGCGTGGCGGGCGGCGCGTTTGGCTCCGTGCGTTCCGGCTACATCGAAATCTCGAACGTGGACCTGTCGCAGGAATTCAGCGATCTCGTCATCATGCAGCGCGGCTACCAGGCCAGCTCGCAGGTCATCTCGACGGCCAACGAAATGCTGCAGGAGCTCTTCTCCATGAAGAGCCGGTAACCATGGCCGCAGCGAACGAACACCACCATGCGGGGGGTGCATGGCTCTCTCCGGACGCATCGCTGGCGCAGGCCCGGCCTTTGCGCGCTTGGAGCTGCCGGCAGCAGGACGCGGTGCGCGACGCCTTCCAGGCCGCCTATGGTGCATGGTGCGAGGCATGGGGTCTGCCTGTTGCGAGCGTGTCGGTAGCGAAGCCAGAGGACGGGGCCGGCGCCCTGGACGACACTTCCGCGGCCCTGGCGCTGCGGGCATGGATGTTCGGAGAGACGGCTCCGGCCGCCGCGCCGGACGGCCCGGACATGGCTGGCGACCTCGCCTCGGACGCGTGGGACGCGCTGCAGGCGGCACTGGATGCCATCGTCCCGCCCAAGACCTCGGCACCGCCCCCCGGGTCGGTCTGGTCCGGCGCGTTGGCACTGCTGATTCCCTGGCAGTCCCGCACCCGGTGCCGCATGCTCGATGGCGCTGCAGTAGAGACCTTCCTGGCGCGGTGCGGAATGCTGGATGCGCCGGCCGGATCGCCGGCAGGGCCGCTGTCTGCGCCACACCCGACAGCGCCTCTCGACCAGGCGTTGGCAGCGCATGCGGTGGAAGTGCGTGTGCACCTGCATCCGGTCACTCTCACCCTCGGGCAGCTCCAGTCGCTCGCCCCGGGCGATGTCGTCACCCTCGACCATCCGTTGCAGTCCCCTGCGTTCGTGCATCTCGTTACCCCTGTCGACGGTGCTGGTCCAGGCGCTCCCCTGGCGCCGGCACTGTGCACCGCATGGCTGGGGCGCGCCGGAGATCACCTGGCGGTCGAGCTCCACGCCGAGCCCTGACGCCGAAGCGCCTGTCCCATGCCGCAATCCCTTTTCACTTCCGAGACTCCTTCAATGTCTGCGCAGAACGCCGAACCCTCCCCAGCACCCCAAATACAGCCGATCGCACTCTCGACGCTGGAAGGTCCCTCTTCTGCGGAGGCGGGCACGCAGCGCTTGCTGCCCAGCTTCCAGCCTCTCCACCAGGTTCGCACGACGCTGCAGGTATGCGTCGGCTCGGCCACCATGACCGTGGGCGAATTGCTCGCCGCCAAATCCCAGCAGGTGCTGGTGCTCGACCGCAGCGTGGATCAGGCGGTGGACTTGGTGCTCGAAGGCCAGGTGGTGGCGCGCGGGCAATTGGTGGCCGTGGGGGACCGTTTCGGCGTGAAGCTCACCGAGCTGCCCGCGCCCCTCAAGCTCTCCTCCTCGGGCGAGTGACGCCATGGCGTTTCCGGAATCGATCCCGCTGCGCAGGGACGCGGACGGTGCATCCCCGGTGCCCGCGGCGGAACTGGCATGGATGGGCGTTTTCATCCTGTTGCTCGTGTTGTGTGCCGCCGTGTGGCGCAAGCACCGGGCCGCACGCGGGCAACACGTCCCTGCGGCGGCGCCCGCAGGCGCACTGGGCCGCTGGATGGCACGGCTGCAGCAACGCCCTGGCCGTGCGGCGGCGATCGTCTCCAGCACGCGCCTCACACCGCAGCACAGCCTGCACGAGGTGCATTGGCAGGGCCGGCGGCTGCTGGTGGGCTGCGCTCCGCACTCCATCGGCGTGCTGGCGGAGTGCCCCATTCCTGGCGCGCAGGAGCCTGGCCCCGGTACGCCACCGCCTGCGGAGCCGCAGCCATGAACCGGTGCGTTGACCGAACGTCGCAGCCGTTGCGCCGCGGAGCGCGGAGAGCCCTCGCGGCGGGGGGCGTGGCGGTCGTCTGTCTGGGCCTGTGCGGCGCCGGATGGGCCCAGCAGGCGCCTGCGGGGGCGTCCTGGCTGAATGGCGCCGAAACCTCCCAGGCGATGCGCATCGCCATCGGCCTGACCGTACTGGCCGTGCTGCCTGCGCTGCTGGTGTGCATCACCAGTTTCCTGCGCATCATCGTCGTGCTGTCCATGCTGCGGCATGCCATCGGCATGAACGAGACGCCGCCGAACACGGTGTTGATCGGACTCGCGCTGTTTCTCACCCTGTTCACCATGTCGCCGGTCCTGGAGCAGGTCAACCGTGAAGCGGTGCAGCCTTTCATGTCGGGCAAGCTCGGCATGGAGCAGGGCCTCACCAAGGGCATCGCCCCGCTGCGTGAATTCATGGTGCGGCAGACCCGCGAGCAGGATCTGGCACTGATGGTGGAGCTGTCGAAGGCGCCCCCGCCGCGTTCGATGGAGGACATCGGCAACGTGCAGCTGATCCCCGCGTTCATGCTGTCCGAGCTGCGCTCCGCATTCCAGATCGGCTTCGTGGTCTTCCTCCCATTCCTGCTGATCGACCTCATCGTCTCCAGCGTGCTGATGGCGCTGGGCATGATGATGATGCCGCCCACCACGATCGCCCTGCCGGTGAAGATCCTCATGTTCATCCTCATCGACGGCTGGGGACTGCTGCTCAAGGCCCTGGTGGGCAGCTTCCACTGACGGCCTCTGCGATGCTGCACTCCGTCGAATCCCCGTGCGTGCCTGCCGGCGCGGCAGCCTCCGGAGACGAAGCGGAACTGTGGCGGCGCTGGCGTTCGCAGGAGGACGCCGCCGCGCGTGCGGCGCTGATCGAGCTGTATCTTCCCTACGCCCGCATGCTCGCGGCCATCAGCTTCCAGTCGCGCCATAACGACGAGGTGGAGTTCGGGGATTATTTCCAGCTTGCCAGCGTCGGCCTCATGGAGGCGGTGGACCGCTATGATCCCGCGCACGGGGCGCAGTTCAGGACTTACTCCAGTTCCCGTATCCGGGGCGCGATCCTCAACGGCCTCGATCGTCTCACCGAGAAGGGCCAGCAGATCGCACTGCGCAAGCGCCTGGCCAAAGAGCGCCTGCTGGCCGCCGAGGACGCTGCAGCACGGGGCGCCGGGTCGGCGGGTGCGCACGCGCCGGCGGAGTCCCCCGCGCGCTCGCCCCAGGAACTCCTGGCCTATCTGGCCGAAGTCGGCATCGGGCTGGCGATCGGCGTGATGCTGGAGGGCTCCGGCATGATCGGCAGCGAAGCATCGGAGGAACCGGCGCACGATGCGTCACCCGAGGTGCTCTACTTCCGCAAGCAGGAGCGCCTCCACTGGCAGGCCCTGTTGCGCGACCTGGTCCAGCGGCTGCCCGAGCAAGAACGGTGCGTGATCCGCTGCCACTACGAGCAGGAAATTCCCTTCGACGAGATCGCCGGCATACTGGAGCTGTCGCGCAGCCGCATTTCCCAGCTGCACCGCCAGGGAGTCGCCCGCCTGCGCGCCGGCCTGTCGCAGGCGCCGCCGTGTGACGTGGCGTGGTAGACCGGCATCTCCGGGGCATCGCAATGTACCCCCAACACCCTGATTCTTCCGACAATCCTCTCATGACCACTGCTGCTTCTCTTTCCGCCGGGGCGTCCGGCGACTTGTCCCGGCTGGACCGCCTGGAGTCCTATCTGCGCGACGACCCCGCCAACGAATCGCTGCTGGCCGAGGCTTTCGCCGCGGCCCTGCGGTGCGGGGCCTGGGACCGGGCGGAGTTCCATGTGCGGCACGCGCGTGCCCTGTGGCCGCAGTCGCCGGCGTGGGCGCTCCGGGAGACGGAGGGAGCGCTGGCGCGAGGCGACCTGGACGCCGCGCGGCAACTTCTGTCCGAACTGCAGACCTCGGCGGACGCGCCGCGGGCATTCTCGGATGCCGTGCTGCACAACCTTGCGTTCATCGATTTCCAGGAAAACCGTCCTGCGGATTGCGTGGAGCGTTTGGCGCCGCGCATGGAAGCCGCCGCTTCGCCTTCCCAAACCGGCGATGAGCAGACGCCCGCGGCGCTCGACGTCCTGTGGCTGCGAGCCCTGCACCATGTGGGAGATCCCGGACGGGCGGTGCAATGGGCGCAGGTGAGAGAGCAGGCGGGCGCACTGGCTCCCGAAGCGGCAGGAATCGCAGGGCTGGCCGCGCTGGACGCGGAACAGGTCGCGGATGCGGCGCGCTGGGCGGCACAGGCGCTCGGTGCCGAGCCTGAGAGGCCTTCGCTGGAGGCTCTGGTCACCCGGTCTTCACTGGCGCTGGCGGAAACGGACGCGCGCACGGCACGGGCGTTTGCCGAAGCGGCACTGGCGCGGCAGCCCGGCGACGGCCGTGCCCGCTCCGCGCTGGCCTTCGCCCAGCTGCTCGCGGGCGACATCCCGGGCGCCATACGGGAGTTCCGCGCAGCCCTGCAGTCCATGCCCGGCCACATCGGCACCTGGCACGGGTTGGGATGGGCCCAGATCGTCGCGCAGGATCTGGCTGGTGCGCGTGCGAGCTTCGAGCATGCACTCGAACTCGACCGCAACTTCGGCGAGAGCCATGGCGGGCTCGCGGTGGTGTTCGCACTCCTGCAGGACGAGCCCTCCGCACGCGCGCACATCGAGCGCGCAGCCCGCCTGGGAGGCGGCAGCCTGGCCGGCCGGTTCGCCGAGGCCGTGCTGCGCGGCGAAGCGAACCCCGAGAATTTCGCGCGCCTTGCGGAGCGCATCCTGGACGGGCAGACGTCACCGGGCGGGTCCAGCATGCTCGACGTGGTGATGGCGGCGCTGCGCCCCAGGCACTGAGATCGAAGTTTCCGGCAGCACGATGCCGGGCCGTGTGCCTCTGGCCGCGTTCGGAACGTCTCAGGGTTTGCCGTTTGCCGCCAGCAGGGCGTCTGCGGCCAGATCGCAGGCTTTGCGGAGTTCCGGGTCGCCGTACATCTGCGCGGTGACCTCGTCCACCAGCGCATCGAAGTCGCCCGTGCCTTCCAGCACGTGACCGAACTCTTCCCGCAAAGTGGCCTCCATGAAGATCCGGAACGCCTTGCGCCGGCGCGCGGGATCTTCGGAGGCGATGGCGCGCAGCCGCAGTGCCGTGGAGGTCTGGTCCGATGCGCGCTCGGTATTGGCTTTGGCCACAGACGCCGTGCCTTGCACCGGAACGGCCGATGGCGTTCGTCCCGCGCGCGTGCGCGCCATCTGCTCCAGTTGGGAGCGCAACAGAACGCTCCATTGCGACGGAGGATCGACCCGGGTCATGCCTCGGCCCTCCCGTCTTCGGCCACGGGCCCCGTAGCGCAGCGGCCCGTGCCGACGTGGCTTGCCATGTGGCTCAATGGACAGGCCCCTGTTGTTGGTAATTGAACAGCAGCACGTGCGCGGCTTCCTCATCGGGTTGCTCTGTCTCTGCCGGTGGTGCTGCCGGCACTGGCGCCACTGCGTTCTGCGCAAGCGCGTCCAGACGACCCAGCACCAGGCGGATGTCGGCGGACATCGGCGGGTGTTCGGTATTGCGCTCCAGACCGGCCTCGAAATGCGCGCGCGCCTGGTCGAATGCGTCCCCCGCCAGCGCCGCGAAACCGCGCACCCAGTGCGGCAGTGGGCTCTCCTCTCCCAGGGCCAGCAGCGGCTGCCAGGTGAGCAGGGCCGTGGAGGCACGGCCGGCGCTGAATTGCAGCAGGCCGAGCTGGTACCGCGGTATGGCCCATTCCGGCGCCAGCAGCACGGCCTGGCTGAAGCTCTGCTCGGCCGGATCCACCTGGCCCAGTGTGGCGTATTCCGCACCCAGCAGGAAATGGGGCACACCGGAGGCGGGCTGTTCGAGCGCGGCCTGCTGGAACAGCGCGATCGCTTCTGCCGCATTGCCGGCAGCGCTGGCGGCAAGCGCACGCTCCAGTACGGGATTCATCGGAGCTTGGTTTGAAGACATGGAAGAAGACCTCGCGGCGAGGGAGATGCAGTGCGGGAAAGATGGCCAGCTGCGAAGCATAGCCGTGCAGTCATATATCCGCCGAATCCGAGATTCGTTGAGCGTACCGAACGATCTCCCAGTCACCACGTCAGGTATTGGAAGACGCGAATGCCAAACCGTTCCAGCCTGCGCGCCGCGAATAACCCTCCATTGCCGTCGGAAATTCACTCAACATTTCTGGATTCCTCTGGATGTATTGGCAGAAGCGTGCGCGCTACGGCGCCCGCGAGCACATTCATCGAGGGGTAGAAAAATGGTCAGCATCGTCAGCGGCAACGGTCTCGGGTTCAGCAACAGCTCCCTGGCCACCCTGGGGCAACGCACGGCGCAAGGCAATGCGGCCCAGGGGCGGGGCAATGAGCAGGTCTTCGTCAACGTCGCCACGGGCAACCTGGTGATTTCGGACACCGACGACCGGCTGGTGGCGCACGGCGGCGGGTACGAGGCCGTGCGCACTTACAACAGCCAGGGGCTGCTGAACGACGACAACGGCGACAACTGGGGGACGGGCTTCTACCGCCGCCAGCTCGTCCTGTCCGGCCAGGCCAAGCAGCCGGGCAGCACCATCACCCTCACGGGGCGCGATGGTTCCACCTCGCTGTTCACGTGGGATTCCGGGTCCAGCCGCTACGTCAGCACGGACGGTGCGCAGGCGTACGACCGCATCGAATCCACCAGTTCGGGGTTCATCTGGACGGGTGGGCAGAGCCAACGCCGCGAATACTACGGCGCTTCCACCGGCCGTCTCGACAAGACCGTGGACGCCAGCGGCAACACGACCACCTACAGCTACGACGCCGATGGAAACATCGCCAAGGTCACGGACGCCAGCGGCGAGTCGGTGCAATACGATTATGCCGGCGGGCTGCTGATGCGCGTACGCGTCGTTGACAGCCAGGGCAAGGCCGTCACGCGCACCAGCTATGCCTACGATGCGCTCAAGCGGCTGTCGGCGGTCACGGTGGATCTCACGCCCGCGGACGGATCGACCACGGATGGCAAGCTCTATCGGACCTCCTACACGTACGATGGCGACAGCCGCCGTGTGGCCAGCATCCGCCAGAGCGACGGCACCCAGCTCTCCATCGAGTACGTGCAGTCTGGCGCGGATTACAAGGTGTCCGTGCTGCGCGACGCCCTCGGTCAGACGTACCGCTTCAGCTACGACACGTCCGCACGCACGACCCAGGTCACGGACCCGGCAGGCCAGGTGAGCGCATATGCTTACGACGCCAAAGGGCAGTTGCTCAGCATCGCATCACCCGGGCCGGGCGGCGCACGGCTGCTACAGCGGTTCGAATACAACGGCAACGGTGACCTGGTGCGCACCACCGATGCGGATGGGCGCTCCGTGTTCATGGCGTACGACGCGCGTGGCAATCAGGTGCTGCAGCGCGATGCCGCCGGCAACACCGTCACGCGAACGTTCAACGCGCAGAACCAGCTCCTGACAGAGACGGTGTACACGCAGCCCGATCCCGACGGCGATGGTTCCGGCCAACCCTCCGGTGCGTTGACCTCGCGCTATGTGTACGACGATGCCTCCGGCATCCAACTGCGGTTCATGATCAGCGCCGAAGGCCGGGTGACGGAGTACCGCCGCAACACGTATGGCGAGGCAGTGGCAGTGCTGCAGCACCATGCCGCGGCATATCCCGTGTCTTCGCTGGCCCGGGATGCGGTGCCTACCGAATCCACGGTGTCGTCTTGGGCATCGAAACAGAATCTGCAACAGGTGCGCCGCACCGATTACGCGTTCGACTATCGGGGGCAGATGCAGACGGCGACCAGCTATGCATCCACCGATACTTCCGGCAATGGAGTCTCCGCCGGCAGTTCCGTCGTTCGCTATGTGTACGACCCCGCGGGCCGGCTGCTCCAGAGCATCGACGGCAAAGGTGCGACCACGGCGTATGCGTATGACGGGCTTGGACGGCTGATTTCCACGACCGACGGCCTCGGGCAGCTGGCCACCACGGTATACGACGACGAGGGCGCCCGGATCGTCAACCAGGCAGCCAACGGCTTGCGGGAGACCCGGCTGTACGACCGTGCAGGCCGCCTGGTCAGCAGCCAGCGCTCCGACGCCGCCTCTGCGGATCTGGGAACCAGCAGCTTCATCTACGATGCCATGGGGCGTCTGCGCTCCAGCCAGGACGCGAACGGCAGCAGGTCATGGGTGCTGTACGACGAGGCGGGCAGGAAGTCCGCGGAGGTGGGGGAGTCCGGGGCGTTGCGGGAGTACGTCTACAACGGCTCGGGTCAAGTGACCCGGATCATCGCCTACGCCACGCCGGTGGACCTGCGGTTGCTCACCACGTCCGCTGGAAGCCCGGCTGCAGTGTCCGTCGCTGCGCTGAGGCCGGCGGGCGCTCCGTCGGACCGCAGCGACTGGACCATCTACGACGCGGCGGGCCGGGTCTGGAAAACCGTGGGTGCCGACGGCAGCGTCACCGAGAACTTCTACGACGGCCTCTCGCGGCTGATTGCCACGCGACAGTATGCGAAGACCATCGCAACCGCTGCGCTGGGAGATACCCCGTCTGCCAGCGCGGCGAGTCCGTCCGCGGACGCTTCGGCGGACCGGGTCACGCGGCATTTCTACGATGCGGACGGCCTGCGCACCGGCACGCTCGATGCCGAAGGCTACTTGGTGCTCAACGCCTACGATGCGGCTGGCAGGCTGGCGTCCACTACGCGGTTCGCGCGGCTGACTGACGCCTCCAAGCGTGCCACGGGTTCGCTGCAGGATCTGAAGCCTGCGACGAACAGCCAGGACATCGTCGAACGCAGGCTCTACGATGAGAAGCACCAGCTGGTGGGCCAGATCGACGGTGCCGGCTACCTCACCGCACTCGAGTACGACGCCAACGGCAACCTGGCGAAGCAGACGCGCTACGCAACGGCGCTCAAGGCGTCCGTGCTGTCGGCGGTGACCTCGGCCTCGTCCGTATCCCAGATCCGGCCGGCCACGTCGGCGCAGGACCAGGTCCGCCTGTACGACTACGACGCTCTCGGTCGGCTCGCGGTGGAAACCGACTACCAGGGAACGCGTACCGAGCATGCCTACGATGCTGCCGGCAACCGCATCCGCAGCACCGTGGCTGCGGGCACGGACCAGGCGCGCACCCGGCTTGCGCGGTACGACAGCCAGGGGCGGCTGGTGGCGGAGCTGTCCGCCGAAGGTGCCCGCCAACTGGCAGCCGCCCAGACCCCGGCGCAGATCGAAGCGGTCTGGAGCAGCTACGCGAAGACCCATGCCTACGACCTCGCTGGCCGCAGAAGCGCCACGGTCGACGCGAACGGCCTGCGCACGCTCTTCTTCTACAACACGTCGGGACAATTGACCCACACCGTCAATGCTTTGGGCGAAGTGTCGGAGACCCGCTACGACGCGCTGGGCCAGACGGTTGCCCAAATCCGCTACGGCACGCGCATCAATCCCGGCGAACTGATCGGCTCGCAGGCCGGCGGCCTGGTCAACAACAAGCTGCTGGCGCTGCTGCAGGCAGCCGCAAATCCGGCGCTCGATCAGGTCACGCGCACCGCCTACGGTGCCGTCGGCACGGTAGTGGGCACGACGGACGCGGCCGGCTTCGTGAAGAACTACGTCTACAACGCGTTCCGCGAAGAAATCCAGCGTACCGAAGCGACCGGCATAGGCGCCACCAGCACCGCTTCGCTCACGCGTTATGACCGGCGCGGGCTGGTGGTGGGCCAGACGCGCGATTCGGCTGGCCTCGCCGCTGTGAGCAGCTACAAATACGATGCGTTCGGCAACCAGATCAGCGCGACCGATGCGCTGGGGCACACCCGCACACGCACTTTCGACAAACTGGGCCGCGAAGTAACCAGTACGGACGCGGTCTGGGCTACGCTCACGACCAAATACGACGCATTCAACCGTGTAGTCTCCCAGCTGAACGCGGAGGGCAACACCACCACCTACGCCTACGACGCGAAGAACCGCACGGTCACCATCAGCACGGACGAAGGCCTGCTCGTGAAGCAGACCTACAACCGGCATGGCGACATGGTCGAGGTGTCGGACGCCCGCGAAGACGTGACGCGCTACACCTACGACGCGGACGGGCGCCAGACCGGCTCGTCGCAGAGCGTGTGGCATTTCGACAGCAACATCACGGAAACCGTCACCACCGGCAAAAGCTATGACCGCGCAGGCCGGCTGGTGGAAACCACCGATGCGAACGGCACACGCACGACCATTGCCTACGATGCGGCCAACCGCGTTCTCACCCGCACCGTGGACGCAGGTGGCCTGTCGCTCGCGACCCAGTACGCCTATGACCCGCTCGGGCGCCAGATCAGCATCACGCAGCCCGGCGGCACGGTCACCGCGCTGCGCTACGACGCGAAGGGCCAGCTCGTCGAACAGGTGGTCGATCCTGCGGGCCTGGCGCTGTCCACGCGCTACGCCTACGACGCCCAGGGCCATACCCTGGAAGTGATCCGGCCGGAAGGAACGCGCACTCGCTATACCTATGACGGTGCCGGCCGCCGCATCAGCGAGCAGGTGGACCCTGATGGGCTGAACCTGAAGCGCACCTACACCTACGACCTGCTCGACAATCTCACGAGCAGCGTGGATGCCAACGGCAACACCAGCTACTACCTCTACGACGACGAAAACCGGCAGACGCTGGCGATCGATGGCTCAGGCTCCGTCAAGCAGACGAGTTACGACGCGCTGGGCCGCATCAGCAAACTGGTCGAGTACCGCAACCTCTTCACCGATACCGCGCTGCTGCAGCGGTACGTGGCCGGGGGTGCCGTTTTTGGGCCGTCGACGTGGGAATCGCAGGTGCGTGAGGGCCTCGTGCCCGCCGGTACCGACAGGATCGAATACCGGTCGTACGACGCCAACAACCACCTCCAGTCCGTGGTCAACGGGCTGGGCGAGGTGACCACCTTCCTGCGCGACAACAACGGCAGGGTGATGGAGCGGCGCAGCTTCGCCAACCGCATCGCCGTCGGCGGTGCCGACGGATGGACGCCGGGAACGTTCCCCACGCCCGTTCCCGACGATGCGCGCGACGTGCGCACGCGGATGGCGTACGACCCCCTGGGCCGCTTGATCGTCAAGGTGGACGGCACGGGCGCGGCCACCAAGTTCCGCTACGACGGTGCCGGCAACATCGTGGAGCAGGTGCGCTACGCGAAGCGCATCGATATCACCGTGCCGTGGTACGACGAATCCTTCGTTTTCCAGCTGGCCGACCAGGAAGGCGCAGCAGCCAACGTGGTCGAGAAAAGCACGTACGACGCAGCCCAGCGCCTGATCTGGAAAAGCGACGGCACGGGTGCCGTGACGGGCCTGCGCTACGACGCAGACGGCAACGTGGTGAAGACGGTGCGCTTCGCCACCGCGCTGGCGGCTGGCCGGGCACCGCAGGATGTGGTTCCCGCCGGCGGCGACCTGGCCACCGACTACGTGTACGACGCCGCCGGCCGCCAGATTTACGCCGTGGGCCCGGATGGTGCGGTCGTGGGCAGCATCTACGATCGCAACGGCAACCTGCGCCAGCGCACGTCCTACGCCGGGGCCATCACGCCTCCGGTGGCTGGGCTGGGGCCGGTGTTCAGCCCGGCCATCGCCAACCACGACCGGGGAAGCATCTCCCGGCTGCTGCGCAGCCAGGGCGGAGACCGCACCACGACCTGGGCCTATGACGCGTCGAACCGGCAGGTGCTCCAGGTGGACGCCCTGGGCGCCGTGACGCAGACCACGTACGGTGCCAACACCGTCTCGACCAAGGCCTACGCCAACGCGATCGGCGTGGCGAGCTGGCAAGCGGCCGATTTCACTCCCGCGCGCGTGTTGGGCACGGTGCAGGGCAGTGGCCAGGACCGCGTCACTGTGCAGACGCTGGACGGTGCGGGTCGCGTCGTGCGCACGGTGGATGCGGCCGGCTATGTCGTTGGCCGCGAATACGATGGCACGGGCCAACTCCAGCACGTCGTCGAATATGCCTTGCAGGCCGGCACGCCATCCGCGCAGGACCGCCATACCCGCTACACCTACGACGGTGCGGGCCGGCTCGTCGGGAAGACCGATGCGCTCGGAGGGCAGCAATACCACACGTATGACGCACTGGGGAACCGCATAGCGTTCACCAACGAGGTGGGCGCTGCCTGGACCTACGCCTACGATCTTGCGGGTCGGTTGATCCGCGAAGTTTCGCCCCCGGTGGCCGACGGCCCGTCCGGCATCGTGACCCTGACGGGATACGACCTGTTCGGCAATCTCGTGTCGCGCACCGAGGCAGCGGGACGCCCGGAACAAGCCATCACCCGCTACGAATACGACGCTGCAGGCCGGCAGACGGCCGTGCAGACGCCGCTCACGCGCACCACGGGCCGCTACGACACGACCGGACGCCTGACGCAGACGACCGATGCCAATGGTGTAATGACCGTGCTCGCCTACGACGCGGCCGGCCGGGTGCTCACCCGCACCGTGGACCCGTCGGGCCTGAACCTGCAGACGCGCTACACCTACGACGCACTGGGCAACCAGCTGAGCGTGACGGATGCGCAGGGCGTGGTCACGCAGTTCGGCTACGACGCCCGGGGCCAGCTGATCCGCCAGGCGGTGGACCCCACGGGCCTGAACCTGGTCACCACCTTCGCCTACGACAGCGCGGGCCAGCAGGTGAGCGTGACGGACCCGAACGGCACGGTGACCCGCTACGAATACGACAACATGGGCCGCCGGGTGCTGGAGGTGGTGGACCCGTCCACCGCCACGCACGCGGGCCTGAACCTCGCCAAGCGCTACACCTACGACGCGCTGGGCCACGTCACGAGCGCCACCGACGCGCAGGGCCACACCACGCGCTACGCCTACGATGCGCAGGGCCGACAGCGCTTCGTGCTCGATGCGGCCGGTAACCTGGCCGGGACCGCTTATGACGCGGCCGGCCGCGTGGTGCGCCAGACGCGCTATGCCGTGGTCGTTCAGGCCCCGGACGGTCTGCCTTTGAACGCGACGGAAGATCAGATCAACGGCCTCAAGCGTCCTGATGCCGCGCGAGACCAGACCGAACATCGCATCTACGATGCGGACAACCGCGTCACGGCCACGGTGAACGGCGCGGGCGACGTGGTGCGCTTCGCCTACGACGGCGCGGGACGGGTCATTCAGCGCACGGCCTACGCCCAGCGCATCTCCATGACCAACTGGGTCGTGGGCACGGAACCGCAGCCGGGTGCCAGCTCCGCCAACTCGCCGGACATGGTCACGCGCACCGTGTACGACGCGGCCGGCCGGGTGCGCTACAGCATCGACGGCACGGGCGCGGTGGTCTCGCAGCGCTACGACGGCAACGGCAACGTCACCCAGCGCATCCGCTACGCCAAGCGCCTGGACATCGCCAGCCAGCCGCTCACGGCGAACACGGACGAGGCCGAACTCACCCGCCGCGTGGAGACCGAGCGCCTCTACGACGCGCAGCGCGACGAACAGACGCGCATGCGCTACGACGCGGCCGGGCGCGTCACGCTGAGCGCTGACGGTACGGGTGGCGTCTCGCAGTACCTCTACGACAAGGCCGGGCGGATGCTGCAGAGCACCCGTTACGCCACTCCGATCGGAGACATCGGCACGGGCGACGGCCCGATCACCGTGCCCCAGACGAGCCTCTCGGATGCCTTCGTGCGCAAGGTGTACGACGCGGCCGGCCGTCTCACCAAGGAGGTGGACGCGAGCGGGGCGGTGAGCACCTACGACTACGATGCGGCCGGGCGCCTCGTGCGCGAGACGCGCCTGGCGGTTCCCGCGGATGCCTACCGCAACGTGCAGGCAGGCGCCATGCTGCTGGCCGAGCCCACGCCGGTGGCCAGCAGCGGCGACCGGATCACGCGCCACTTCCTGGACCGCGCGGGGCGCGAGGTGCTCACGATCGATGCCGAGGGCGGCGCCACCGAGCGCTTCTACGACGGCGCGGGCCAACTGCTGCGCGTGCGAGAGGGGGCCACGCAGCTCACCGCCGCGCAGGTCATCCAGCTCGAAAGCCGGCGTGCCCAGGCGGGCGAACTCAGCCGCAGCTTCATCGCCCAGCAGGCGCCGTGGAGCGGCAACGACCGCATCACGCAGAACTACTACGATGCGGCAGGGCGCCTCGCCTTCACGCGCGATGCGCTGGGTCACCTGCAGGGCTACACCTACGACGGCGTGGGGCGCCTGGCCAGCCGCACCGTCTACATGGGCGAGCAGAGCCGGGACTTCTGGGCCGAGGAGGGCATCACCGGGTTCACCAAGACGACGGGCGGGGAAGGCTTGAAGCCCCTCTACCGCCTGGGCGGCCCGAACGGCGTGGAGGACCACCTCTACACCACGAGCGACGAAGAGCGGGCGCAGCTGATTGCCAATGGCTGGAAGGACCAGGGCAACGTCGGCTACGTGCGGAGCCAGCCGGCGAGCGGTGCGGCGCCTCTCTACCGCCTGCGGCCTCCGGGCGCGAGCACGAGCCACTACTACACGGCCAGCGAAGAACTGCGTGCCTCCGCGAGGGACGTGCTCGGCTGGATCGAAGAGGGTGTCATCGGCTACATCGACGTGGCGCCGGCCAAGGACAACGCGGCGCTCTACCAGCTGTATGCCAACGGCACGAACCGGCACTTCCACGGCCTCTCCCGCTCGGAGGTGGACTATGCGCTCATGCCCAACCCGGGGTTCACGGCGGGCGTGGACCGCCGCGAGAGCATGGCCTACGACGCGGCGGGCAACCTCATCGCCACCACCGACGCGGCCAACCAGACGGAGAGCACCGCCTACGACGGCACGGGCCGCAAGACCTCGTTCACCAACAAGGCCCAGAGCACCTGGACGTACGCCTACAACGCGGCCGGCCAGCTCGTGCAGGAGACCTCGCCGCAGGTGCTGCTGGCCGATCTGCCGTCCTGGCGGCTGGCCGGCGAGATGACGCAGGCGATGGCCAGCGTCGTCACGCGCATGGAATACGACGCCATGGGCCACCTCACGGCGCGCACCGAGGCCGCAGGCCGCAGCGAGCAGCGCACCACGCGCTACGAATACGACGCGCTGGGCCGGCAGGTGAAGACGATCTTCCCGCTGGTGAGCGTCTACCAGGACGAGGGCGCGAACCTGCTCGCCAATGGCCGGATCGGTTCAGGCTCGCGCTCCGAGCAGACCGTGGAGACCAGCAGCGAGACGCGCTACGACACGCTGGGCCGCGCCGTGGCCGGCCGCGCCGCGGGCGGCACGGCGTGGAGCTACAAGGCCTACGACCGCGCGGGCCGCCTCGCGTGGGACGTGGACGCGCTGGGCTACGTGACGGGCTACACGCGCAACGCCTTCGGCGAGACCGAGCGCCTGGTGCGCTATGCGCAGAACATCACCCCCCGGTCTGACGGCGTGCTGATGCGCGAAGACGAAGTGCGCGGGGCCATCACCGCCCGGGCGAGCAGCGCCGACCGCGACATCCTCACCGGCTACGACCGCCTGGGCCGGGTGAAGGAGGTGCAGGAGCCCTACGTCTTCTTCTGGGACAGCGCCGCCGCCGAGCAGGGGGCAGGCCGCAAGACCACGCGCAACACGTACGACGCGCTGGGCAACCTGACGAGCGTGCATACCAACACGGGCAGCATACGCTGGACGGGCCGGTTCTATGCCTATGACCAGTTGGGCCGGCGCACCTCGGCCATCGATGAGATGGCCTACCTCAGCACCGATGCCTACGATGCGGCGGGCAACGTGGTGCGGCACGTGGAATACGCCGAGCGGAACGCGGCGCTGGGGACCCTTCCCAACACGGGCAAGGGCGACCGCGTCACCGACACGGCCTACGACGTGCTCGGGCGCAAGACGTCCGAGACGCGCCGCGGCGTGGGCTACACGAACGTGAACGCAGGCGCGGCGGACGTTGGCGGCGTGCTCACGGGCACGGCAGGCGATCTGGCCACCAGCTACGCCTACGACGCCCTGGGCAACCTGCTGCGCACTACAAATGCGCTGGGCGCGACCACGTACCAGTTCTACGACGCACTGGGCCGCGTGCGCGCGATCGTCACGCCCACCGTCAACCTCGGGGTGGCCAACGGCCAGGGCAAGGCTCCGGTGAACCCGCTCACCGAGTTCCGGCGCGATGCGCACGGCAACGCCGTCTCCACCGTGCAATACGCGGGTGGCGCAGCGGTGTCGGGCGACCAGGCCAGCTACACCGCCAACGCCGCGCCTGAGGGCTCGGCCAACCGCACGAGCTACACGCGCTTCGACACCCAAGGCCACACGCTGGAGGCGATCGACGCAGGCGGCAACAGCCACTACTACGCCTACGACGCGCAGGGGCGGCTGGCCAAGGAGTGGCAGAACGTCAGCTACCTGAACGACGCGGGCGCCTGGCAGGTGCACAGCCTCTGGCGAGCCTACCGCTACGACGCGCTGGGACGCCAGACGAACACCTACACGCCGCTGCAAGACAGCCCGGACCCGTCCGCTCTCCGCCTGGGCAACACGGAGCTGCAGTACAACGCCTTCGGCGAAGTGACGCGCAAGCGAGTGCTGTGGCCCGACGGCAGCGGCCTGCTGGGTGCGATGGCGGCCGACGGCAGCCGTCTGCAGGGCGACGAGGTCTACGACTACGACAACGCCGGACGCCTGTGGCGCAGCAATGCGGGCGACGGGGTGATGAAGATCTGGGCCTATGACCTGCAGGGGCGCCAGACGGTGCAGCTGGTGGGAGCGGGCCGGTTCAAGCTGGACAACTATGCGGACATCCAGCAGGCGCTGGTCGTGCAGGCCGGCGCTTCGGGAGAGTTCCAGCGCACGGACATGCAGTACGACCTGCTGGGACGGCTGACAAAGACCATCTCACCCGAGCGCACGAGCGAGAAGGCGATGGGGATCACCACGCGCCAGAACCTGGTGTATGGAGTCATTACAAGCACAGAGACTAAGAATGCTAATACCGACACTGACACGATTTCCATCAACGGTCAGAACCAGGTAGATCTGGTCTGGCGCTCGCTGCAGGACCTGGGCAGCGGCGACATGCGCATAACACTGAACTACGTGAACGCGGGTAACGAGCGAGTGTCCCGCAGCACGGTAGTGGGTTCAGAAGAGGCGATCAACGGGTATTCGTTCAGATGGAAGACGCCAGCACCAACGGCAAACCAGAACCCGGCCGTGGGTGTCCAGAGTATTCTGACCGTTAAGGTCGAAAAACTCGACATTTTTGGCAAATGGGCAACGATCTACGATGTGGACACGAGCAAAAGTGAACCTGCTCAGCTGAACTGGACGGAGACGACTAGCCCCGGCCTGATCTGGAACGAGCCGGGCACGGGCCGCAAGCCCATCTACCGCGTGTACAACCGGTACAGCGACACCCACCTCTTCAGCACCAGTACTGCGACCCGCGATTTCTTGATGAATGAGCGCACCGGCTGGCTCGACGAAGGCGTCGTGGGCTATATAGCCGAGCAGCCGGCTCCAGGCCTTACTGCGCTCTACCGGCTGGAAAAATTAGGCACAGACACTTCCATCTATACGACCAGCGACAGTCAGCGCAACAGCCTCATGGGTAGCGGTTGGCAAGACCGGGGCATTGATGGCTACGTGGGCGTTGCAGGCTCGACAGCGGCACCTGCAGGCATGACAAAACTTTACGCCCTGCAGCACCATCGCCAAAGCCTTGTCGATACTGAATGGCGGGATGGGCTGTACACCACCTCGCAGAGCGAGCGGCGTGCGTTAATGCAGGGGCTGTCACCATCTTCGGATGGAGGGGAAGCGCAGAGCGGCGAAGGTGGGTCGAAGGCCGTTTTTGGCGGCAGCGCGCCGGCCAATGGTAATGGCGCGGGAAGCACAGGGAGCAATATCGGCCGCTTGACAACTCTATACGGCGCTATCACTTCACAGAGCATTGAGGTGAGTTATCCACAAGATCTGGTGACCCAACTGCGCATGGAGGTACGCACTTACGGCGTCAAAGGTTATGAGTGGCAGGAAGTAGACATCAGCGGCGCCCAGCGTTCTTTCGGAGCAGGTCATCGCATTGATGTCGAAAAGGTCTGCATTATCGATCCGGAAGGTAATTTCCCGCTATACGGAGGCTCTTACGAATACCGACTCCGTAATGTGAAGAACGTGGGTATCAACACTGAGGTTATTAGGGAAATAGGGTTCGGCAGTTTCACCATATATGACCAATATTTGCGCGATGAGGCCTTAGCGCCACCCCTAGAAGGTGTTGCTCTAGGAAAAGCCGCTATCGACGGACTGGTGCAGGATGTTCTGCAATGGCCGCAACCGGGGCCTGATGAAAGCGTGACATTTAGCTGGCGTACGCAAGGTGGCGATACATGGACTGGCGTTCGTAGTCCCGGCGCTGGTATCTTCGGTGATGGTGACGGCCGCTCCACAGGCTTCGGTGCGGGCATGCAGGGGATTGCTCTCGATCTCGGAATTGGTCGGTTTGAATTTGCGGTTGTTGTTAAGGATTCATACGGGAAGGTATTGCGTAGCGCGACTAGCCTGTTGAACTTGTCGGAAAAGCAGGCTCCTCAAGCATACGTGATCGCTCCTGATTTTAGAGTGAGAGAGGATGTTTACAACGAAGGCATTGCTGGTTATGTTTGGACTAATCCCGGGCCAGGCCTGAAGCCACTCTATCGGTATTATTTTCCCTACCAGGGAAATGATCACCACATCACGACAGCAGACCCTAGTGTAATAGCTGACCTTGACGGCAAGATCGCTAAGGACGCGGCATTTGGATCGGCTGTAGCTATTATTAAGGAAGGCATTCTGGGCTACGTTCGCAGCGAACCGTCCGAAGACAGCGAGCGGCTTTATCAGTACATATACGGCGGCGATACGGTGTTCCGTTTGACGACGGATGCCGACAGGGTCGGAGGCTACACGGTTCTGGACCACGATCCACGCAATGACGATGGATTTGCCTGGAATCCCAAACGGTGGTATCAGAATGCCTACCAAGATGACGGCTACATATCCAGAGTCCCCTTGGAAGGCACACAACCGCTGTATGCGATCTACGACGGCAACTCTGTGGGGACCCGGACCAATGGAGACTTCCTGACGACCACCTCCGCCAGCGAGGTCGCCTCACTCCTGGGTAAAGATGTAGTAGCTACCAAGAGAGACTTTACCGCCGGCGGTTTATGGACAGGCACGGCGGTGATAGATGGCGAGCGTCATCGTGTACTGCAGTGGGACAAGCCCATGGGCAGGGCGAGGGTCACTGTTACCTCGTCTCCTCCCCTTCCTGGTGGAACTCCGCCTTTGTTCTGGCATGGGGACGGGCATGCCGAGTTCGACAACGTGTTCTTTGGCACCCCTCAAGGCTTTGTATTAGACAGGCTCGACCCTGAGACGACCTACCATATTCAGGTTCAGGTGGAGCATGACGGCGTATTTTGGGGGCGGCCCGCCATTGGCCGCCTGGATATAGAAATCACCATGCCTCGGGATTGGCCGCCCTATCTGTGGTTTTCCAAAGAGCAAACAACCGGGCAGCTTCGCGCGTTCAATGCGGAGCAGACCGCGGTGTCCAACCGCCCAACGACGGGCCGCGACTACGACCGCTGGGGTAACGTCATCAGCATCGACGAAACACAGGGCCTGGGCAAGGGGACGTTGGTGCGCACGGCCACGATGCGCTACGACGCCAACAACCAGGTGATCGCGCAGTCGCGGCTGCATGAAGACGGCAGCTTCGTGCAGTCGTGGGCCACGACGCAGGTGTACTACGACGCGGTGGGCCGGCAGGTGGGCGTGCGCGATGCGCTCGGCCACCTGAATGCGCAGGTGCGCGACCTAGCGGGCAACGTGGTGCAGGAGCGCCGAGCCGACGGCGGGCGCATGGACTACGGCTACAACGCCTTCGGAGACAAAACCTCATCGGCCGAACTGATGGATGCCGGCCGTACGGTGGTGACGAATTACACGTACGACCAGCTCTCGCGACTCACGCAGACCTCGCTGAGCAAGGCGATCTCTCGTTACTGGGTCAGCGGCAGCATGAACGGTGAAGTCGCCAGGAATCTGTACGATCCCACAGACCACAAGGGCAACGGCGTCGCCGGCCTCACCAAGTCGGATCAGACGGTGCTGGAGACGGTGGAGTACGACGAGGCCGGCCGCAAGCGACGGGTGACCAACGGCAACGACGAGACTACACGCTACCGCTACGACCGCATGGGCAACGTGGTGCTGAGCGGGCAGGAGGCGGTCAAGGGAGCAGGCGGCGCGGCTGCCCCGCTGGCCTACGCCATGCGCTACCGCTACGACGCGCTGGGCCGCAAGATCGGCCAGACGGATGCGACGGGCATGACGCAGGCGTGGAGCTACGACTTCTCCGGGCGCATGGTCGGGCGTACGGACTCGCAGTCGAACGGCGGCGCGCCGGCGGACTTCAACTTCCGTTACAACTTCGCAGGCCAGCTGGTCCATGAGGACAACACCCGCGTGGAGCCGGGCGTGGGCGGGGCCGCGGCCACTGCCAAGAAAAAGAACATCGACTACCGCTACGACGGCGCGGGCCAGCTGATCGAGATTCGCGACAACTACCTGGGCCAGACGACGCGCTACGAATACGACCTGGCGGGCAACCGGGTGGCCGAGAAGATGTCTCAGAAGACGCTGCTCGCCTCCGGCCTGCTGGACGACGTGGTCTACCAGGACAACCACCTGGTCTACGACGCCCAGCACCGGCTGCGGGCGGTGTTCGACGGGCGTTCGGATGTGCGCATCACCTATGACCTGGCGGGCAACCGCAAGGAGGTAACGACGCACGTCATCAATGCGATTCGCACGAATGACGAGACCACCGGCCAGCAGGTGCGGTCGGCGGACCACACAGGCACCACGACGTTTGAATACGATGCGATGAACCGGCAGACCAGAAGCGTGGAAACTTCGGTCGTCGAGGGCGCCCGCTGGGTGCTCGATCTGCGCGACGGGGCGACGCCCGTCGTCGAGACGACGAACACTACGCACCGCTACCTGTACGACTTGGCGGGCAACCGAATCCAGGACGAGATGGTGACCAACGGTCAGATGAAGACGTACAGCTACGTCTACGACGACCTGCACCGCATCGACAGTTACACCGGTGCGAGCGCCGCCGACATGATGGACGGCATCTTGTACGACGGAGCGGGCCGGCAGGTGGCGGCGCGCACGCTCGTCGGCGAAACCGGCGGCAGCTACGAGTACCGCTACAGCCAGTACGATGCGATGGGCAAGCTGCAGGACGTGCACACGGTCTTGCGCAGCGCGAAGCCGTCTGACAACCAGAAGGTGGCGCAGACCACGAACGTGGCGTACCACGACGCGGGTGGTGTGACGGGCCTAGGCTACGACGCGGCGGGCAACCTCAAGGGCGTGCGACAGGAAACCGACGGCCAAGCCACGACGACGACGTACCAGTACACGTACCTGAACGGAAGCTGGCAGCAGAGCGCGGCCCTCACGCGCCGCGGCGGCGACGTGGTGGGCACGATCACGCAGCGCGATGCCAACGGCTTCGTGGTGGGCATCCGCCAGCCGAAGGCGACCGGCAGCGCGGCGCAGGCCCCGGACGGAAGCCTGGCGGCGGCGCTGACGAACCAGGCGACGCAGGCCACGAGCAACGACGCACGCTACGACCGCACGTTCGTGAACGACGCGAACGGCACGGCGGTGTTCGTGAGCCAGGGCGGGTTCAACGCCCAGGGCGAAGTGAACAGCAGCATCGCCAACCCGGCCTCGGGCTACCAGGGCGGGGTGACGGGGAGCAGCCTGACCCCCGGCCACGTGCAGCGCCAGCTGGTCGCCAACGGCGAAGTGCTGGCGCGCTACGGCGACGCGCCCACCCAGGAGGAGAACACGCCCCAGACCAACAACCCCGCATACGTGGACACGGCGGACTTCCGCCTGCAGGCCGCGCAGATCCGGCCGCGCCACAAGAGCCTGGACCCGGTGGCCTACACGGTGGTGGGCGGCGAGACGCTCAAGGACATCGCGCGCAACGTGCTGGGCGACGCGAGCCTGTGGTGGCGCATCGCGGAGGCCAACAGCCTGGCGGTGTCGGGCGATGGGGCGCTCACGGCAGGGCAGACGCTGACGGTTCCGAAGCTGTCGCTGAATGCGAACAGCGTGGACACGTTCCAGCCCTACGACCCGAGCCAGGCGATGGGGAGCATGGATCCGGTGCTGCCCGTGCCGGGGAATGGAGGTAATTGCGGCGTCGTCGGGCAGATCATCTCGATCGTCGTGAGTGTCGTTGTGAGCATGTTCGCTGGTCCGGTGATCGGCAATCTCGCGGGACAGATGATGGGCAATTTGGTGGGTGCTCAGGACGGGATCAGCTGGAAGAGCCTTGCGCTGTCGGCAGTCAGTCAGGGCGTTGCCTCGGGCCTGGACGGTGCTTCTGTTTTCAGTGGTTCGGACTGGATGAGCACGGCGCTGCGAATGGGGGCGACCAACCTGATCACGCAGGGCATCGGCGTCGCAACAGGCTTGCAAGACCGGTTCGACTGGCGCGGTGTGGCTGCGAGTGCGGCGGGAGGTGCCGCAGGTGCCGCAACTGGCAGTGACCTGCAGGGAGTAAGCTGGTTTGATGGGCTCGGTCAGGTTGGCGCTGCGTTGGCCAAAGGCACACTCAGTGGCATGGCTGCAGGCCTGGCTGCGGCTGTGGCACGTGGTGGGCGGGTCAGCATCCAGCAAGTAGCTGTGGATGCGTTTGGGAACGCTTTGGCGAACTCTCTGGCGGGAGTGAGCAGTAGCGGCAGCTATCGAGGCCAAGGGACTGCATCCAGTCCGTATGTTGATCCGAACACTGGCGTGCACATCGTGTTTGGTAGGCCGTTTGAGCCGAACTTCCCGCAGATGGGGCAGTTCGTGGGTGCCTTCGGCGAAGGTTCGACGCCGTCGGTGGATCGCAGCAATGATGTACTGTTGGCAGCAGGGGCGGGATACAGTGGGGACATAGGCTTGAGCGACCGTGATCGCAACATCGCACGGATGCTAAATATGGCCAACGAATCGGAAGGGATGGGGGGCGCAGCGCCACGGCGCGTTGCTCCATCCGGTCTAGTAGACATGGCGCCGACAAAAGCCAATGCTATTCGGTTTGGATTAATTGGGCCGGATGGGCAGACGGAGGGCGGATGGAGTTCGTCGGTCACACAGTCCAATCCTGTTGGGGTGCCGTTGCCGCCAATCGAAAACGCTTACAAGCCAATTGAAGGCTTCTTCCAAGGGCGCTACAGCATGGCTGTTCAGGGCTTGCAAGACCCAAATGCGTCGTTTGTTGATATGGCCTATTACACGCTGGCGGGCGCGGCGGCTTGGCCACTCGCGGCTTTGGAAACGCCTATCACGAGCTTGTATAATTCTGGCAACAATGCCTCTCTCGCCGCACAGTACTGGGCCAAGGGTGAATTGTCTACCGATCCATACGATGCCAATATTGCAAGGCTGTCTGCAGTAATTTATACAACCGATGCGGCCAATGGGTTGCTGGGGGCTGCTGCAATGGTGCCAAGTGCGGTAAAGCTCGCGGTGCCGTTGCGTACCTCAGAGGAAATGGCAGTCGCGCAGTTTCCAGGAGCTGCTGCGATGAATGAACGCATCTGGAGTCAACGCCAAGTAATCTCAGGGCATGGCGGACTACCAGAAAATGAGACGTTCGTTGTACCCCGCGGAACCAGCATCACTTTCTATGCTGAGCCCGGTGCGGCCATCAGCAACAGCTTAGGCAATGAGATTGAGAAGTCTAGTGTCTCATCGTCATTTTACCGGCGTACCTATGGTCCTGGGGACGTTGCTCCCAATCCCAACCTTGGCCCCATTGCCAATGATTGGGTAAGCTCACAACCTGTCGGCACAATCATTCGTGTCGAAAACCCTACACCGCTGAGTGAGATACTGGGTCCAAACATGGGTGCAGTCAATTGGGCGGCATGCTTGTCAAACCCGAACTTGCCCGGCTCGAAATATATTTTTACAAACATTGGAAAGGTGCCGGTTAAATGACTTTAGATCAGTTTATTGTGCAAAACTTTAACGCGCCTGTTTCTCTGTGCGATCTTGATTCATTCGCGCATGAGCAAGTCTTCTTAAATGTTAGCAATGCGCCTGCTCTTCCAGCAAGCGGCCATCAACAAGCAATGCCAGGAGACACGGTGTCTGTGCCCGTGAGCGTGACACCTCGGGGATCGATGGTGGTGCTGTACACCGATGCAGCAGACGCTCGCCTTAATAAACCTTTTGCGGGATTAATGCTTGAAGAGGCCATTCAAATCGTTTATGCAATGCGTAATGTCAGCGGGCTTTTGTTGCAAAGCAGTCAGGCCCCAGCATTGGCGATTGAGAAAATGCCTGGTGATGAAGTGAAGAGTCGTTGAAAAGTAAGAAGCTCCCCACTCCCGCCTGCATAGGCCGGGATTGGCAAGGGCTCGTCGGCGCGGCGTTGCGGTAGAGTTATTGACTGCTGGTGCTGCCGCTTGTGTCGTCAGCTTTGTATCTCCGCGCGATCATCTCGGCCAGCACGGCCCGCATTTCCTGACAGTCGATCACGTTGGTATTGAACACCGCATAACTGGACGAAGCCGGCCGCAAGCGACTGGTGACCAACGGCAACGCCGAGACGACACGCTACCGCTACGACCGCATGGGCAACGTGGTGCTGAGCGGGCAGGAGACGGTCAAGGACTCGAGCGGCGGGACCGAAACGCTCGCCTACGCCATGCGCTACCGCTACGACGCGCTGGGCCGCAAGATCGGTCAGACGGATGCGATGGGCATGACGCAGGCATGGAGCTACGACTTCTCCGGGCGCATGGTCGGGCGCACGGACTCGCAATCGGGCGGCGGCGCGCCGGTGGACTTCAACTTCCGCTACAACTTCGCGGGCCAGCTGGTCCATGAGGACAACACCCGCAAGGTGCCAGGCGCGAACGGCGGGGCGGAGACGAGCCTGCAAAAGAACATCGACTACCGCTACGACGGCGCGGGCCAACTGATCGAGATCCGCGACAACTACCTGGGCCAGACGACCCGCTACGAATACGACCTGGCGGGCAACCGCGTGGCCGAGAAGATGTCTCAGAAGACGTTGCTCGCCTCCGGCCTGCTGGACGACGTGGTCTACCAGGACAACCACCTGGTCTACGACGCGCAGCACCGGCTGCGGGCGGTGTTCGACGGGCGCTCGGACGTGCGCATCACCTATGACCTGGCGGGCAACCGCCAGAAGGTGACGACGCACGTGGTGAACACCATCCGCACGAACAACGCGGGCGAAGGCCCGCAGGACCGGCAGGTGGAGCACAACACCACCACGGACTTCGACTACGACGCGATGAACCGCCAGACCAGGAGCGCGGAGACGTCGGAGGTCAAAGGGGCCCGGTGGATCTTCGACTGGCGGACCGGAGCCACGCCGTCCTATGAGAAGTCGGTCACGGTAATCAAGTACGGCTACGACCTGGCGGGCAACCGTGTCCGGGAGCAGACGTTCGACGGCATCGCCATCGCGGGCTCGCCGGACGGCACGGTCAAGAAGACCTACGACTACGTCTACGACGACCTGCACCGCATGGCGGGCTACACGGGCTTCGGCGCGAGCGACAAGATGGACGGCATCCTCTATGACGGCGCAGGCCGGCAGGTGGCGGCCCGCACGCTGGTCGGCGAGACGGGCGGCAGCTACGAGTACCGCTACAGCCAGTACGACGTGGCAGGCAAGCTGCAAGACGTGCACACGGTGGTGCGCAGCGCGAAGACGGGCGACAACCAGAAGGTGGCGCAGACGACCAACGTGGCGTACCACGACGCGGGCGGTGTCACCGGACTGGGCTACGACGCGGCAGGCAACCTCAAGGGCGTGCGCCAGGAAACCGACGGCCAGGCCTCGACCACGACGTACCAGTACACGTACCTGAACGGCAGCTGGCAGCAGAGCGCGGCCGTCACCCGCCGCGGCGGCGACGTGGTGGGCACGATCACGCAGCGCGATGCCAACGGCTTCGTGGTGGGCATCCGCCAGCCGAAGGTGACGGGCAGCGCGGCGCAGGCGCCGGACGGGAGCCTGGCGGCGGCGCTGACGAACCAGGCGACGCAGGCCACGAGCAACGATGCGCGCTATGACCGCACGTTCGTGAACGACGCGAGTGGTACCACGGTGTTCGTAAGCCAGGGCGGGTTTAACGCCCAGGCCGAAGTCAACAGCAGCATCGCCAACCCGGCCTCGGGCTGCCAGGGTGGGGTGACCGGCAGTGCGCTAACCCCTGGCCACGTGCAGCGCCAACTGGTCGCGAATGGCGAGGTGCTGGCCCGCTATGGCGACGCCCCGACATCCGAGGAGAACGCGACACAGACCAACAACCCGGTGTACGTGGACACGGCCGACTTCCGGCTGCAGGCCGCGCAGATCCGCCCGCGGCACAAGAGCATGGACCCGATCGCCTACACGGTGGTGGGCGGGGAGACGCTGAAAGACATCGCGCGCAACGTGCTGGGCGACGCGAACCTGTGGTGGCGCATCGCGGAGGCCAACAGCCTGGCGGTGTCGGGCGACGGGGCGCTCACGGCGGGGCAGACGCTCACGGTGCCCAAGCTGTCGCTGAATGCGAACAGCGTGGAGACGTTCCAGCCGTATGACCCGAGCCAGGCGATGGGGAGCATGGATCCGGTGCTGCCGGTGCCGGCGAATGGGGGAGGGTGCGGGGGGATCGGAGCGATCATCATGGTCGTCGTTGCGATCGTGGTCACGATCTACACCGCAGGCGCACTGGCGGCCGCGGGTTCGCTAGGCTCGAATGCCCTGGGTGCAGCCACACTGGCGGGCACCACCACCGGCGGAGGGTTCGCCGCCACCATGGCCGCAGGGGCCAGTGTCTTGGGAGGTGGTGCGGGCATTGGTGCAGGAATAGCTGCCGGCGTGGCAGGCGGCGCGATGGGGTCGATCGTCAGCCAGGCGGTCGGCAGTGCGATCAGTGCGCACGATGGCTTCAGCTGGAAGGGCGTTGCGCTCTCTGCCCTGAGCGGAGGGGTATCCGGAGGACTGGCAGGCACCAGCCTGCTGGGCGGAACGACCCTCGGGGTGACGGTGGCCCGGGCTGCCGCGAGCAGTGTGCTCTCGCAAGGCATCGGCGTGGCCACGGGCCTGCAGAGCAGCTTCAACTGGAAGAGCGTGGCGGCAAGCGCTTCGGGTGCCGGAGTGGGCTGGGGCATGAACAATGCGCTTGGCCTGACCGATGCGAACGGCATGAGAATCGATCAGTCGTTCGGTCTGGAGTCGATTGGCAAGGCCACGCTGAGTGGATTTGCTGCAGGGCTCACAACCGCTGTGGCGAGAGGCGGACGTATCAGTGTGCAGCAGGTGGCGACCGATGCGTTTGGGAATGCGCTGGGGCAGAGCCTAGCAGCAAACAGTAGGCCGACCACACCGACAGGGGCATTCCAATCTGGCGCGACAGACGACCCCCTTGGGCATTTCATCGCACAAAACCAGGGACGCTGGGATCAGCGGCAAGCCGACTATGACCAGTTCGTGGATGCGTTTGCCCATCCGACCCAATACGGCCAGGGGGGTGACGTGCAACTGGCTGCAGGTCCTGGATACGACGGGGGCCTCGGCCTAAGCGATCGGGATCGCAACATTGCGCGCATGCTGGAATTGGCCAACCGACCCAATCCGGATTCCATCGAATCGATCCGCCAGCCGGACGGGACATATCGGATGGACATTACAGGGATTGGATCCGTCGCTTCCGCATCGCTGTTCTCGTCATCCTCTGTGCTGCCCAGCATGTTGCCGGCACCGGCAATCACCGGCAGCAACGCTTACGGTGGGCAGACCTATGACAGCGGCTCCGACACCTATCCGGTGGCTGATCGCAGTGTCTCGGGGCAACCCTTGCCGGCGCTGGCTGCCGAAACAGGAACCGGCCGGGACATTCCGGCCGTCAGAGACTTCACCGCAGGCTGGCAGCAACCCTACTGGAGCGTGCTGCAAGGCCCGCAATCAACCGCCAACAAGCTTGGCAGCGTCGCACGCAACGTCGCCGATGGCGCAATGCACATCGGCGGCAGTGTGCTGAGTGGCTTAACGGGCTATGGGGCGGGCAATCTCGCCATACAAGAGTTTGGACGTGGCCAATATGGCCGTGCTGTAATCCATGGGATGCAGGCCATTGGCGAAGCGGGCATGACCGTGCTGACGGCTGGTGAGTACGCGCTGGCTAAATCTGCGATGATTGGTGCTGTTGCAAACAGAACTCCTTCGCTCTCATTTGGTGAATTGAGAGCATTGAGGACGGCGGGTGTCTCTCGCTCTGAGATCGCTCGGCAGCTTGAGTTAAATGGTGATATCTACATGTTTCGAGGTACTTCCCCAGGATGGGTAGGGTCGCCGGGTGCTCAAGCAACTGCAGTGTCGGCTTCTATCGATCCGTATGTCGCTACTGTGTTTGCCTTGGAGGCGCGAGGGCAGGCTGGACAGGCAGTTATTCAATTTGGTAGCAGAGCTGAAATTGGGACTTTTACCCGAGGGAACTGGTATGCAATTCAAGAGCGTGAAGTCGGTGTATTGACCAATGCAGTGGGATTTGCCGAGCGTGCACCTCATACAATATCTGTAGACCAAGCAAGAACAATTTTGAGTGATATGGGAATGCCACCTTTACCGCGGTCTGTTGCTACTGGTAGTGACCGCGGCCTATTGCTCGATAATGCTCCAAAGATGACTCCGGAGCAAATTTCAGACTTCTTGCGTAGAACTCGTAATTAAGGAAGAAAATGACTTCAGAATTTTTTGTTAGAGAAATACTAAAGGGTCGAGCTGGAAAAAATCTTGTTATTGGTTTTCCGGATGAAGGCGTTGCTCTTCGTGTTGGGGATCAATTTGTTGTTAAGTATGAAATCCCTCGAACGCTGGAGGATGTTTTGAATGAGCGCCCCAAAGCTGAGCCCACAAATGCCTGTGCCGTCTCACTAACTGTTGTGGAAATTGAGTCTATGAGAGAATTGATTCAAGAGCTGCCAAAAGGAGTTACTGGGGCGCTAGTTCTTTCGGGTGATGGTATAGAGCATGTAAGCAAGAATTCGTATCTTCGAACTTCGCCATTGTGATTTTAAGATTTAATTGGTCTTTGAGGTAGGTTAATCACTGGGGTTTAGTGCGGGCAGGAGACGGGGCGGTGCGACTGCCCCGCTGGCCTATGCTATGCGCTACCGCTACGACGCGCTGGGCCGCAAGATCGGTCAGACGGATGCGATGGGCATGACGCAGGCATGGAGCTACGACTTCTCCGGGCGCATGGTCGGGCGCACGGATTCACAGTCGGGCGGTGGCGCGCCGGTGGACTTCAACTTCCGCTACAACTTCGCGGGCCAGCTGGTCCATGAGGACAACACCCGCGTGGAGCCGGGAGCGGGCGGGGCCACGGCCACTGCCAAGCAAAAGAACATCGACTACTGCTACGACGGCGCGGGCCAACTGATCGAGATCCGCGACAACTACCTGGGCCAGACGACCCGCTACGAATACGACCTGGCGGGCAACCGCGTGGCCGAGAAGATGTCGCAGAAGACGCTGCTCGCCTCCGGCCTGCTGGACGACGTGGTGTACCAGGACAACCACCTGGTGTACGACGCGCAGCACCGGCTGCGGGCGGTGTTCGACGGGCGCTCGGACGTGCGCATCACCTACGACGAAGTGGGCAACCGCAAGAAGGTGACCACGCACGTGGTGAACACGATCCGCACGAACAACGCAGGAGAAGGCCCGCAGGACCGGCAGGTGGAGCACACCACCACCACGGACTTCGACTACGACGCGATGAACCGGCAGACCAGGAGCGCGGAGGCGTCGGAGGTCAAGGGAGCGCGGTGGAACTTTGACCTGCGGACCGGGGCCACGCCTTCCTATGAGAAGTCGGTCACGGTACTCAAGTACGGCTACGACCTGGCGGGCAACCGCGTCAGGGAGCAGACGTTCGACGGCATCGCCATCGCGGGCTCGACGGACGGCACGGTCAAGAAGACCTACGACTATGTCTACGACGACCTGCACCGCATGGCGGGCTACACGGGCTTCGGCGCGAGCGACCTCATGGACGGCATCCTCTACGACGGCGTAGGCCGGCAGGTGGCGGCCCGCACGCTGGTCGGCGAGACCGGCGGCAGCTACGAGTACCGCTACAGCCAGTACGACGTGGCAGGCAAGCTGCAAGACGTGCACACGGTGGTGCGCAGCGCGAAGCCGTCTGACAACCAGAAGGTGGCGCAGACCACGAACGTGGCGTACCACGACGCGGGCGGTGTCACCGGACTGGGCTACGACGCCGCGGGCAACTTGAAGGGCGTACGGCAGGAAACCGACGGCCAAGCCTCGACGACCACCTACCAGTACACCTACCTGAACGGCAGCTGGCAGCAGAGCGCGGCCGTCACGCGCCGCGGCGGAGACGTGGTGGGCACGATCACGCAGCGCGATGCCAACGGCTTCGTGGTGGGCATACGCCAGCCGAAAGTGACGGGCAGCGCGGCACAGGTGCCGGACGGAAGCCTGGCGGCGGCGCTCACGAACCAGGCGACGCAACCCACGAGCAACGACGCACGCTACGACCGCACGTTCGTCAATGACGCAAGTGGCACGACGGTGTTCGTGAGCCAGGGCGGGTTCAACGCCCAGGGCGAAGTGAACAGCAGCATCGCCAACCCGGCCTCGGGCTACCAGGGCGGGGTGACGGGGAGCAGCCTGACCCCCGGCCACGTGCAGCGCCAACTGGTCGCCAACGGCGAAGTGCTGGCGCGCTACGGCGACGCCCCCACCCAGGAAGAGAACACGGAGCCGAGCAACAACCCGGTCTATGTGGACACGGCGGAATTCCGCATGCAGGCCGCGCAGATCCGCCCGCGCCACAAGAGCATGGACCCGATCGCCTACACGGTGGTGGGCGGCGAGACGCTCAAGGACATCGCCCGCAACGTGCTGGGGGACGCGAGCCTGTGGTGGCGCATCGCGGAAGCCAACAGCCTGGCGGTGTCCGGCGACGGGCAACTGACGGCGGGGCAGACGCTGACGGTTCCCAAGCTGTCGCTGAATGCGAACAGCGTGGAGACGTTCCAGCCGTACGACCCGAGCCAGGCGATGGGGAGCATGGATCCGGTGCTGCCGGTGCCGGCGAATGGGGGAGGGTGCGGGGGGATTGGAGCAATCATCATGGTCGCCATCGTGGTGGTGGTGACGATCTACACCGCTGGTGCACTCAGCACGGTAGCGGGATCGGCCACCTTCGGTCAGACGATGGCCGCAGGGGCTGCTACGTTGTCAGGCACGGGAACCGTTGCCGTCGGATCCGCTGCCGCGAGCATGGGGCTAGGCTCTGCGGGAGCGGCTGCAATGGCCGGAGCCGTCGGATCCATCGCTGGTCAGATGGCGGGCAACTTGATGGGCGTCCAGGACGGATTCAGCTGGAAGAGCGTGGCGCTCAGTGCCTTGGGCAGTGGAGTAGCCAGTGGCCTGGGAAGCTCTGGATGGCTGCCGAGCACCGATAGCGCCTTCACCAATGCCGCGGTCAGGCAGGCCATGTCGAGCACGATCTCTCAAGGCATCGGAACGGTGACGGGACTGCAGCAGCGGTTCGACTGGA
>Ga0308159_1000958_pt1 | contig 49398 bp, 40 predicted proteins | sample PhyCR1_FD_201040 | JGI IMG/M metagenome (GOLD analysis project Ga0308159, IMG submission 201040) | Phyllosphere microbial communities from UC Gill Tract Community Farm, Albany, California, United States - DLSLC.R1 | ecosystem: Host-associated > Plants > Phyllosphere > Unclassified | place: USA...
CCAGGGCGTCCAGCCATTCCTGGGTTTCGACGGGATCGAGGTCTTGCATGGCTTGCTCCAGGGCGGAAAGGCTTCCAGAATCGGTTGCCTGAGTTTGCGACTGGCCTTTTGGGCAGACGATTATAAATTCTTGGATTGCCGGAGGTTGATCCAGCGGCGTGTAGTTTTACTACAAATCGTCGGCCATTTCAGCCTTTCGAATGTATATACGAGTAGTAAAACTACAGAAGAGCGGCTTGTGGCCTCCTGCTGCGTTGTGAGAATAATCGTTACTGTTGGTCGATGACTAACGGGAATAGGTAATAAATTAATGCCGGCTGCTAAAAAAAACCTATTTTCAGCTATTTCTAACTTTTGTTCGACAGTCCATCAGGCGGCCTGCCCGCGACATCCGTCCCCGCCCGCATTTTCCACGCCGATCAAGGATAGCCCATGAGCCTGCCCGCGCTTGCCCCCGTCCCCGCGATTCTCTTGCCATTGGTCAGCCGCGCAGAGCAGTCGTTGCGTGGCGCCGTCGCGGCCCTGGAAGGCGATCCCGGGTTGGCCGACTGGAGCGCCGAGCGCTGGGCGGAGTTCGCCCGGGTGGGCGCCGCCAGCGACTTTGTCATTGAACAGAGCCTGCGTGACCCTTTGATGTTGCTGGAGCTGGTGCGCAGCGGCGAGCTGGACCGCCCATTCGCGCCTGGGGAGTTGTGCGCGCAAATCGCCGCCGCGGTGCAGGCGGCCGAGAGCGAGGATCAATTGGGGCGCGTGCTGCGGCGCCAGCGCACCCGTCAGCAGGTACGGATCATCTGGCGCGACCTGACCCGCCAGGCGGATCTGGTGCAGACCTGCCGCGACCTTTCCGATCTGGCCGACGCCTGCATCGACCAGGCCTATCAATGGTTGTATCTGCGTCACACCCAGCAGTTCGGCGTGCCCACCGGCGGGCGTAGCGGCGAGCCGCAGCAGATGGTGATCCTCGGCATGGGCAAGCTGGGGGCGGTGGAACTCAACCTGTCGTCGGACATCGACCTGATCTTCGCCTACCCCGAAGGCGGCGAGACCGTCGGCGTCAAGCGGCCCCTGGATAATCAGGAGTTCTTCATTCGCCTCGGGCAGCGCCTGATCAAGGCCCTGGACCCGATGACCGTCGACGGGTTCGTGTTCCGCGTCGACATGCGCCTGCGGCCCTATGGTTCTGCCGGTGCCCTGGTGTTGAGCTTCAATGCGCTGGAGCAGTACTACCAGGATCAGGGGCGCGACTGGGAACGCTACGCCATGATCAAGGCCCGGGTGGTGGCAGGGGATCAGGCCGCCGGTGCGCAGTTGCTGGACATGCTGCGGCCTTTCGTCTATCGCCGTTACCTGGACTTTTCCGCCATCGAGGCGCTGCGCACCATGAAGCAGCTGATCCAGCAGGAAGTCCGGCGCAAGGGCATGGCCGACAATATCAAGCTGGGCTCGGGGGGGATCCGCGAGGTCGAGTTCATCGCCCAGGCTTTCCAGCTGATCCACGGCGGACGCGACCTGAGCCTGCAGCAGCGTCCTCTATTAAAGGTGCTGGGCACTCTGGAAGGGCAGGGCTACCTGCCGCCTGCCGTGATCAGCGAGCTGCGCGAAGGCTATGAGTTCCTGCGCTATACCGAGCACGCGATCCAGGCCATCGCCGATCGCCAGACGCAGATGCTTCCGGACAATCCCCAGGATCAGGCGCGGATCGCCTTCATGCTGGGCTTTGCCGACTGGAACGCCTTCCACGAACAGTTGATGCACTGGCGCGGCCGGGTAGATTGGCACTTCCGTCAGGTCATCGCCGACCCGGATGAGGATGAAGGCGCCGAAAGCGAAGTGGTGGTGGGTGGCGAATGGCTGCCGTTGTGGGAGGAAGCCCAGGACGAGGAGGCCGCCTGCCGCCAGTTGCAGGAGGGCGGCTTCGTCGATGCGCCCAAGGCCCTGCGTGCCCTGGCCGGTCTGCGGGGCAGCCCGCAGCTACGTGCCATGCAGCGCCTGGGACGCGAACGTCTGGATGCCTTTATTCCGCGGTTGCTGGCCCAGGCGGTGGAGCACGCCAATCCGGACCTGGTGCTGGAGCGAGTGCTGCCGCTGGTGGAAGCCGTGGCGCGGCGTTCGGCCTATCTGGTGCTGCTCACCGAGAACCCGGGGGCTCTACGTCGTCTGCTGACCTTGTGCGCCGCCAGCCCGTGGATCGCCGAGCAGATCACCCGCTTCCCCCTGCTGCTGGATGAACTGCTCAACGAAGGGCGCCTGTTCAAGCCGCCCCTGGCGCCGGAACTGGCTGCCGAGTTGCGCGAGCGCCTGACGCGCATTCCCGAGGATGACCTGGAGCAGCAGATGGAAGCCCTGCGCCACTTCAAGCTGGCCCACCGCCTGCGAGTGGCCGCCTCGGAGATCGCCGGCAGCCTGCCTTTAATGAAAGTCAGCGATTACCTGACCTGGCTCGCCGAAGCGATCCTGGAACAGGTGCTGGCCCTGGCCTGGCGCCAGACGGTGTCCAAGCACGGTGCACCGCTGCGTACCGACGGCACCTTGTGCGACCCGGGCTTCATCATTGTCGGTTACGGCAAGGTCGGCGGCATCGAGCTGGGCCACGGTTCCGACCTGGACCTGGTGTTCATCCATGATGGCGACCCCCAGGCGGAAACCGACGGGCCCAAACCCATAGACGGTGCGCAGTTCTTCACCCGGCTGGGGCAGCGCATCATTCACCTGCTGACCACCCAGACCAACTCCGGCCAGCTCTATGAAGTGGATATGCGCCTGCGGCCTTCCGGCGCGTCTGGGTTGCTGGTGAGTTCCCTGGGGGCCTTTGCCCGCTATCAGGAAAACGAGGCCTGGACCTGGGAGCACCAGGCGCTGGTGCGGGCGCGGGTGCTGGTGGGCAGCCAGGATGTGGGCCAGGCCTTTGAAAAGGTCAGGGCCGCGGTGCTGGGGAAAAAACGCGACCTGCCCAAGCTGCGCCAGGAAGTCAGCGAGATGCGGGCCAAGATGCGCGACAACCTGGGCAGCCGCCTGACCGCCGCCGGAACTGCAGCCAATGCCTTCGAAGCCACGGCGCCGTTCGACCTCAAGCAGGACGCCGGAGGTATCGTCGATATCGAATTTATGGTGCAATACGCGGCCCTGGCGTGGTCCGAAGAGCACCCGTCACTGCTGCGCTATACCGATAACATCCGCATCCTGGAAGGTCTGGAGCAAGTCGGGCTGATGCCCGCGAGCGATGCCAGCCTGCTGCGCGAGGTCTACAAGGCCTACCGTTCCGCGGCTCACCGGCAGGCGTTGCAGAATGAGGCCGGAATCATTACCGGTGATCAATTTGTGACCGAACGACGGGAAGTGTTACGAATTTGGCGTGAGCTGGGGCTAAGCTAAGCGGCCTGAGAAGGCCAACCATGTATTCGGCGGGCCTTGCCGGCTCGCCCAAACTGAACCGGCGGTGAAGGCCGCGGTGCTGGATTCTCGAGGCGGGGAGGCGTATGCCTCCCCGGTTCGTTTATGGAAACCACATGAATATTCTGATCGTTGGGCCCAGTTGGGTCGGTGACATGGTGATGGCGCAGACACTCTTCGAGTGCCTGAAACAGCGTCATCCACAATGCGAGATCGACGTGCTGGCCCCCGAGTGGAGCCGGCCGATCCTCGAACGCATGCCCCAGGTGCGTCGGGCCCTGAGCTTTCCCCTGGGCCATGGCGCCCTGGAACTGGCGACCCGCCGGCGGATCGGCAAGTCCCTGGCTGGCCAGTACGATCAGGCGATCCTGCTGCCCAACTCGCTGAAGTCGGCGCTGGTGCCGTTTTTTGCCGGCATTCCCAAGCGCACCGGCTGGCGCGGCGAGTTCCGCTACGGCCTGCTCAATGACGTGCGCAAGCTCGACAAAGAACGTTATCCGCTGATGATCGAGCGTTTCATGGCCCTGGCCTATGAGCCGGGGACCGAGCTGCCCAAGCCTTATCCGCGCCCGAGCCTGCAGATCGATCCGCAAAGCCGGGACGCGGCCCTGGCCAAGTTCGGCCTGAGCCTGGACCGCCCGGTGCTGGCACTGTGCCCGGGGGCGGAGTTCGGCGAAGCCAAGCGCTGGCCGTCCGAGCACTACGCCCAGGTCGCCGAGGCGAAGATCCGCGAAGGCTGGCAGGTCTGGCTGTTCGGCTCGAAGAATGACCATGCTGTGGGCGAAGAGATTCGCGGGCGGCTGATTCCCGGCCTGCGCGAGGAATCGAGCAACCTCAGTGGCGAAACGTCCCTGGCCGAGGCCATCGATCTGCTGTCCTGCGCCGACTCGGTGGTGTCCAACGATTCCGGCTTGATGCACGTGGCTGCGGCGCTCAATCGCCCGCTGGTGGCGGTGTACGGCTCCACTTCGCCGGGCTTCACCCCGCCCCTGGCCGATCGGGTCGAGGTAGTACGGCTGGGGATCGAATGCAGCCCGTGCTTTGACCGCACCTGCCGCTTCGGCCATTACAACTGCCTGCGCCAGTTGTTGCCGCAGCCGGTGAACGAAGCCCTGCAGCGGTTGCAGGGCACCGTGGTCGAGGTTCAATAAGTTGCGGGTACTGTTGATCAAGACCTCGTCCCTGGGGGATGTGATCCATGCATTGCCGGCGCTGACCGATGCCGCGCGAGCCATCCCCGGGATCAAGTTCGACTGGGTGGTGGAAGAAGGCTTTGCCGAAATTCCCACCTGGCATCCGGCGGTCGGCAAGGTGATACCGGTGGCGATCCGTCGCTGGCGCAAGAACATCTGGCAGACCATCAAGAGTGGCGAGTGGCGACGCTTCAAGCAGAGCGTGCGCTCGACCAAGTACGACCTGGTGATCGATGCCCAAGGCCTGCTGAAAAGCGCCTGGCTGACCCGCTACGTGCGCGCCCCGGTGGCGGGGCTGGACAAGAACTCGGCCCGCGAGCCTCTGGCTTCACGCTTCTATTCCCGGCGCCTGGCGGTGGCCCGTGGGCAGCACGCGGTGGAGCGCGTGCGCCAACTGTTCGCCGTGGCCCTGGGCTACGACCTGCCCCAGGGCCTGGGCGACTATGGCCTGAACGTCGAAAAACTCGTGGAGTTGCCGCGCAAGAAGCCCTTCGTGCTATTCCTGCATGGCACCACCTGGGACACCAAGCACTGGCCCGAGGCCTACTGGCGCGAGCTGACCGAACGCATGGGCATGCTCGGCGTCGAGGTCAAGCTGCCCTGGGGCAACCCCGCGGAAAAGGCTCGCGCCGAGCGCATCGCCAGCGGCCTGAAAAACGCCACGGTGCTGCCGAAGCTGAACCTAGCCGGGGTCGCCAAGGTGCTGGCCGATGCCCAGGCCTGCGTGGCCGTGGACACCGGGCTGGGCCACCTCGCCGCGGCACTGGATGTACCGACCATCTCGCTGTTCGGGCCGACCAACCCGGGGCTGACCGGCGCCTATGGCCGTGTGCAGATCCACCTGGGCAGTAACTTCCCGTGCGCACCGTGCCTGCAGAAGAAATGCACCTATCAGCCCACCGCTGTGGACCAGCAGCGTTATGACCTCAAGCGCGAGTGGCCGCTGTGCTTCACTCGCCTGAATCCCGAGCGTGTCGCCAGCCGACTGAGCACCCTGTTACTGGCTGAGGAGCCGCGCTGATGCAATTGGCTTTTGTCCTTTATAAGTATTTCCCCTTCGGCGGCCTGCAGCGCGATTTCATGCGCATCGCCCTGGAGTGCCAGCGGCGCGGGCATCAGATCCGTGTCTACACCCTGATCTGGGAAGGCGATGTCCCTCCCGGTTTCGAAGTGCTGGTGGCGCCGGTCAAGGCGCTGTTCAACCATCGTCGCAATGAAAAGCTCAGCGCCTGGATGGAGGCCGACCTGGCCAAGCGCCCGGTGGACCGGCTGGTGGGTTTCAACAAGATGCCGGGGCTGGACGTGTACTACGCCGCCGATGGCTGTTTCGAGGACAAGGCACAGAACCTGCGGCACTCCCTGTACCGGCGCTGGGGCCGTTACCGGCACTTTGCCGAGTACGAGCGCGCGGTGTTTGCCAAGGACGCCAAGACCGAGATCCTGATGATCTCCGAGGTCCAGCAGCCGCTGTTCATCAAGCACTACGACACCCCGCTGGAGCGCTTCCATCTGCTGCCGCCGGGGATCGCCCAGGACCGCCGGGCACCGGCCAACGCCGCCGAGATCCGGGCGGATTTTCGTCGCGAATTCAAGCTCAAGGATGACGACCTGCTGCTGGTGCAGATCGGTTCCGGGTTCAAGACCAAGGGTGTGGACCGCAGCCTCAAGGCCCTGGCGGCATTGCCTTCGGCGCTGAAAAAACGCACCCGGCTGTTTGTAATCGGCCAGGACGACCCCAAGGTATTCCAGGTACAAAGTGCTGCGCTGGGGTTGAGCGACCAGGTGCAGTTCATGAAGGGCCGCAGCGATATCCCGCGGTTCCTGCTGGGCGCCGACCTGCTGATTCACCCGGCCTACAACGAAAACACCGGCACCGTATTGCTGGAGGCCCTGGTGGCCGGCCTGCCGGTGCTGGTCAGCGCGGTCTGCGGTTATGCCCATTACATTGCCGAGGCCCAGAGCGGCCTGGTGCTGGATGAGCCGCTGGAACAGGCGCAGCTCAATCAATACCTCACCACCATGTTGACCGACGACGCTGCACGCGCGACCTGGAGCCGAAATGGCCTGGCGTTCGCCGAGACGGCCGACCTTTACAGCATGCCGCAGCACGCTGCGGATGTGATTCTGGCGGAGCAACACCGATGAAGTTGATGCTTGCCGAACCCTTCAAGAGCCTCTGGGCCGGACGCGATGCGTTCGACGCTGTCGAGGGCCTGAAGGGCCAGGTCTACCGTGAGCTGGAAGCGCGCCGTACCTTGCGTACGGAAGTCGACGGCCGCGGTTATTTCGTGAAGATCCATCGTGGTATCGGCTGGGGCGAGATCGTCAAGAACCTGGTCACCGCCAAACTGCCGGTGCTCGGCGCCGGCCAGGAATGGCGCGCCCTGGAGCGCCTGCATCAGGTGGGCGTGCCCACCATGACCGCCGTGGCCTACGGCGAGCGTGGGGCCAATCCGGCAGACCAGCATTCGTTCATCGTCACCGAGGAACTGGCGCCGACCGTCAGCCTCGAAGATTTCAGCATCGACTGGGTCAAGCAGCCGCCGGCGCCTGCGCTCAAGCGCGCGCTGATCGCCGAGGTAGCGCGCATGACCGGCATGATGCATCGCGCCGGGGTCAACCACCGCGACTGCTATATCTGCCACTTCCTGCTGCACACCGATCGGCCTGTCACTCCCGAAGGGCTCAAGCTCTCGGTGATCGACCTGCACCGGGCCCAGACCCGGCCGAAGATCACTCAGCGCTGGCGCAACAAGGATCTGGCGGCGCTGTATTTCTCGGCCCTGGATATCGGCCTGACGCGCCGCGACAAGCTGCGCTTTCTCAAGGGCTACTTCCAGCAGCCGTTGCGGCAGATTCTGGCCGAGGAGGCCGCACTGCTGGCCTGGCTCGAAGGCAAGGCGGAAAAGCTCTACGCCCGCAAGCAACGGTACGGAGATGCACTCTGATGGCGAGCTGGAACCTGGACCCGGCCTATCAGGCGTTGGCGGAGGATTTCGGCAGTCTGGAAGCGGTGTTTGCCCTGCAGGGCGAGCACCTGACCCGGGATCCGTTGTCCGAAGTCATCCGCGTCGAGCGTGGTGGCGTCAACTATTACGTCAAGCGCTATACCGGCGCCGGCAAGAATCTGCGGCGCTACCTGGGCAAGCCCCGGGTCAAGTTCGAGTGGCAGAACCTCAAGCGCTTCGCCAAATGGGGCATTCCCACCGCCGATGTGGTGGCCTGGGGCCTGGAGCGTCGCTGCCTGGCCTATTCCCGGGGGGCGATGATCACCCGGGAGCTGCCGCGTACCGAGGATCTCTCGGTGCTGGCCGAACGCAACGACCCGCGTCTGCAGGACCGTCGTTGGGTGGATGGCGTCAGCCGTCAGTTGGCCGCTTACACCCGGGTCATGCATGACCACCGCTTTACCCACAATGATTTGAAGTGGCGCAACCTGCTGGTCGACGACCAGGACCGGTTGTACCTGATCGATTGCCCGAACGGCGATTTCTGGCGTGGTTTCTGGCTCAAGTACCGGATCACCAAGGACCTGGCCTGTCTGGATAAGGTGGCCAAATACCATCTGTCGGCCACCCAGCGCCTGCGTTTCTACCTGCAATACCGTCAGCGTGATCACTTGAGTGCCGCCGACAAGGAGCGTATTCGCCACGTGGTGAGATTTTTCGAGGGGCGTGAATGACTGATTTTCTGGCGTCCGAGGAGCGTGCGCTGCTGGAGCGCAATGGCCTCGGCACTTTCGACCAGCTGTGGGCCACCCAATTGGAAGCGGTGGATGAACCCAATACCGGTCGTGGCGGCAGCAGCAGTGTGTTTCGCCTGGATGTGGAAGGGCAGGGGTTCTACCTCAAGCGCCAGACCAACTACCTGACCCGGACCCTGCACCGGCCCTTTGGCGAGCCGAGTTTCGCCCGTGAATTTCGCAATATCCGCCGCTACCAGCAGTTGGGCATTCCGGCCTTGCAAGCGGTGTTCTTCGGTATGCGCAAGGTCGATGGCGAGTCCCGGGCGATCCTGTTGACCCGGGCCCTGGATGGCTGGGATGACCTGGATGCGCTGCTGTTGCAGTGGGACCGGCTCAGCGAGCATCAGCGGCAGGCGGTGCTCCAGGCTTGCGGGCAACTGGCCCGGCAGCTGCACGGCTTGCGCCAGGTGCATGGCTGTTTCTATCCCAAGCATATTTTCCTGCGGGCCGAGGGCGATGGGTATCAGGCGCAGTTGATCGACCTGGAAAAGACCCGGCCCCTGCTGTTTGGCCAGCGTGATCGGGTCAAGGATCTGGAGCCCTTGCTACGCCGGGCTGCGGTGTGGAGCGGCGATGAGGTGCGCAGCCTGCTGGCGGCCTATGTGGGCCAGCCTCGGGACAGCTCCCTGGTGGATGCCTGGGTGGCGCGGCTCAGTGCTCGGCGCAGCCACAAGGGGGCACGCTGATGCGTCTGTCCGAACTGAAGAACAGCGGGCGCAGCCCGACGCTGCCCTTGAGCCTTGAGTTGGCGGACGCCGCCGGCCCGGCACAGTTGCAGTTGCTGAGCCTGCTGCGGGTGCTGCCGGGGCAGCGTTACGTGGGGGCCGGGGTCTGGCGCGGGCGTCCGGTGCTGGCCAAGCTGCTGGTGGGCTCCAAGGCCGCTCGGCATTTCCAGCGAGAATTGCAGGGTGTGCGCCTGCTGGCAGAACAAGGGCTGACGACGCCCTTGCTGCTGGCGGACGGTTTGCAGGAAGGCGAGGGCGGCTGGCTGCTGTTCGAGTTACTGCAGGGCGCACAAAGCCTGGGCGACGCCTGGAAGCAGGTGGAAGCTCTGCCAGTGCTGGCCGACGAGCAGGCTGAGGTACTGGCCGAGGCCCTCGGGGCTATCGGCCAGTTGCACGCCAAGGGCCTGTGGCAATCGGACCTGCACCTGGACAATCTGCTGCGCCACGACAACCGGCTGTATTTGATCGATGGGGCGGGGATCTGTGTCGAAGAGGCGGGCAAGCCCCTGTCCCGGCAGAAGGTCCTGGAGAACCTCGGGGTATTCTTCGCCCAGTTGCCCAAGAGTCTGGAACCGTTCACCGAAGAGTTGCTGGTGCACTACCTGTTGAGCAACGCCGAGCATGCCTTGCCCCTGGAAGCCCTGCAGAAGCAGGTGAACAAGGTCCGGGGCTGGCGCCTGCGGGACTTTCTCAACAAGGTCGGCCGCGAGTGCACGCTGTTCAGCGTGCAGCGCGGCCCGTTCGCCTTGCGCGCGATCCGCCGTGAGGAAGAGGCGGCGATGCTGCCGGTGCTGGAGCAGGCCGACGCCCTGCTGGATCAGGGCCATCTGTACAAGACCGGTGGCGCGGCCAGTGTTGGGCGGGTCGAGGTTGCGGGCCGGCCGCTGGTGATCAAGCGCTACAACATCAAGGGCTTTGCTCACTGGCTCAAGCGCTTCTGGCGCCCGAGCCGGGCCTGGCATTCCTGGCGCGAAGGCAATCGCCTGGCGTTCCTGGGCATTGCCACGCCCAAGCCTCTGGCCTTGCTGGAGCGGCGTTTCCTGTGGCTGCGGCGCAGCGCCTACCTGGTGACCGAGCATCTGCCAGGGCCGGACATCATCGAGCGCTTTGCACCCTTCGTGGACAGCGGGCAAGCCCCGGAGCCGGAATTGCTGGCGCTGGACCAGCTGTTTGCCGAGCTGATCAAGGAGCGCATCAGCCATGGCGACTTCAAGGGCCACAACCTGTTCTGGCAAGAGGGTCGCTGGGCGCTGATAGACCTCGATTCCATGTGCCAGCACTCCAGCCTGAGCAGCTTTGCCCCGGCTTATGCCCGTGATCGCGCGCGATTCATGCGCAATTGGCCGCAAGACAGCAATTTGTATCAAGTGATTGACCAGCGCCTGCCCAAGACGGCCCAGGGCACCGAGGCCTGACCTGCGACCCATGGCCGCTGCCTGCGCCGCGGCCACGGCGCGCGGCGGGTGCCAACCCGGGCTTGGCGCTCGCCGCTAGAGGCTTGCACCTGCTTTTACGTTATAATCCCGCCCTTTCGTTGTTTCTCGCCCCTTGCGAGCACACTTCATTTTCAAGGCGCATCGCGCCCGCATGCAGACTAAACGAGGCTAGACCCCTGTGGCATTGACGATTCTTGGCCTGTCCGGCGCCCTTAGCCATGATCCTTCAGCGGCCCTGTATATCGACGGCAAGCTGATTGCCGCCGCTGAAGAAGAGCGTTTCGTGCGCGACAAACATGCAAAGAACCGCATGCCCTACGAGTCGGCGAAATTCTGCCTGGAGCAGGCCGGGATCAAGCCTTCCGACGTTGACGTAGTCGCGATTCCGTTTGCCCCGATCAGCCTGTTCGGCAAGGCTCGCTGGCACTACGCCAAGCGCTACTGGTACGCCCCGGACCGCGCCCTGGACGCGATCCTGATGGGCAACCGTCGCTACAAGCGCTACCGCAATAAGATCGTCTGGTGCCTGGAGCAACTGGGCTTCGACCCGAAAAAGGTCAAGATCGAGCCGGTGGAGCACCACCTGGCCCACGCCTCCAGTGCCTACCACTGCTCGGGCTTCAAGGAGAAGACCGCGATCCTCGGGATCGACGGCAAGGGTGAGTACGCCACCACCTTCTTCGGCTACGGCGAAAACGGCAAGATCCACAAGATCAAGGAATTCTTCGACCCGGACTCCCTGGGCGGCCTCTATGGCGCGATCACCGAGTTCCTCGGCTTCGAGATGCTCGACGGCGAGTTCAAGGTCATGGGCATGGCGCCGTACGGCGATGCCAGCAAATACGATTTCTCGCGCCTGGCCAGTTTTGAAAACGGCGAGCTGGTGATCAACACCGATTACGCCAACGTCATCGGCCTGCGTCGCTACAAAGAGAAGGGCAAGGGTTTCTACTTCTCGCCAAAACTCATCGAGTGGCTGGGTCCCAAGCGCGAAGGCGACATCGCCGACGAGCCGTACATCCACTACGCGGCGAGCATGCAGGCGCTGTTCGAGAAGCTGGCCCTGCAGATGATCGACCATTACCTGGGCGACATCCTCAAGGAAACCGGCAAGCTGGCCTTCGCCGGCGGCTGTGCGCTGAACGTCAAGCTGAACCAGAAGATCATTGCCCGTCCCGAGGTCAAGGAGCTGTTCGTGCAGCCGGCTTCCGGCGACGCCGGTACCGCCGTTGGTGCGGCGGCTTACGTTTCCCATGCCCGTGGGGTGCCGGTAGAGAAGATGGAGCATGTCTATCTCGGCCCGTCCTACAGCAACGAAGACGTGATCGCGGCCTGTGCCCGCCACCCGAACAAGCCAGCCTGGCGGCAGATCGACAACACCCCGGAGCGTATCGCCAAGATCATGGTGGATGGCAACCCGGTGGCCTGGTTCCAGGGCCGCATGGAGTTCGGTCCGCGTGCCCTGGGCGGCCGTTCGATCATCGGTTGCCCGAGCGCCACTGGCGTGGCCGACCGGATCAACGAACAGATCAAGTTCCGCGAGCGCTGGAGGCCTTTCTGCCCGTCGATGCTCGACACCGTCGGCCCGCAGATGATCAAGGTCGATCACCCGGCGCCGTTCATGACCTTCACCTTCGAAGTGGCTGAAGAGTGGAAGACCCGGGTACCGGAAGTGGTCCACGAGGATGGCACGTCCCGGGCCCAGGTGCTCAAGCGCGAATACAACCCGCGCTACTACGACATGATGAAGGCCCTGGAAGTACTGACCGGCAACGGCGTGTCGCTGAACACCTCGTTGAACCGCCGTGGCGAACCGATGATCTGTTCGCCCACCGATGCCCTGAACATGTTCTACGGCTCCGACCTGCAGTACCTGATCATGGAAGACATTCTGGTGGTCAAAGACGGCGTGGACCCTTATGACACGCTCGGCTGAACGCCATGTGCTGCAGTTCTGCCACGGCTATGACGGGCCGTTCCTGGACTGTGCCCGGCAATACGCCAACCTGTTCGCGGGCAGCGGCTATCGAGTGACCACGGTGTTTCTCACCGGGGCCGCCGATGCCGATGTCGCCGCGGGCTGCGCGTCTGATGAAGTGCTGTTTATGGAATACAGCTCCAAGGCCATCCGCGGCCTGAAGCTGGGCGCCATCCGCGACCTGCGCAAGATCGCCGCGTCACGCAATTTCAGCTTCTGCATCGCTCACCGCTTCAAGCCGATCTATATCGCCTTGCTCGGTACCGGCTTGCCGGTGATCGGTGTCCATCATGCGTTTTCCGATTACAAGCGCGGCAGCCGCAAGCTCTTCGCCCAACTGTTCCGTAAGCGCCTGAGCCTGCTCGGGGTGTCCGATGCGGTGCGTGACGACATGCGTGCCTGCCTGCCGAAATGGCCGGCGCAGCGCATTCAGACCCTGTACAACCGTATCGACCTTGAGGCACTGCAGGCCGAGCAACTGAGCGCTGCCCAGGCGCGCAGCGAGCTGGGCCTGTCCGCCGATGCCTGGATTGTCGGCAACGTCGGGCGCCTGCATCCGGACAAGGACCAGGCCACCTTGCTGCGTGGCTTTGCCGCGGCTTTGCCGCAATTGCCGCCGCACAGCCAACTGGCGATTCTCGGAACCGGGCGTCTGGAAAAAGACCTGAAGTCCCTGGCCCGCGAGCTGGGGATTGCCGATCGCGTGCTGTTCCTCGGGCAGGTGCCTCAGGCCCGACGCTATTTCCGCGCCTTCGATGTGTTTGCCTTGAGCTCCGACCACGAGCCTTTTGGCATGGTCCTGCTGGAGGCCATGGCCGCCGGCGTGCCGCTGCTGGCCACCGCCTGTGGCGGTGCCCGGGAAGTGGTCGAGGGGGTGGGCATCCTGTTCCCCCTGGGCGACGTTGAACATATGGCCCAGGGGCTTCAGCATCTGGCCGCGATGGACGACCACCAGCGCCGGGTCTGTGCCGAGCTGATGCTCGATCGCCTGCGCGAGCGCTTCTCCGACCGTGCTGTACGCGACGTATTCTGGCGTTTGCCGCAAGTCACCGATCTGACCGCGAGGGGCTGATGCTCAATCGATTTCAAGGCTGGCGCGAACGTGGCTGGTCAGTCATTGACGCATCGACCTACGCCGATGCCTGGCAGCGGTTCGGTGGCAGTGTGGCAACCCATCCCCTGGTGGTGGAGCAGTTGGCGGACCTGGCGCAGATCCCGGTGCGCTACCTGGCCTGGGAGCGCAACGGCCAATTGCAGGCGGCCATTGCCACCTGGGGGCGCGACCTGGCGCTGTCCAAGGACGTGCTCAAGCGGGCCGGCAAGAAGGGCCTGTTCGATATCGGCAATGCCGAGCTGATCCTGCCCGCCGCTGCTGATGCTCAGGCGGTGTTGCGCCATCGTGGGCGTTACCTGTCCGCATTGAACGAGGGGCGCCTGACCGGCCTCAAGCCCCAGGCTGAACAGCTGGCCATGGCCAGGACGCCGGAAGAGCTGTCGAAGAAGTTTCGTTACAACCAGCGTCGTGAGCTGCGCCTGCTGGAAGAGGCGGGCGGGGTTGTACGCCCGGTCAGTGATTTCAGCAGCCCCGAGCTGGCGGCGATCTACTGCGACCTGTTCCAGCGCCGCTGGGGCTTTGCCGCCACCGGTGCCGAGCGTATGGCCGAGGTGCTGGAGCGCCTGCGCGAGCTGCTGATCGGTTCGGTGATCTTCCTCAACGACGCGCCGATTGCCGTGCAACTGATCTACCGGGTCGAAGCGCCGGAGTGGATCAGCGTCGAGTACGTGAACGGTGGGGTAGACCCGGAGACTCGTGAGTTCAGCCCTGGCAGCGTGCTGAGTTTTCTCAACACCCAGAGTGCCTGGGAACAGGCCCGTGCCCTGAACAAGCCACTGCGTTTCTCCTTCGGTCGTGCCGACCGTGAATACAAGGACCGTTGGTGCAATCCTGTGCCGGTTTTCCAGGTGTGAGTCAGCCCATGAGTCGCAAGCAACAACTGCTCAAGCGTCACCGGCGCAATAAACGAATCGCTCTGTTGATCGGGCTGGTGCTGCTATTGGTGGCCGGCATCCTGGTGGCCTGGTGGGTGCCGGTATTGCTGGCGGTATTGGCCTGGCTGGCCCATGAAGCCTGGTTTGCCGATCATCTGTTCTATTCGCCCAAGGATGATTACTGCTACGACTTCGGCAGCGATGCCCAGCAGGCCGCTGTGCGCCTTGAAGGGGGGCGCCTGTTGCTGGAGGCGCCGCTGGCGCTGGCCGGGGATGAAACCCTGGTTCTAGGCGTGCACGTCAAGAGCTCGTGGCTGGGACGTTTTCTCGACCCGGCTGTTGAGGTGTCGGGCGGTCCGCTTGCCGATCGTCAGGTGTTCGAGCGCGGGGTCAATGGCCTGCGCTACCTCAACCTCAGCGGCCTGGCCAGTTCCCTGGTCAGTGGCGAGCTGAGGTTGCGCGGGCGCTTCTGTCGGCTCCGCATCCAGCCGCAACTGATGTTCTGGCGGGATCCCGACTACCGGCGCCAGCGGGTGATGGTGATCGCTCCCCATGCCGACGATGCCGAGTTGGCAGCCTTCGGTCTGTACAGCCAGGCCGACGAGGCCTGGATCGTGACCCTCACCGCAGGCGAAATCGAGGCTGAGCATTACCAGGCCATGGGCATGAACCCGGCAGAGGCGGCGCGGATCAAGGGGCGCTTGCGGGCCTGGGACAGTATTACTGTGCCGCGCTGGGCCGGGGTGCCTGAATCCCATTGCGTGCAGTTGGGCTATTTCTGCCTGCAGCTGCCTGCCATGCAGGCCTCCCCTGAACAGCCGGTGGCCTCTCGCGAGGCGCAACTGAGCGATATCCGCTTGTTCCGCCAGTTCAATCCATTCCCGCTGCCCGCCGACCAGGACGGGTTGCCGACCTGGAACAATCTCCTGGCCGACCTGCGTGAGCTGCTGCTCAAGGCGCGCCCTGAGGTGATAGTGCTGCCGCACCCGACGCTGGACCCTCATCCCGACCACATCTGTGCTCGCGAGGCGGTCATGCAAGCCCTGGAAGGGCTGGCCTGGCAGCCGACCACTATCCTTGGCTACGCCAATCACCTGCATGACAACGACCGCTGGCCAATGGGGGATTCGGGCGCAGGCATTGCGTTGCCGCCGGTGTTCGAGTCGACGGCGGTGTTGCGTCCCTGGTGCTTGTCACTGTCCCAGGGCGAGCAGTATGACAAGGCCATGGCCTTGGGCATGATGCATGACCTGCAACCGAAAATGCCGTTCAAGCGACGCCTGCGCAGGTCGATACAATGGCTTATGGCCAGTAGGATGCCTTCAGCACTTGGGGAGAATGAGTTCTTTCGCAAGGCGGTCAGACGCCATGAGCTGTTCTGGCTATTGCAACAGCGATAAACCGACATAACCATGGGGGCGTTTTGTAGCCCCAATCCGACAGTGAGTCCTTTGTGATCAATCCTCGCCCGCGAATCTTGTTTCTCATGCCCTACTTCGGGCGTTGGCCATTCTGGATGCCGTTTTTTCTCGAAAGCTGCCGCCGGAATCCGGATATAGACTGGCTCTTTTTCAGCGACTGCGGGACCCCGGACAATCTGCCGCCGAACGTCAAGCTAGAAAGCATGAGCTTTGCTGAGTACTGCGCTTTGGTATCCCGGCGCCTGGAGATCGACTTTGCGCCCAATGCGGCCTACAAGCTCTGTGATATCAGGCCGGCAATGGGGTACATCCATATTGATCGTCTGGAGGGCTACGACTTCTGGGCCTTCGGCGATATCGACCTGGTCTACGGTGACCTGCGGGCCTATTTCACTGCGGATCGCCTGGCGGGGTATGACCTGTTCTCCACCCATGAACGGCGCGTCGCCGGGCACTTGTGCCTGATACGCAATACTGCACGTAAGCTTGAGTTGTTCAGGCAGATCAAGGATTGGCAGACGCGCTTTACCGACCAGCAGCATCACGCACTGGATGAAGGGGCGTTCAGTCGGATTTTCCTCTGGCGCAAGAACTTCCCGGAACCGCTGTTCAAGCTGGTGGGCAAGTTCAATCCATGGCGCCGCCGCAGTGAGTTCACCGAGGCCTTCAGCACGCCGGGCGGAGTCATCAAGTGGCATGACGGCAGCCGTGATTTTCCGACGCGCTGGTACTGGAAGGATGGGCATCTGACCAATGACCGCGACGGCGACCGCAGTTTCCCGTACTTCCACTTTGTGTGCTGGAAGCGCAATGAGTGGTCGCAGTTGCCGGAGCAGGATGCGCAGTCGCTCCAAGCCCTGGCCAGTGAGCCGTCCTGGATCATCGATGCCGCAGGTTTTCACCGGGGATAGTTATGAGTCAGCGCTTCAAGGTCCTGCAGTTGCAGCCGGACTACAACGTCAAATCCCACGACTTCGCCGATCTCGCCGAGCAGATCGTCAAGGCCTTGCCGGCTGAGCGTTACGAAGTCACCGCAGCGTTCCTGCGGGGGCGCCCCGGGCCGAACGATCCGGTGAGTCGCGCCGCGCATTCGGTGTATTTCGAGTTTTCCGACAAATCCCTCAAGGGCATGCGCCTGCGGGCCATGTGGCGGCTGTATCAGTTCTGCCGCAAGGAACAGTTCGATGTGGTGATCTGCAATCGCTTCAAGCCGGTGAACATGATGCTGACCCTCAACCGCTGGTTGAAGGTGCCGTTGTGCATCGGAATTTCCCACGGTTTTGGTGAGTACGACCGGCTTTACCGGCGCCGCCAGACCCAGCGTCTGATCGATCGGCATTGGCGCTTTGTCGGTGTGTCCCCGGCCGTCAAGCAGTACCTGCTCGATTGCCAATGCGGTTTCACCGACCAGAACACCTGGGCGATCACCAACGCCATCGACATTGAACAGGCAGAGGCCTTGCAGCATTCCCGCGAGCGCTCCCGAGAGTTGCTGGGGCTGGCCCCCGATGTGCGGCTGATTGGTGCCTTGGGCCGCCTGGTGCCGGTCAAGGGTCATACCTATCTGCTGCAGGCCTTTGCTCAACTCAAGGACAAGTACCCGAAAACTCAGTTGGCAATCATTGGTGCCGGTCGCGAGGAAGCCAATCTGCGTGCTGAAATCGAGCGCCTGGGGCTGCAGGGCCGGGCTCACCTGCTGGGGTTCAAGGAGAACGCCCTGCAATACGTGCGGGCCTTCGATATCTGGACCATGCCATCGCTGGCCGAGGGGCTGGGCCTGGCCTTGCTTGAAGGCATGAGCGGACAGTTGCCGGTGATTGCCTCGAACGTGCCGGCCATGCTGCCCCTGATCGAGGGGGCTGGCGGCCTGGCCGTGGAGCCGGCCAATGTATCGGCGCTGGTCACCGCGCTGGATGCCTATCTCGGGCTGTCCGACGAGGAACTGGCCGCCAAGGGCCAGCAGGCCTATGCCTATCTGCAGAAAGAACACGATATCGAGGTGTTCCGCGAGGAGTACCGGCAATTGATCGACTCCGGCTTGAGTCAAGCGGGCAAGAGGCAGTAATGGCAGACCAGCAACCTGTGGTGACGGTGATTATCGCCTCCTACAACCACGCGCCCTACATTGAGCAAAGCATTCTCAGTGTGCTCAACCAGACCTATCCGAACATCGAGCTGCTGGTGGTGGATGACGGTTCCAGCGATGACAGTGTCGAGCGTATCCGGCGCCTGCAGGAGCAGCATGGCTTCGACTTCCGGGTCCAGCAGAATCAGGGCCTGACCAACACTCTCAATGGTGCCATTGCACGGTCCAGGGGCAGCCTGATCGTGCCTTTCGGCTCCGACGACATCATGCTGCCCGAGCGCATTGCGACTCAGGTGGCCTACATGGATGGCAAGCCTGAGGTGGGGATCTGCGCGGGCAATATCGAGCTGATCGACAGCGATGGCAACCTGTTTCCCGAGAAGCGCCAGCGCCGTGACGTGCCGTTCCGGCGCCTGGACTTCGACGACATGTTCCTTGAGCGCAAGCCCTATCCACCGGCTCCGACCCTGATGATTCGTCGTGAGGCCCTGGAAAAGGTCGGCGGTTTCGATCCGAATATCCGTCTTGAAGACCTGCTGATCGAGTTGAAGATCACCCGGGCCGGCTATTTCATCGATGGCTTGAACGTGTTGATGGCGCGGTATCGCAAGCACGCCACCAACTCCTACAAGAACCACAGGTTCATGATCGACAACATCCTGCGTTCCTACGCCCTGTTCAGCGACCACCCGCTGTATGACGAGGTGCGCTACAAGTTCCTCAGTTCGATGTTCCTCAAAGTCTCCAATCGGGATCGCAAACTGGCACGCGAGCTGCTGGCACAGATTCCGTTCAAGGCCTGGAACAAGAAAACCTGGCGTGGATTGGGCCGCCTTTATTTTTCTCCACTGGAAAAAGACTGAAGAGACGCCGGAGCATGGGCTGGATTCAACGTTTTCTGGAGAAGCGCGCCAAGCGTGCGATCCGCAAGCTGCCGAAAATCGAGCGCGGCGTGGTGCGTTTCCAGCAGAGATATCCAGGTTACAGCATCGGGCGTGGCAGCTATGGCTTGCCCGAGGTGCATGACTGGCAGGAGGGCTCGACCCTGAGCATCGGGGCGTACTGCTCGATTGCCGAAGGGGTGCAGATATTCCTCGGTGGCCACCACCGAGCGGATTGGGTCACCACTTATCCCTTCCCGGCCATGCTGCCTCAGGCCGCGCACATCAGTGGCTACGCCGGGACCAATGGCGACGTCCGGGTGGGCAGTGATGTGTGGCTGTGTTCCAACAGCACGCTGTTATCCGGTGTGACCATTGGCCATGGTGCGATTGTCGCGGCGGGAGCGCTGGTCACCAAGGACGTCGAGCCTTATGCGGTGGTCGGTGGCAACCCGGCGCGTTTCCTGCGCTGGCGCTTTCCCGAGGAGCAGCGCCAGCAACTCTTGCAGAGTGCCTGGTGGGACTGGCCGGAGGCTGAGTTGCACGGGTTGGCCGACAAGCTCTGCAGCGATGATATTGACGGCTTCCTGGCCTACGCCCGGCAGCGTTCAGCCTGACCGCTCGCTGTTTAATCCCTTCCGAACCTGTTCCAGGCAGCCCTGTGTAGCTGTCATGGAACAGGTGCGTGCGCAGGGATCAGCGAGCCACCTGGTGCAGGTCATTCGCCGGTAGCTGCTTCAACAGTCCGGTGGCCAGGGGCATCGAGGTGCCCTGGGCGTAACCGGCCTGCAGTGCGTCCAGGTGCTCCAGGAACAGCCAGCCACAATCCTCGGCATAGCGCTGCATATGGCGCACATTGCGCTGGCGCAGCGATTTTCTCAGTGAGGAGGGGTAGACCCGCAGGTCTGCAAGATCGATCAGCCCGAACTCGCCATTTTCCAGTACCAGCACATTGGCCAGGTGCAGTGAGCGGAAATACACCCCTTGCTCATGCAGGTTGGCCATGAAGGCGCCAAAGCGCTTGATCAACTTGGCACGCTCGTCGCCAGAGCTTGCCAATTGCAGACTCTGGCGCAGAGTCTGGCCGGGCAGCGGTTGGTAGCGGACGGCGTTGCTGCCGTCGGCAAGACGATACAGTCCGAGGATTTTCGGGGTGGTGACGCCCAGCTCGCGCAGTTGCTCGCTATTGGTGGCAAACCGCGTGGAGTAGGGGTTGAACCCTCCGGAGGTGTACCAGCGGCGAGGGCGAAACAGCTTGAGGAAGCTGCCGTCGTCAAGACGCAGGACCTTGGGGCCCAGGCCGTCGGCTTCGATAACCCGGGCATTGGCCATCAGCTTGTCGGCGTCGGCCTGGGTGAGCGACTCGACCGTGTGGCTGGGTGAGCGTCGCGCACGTTGGCTGATACACAGGGCAGCGATCAGGGCCAGGGGAATCCACAGCAGGAACCAGTGCTCTTTGGGGCGAGAGAGAATCCCGCCGCCTTCGGTCAGGCCTGCGCCAATGCCGAACATCAGCCAGGTCGAGGCCAGGATCAGTAGTGGTTCGGCCCGCAGTTGCCAGCTTTTGAACAGGGCCCAGGCCTGCATGAACAACCACGGCAGAAGGCCGATGATGCCCACATAGTAGAGCACGCCCAGGGCGAAGTTATGGGGCTCTTGCAGCAGGAAACCGATGCCGGGGTCCAGGGACAGACTGGCGTTGTAGCCGTGGCCGATCCATGGGTGGTTGGCAATCTGTTCCAGGGCCAGGCGCCAGAGATCGAAACGCGAAGAGCTGCCCCGTTCCAGAAGCATCTGCGAGAACAGCGCAACGACGGCTATACCTCCTGCCAGCATGCCGCCCAGCAGCATCAGCGAACGACGGTTCCAACTAATGAAGCTCAGCCACAGTGCCGCCAGGGTCAATGCCACCAGAGGCGTTCTGGAGCCCGTGGCGATCAGCGCGGCGACCATGATGACCAACGCCGGAACGCTCAGCCAGAGTATCTGGTAACGACGGCAGTTCATGCTCAGGCACAGCCAGTAGACACAGAAGAACCCAAAGACATGGGAGCTCAGCAATGGGTTGTCAAAGGCGCCCGCACCGATCATGCGCAGTTCGGGGGTGTGGTATCGAACGAAGACGTACAGGTTGAAGATCGAGGCGATGAGAGCAACGATCGCAGCACAAAAGACCAGCGGCTGTAGCACCTCGCCGCGGTAGCGAACCAGTAGCATGCAGCCGGCGAACAGCATCAGGGTGTGCAGAGGCGTCTTGATTTCCCCGAGCACGCTGTCCACCGGAGGGCTCCAGGCCAGGCTGACAATGGCCCAGGTGCAGAACAGCAACATGGCGATGAAGACAGGTTCGCGCAGAAGGCTTTTCAGTTCACTGGGGCGAGTACACAGGGCAATAAGCGTCGGGATGCTGAACAGTCCGTAGTACAGCTTGTGCAATCCACTGCGCCCCGGCAGGAAGAACATCGCACAGAGAAGCAGTAGATAACCGATCGGCAGAATCCACAGGCAAATGAAATCGAATACTCGATTGGCCGTGTTGTGAAGGGCATTGGGTTGCATGCTTGAACGTTCATCCCGGAAGTTAAGCTGGCAATCATAACGACTTATGGCTGGCGATGTCGTTGGTCAGCTGAACAATCTCGGGCCTATGGGAGTGCCAGTACCGCGAACAAGCTGTGCTAAAGTCAGCCTCCTTTTTGACGACATTCGCGTGATATGACCGACTCCAGTCCTGACGCAAGCCCCTCGAGCTTGAAAATCTACTTCCGTCTGCTCGGCTATGTGCGGCCCTATATTGGTCTGTTTCTCATCAGCATCGTCGGGTTCCTGATCTTCGCTTCGACTCAGCCCATGCTCGGCTACATCCTCAAGTATTTCGTCGACGGCCTGTCCAACCCTCAGGCGGTGCTGTTTCCCGGTGTGCCTTATCTGCGCGACATGCAGTTGCTCCAAGCGGTGCCGCTGCTGATCGTGCTGATCGCTGCCTGGCAAGGCCTGGGCTCCTACCTGGGCAACTACTTCCTGGCCAAGGTATCCCTGGGGCTGGTGCACGATTTGCGGGTGCAACTGTTCAACAACCTGTTGACCCTGCCCAACCGTTACTTCGACAAGCACAACTCCGGGCACCTGATCTCGCGTATCACCTTCAACGTGACCATGGTCACGGGGGCGGCGACGGACGCGATCAAGGTGGTGATCCGCGAAGGCATGACCGTGATCTTCCTGTTCGGCTCGCTGTTGTGGATGAACTGGCGCCTGACCCTGGTGATGATCGCCATCCTGCCGCTGATCGCGGTCATGGTCCGCACCGCCAGCAAGAAATTCCGCAAGCAGAGCAAGAAGATCCAGGTGGCCATGGGTGATGTGACCCATGTTGCCTCGGAAACCATCCAGGGCTATCGCGTGGTTCGCAGCTTTGGCGGCGAGACCTATGAGCAGCAGCGTTTTCTTGCGGCCAGCCAGGGCAACACTGACAAGCAACTGCGCATGACCCGTACCGGCGCCATCTACACCCCACTGTTGCAACTGGTGATCTACAGCGCCATGGCGGTGCTGATGTTCCTGGTGCTGTATCTGCGCGGTGATGCTTCTGCCGGTGAAATGGTGGCCTATATCACCATGGCCGGTCTGCTGCCCAAGCCGATCCGCCAGCTGTCCGAAGTCAGCTCAACGATCCAGAAAGGCGTGGCGGGTGCGGAGAGCATCTTCGAGCAGTTGGACGTCGAACCTGAGGTCGATCGCGGCACCGTCGAGCGCGCCAGCATCAATGGGCACCTGGAGGTGCGCAACCTGAGTTTCACCTACCCGGGAACCGAACGGCAGGTGCTCGATGACATCAGCTTCAGTATCGAGCCCGGGAAAATGGTGGCGCTGGTGGGGCGTTCCGGCAGTGGCAAGTCGACTCTGGCCAACCTGATTCCGCGGTTCTACCACCACGACAAGGGCCAGATTCTTCTGGATGGCACCGAGGTCGAAGACTTCCGCCTGCTGAACCTGCGTCGGCATATTGCTCAGGTTACCCAGCACGTCACCCTGTTCAGTGACACCGTGGCCAACAACATTGCCTACGGTGACCTGGCCGGTGCGCCGCGTGAGGACATCGAGAAGGCCGCCGCCGATGCCTATGCCATGGACTTCATTGCCCAGTTGCCCGAAGGCCTGGATACCCAGGTAGGGGAGAACGGCGTACTGCTTTCAGGTGGCCAGCGCCAGCGCCTGGCGATTGCCCGGGCCTTGCTGAAGAACGCCCCGCTGCTGATTCTCGACGAGGCCACTTCGGCCCTGGATACCGAATCCGAGCGGCACATCCAGGCCGCCCTGGACAAGGTCATGAAGGGCCGCACCACCCTGGTGATTGCCCACCGCCTGTCGACCATCGAGAAAGCCGACCTGATCCTGGTCATGGACCAGGGGCGGATTGTCGAGCGCGGCAGCCATGCCCAGTTGCTGGCACAGAACGGCTACTACTCGCGGTTGCATGCCATGGGCCTGGAAGAGCCCGCGCCCAGCGGAATCGCCTGACCTGTTCCGGGGAGCGAGCCGGCTCGCTCCCCGGGGCCTTGGTGTGCAAGGCACCTTGGCATCATTTGTAGCCGCTTCCTTACAGTCTTGACCAAGCCTAAATAATTCTGCGTTTCCCGCTTGTTATGGTTCCCGCCTGAATCTTTGAACAGATCGAGGGGGCCATCCCTCTCGCGTGGGTAGCAGAATGTTGCAACGCTTTGTGTGGAAGTTATTACCCAAGACCCAGCGCAATTTCCTGCTTGGGCGCCTGTCGGTGGTGGATCGCCAAGTGGTGAACAAGTCCATGTCGGCCAATGTGCGCTTTCCTGATGCCTTCTCCCGGCACTCCTGCCTGTTCATTCATGTCCCCAAGTGCGCGGGCAGCAGCATCTGTTCGGCATTGTTCGACGGTTGGATGCCCGGGCACCTGCCGTTGTACTGGTACGAGCAGCAGTTTCCCCAGGCCTTTTCCAGCAGCTTCAAGTTTGCTTTCGTGCGCGACCCCCTGGAGCGCGCCTACTCGGCCTACGCTTTCCTGCGGGGCAATCGCCTCGGCCGACGGGACCAGGCAGCCCAGGCGCTGGTAGGGCATTACCGCGACTTCGATGACTTTATCGGCCGCTGGCTGCACCCGGAAACCATCCACAAGCAGATGCACTTTGCTGCCCAGAGCGATTTTCTCACCGATTCCCTGGGCCGCCTGGCCCTGGATTTCGTCGGCTATCAGGAGCACCTGCAGCGAGATTTCCAACTGCTGTGCGAGCAGTTGCAGGTCCAGACCCGACTGCCCCATGTCAACAGCACCCAGCAGCGCCATAGCACCCCCGTCAGGGATATCTGTTCGGTACGCACCCGGCGCCTGGTGCGCCGGGTCTATCAACGCGACTACGAGATGCTCGGTTATGAATAAGCTTGCCTGTGTACCGCTGGAGTGCCCGCAAATCCGTCCCTACAGCCTGTCGTTGTCCACCGAGGCCCGGGCCGCCCTCAAGCAGCAGCAACCCTGCTGTCTTTGGCTGACCGGATTGTCGGGGGCCGGCAAGTCGACCCTGGCCAATCTGTTGGAGCTGCGGCTCAACGAGTTGGGTATGCACACCTTCGTCCTCGACGGTGACAACGTTCGCGGTGGCCTGTGCAGTGACCTGGGAATGGGGGCCGAGGCGCGCAAGGAGAATATCCGCCGCATGGCCGAGGTGGCGCGGTTGATGGTGGACGCCGGCCTGCTGGTCATAGTGTCGGCGATCTCGCCGTTTCGCGCCGAGCGCGATGCCGCCCGCGCGCTGTTCGGCCCGGGGGAATTCATCGAGGTGTACGTCAGTACACCTTTTGACACCTGTGCCCGGCGTGACCCCAAAGGGTTGTACCAGGCTGCGCTGGAGGGGCGGATCAAGGACTTCACCGGGCTCGACAGCCCCTATGAAGCGCCGTTGCAGGCCGATTGCGAGATCGACACGGCGACCGTGGCACTGCCGGAGGCGATCCGCCGCCTGCTGCAACTGCTGCCCCGTAAATAAGCGGCAAGAATTCTTCGTCGGCCCCATTCAAGGCATAGAACTAGGCGGCGCCAACCCTGTGTTAATATCGCGCCCCTGTTCATTTTGTATGTGGGATGCTCCATGAAGTTGTCCATGCCGCGATTCGATCAAGCCCCCGTCTTGGTGGTCGGCGATGTCATGCTCGACCGTTACTGGCATGGTGGTACCTCACGGATTTCCCCTGAGGCGCCAGTGCCGGTGGTCAAGGTCGAGCAAATCGAGGATCGCCCCGGCGGTGCCGCCAACGTTGCCCTGAACATCGCTGCCCTCGGCGCGCCGGCCTCCCTGGTGGGCGTGACCGGCGACGATGAAGCCGCCGACAGCCTGGCCAACAGCCTGCAAGGCGCGGGCGTGCGTGCGCTGTTCCAGCGCATCAAGCACCAGCCGACCATCGTCAAGCTGCGGGTCATGAGCCGTCACCAGCAGTTGTTGCGTATCGATTTCGAAGAACCCTTCGCCACCGACGCCCTGGCCCTGGCGGCCGAGGTCGATGCCCTGCTCGACGGGATCAAGGTGCTGGTGTTGTCCGACTACGGCAAGGGCGCGCTGCGCAATCACCAAGTGCTGATCGCCGCTGCGCGGGCCCGGGGCATTCCGGTGCTGGCGGACCCCAAGGGCAAGGATTTCTCCATCTACCGCGGCGCCAGCCTGATCACGCCGAACCTCAGCGAGTTCGAGACCATCGTCGGCGGCTGCGCCGACGAGCACGAACTGGTGAGCAAGGGCGCGCAGTTGATGCATGACCTGGAGCTGGGGGCGCTGCTGGTGACCCGTGGCGAACATGGCATGACCCTGTTGCGCCCCGACCACCCGGCCATGCACTTGCCAGCCCGGGCCCGGGAAGTGTTCGACGTTACCGGTGCCGGGGATACGGTGATCTCCACCCTGGCGGCCGCCATTGCCGCCGGCGAAGAGCTGCCCCACGCAGTGGGCCTGGCCAATCTGGCGGCCGGCATCGTGGTTGGCAAGCTGGGTACCGCCGCCATCAGTGCTCCCGAACTGCGCCGGGCGATCCAGCGCGAGGAAGGCTCCGAGCGCGGGGTGCTGAGCCTCGACCAGTTGTTGCTGGCCATCGATGATGCCCGAGCCCACAACGAGAAGATCGTCTTCACCAACGGCTGCTTTGACATCCTGCATGCCGGGCACGTGACCTACCTGGAACAGGCGCGAGCCCAGGGCGACCGGTTGATCGTGGCGATCAACGATGACGCTTCGGTCAGCCGCCTCAAGGGCCCTGGCCGTCCGATCAACAGTGTCGACCGGCGCATGGCGGTGCTGGCGGGGCTGGGGGCGGTGGACTGGGTGATCAGTTTCCCCGAAGGCACCCCGGAAAACCTCCTGTCCCAGGTTCGGCCGGACGTGCTGGTGAAGGGCGGTGACTATTCCATCGACCAGGTTGTAGGTGCCGATATAGTCGGTGCCTATGGCGGCACCGTTAAGGTGCTGGGGCTTGTGGAAAACAGCTCGACCACGGCTATCGTCGAGAAGATCCGCAAGACCGACAAGGCCGAGTAACGGCCTTGCGGTCCGCAAAAAAGGCGCCTGTTGCAGGCGCCTTTTTTTGCCTCAGCCCTGGCGCCGGGCGTTGCCGGGGACGATCTTGCGCAGGATCTGCCGGGCCCGGCCGGTTAGCCGCGATAGCTTCGACGCCTTTTGCGGTGGCTCCAGGCCCCGCTGCCTGAGCCAGTCCTTCCAGCGAATCCGCTCGTCACTCACCACCCAGCCTTCCTGCTGGGCGAAGCTTTCCGCCAGGTACAGGCCGCGGGTGCTGGCCGGATGCAACTGGTCTTTCTTCAGGGTGTAGAGCTCGGCGCAGGGCTCGCCGTTGTCCAGGGGCATCAGGTACAGGTCCGGGCGCTTGCGGTCCAGCCGTGCCACCAGTTGGTCGCCCTCCAGGCGCTCGTCGACGTGGAACAGGCTCAGGGACTTGGCTTCCCTCGGCACGTCCAGGCGCAGGTCGTAGATCAACTGCAGTGAGGCGGTGGGCAGGTGCACATAGGCCCGGGGACGCTCCAGCAACTGCAGGTTGCCACAGCGCACCGGCAGCGCCGCCCCGGACAGCGGGGTCAGGCGAAAGGGCAGGGCCTCGCGATAGTGCAGGGCGCCGGCGTAGGGCGCGGGCAGCCAGGTGTCGTTGAAGCGCCCACCGAGCCAGCCTTCGGGGGTTTCCAGCAGGCATTCCTCGGCAATTTCCTGGATCGCGGTATGCAGTGGCAGGTTGAGCTCGTGAGCCGGGACATAGCCGGAAATCAGCTTGAGCACCACATCGCCGCGATCCTGGCGGCGCTGGCGCACCAGCACCCAGTAGTCGCGGTTCTGCCAGTGCAGGGTCAGGCGCACCGAGACTCCGAGGTTGGCCAGCTCCAGGGCGAAGCGCTGATTGTCGGCCACCGTCACCGCGCGCCGGCGCTGCAGGGTCTGGGCGAAGTTCAGCGGCATTCCGACGCTCTGGTAGCTCAAGCCTTCGGGAGTCGCTTCGACGAACAGGGGCAGGGTCTTGAAGTTGCTGGGGTTCTTTCTAATGAGCGGTCGCGACATCTCGGCTCCTTCTTGCGTCGGGGTCGGCCGCGTCGGCGGCATCAGTTCTTGCCAAGGACCTGCGCCACAGTCGACACGTTATGGGCCAGGTGCAAGGGATTGATGGTCCCGACAATAGCACTGGCGACACCGGGCCGGTCAAACAGCAGCTCGAAGCTGGCCCGCACGGGATCGATGCCCGGGCTCAGGCAGACGTGGCCGCTGGCAAGCGCCTTTTTCACCAGGATGCCCTTGTGGTGAGCGGTAGCGTAGTCAATGACTGCCCGCTCGGCCTGTTCGTTCAGATTGTAGGTAACCATGGCGCAATCGCCTTGCTCCAGGGCCTTCAGGCCGCCGTCTACGGTCTTGCCGGAGAAGCCGAAGCCACGGATCTTGCCCTCCTGCTTGAGCTGCGCCAGGGCCTGGTAGACCTCGCACTGCTCGAGGATCGCCAGGTCGTTGCCGTCGGAATGCACCAGCACCAGGTCGATGAAGTCGGTTTCCAGGCGTTGCAGGCTGCGCTCCACGGACATCCGGGTATGGGCCGCGCTGAAATCGTGCCGCGACAGGCCATCGGCGAACTCTTCGCCGACCTTGCTGACAATCACCCATTCCTGGCGCTGGCCGCGCAGTAGCGGGCCCAGGCGCTCTTCGCTGCGGCCGTAGGCCGGAGCGGTGTCGATCAGGTTGATGCCCAGATCGCGGGTCAGCTTGAGCAGCATGCGGGCCTCCTGGTCGTCGGGGATCTGGAAGCCGTTGGGGTATTTCACGCCCTGGTCGCGGCCCAGTTTCACCGTGCCCAGACCCAGGGGCGACACCAGCAGGCCGGTGCTGCCCAAGGGGCGATGCAGATCGTGCAGGGTTGGCTGGCTCATGGCAGCAGTTGCTCCCAGGCTGGTTGCGCCAGGGGCGGCTTGGGCAGTTCGGGCAGGGCCTGGGCGGCGGCGGGGCGAATGCCGTCGCGCTCCAGGGCAGCCAGGACCCGGTCGGCGAAGTCCGGTGCCAGGGCCAGCTTGGTCGGCCAGCCCACCAGCAGGCGATCCTGCTCGGCGAGGAAGGCGTTGTCCGGGCGGGCCAGGCCCGACTGTGCCGGTTCGGCGCGGTCGACCCGCAGGGTGGCCCATTGCGCCTGGCTCAGGTCGATCCAGGGCAGCAGTTGCCCCAGTTCCTTCTGGGCTGCGGCAATCTGCGCTGCCGGTTCCCGGGCCACGCCCTCGGCTTCGGCGATATCGCCCCCCAGGTACCAGACCCACTGGCCGTCGGCGGCCGGGTGAGTGGTGACGGTGATCCGTGGTTTTGGCCCGCCGCCCAGGCAGTGGGCGTACAGCGGTTTCAGGCTCGGGCCCTTGACCAGCACCATGTGCAATGGTCGCCTTTGCATGGCGGGCTGGCTCAGGCCGGCCGCTTGCAGCAGCTCGGCGTTGCCGGCTCCGGCGCTGAGAACAATGCGTTGCGCGCGGATTTCCCGGCCGTCGACCCGCAGGCCCAGCAGTTGGCCGTTCTCCAGCAGGGGCTCGATCTTCTGCCCGGCCAGCAGGCTGTCTCCCGCCAGGTGCGCGAGGCGCTCGATCAGGCTCGGCACATCCACTACCAGTTCGGCGAGGCGGTAAACCTTGCCCTTGAAACGCTTGTCCTGCAGGGCCGGGGGCAGTTGCTCGCCCTTGACCTGATCGACCCGCCCGCGTACCGCCTTGCTGGCGAAGAAGCTGGTGAGGTTGCCGGCCAGGGTGCCGGGGGACCAGAGGTAGTGGGCCTCGGACAGCAGGCGCACGCCGGACAGGTCCAGCTCGCCATTGCCCGCCAGGGCTTCGCGCCAGCGCCGTGGCATGTCGGCAATGGCCTCGGAGGCGCCAGTGAGGGCGCCGTGCAGGGCGTATTTGGCGCCGCCGTGGATGATCCCCTGGGATTTCACGCTCTGTCCGCCGCCGAGGCTGGCGCTTTCCACCAGCACGGTGGAAAAACCCAGGCGTTGCAGGCGAGCGTTGAGCCAGAGACCGGCGACGCCTGCGCCGACAATCAGCACATCGGTGGAAATAGCGGATGGCATGCAGCGACCTCGGTAAGTAAAACGAAGCCGCAAGTTTCAAGCCTCAGGCCTCAAGCTGCAAGCTTGGCGCTCACTCTGGCCGCTTGAGGCGTGTGGCGTGAGGCTGCTTTCTAGTGCCCGGCGGTTTTCGAGAACAACTGGATCACCACCACGCCGAGGACGATCAGCGCCATGCCCAGCATCGCCGGGATATCCAGCTTCTGGCCGTACAGAAACAGTGCGGCGATGCTCACCATGACGATGCCCATGCCGGCCCATACCGCGTAGGCCACGCCCACCGGCACCGTACGCACCACCAGGGTCAGCATCCAGAAGGCCACGCCGTAGCCGACGATGATCAATGCCAGGGGCAGCGGAGTGCTCAGGCCCTTGACCGCTTTCATTGAAACAGTGGCGATCACTTCCGCGCAGATGGCGATAGCCAGGTAGTAGTAAGCGTTCATGGGAGGGTTCCTCGGGGCTGGGACTGCTTTATGAGGTCGGCATTCTAGAGAAAGTTCAGATGGGGTAAAGTCATTACCTATCTGGATGATAGATAGGTTGTGCCATGAACATGCAATGGAACCTGGAGCAGTTGCGCCTGTTTGTCGGGGTCGCCGAACTGCGTTCGTTTTCTGCCGTGGCCCGCCAGCAGCGCAAGGCGCAATCGGCCATCAGCAGTGCCATCGCCCAGCTGGAGGATGACCTGGGAGTGAGCCTGTTCGAACGCAGCAGTGGCCGCCAGCCAAGGCTGACGGAGGCGGGCAGCGCACTGTTGCAGGAAGCGCGGGAGATCCTGCGCCAGTGCGACCGCCTCAATGGCCGGGCGCTGGCCTTGATGCGCGGCCAGGAAGCGCGGTTGCGCCTGGCCCAGGACGAGGCGATGCCCTATCAGCCGGTGCTCGACAGCCTGGAGGCCCTGGCGGAACACTTTCCCAGCCTGGAGGTGCAACTGGCCAGCGGGGCCCAGGGCGACGTAGCGCGCAAACTGGTGGAGCGCCGGGCCGACCTGGGGTTGCTGTTTCACCATGAGCAGATGCCGGAAACTTTGGAGCGCCGGGCCCTGGGCAGTGTGGAGATGGTCACTGTCTGCGCCGTGGGGCATCCGCTGGCCCATGAAAAAAGGGTCAACCGCCAGTTGCTGGCGCTACACCGGCAGTTGCTCATCGCTCCGCAAGCCAGTGGCTACCCCGGTGGTGAGCAGGTCAGCCCCCAGGTCTGGCGGGCTGACAGCTTCTACGTCCTGGCCGAATGGCTGATGCGCGGGCTGGGCTGGGCCTGGCTGCCACGGCATGTGGTGCAGTACCCGGCCTATCAGAACCAGATGGTGGAGCTGGCCAGCCAATGGACGCCCCCGGCACTGGTGGTGGAGCTGGCCTGGCGCCGTGACGAGCCTCTGGGCCCCGCGGCGCACTGGCTGGCAGAACGTTTTGCCGTGCACCTGAAGGCGATCGGCTAAAAAACCGATAAACTCCGCCGCCATGAATAGAACTCTCTATACCGCATTGTTTTACCTGGGGCTGCCGTTGGTAGCGATCCGCCTGTGGCTGCGCTCGCGCAAGGCGCCGGCTTATGCCAAGCGCATTGGCGAGCGTTTCTCTCTCGGCTTGCCGAGCATGCAACCCGGTGGCATCTGGGTGCATGCGGTGTCGGTGGGCGAGAGCATCGCTGCCGCGCCGATGATCCGGGCGCTGCTGGCGCGTTATCCACAGCTGCCGATTACCGTGACCTGCATGACTCCCACCGGCTCCGAGCGCATCCACGCGCTGTTTGCCAACGAGCCGCGGATCCAGCACTGCTACCTGCCCTACGACTTGCCTTGCGCCGCGGCGCGGTTTCTCGATCGGGTGCAGCCCAAGCTGGCAGTGATCATGGAAACCGAACTGTGGCCCAACCATATCGACCAGTGTGCCCGGCGCGGGATTCCGGTAGCCCTGGCCAATGCCCGGTTGTCCGAGCGTTCGGCCAAGGGCTATGGGCGTTTTGCTCGGCTGACCGCACCGATGCTGGCGCAGATGAGCCTGTTCGCGGTGCAGACCGAAGCCGAGGCCCAGCGTTTCCTCCGGCTTGGGGCCCGCCCAGAGACTGTGCAAGTGACCGGATCGATCAAGTTCGACCTGAGCATCGACCCGCAGTTGCTGCAGCGGGCCACTGAGCTGCGCCAGCAATGGCAGGCCATGGAGCGCCCGGTGTGGATCGCCGCCAGTACCCACGAGGGCGAAGACGCGGTGGTGCTCGATGCCCACCGGCAACTGCTGGGCAATTACCCCAATGCCTTGCTGATCCTGGTGCCGCGGCACCCGGAGCGCTTCGACTCGGTGCATGAGCTGTGCCGGCAGCAGGGTTTTGCCACGGTGCGCCGTTCTGCAGCCGAGCCGGTGCTTGCCACCACCTCGGTACTGCTGGGGGACACCATGGGCGAATTGCTGTTCCTCTATGCCCTGGCCGACAGCGCCTTTGTCGGCGGCAGCCTGGTGCCCAACGGTGGGCACAACCTGCTGGAGCCGGCAGCCCTGGCCAAGCCGGTGATCAGCGGGCCGCATCTGTTCAATTTCCTGGAAATCGCCGCGATGCTGCGTGAGGCCGGAGCCTTGCAGGAAGTGGACGATGCCGAGGGGCTCGCGGTGGCGGTGCAGCGTCTGTTCGAGCTACCCCAGGATGCGCGCAAGATGGCCGACGCCGGGCTCAAGGTGCTCAAGGCCAACCAGGGCGCCTTGCAACGGCTGCTCGATGGCCTTGGCCGCCTCCTGGGCAGGCACTGATCGTCGCCTTCGGTAGCCGCTGTCGCATGGCCGTAAAAGGCCGTTACACCGCCATGAAAAAGGCCACCCGCAAAGGTGGCCTTTTTCATGCTTGCGACCTTCAGGGGCGGGCCCTGAGCTGCTCCTGGGCGGCCTTGGCCAGATCTGGCGGCAGGAAGTCGCGATCCGGGTTGTAGTCGGCCTTGAGATAGCGCGACAGGTCCTGCAGGTCCCCCGGGTTGAGGGTGCCGGCCGCCTGTTTCAGGCGCAGGTTGTCGAGGATGTAGTCGTAGCGGCTGTTGTTGTAGTTGCGCACCGAGGTGTACAGCTGGCGCTGGGCGTCGAGCACATCGACGATATTGCGCGTGCCCACCTGGTAGCCGATCTCCGTGGCCTCCACTGCGCTCTGGTTGGAAATGATCGACTGGCGCCGGGCCTGGACCTGCTCGACATCGGTGTTCACCGCGCGGTGCAGGTTGCGGGTGTTTTCCACCACCTGGCGGCGCAGGGATTCACGCTGTTGCTCGGTCTGGCTCAGGCGCGAGTAGGATTCACGCACCTGGGAGCTGGTCAGGCCGCCGCTGTAGATCGGAATGTTCAGTTGCAGGCCGATGGAGCGCTGTTCGACGTCGCTGCCGTAGCGGGTCAGCGGGTTGGGGTTGCTGAAGCCCAAAGCGTCGTTGTCGCCTTTCTTGTACTGCGCCACTGCGTCCAGGGTCGGGGCATGCCCGGCCTTGCGCTGCTTGAGGGTTTCCTCGGCGGCGCTGACTGCGTAGTTGCTGGCCAGCAGGTTGAGGTTCTGCTTGGCGGCGGTGTCCACCCAGGCCTTGGCGTCGTTGGGGGTCGGCGCCAGCACTGGCAGGGTATGGACGATGCCCTGGATCGAGTTGTACTCGCGGTTGGTCAGGGTGATCAGGGCCTCGAAGGCATCATCCACCTGGCGCTGGGCAAGGATCCGGTTGGCCCGGGCGGTATCGTAGCTGGCCTGGGATTGCAGGACGTCGGTCTTGTCCGACAGGCCCACGTCGAAGCGTTCGTTGGATTGGTCCAGCTGACGCTTGAAGGCCGCTTCCTCGGCCTTGGTCGAGGCCAGGTTGTCCTGGGCGCGCAACACCGCGAAGTAGTTCTCCGCGCTCTGCAGGATCAGGTTCTGCTCGGTGGCCGAGAGTTGCAGGGAAGCCTGTTCGTTGATGTCCTTGGCCGCCTGCAGCTGGAACCAGCGGTCGGCCCGGAACAGTGGCTGGGCCAGGGTCGCCTGGTAGACGTTGCCGCTGCGGGTAGAGGTCATCGACGGTTCGTCGAACTTGGTGCGGGTGTTGTTCATGTCCGCGCCGGCCGAAAGGTTAGGCAGCAACCCGGCACGAGCCTGGGGCACCACTTCCTTCTGGGCACCGTACTGGGCGCGCGCAGCGGCCAGATCGGCGTTGTTGTCCACCGCTTCCTGGTAGACGCTGACCAGATCGGTCTTGGTGGTCAAAGGCGCTTCTGCTGCCCAGGCCATTCCATTGGACGCACAAGACACGGCAACAGCCAGTGAGAGTTTGCGCAGCATTCGGCGATCCCTAGAGTTGATATTACGGAGATAATCCAGGCGCCAAGGCTAAGGCGCGACCCACAGAGCGTCAAGGTTCGACACAGGGCAACGAGTGTAGATGCGCTGGGGGGTGGCAACAATCCTGCAATTACGCCATTCATCATGCTGATCGTACGGGGGGTTGGCGTTCTGCTGTGGCTTTGTCTAGACTGGCCCGGTTCTTGTCGGGGTGCCTTGCTATGAGGCTGAGATCGGATAATCCGGATCCCGTTGAACCTGATCAGGTTAGCGCCTGCGTAGGGAACAAGATTTCTCGTCACCCGGCGAGTCCTCTTGTGCTTCGTCCGGGATGTTGTTCGACAATCGAACACCCCTCGAGTACCAAGCACTGCACTCACTAGTTGCTTAGACAGGGTGCGTCCGTCCGTTACAGGTTCGCTCCGACAAAAATCCACTGCCTGGATGCTGTCTGGAGAGCCCGTGATGACTACAAAATTAAAAAACGCTAGCAACCTCAGTGAGTCGGCCCAAGTCGACCAACAATCGGTTCAGCCCTTTACCCGCTCGCAAAAAGTCTATGTCCAGGGTTCGCGCCCGGACATCCGCGTGCCCATGCGCGAAATCACCCTGGATGTGACCCCCACCGACTTCGGCGGCGAGATCAACGCCCCGGTGACCGTGTACGACACCTCCGGCCCCTACACCGATCCGAACGTGGTGATCGATGTGCGCAAGGGCCTGGGCGATGTGCGTTCGGCCTGGATCGAAGACCGTGGCGACACCGAGCGCCTGGCCGGCCTGAGCTCCAACTTCGGCCAGCAGCGCCTGGCCGACCCGGAGCTGACCAAGCTGCGCTTCGCCCACGTCAACAACCCGCGCCGGGCCAAGGCCGGGGCCAACGTCAGCCAGATGCACTACGCGCGCAAAGGCATCATCACCGCCGAGATGGAATACGTCGCCATCCGCGAAAACATGAAGCTGCAAGAGGCCCGTGCCGCCGGCTTGCTGAAGCAGCAACACGCCGGCCACAGCTTCGGCGCCAGCATCCCCAAGGAAATCACCGCCGAGTTCGTGCGTGAGGAAATCGCCCGTGGCCGCGCGATCATCCCGGCCAACATCAACCACGTCGAACTGGAACCGATGATCATCGGCCGCAACTTCCTGGTGAAGATCAACGGCAACATCGGCAACAGTGCCCTGGGTTCCTCCATCGAGGAAGAAGTGGCGAAACTGACCTGGGGCATCCGCTGGGGTTCGGACACGGTGATGGACCTGTCCACCGGCAAGCACATCCATGAAACCCGCGAGTGGATCATCCGCAACTCGCCGGTGCCGATCGGTACCGTACCGATCTACCAGGCCCTGGAAAAGGTCAACGGCGTGGCCGAGGACCTGACCTGGGAGCTGTTCCGCGACACCCTGATCGAGCAGGCCGAGCAGGGCGTGGACTACTTCACCATCCACGCAGGCGTCTTGCTGCGTTACGTGCCGCTGACCGCCAAGCGGGTCACCGGCATCGTGTCCCGGGGTGGCTCGATCATGGCCAAGTGGTGCCTGGCGCACCACAAGGAGAACTTCCTCTACACCCACTTCGACGAAATCTGCGAAATCATGAAGGCCTACGACGTCAGCTTCTCCCTGGGAGATGGACTGCGCCCGGGGTCGATTGCCGACGCCAACGACGAAGCCCAGTTCGGCGAACTGGAAACCCTCGGCGAGCTGACCAAGATCGCCTGGAAGCATGACGTGCAGTGCATGATCGAAGGCCCGGGCCACGTGCCGATGCAGTTGATCAAGGAGAACATGGACAAGCAGCTGGAGTGCTGCGACGAGGCGCCGTTCTACACCCTCGGCCCGCTGACTACCGACATTGCCCCCGGCTACGACCACATCACCTCCGGTATCGGTGCGGCGATGATCGGCTGGTTCGGCTGCGCCATGCTCTGCTACGTCACGCCCAAGGAACACCTGGGCCTGCCGAACAAGGATGACGTGAAGACCGGGATCATCACCTACAAGATCGCCGCGCATGCTGCGGATCTGGCGAAAGGTCATCCGGGCGCGCAGATCCGCGACAACGCCTTGTCCAAGGCGCGTTTCGAGTTCCGCTGGGAAGACCAGTTCAACCTCGGCCTGGACCCGGACACCGCCCGCTCGTACCACGACGAGACCCTGCCCAAGGATTCGGCCAAGGTCGCGCATTTCTGCTCCATGTGCGGGCCGAAGTTCTGCTCGATGAAGATCACCCAGGAAGTGCGTGAGTACGCAGCCAACCAGCGTATCGAAGCGGTGGATGTGGATGTCGCCAAGGGCCTGGCGGAACAGGCCGAGCGCTTCAAGCAGGAAGGCAGCCAGCTGTACAAGAAAGTCTGACCCCTCTGTGCAGGAGCGGGCTTGCCCGCGAACCAGGCGCCGCGCTCTCGACAAGGTGGCGCTTTCGCCGGCAATCCGGCTCCTGCAGACCCTATTCCTTCGAGATATCAACCTTGAGCAGTCCAATCAGTACCTACTCTCCCGATCTCGCGGTACCGGCCGACAAGCGCGTGTTTGGCGCCCGCGATCTGTTTTCCCTGTGGTTTTCCCTCGGTATCGGCCTGATGGTGCTGCAGACCGGCGCCTTGCTGGCGCCAGGCCTGGGGCTGGCCCATTCGCTGCTGGCGATCCTGCTCGGCACCGCGGTCGGCGTTCTGCTGCTGGCGGCGGTGGGGGTGATCGGCAGCGACACCGGCCTGTCGTCCATGGCTGCGCTCAAGCTCAGCCTGGGCCGGCGCGGTGCCAGCCTGCCGGCACTGTTGAACCTCTTACAACTGGTGGGCTGGGGCTCGTTTGAAATCATCGTCATGCGCGATGCCGCGAGCCTCCTGGGCAGCCGGGCCTTCAGCGAAGGCAGCTTGCTGGCCAACCCGTTGCTCTGGACCCTGTTTTTCGGTGCCCTGGCCACCTTGCTGGCGGTCAGCGGGCCCTTGACCTTCGTCCGGCAGATCCTGCGCAAATGGGGGATCTGGTTATTGTTGGCCGCCTGCCTGTGGCTGACCTGGAACCTCTTCGCCCGAGCCGACCTGGCGGCGCTCTGGGCCCAGGCCGGGGACGGCTCGATGCCGTTCGCCGTGGGCTTCGATATCGCCATCGCCATGCCCTTGTCCTGGTTGCCGCTGATCGCCGACTACTCGCGGTTCGGCAAGCACGCCAAGAGCGTATTCGGCGGCACGGCCCTGGGCTTTTTCATCGGCAATTTCTGGTTGATGAGCCTGGGCGTCGCCTACACCCTGGCCTTCGCTCCCAGTGGTGAAGTGAATGCCTTGCTGCTGGCGCTGGCCGGGGCCGGGCTGGGGATTCCGTTGCTGCTGATTCTGCTGGACGAGTCGGAGAATGCCTTTGCCGATATCCATTCGGCGGCGGTTTCCAGCGGCATCCTGCTGCGCCTCAAGGTCGAGCACCTGGCGCTGGCCATAGGCGTGCTCTGCACCCTGATCGCCTGCCTGGCGCCGTTGGCCCAGTACCAGAACTTCCTGTTGCTGATCGGCTCGGTATTCGCGCCGCTGTTTGGCGTGGTGCTGGTGGATCACTTCATCCTGCGTCGGCGCTCGGGGCAGAACCCGGCGTCAGCCTTGCGCTGGCCGGCGCTGCTGGCCTGGCTGGGTGGGGTGAGCACCTATCATCTGTTGGCCAATCTGTACCCGGATATCGGCGCAACCCTGCCGTCACTGGTGCTGGCAGGGCTGCTGCAATGGCTGTTGGGCCGGGCTTTCAGTTACCGCCAGGAAACAGCTCGGGCTTGAGCACGCCCTTGAGGCGGTCGTAAGGGATCTGCAGTTCGATGTGGCCCAAAACCTGCGGCGCGATGGTGGTGACGTCGTACTTGAGGGTCACGGCGTTACGGGTCAGCGCTACGTTCTGGGTCTTCTGGAAGGGCCAGGTCTTCACGAACTCGGCCTCGCGATCCAGGTGAGTGCTGATCAGCCAGTTGTTGTGGGCGACCCGCGCGGCCTTCCAGAACATCTCTTCCTGGCCGGGCAGGAGCATGTCCGCCAGGTTCAGGGCCTTGTGCTGCTGGCGTGAGTAGTTGACGAAGCCACGGCCCGGGGTGCCGTTGGCGGCGCCGGTGTCCAGGTAACTGGCCAGTTCGATGATCACCAGGCCGTCATGCTGCTCGCGTAGCTTGGATTGCAGGTACATGCCGTGGCGGTCCGGCGCGCTGCGCAGGAACTGCTCGCGATAGGCCGCAAGGCTGGCCGGCAGCGCAGCATCGGGGCTGGTGCGGGTCATTTGCAGCAGGCGCTTTTCAATGATGGCATCCAGCTTCGGTTCGGCGGGGAAGTGCACGGTGTCGAGGTTGACCAGCGGGCAGTCGGCGCCGCTGCAACCGGGCTTGAGTTGTTCGGACTTGTCCCGGGTGGTTTCCAGCGGGGTCATGTAGCTGGGTTGAAACAGGCTTTGGCAGGCACCCAGGGTCAGGGCGATACAGGCCACGGAGGCGATTTTGACAAGCGACATGGGCGTCCTTCATAAACCAGGGGGAGGCAAAAGTTACCGGCTTCGACTGCCTGCGAGGCAGTCGGTTCGCCACTAAGCTCAATAGAGGCAATTAGAGTAGGTTTAGCCCCTCGCCGTCTATCCCGCTGAGGGTAAAGGGGCTGCATGATCAGCTGCGAGCGCGTTAGGATGGCGCGAAGTCGAGGGGGATCCTCGGATTGAACATGCTGTACACGAGGATTGTTATGACTGACTTTGCCAACTCCACGCCGAGTGCCGTCGAGATCATCCGGCGCGAAAACTGTTTCCAGGGTTTCTACCGGCTCGATCGCCTGCAACTGCGTCATGAGCTGTTCGCCGGTGGCATGGGGCGTGAAATCAATCGTGAAGTCTTTGTCCGTCACGATGCGGTCTGCGTACTGCCGTACGACCCGCAGCGCGATGAGGTGGTGCTGATCGAACAGTTCCGCGTCGGTGCCATGGGCAAGACGGCTTCGCCCTGGCTGGTGGAACTGGTGGCCGGGCTGATCGACAAGGACGAGCAGCCGGAACAGGTTGCCCGCCGCGAGGCGCAGGAGGAAGCTGGCCTGGACATCTCGGCGCTGTGGCCGATGACCCAGTACTTCCCGTCGCCCGGTGGCAGCACCGAATTCGTCCATCTGTACCTGGGGCGTTGCGACAGCAGCGCCGCCGGTGGGCTGCATGGGCTGGAGGAAGAGGCGGAAGACATTCGGGTGTGCGTGATGGCCTACGAGGATGCCTTGCAGGCCATGCGCGACGGGCGGATTTGCAATGCCGCCAGCATCATTGCCTTGCAGTGGCTGGCGCTCAATCGCGCGGAAGTGAGGGGGTTATGGTCGTAAACAAGGTACGCGACCGCTATCGGGTGGATCTCGCGGGGCTGCAAGCTTCCTGCGAGGCCAACTACGCCCGGCTGATGCGACTGCTGCCCGACATGCGCAACCAGCCCGTGGCCCGGCGCATCGCCGTGACCCAGGGCGACCAGATGCTCGGCGTACTGGCCCTGGAGGTGGTACTGGCCTGCCCGTATACCACCACCTTGCAGGTGCGCCAGGAGCACAGCCTGCCCTGGCTGCCTGTGCCGCAGCTGGAAGTGCAGGTCTACCACGACGCGCGCATGGCGGAAGTCATCAGTGCCGAACATGCCCGGCGTTTTCGCAGCATCTATCCCTATCCCAATGCCTTCATGCACCAGCCTGATGAAAAGGCCCAGCTGAACGTGTTCCTCGGCGAGTGGCTGAGCCACTGCCTGGCCTGCGGCCACGAGTTCGAAGCCGTGCGCTAGATGTGAACTGGGTCCGCTTCCCAGGTTTCCTCTTTTTCACTTCCCCCAGCATAATTGCCCCCTTCTTCACGCTTTGTGATCTTGCTCCGGGAGAACGCCGTGCCAAGCGTATCCGCACTGACTGCCGCCGACCCCGTGTTGCTGGTGCAACTGTCCGATAGCCATCTGTTTGCCGAGACGGACGGCACGCTCTTGGGCATGAACACCGCCGACAGCCTGCAACGGGTCATCGACCTGGTGCTGGCGCAGCAGCCAAGGATCGACCTGATGCTGGCCACCGGCGACCTGTCCCAGGACGGCACGCTGGAGTCCTATCAACGCTTTCGCCAACTGACCCGGCAGATTGCCGCCCCAGGCCGCTGGCTGCCGGGCAACCACGACGAACCGCAGGTCATGGAGCAGGCCGCCAGCGGCAGTGACTTGCTGGACCCGGTGGTGGACATCGGCAACTGGCGCATCACCCTGCTGGACTCGGCGGTGCCGGGTTCGGTACCGGGTTATCTGCAGGATGAGCAGTTGCAACTGCTGACCCGCTCCCTGCGCGAAGCACCAGAGCGGCACCACCTGGTCTGCCTGCATCACCATCCGGTGTCCATCGATTGCGCCTGGATGGAGCCCATCGGCCTGCGCAATGCCCAGGCGCTGTTTGCCGTGATCGACGCTTTCCCCCAGGTGCGCGCCGTGCTCTGGGGGCATGTTCACCAGGAGATCGATCGCCTGCGGGGCGACGTGCGGCTATTGGCCTCACCTTCCACCTGCATCCAGTTCGAGCCCTTGAGCGAAGACTTCAAGGTCGAGGAGCAGGTGCCGGGCTACCGTTGGTTGCGGCTGCTGCCCGATGGACGGCTGGAAACCGGCGTGCAGCGGGTCGAAGGCTATGAATTCACCATCGACTACGGTAGCGAAGGCTACTGAAGCGGCTGCGTAACCTGGCCCCATCCCTGTAAACTGCGGCTTTTGCCCAGGTGCACAGGGAGCTCGCATGTCCGGTTCGATCCTCTATATCCACGGCTTCAACAGTGCTCCGGCATCGACCAAGGCCTCCCAGTTGCGCCAGGTCATGGAGCAGCTCGGCCTGGCCGGGCAACTGCGGGTGCCGGCCCTGCATCACCATCCGCGCCAGGCCATTGGCCAGCTGGAACAGGCGATTGCCGAACTCGGTCGTCCATTGCTGGTCGGCAGCTCGCTCGGCGGCTACTATGCGACTCACCTTGCCGAGCGCTATGGTCTGAAGGCCCTGCTGATCAACCCTGCTGTCAGCCCGCACCGGATGTTCGACGGTTATCTGGGCACGCAGAAGAACCTGTACACCGACGAGACCTGGGAGCTGACCCACGACCATGTCGCGGCCCTGGCAGCGCTGGAAGTGGCGCCGCCCCAGGACCCTGAGCGTTATCAGGTGTGGTTGCAGACCGGGGACGAGACGCTGGACTATCGCAGCGCCGAGCGCTACTACCGCGCCTGCGCCTTGCGCATACAGGCCGGCGGCGATCATAGTTTCCAAGGTTTTGCCGGACAATTGCCGGCGATGTTGAATTTTGCCGGCATCACTGCCGATCAGTACCAGGCGATCGACTTCACTGCACTGTGAGCCTTCGCCCCATATTCATTGAACGACTAACGACGAGAACCCATGGCCACTCCCAGCGCTAGCTCTTATAACGCAGACGCCATCGAAGTCCTCTCGGGACTCGACCCGGTGCGCAAACGCCCGGGCATGTACACCGACACCACGCGGCCCAACCATTTGGCCCAGGAAGTCATCGACAACAGCGTCGACGAAGCCCTGGCCGGCCATGCGAAGTCGATACAGGTCATCCTGCACGCCGACCATTCCCTGGAAGTGTCCGACGACGGCCGCGGCATGCCCGTGGACATCCACCCGGAAGAAGGCGTGTCCGGGATCGAGCTGATCCTCACCAAGCTCCACGCCGGCGGCAAGTTCTCTAACAAGAACTACCAGTTCTCCGGCGGTCTGCACGGGGTGGGCATCTCCGTGGTCAACGCCTTGTCGAACCAGGTGCGGGTGCGGGTCAAGCGCGACGGCAACGAATACCAGATGACTTTCGCCGACGGCTACAAGGCCACCGAGCTGGAAGTGGTCGGCACCGTGGGCAAGCGCAACACCGGCACCAGCGTGTACTTCGCTCCGGACCCAAAATACTTCGACTCGCCGAAATTCTCCGTCAGCCGTCTCAAGCACGTGCTCAAGGCCAAGGCCGTACTCTGCCCGGGGCTGCTGGTGAGCTTCGAGGACAAGTCCAGCGGCGAGAAGGTCGAGTGGCACTACGAAGATGGCCTGCGCTCCTACCTGGTGGATGCGGTCAGTGAATTCGAACGCCTTCCGGCCGAGCCGTTCTGCGGCAGCCTGGCAGGGAACAAGGAAGCGGTGGACTGGGCCCTGTTGTGGCTGCCCGAAGGCGGCGACAGCGTCCAGGAAAGCTACGTCAACTTGATCCCCACGGCCCAGGGCGGCACCCATGTCAACGGCCTGCGCCAGGGCCTGCTGGATGCCATGCGCGAGTTCTGCGAGTTCCGCAACCTGTTGCCCCGCGGCCTGAAGCTGGCCCCGGAAGACGTCTGGGAGCGCATTGCCTTTGTCCTGTCGATGAAAATGCAGGACGCGCAGTTCTCCGGCCAGACCAAGGAGCGCCTGTCATCCCGCGAGGCGGCGGCGTTCGTTTCCGGTGTGGTCAAGGACGCCTTCAGCCTGTGGCTCAACGCCAACCCCGAGCTGGGCATGCAACTGGCGGAGCTGGCCATCAGCAACGCCGGGCGCCGCTTGAAGGCCAGCAAGAAGGTCGAGCGCAAGCGCATTACCCAGGGCCCGGCACTGCCAGGCAAGCTGGCGGACTGCGCCGGCCAGGACCCGATGCGCTCCGAGCTGTTCCTGGTGGAGGGTGACTCCGCCGGCGGTTCGGCCAAGCAGGCGCGGGACAAGGAGTTCCAGGCGATCCTGCCGTTGCGCGGCAAGATCCTCAACACCTGGGAAGTGGACGGCAGCGAGGTCCTGGCCAGCCAGGAAGTGCACAACATCGCCGTGGCCATCGGGGTCGATCCGGGCGCCGAGGACATGAGCCAGCTGCGCTACGGCAAGATCTGCATCCTCGCCGACGCCGACTCCGACGGCTTGCACATCGCTACCTTGCTGTGTGCCTTGTTCGTCCAGCATTTCCGTCCGCTGGTGGATGCCGGTCACGTCTACGTGGCCATGCCGCCGCTGTACCGCATCGACCTGGGCAAGGAGATCTACTACGCCCTGGATGAAGCCGAGCGCGACGGCATTCTCGACCGCCTGGTGGCCGAGAAGAAACGCGGCAAGCCACAGGTCACCCGATTCAAGGGGTTGGGTGAAATGAACCCGCCGCAACTGCGCGAGACCACCATGGACCCGAACACCCGGCGCCTGGTGCAGTTGACCCTGGACGACGTCGAGGCCACCGCGGAAATCATGGACATGCTGCTGGCCAAGAAGCGCGCCGGTGATCGCAAGTCCTGGCTGGAGTCCAAGGGCAACCTGGCCGAGGTGCTGGCCTGATGCACAGAGGTTTTGCCCTGGCCCTGGCGCTATTGGCAACCTCGGTGGTGGCCGCGCCGGCGCCCGAACTGAAACTGCTGTCCGAGCATCCTGTGCAAGGCATGCGCGGCGGCAATCTGTCCGGGCTGGCGCTGTGTGGTCAGGAGCTTTGGACCGTCTCCGATCGCGACGACGAGCAGATCTACAGGCTCGATACCCGGAACACTGTCTGGCAGGCCGAGACCGTCGGGATCGAGGTGCCTGCGTTGCCGGATTCCGGCTTGCCCTGGGGCTTGAAGGTGCGGACCTGGGCGGCGTCCTTCGTGCGTGGCGGCGACCTGGATTTCGAGGGCATCACCTGTGATGCCGCCGGCAACAAATATGTGGTCAGCGAAGCCCATGCCGCGGTGCTGCAGGTTCCGGCGCAAGGCGCGCCGGCCTGGTTGAAGATTTCCCCGATCATGGTGCGCGAAGCCCGTGCCAGCGGCATGCTGCTGCACTTCAATGCCCTGTTCGAAGGGCTGGCGGTCAACTCTGCCGGGGATCGGATCTGGCTGGCGGCGGAACGCGAGCGGCGCGGGCTGCTGTTGATCAAGCGTGGCCAGACCACCTGGGACTGCGATGGCGGTTGCGTGCTGCTTAGTGAAGCAGGGGCGCTAATGCAGCCTGAGCAGATGCCCAACGCCAAGGCCGTATCCCGTGACTTTGCCGACCTGTCGCTGTTCGACGGCAAGCTGTTCACCCTGGAGCGCAACGCCTATCAGATCTGTCGCCGGGACGCGCTGAGCGCCAAGGTCGAGCAGTGCTGGTCGTATGCTGGCGAAGCACTGGTGGAGCATCGGCGTTATCCACAGCCCTACGGGTTGGCGGAAGCCCTGGTGGTGGACGCCAAGGGCGCCTGGATTGGCCTGGACAACAACAACGGTGCTCGCGCCGACGGCGAGGCCCGACCGATCGTCTGGCGTTTTGCAGCTCCCGAAGGCGGCTGGAGTGCCAAGCCGTGAGCCAGCAACCGGGCAAGAGTGCCGGGCGGGTGATGCTGATCATGGCCTGGGCGGCGGCGCTGTTCCTGGCCACGCGGTTCTTTGCCGACTGGGAAGCGCACCAGGAGAACCCCAACACTGTCGTCAGTTCGCAACAACATGAGGGTTACATCGAAGTGCAACTGGCGGGCAATCGCCAGGGGCATTTCGTCGCCAGCGGCCATATCAACGGGCGGCCGGTGCAATTCATGCTCGACACCGGGGCCACCGACGTCTCGGTACCTGCGGATCTCGCTGAACGTCTGGGCCTGGAGCGCGGTGCGCCGGTCACCCTGAGCACGGCCAATGGGCGCAGCGAAGGTTATCGGACCCGTATCGAACTCCTGCAGCTGGGGGATATCGTGCTGCGGGACGTGGCCGCGCTGGTGGCGCCGGGGCTCGACGGCGACCAGGTTCTGCTGGGCATGAGCGCTTTGAAAAAACTTGAATTTACTCAGCGCGGCGGCAGCATGCTGCTGCGCCAGACTACGAACCAATGAGGCCCGCATGAGCGACTCCCTTGATCTCAGCCTGGATGGCGTAGAACGCCGGTCACTGGCTGACTTCACCGAAAATGCCTACCTCAACTACTCCATGTACGTGATCATGGACCGTGCTCTGCCGCATATCGGCGACGGCCTGAAACCGGTACAGCGGCGTATCGTCTACGCCATGAGTGAGCTGGGGCTGGATGCCGATTCCAAGCACAAGAAATCCGCGCGTACCGTGGGTGACGTGCTCGGCAAGTTCCACCCGCACGGCGATTCGGCCTGCTATGAGGCCATGGTGCTGATGGCCCAGCCTTTCAGTTACCGCTACACGCTGGTGGACGGCCAGGGCAACTGGGGTGCGCCGGACGATCCCAAGTCCTTCGCTGCCATGCGTTACACCGAGGCGCGCCTGTCACGCTATTCCGAAGTGCTGCTCAGCGAACTGGGCCAGGGCACTGCGGACTGGGGGCCGAACTTCGACGGCACGCTGCAGGAGCCGCTGGTACTGCCGGCACGCCTGCCGAACATCCTGCTCAACGGCACCACCGGCATCGCCGTGGGCATGGCCACCGACGTGCCCCCGCACAACCTGCGGGAAGTGGCTTCGGCCTGCGTGCGCCTGCTGGATGAGCCCAAGGCCACGGTCGAGCAGCTCTGCGAGCATATCCAGGGGCCGGACTACCCCACCGAAGCCGAGATCATCACCCCGCGTGCCGACCTGCTGAAGATCTACGAAACCGGCCGTGGCTCGGTGCGCATGCGCGCCGTGTACCGGGTCGAGGACGGCGACATCATCGTCACCGCGCTGCCGCACCAGGTCTCCGGGGCCAAGGTGCTGGAACAGATCGCCGGCCAGATGCAGGCCAAGAAGCTGCCGATGGTGGCCGACCTGCGTGACGAGTCGGACCATGAAAACCCGTGCCGCATCGTGATCATCCCACGCTCCAACCGGGTCGACGCCGATGAGTTGATGCAGCACCTGTTCGCCACCACCGAGCTGGAATCCACCTACCGGGTCAACATCAACATCATTGGCCTGGACGGCAAGCCGCAGTTGAAGAACCTGCGGGCCCTGCTGGTGGAGTGGCTGGAGTTCCGGGTCACCACCGTGCGTCGCCGGCTGCAGTTCCGCCTGGACAAGGTCGAGCGTCGCCTGCATCTGTTGGACGGTTTGCTGATTGCCTACCTCAACCTGGATGAAGTGATCCACATCATCCGTACCGAGGAGCATCCACGGGCCAAGCTGATCGAGCGTTTCGCCCTGAGCGAAATCCAGGCCGACTACATCCTCGACACGCGCCTGCGCCAATTGGCGCGTCTGGAAGAGATGAAGCTGCGGGCCGAACAGGATGAGTTGCTCAAGGAGCAGGCCAAGCTGCAAGCCTTGCTCAACAGCGAAGCCAAACTGAAGAAGCTGGTGCGCACCGAGTTGCTGCAAGACGCAGAAACCTACGGCGATGACCGTCGTTCGCCGATCGTCGCCCGGGCCGAGGCCAAGGCGCTGTCGGAAAACGAGCTGATGCCTACCGAGCCGGTGACTATCGTTCTGTCGGAAAAAGGCTGGGTGCGTTGCGCCAAGGGGCATGATATTGACGCCACTGGTCTGTCCTACAAGGCCGGCGATGGCTACAAGACCGCTGCGCCCGGGCGTTCCAACCAGTTCGCGGTGTTCATCGACTCCACCGGGCGCAGTTACTCGGTGGCGGCCCATACGCTGCCATCGGCCCGGGGTCAGGGCGAGCCGCTGACCGGCCGTCTGACGCCGCCGCCGGGTGCGACGTTCGAATGCGTGCTGCTGCCGGATGACGATGCCTTGTATGTGATCGCTTCTGACGCCGGCTACGGCTTCGTGGTCAAGGGCGAGGACCTGCAGGCCAAGAACAAGGCGGGCAAGGCGCTGTTGAGCCTGCCGAACAATGCCAAGGTGCTGGCGCCGCGGCCAGTGGCCGATCGCGAACAGAACTGGCTGGCTTCGGTGACCACCGAAGGGCGCTTGCTGGTGTTCAAGATCAGCGACCTGCCGCAGCTGGGCAAGGGCAAGGGCAACAAGATCATCGGCATTCCCGGTGAGCGCGTGGCCAGCCGCGAAGAGTACGTCACCGATATCGCGGTGCTGCCGGACGGCGCGACCCTGGTGCTGCAGGCTGGCAAGCGCACCTTGTCGCTGAAGGCTGACGATCTGGAGCACTACAAAGGTGAGCGCGGGCGCCGTGGCAACAAACTGCCTCGCGGCTTCCAGCGGGTGGATGCGTTGTTGGTAGAGCCTCTCAGTTAAGGGCGGGCTAGAGCGTTCGATCTGCGATTTAAGCGCAGGATCGACGCTACAACACTGGAGTCAGGGCGCATATTCACGGATGATATGCGCTTTCAAACGCTGGCGTGGCCGGGCGTTATTCAGGTTTTTTTGAGTATTTACACTGTGGCTAGCCTTGTGGCCGCCACCTGGATGGGATGATGACTGCTCTGCGCCTTCCTCTTGTTTTCTTGCTCGCCGGCGTTCTTGGCCTGGCGGGTTGCAGCGTACACCAGCCGGTGTCGCTGTATCAGCTGGACAGCGGAAGTCCAGCTCAGCCGGCCAGTGCCGGCATGTCGGTATTGCTTGGGCCGGTGCTGATCGCCGACTACCTGCAACGTGAAACCCTCCTGCAGCGTCAGGATGATGGCAGCCTGCAGGCCTCCACTGATGGTCGCTGGGCCGGCAGCCTGTCTTCGGACATCGACCAGTTGCTGTTGCGCCAGGTGGCCGGTCATCTCGACAGCCAGCGGGTTGTATTGGCTCCGGCCACCAGCGGCTTCACTCCGGATGTCCAGGTGCTGCTGTCGATCACTCGCCTGGATTCAGGCAAGTCGCAGCCGGCGGTGCTGGATGCGCAATGGCGCCTGATCGACCGTCGTGGCCAGGTGCGGGACAACCGCATCGTTCATCTGCAGGAGCAGCACGCGGGAACCACGGCGTCCCAGGTCCAGGCCCAGGGCGTGCTGTTGCAGCGTCTGGCGGAACAGTTGTCGGGTGCCCTCAAGCCTCTGGCCAATCAGCCGGCGGTGGCGGAGGTGCCACGCAAGGCGGCCCCGGCTCCTGCGCCCAAGCCTGCCGGGCAGGAAAAGCAACCGAAGATCCCGATGGCCACGCCGATCCGCACGGATATGGAAGTGTTCAGGTTCTGAGTTGACACGCCGCGAGACAAGGCCCGCCCAACAGCGGGCCTTGTCGTTTCTGGCTCTGGCCAACGCAATCTCCTGTAGCCGCTGCCGAAGGCTGCGAGCAGGCCGCAGGCACGCAGCGATATCACCAGCGTTGAAGCCCCTGCGGGGCTTGTCGCAGGCTGCGCCAGCGGCTACACAAAGCTCATGAAAAAGCCCGCACTGGGCGGGCTTCTTTTTGTGCGGGTCAGCCTTACAGCTTGGCCCGTGTTTCATGCATGCGTGCCAGTTGCCGCTCCAGCATCGACGGGTAGGGCTCCATCAGGCGTTCCACGCAGCAGGCACCTTCCGGGCTGGCGATCGGGCGAATACGTGCCCGCTGGCGCAGCAGCGGGTCGTCATTGACCTTGCGCTCCACCAGCAGCAGGTTGCGGCTGTGCTGGGACAGGGCCAGGGCATCCTGAGCGGTTTCGGTGAGCAGCAGGTCGATCTGGCTCAGGCCGAACAGTTCGTCGCCCAGGGTCAGGCCCAGTTGCAGTTGCAGGGTGATGCCGCTGTCCGCCACTTCGATCTGCAGGGCATGGCCCAGGGCGCGCAGCAACTCGCCGCAGCAGATGGCGTTGGTCAGGTAGTCGTCACCGCTGTCTTCGCTGTGGAACAGCATCAGCGTGCTGCCATCGTTCAGGGTATGCAGTTCGCTCTGGTACAGCGAGGCGGCCTGGTCGAGGCAATCGCGGTAGCGTTCCAGCAGTTCCATCAGGCGGGCGCGGGGCAGGCGTCGCAGTTGCTCCTGGGCACCGAGTTGCACCGCGAGTACCGCACTGTGCTGGGGCTGGGCCGGAACCTGTGGTTGCGGTTGTGGCTTGGCAGCAGGCGTCGATGAGCTGTCCCGCAGGTCGGCGAAGGGGTCTTCCTCGTCCAGTTCATCTTCTTCGGCGTGAACCAGGTGCCGGGGTGCAGGCTTCAGGCCTGCTACCGGAGCGCTTTCGTCGAAGCTCGGGTCCCGCAGGTTGCGCACTTCGAATGCCGGCTCATCGTCCTCGTCGTCTTGCACTTCAGCCTCGGGCTGCGGTGCCGGTTCGGGTTTTTCCGGCACCAGGCGGGCATGCAGCTGACGCGCCAGATCGCCGATTTCGTCCTGGCGCTGGGTGGCGGGAGTGTGTTCGTCCAGGTCACGCAGCCAGACTCGCAGTTGCAGCAGCGGAGTCGAGATGTGCCGCCCCAGGCGCAGGCTCAAGGCCAGGGCCAGGGCCAGCAGGATGGCGCTGAGGATGCCCATGCTTTGCAGGCTGATGGTCATCGGCTGCTGGAATTGCGCCATGTCCAGGCTGATTCGCAGGTTGCCCGCGGTCACGTCCTGGAAGGTGATCTTGGTCTGGTACACGCCCTCGGTTTCACCCAGCAGGCTGCTCTTGGGGCGCTGGCCGGCCTCGGCGAGGATGCGGTTGTCCACGCTGTAGATGGCCGCGTGGGCCACCAGCGGGTTCTTGGTCAGATTGTTGAGCAGGACATTGAGGCTGAGGATGTCGTTGGACACCAGCAGCTCGGTGGCCGAGGTGGCGGTCTGGGTGGTCAGGCTCTGACCCAGGGCGTCGGCTTGTTCGTGCATGGCTTGCTTGAACTGCAGGCCCATCACGCCGGCATAGATCACCAGGGCCAGGGCGACCAGGATCACGTTATGGCTGGCAATGCGCAATGCAATCGGCACACGGCGGTGGCGCAGTGCACGGAAGATCAGCAGGAAGAAG
>Ga0308159_1000961_pt1 | contig 49304 bp, 48 predicted proteins | sample PhyCR1_FD_201040 | JGI IMG/M metagenome (GOLD analysis project Ga0308159, IMG submission 201040) | Phyllosphere microbial communities from UC Gill Tract Community Farm, Albany, California, United States - DLSLC.R1 | ecosystem: Host-associated > Plants > Phyllosphere > Unclassified | place: USA...
AAAAATCATTAAGTTTACAGAATATCGCTTTGTCCAAAAGTGATATGGTTAAAAGTTAGTGCTAAAGCCAGAACCAAACTGGTGCACTATGCCTCGGAATGTGGTGTACTTTGTTCGGAATAATCACTCTACAAAGCAGCCGACTCCAGCATTGTGAAAACCAGTTTCACAGATCAGAATGGTGTTTTCGGTTTCAACGTGAGCACAAAAGGCACTTATTTCTACAAAGCCAGTAATATGGGCTACAACACGATAAAAAGTAAAACAATTACAGTTACAGACGAAAATCAGAAAGCAGATTTTGGTTCGGCTCAGCTCGTTTCCAGTAGCCAGAATCTAAAGGAGGTTAGCATTGCCGTAACCAAGCCATTAATCGAAAGAAAAATGGACAGAGTGGTGATGAACGTTTCTACCAGTGCTATTATGACAGGATCAAACGCTTTGGAAGTGTTACAAAAAGCACCGGGCGTTTCGGTAGATCAGAACGATAACATTTCCATGCAGGGCAAACAAGGTGTTTTAATTCAGCTTGATGGAAAACAAACCTATATGAGTAGCGCTGATGTGGCTAATTTACTTCGAAATATGCAGAGTTCTGAAATCGAAACGATAGAACTCATCACAAACCCATCTTCAAAATATGATGCAGCCGGAAATTCTGGAATCATCAATATCAGAACCAAGAAAAACAAAGCTGGCGGTACCAATGGAAGCATCAATGCAACGGCTGGTTACGGCAAGAACTTCAGAGGGAATACAGGCATAAACCTGAACCACAGGACAAAAAAACTCAATCTGTTCGGAAACTATAACTATGGAAATACCACCCGGGAGAATATCATCACCATTGATCGAATCTCGAACGGCACCCCTGATACCTATTTCATGCAGTCTGGATCTAGCTTGAGAAAACAGCAAAACAATAATTTTAAAGCTGGTATAGATTATTTTATCAATAAGAATAATACTATAGGCGTGTTAGTAAACGGTTACTTTAACAACGGAACAGAAGCTTCTAAAAACAATACCTTAATTGGCCCGTCTTTCCAGCAAGTAGATTCGACGTTAGCGTCTAATAGCCTACAAACTAACAAGTATAACAACATTTCTTATAACCTCAATTACAAATCCGTTTTAGACACGGCAGGTTCTGAAATTTCCGCAGATTTTGATTATTCTAAATACAATGGGAACGATGGTTCTGAATATGAAAATGATTACATGTTCGCTAACGGCACCAGAATACGTCCGGTCAATTATACCAGAAACGGTACACCGTCAAAAATTGATATTAAAGCCTTCAAAGTGGATTACAAGGTATCCTTAAGTAAAACAATAAAGCTCGAAGCTGGGTTGAAAAGTAGCTGGGTAAAAACAGATAATGATTTGCAGGCAGAGGAACTGGTTAACAATATCTGGCAAAATGACGTGCGCCGCAGCAATCAGTTTATTTATGATGAGAATGTAAATGCGGCCTACACCAACATCAATAAACAGTTTAAAAATACCAGTATCCAGCTTGGTTTAAGAGTTGAACAAACCAATTCTAAAGGAAACCTAGTGACCACAAATACCGTAGTAGAGCGCGATTATTTCGACTTTTTCCCTACGCTATTTGTGCAGCAAACGCTTTCGAAAAACCATCAGTTGGGTTTCTCCTACAGCCGCAGGATAGACAGGCCAAGTTATGATGCCTTAAATCCGTTTATTTATTATCTTGATCAATACACCTATAATAAAGGTAATCCATTTTTGAAACCACAGTATACTAACAATGTGGAGTTGAGTTATACTTTCATGCAAAAATATATGCTCTCAGTAGGTTACAGCAGAACCAATGATGTAATTACAGAAGTTTTGCTACCAGATTCTGCGCAAAAAGCGCTGTTTCAAACCAACGAAAATTTAGCTAAAAATACCAGTTACAATGCCAACTTAAACATCCCGGTTCAGGTGGCAAAGTGGTGGTCGATGAATAACAACTTAAATGTTTTTTACCTCAGCTTCGAAGCACCGGATTTAGCTGGTGTAGCTTTAAAAACAGGCAAAACATCTTTTCAGTTTAAATCTCAGCAAAGTTTTACCATTGCCAACGGCCTTACTGGAGAATTAAATGGAAGTTATGAGTCTCCATTAGACTATGGCACCCTGCGAATTAAAGCGCGTTATTCTATCGACGCCGGTTTAAGCAAATCACTGTTTGATAAAAAAGCAACATTGAAATTAGCTTTATCAGATATTTTCAACATGTATAAAAACGATATTTCAAGTGCCTATCCTGGTTTGAAATATGAGGTACATCAGAAAAACGAAAGCCAGATCGGGAGAATCAGTTTCACTTACCGCTTTGGTAAAGAGATTAAACCTGCCCGCCGTCGCACCACTGGTTCAGAAGCGGAGCAAAACAGGATGAAGAACTAATGATCATTATTGCCCTGGGCTTAACCAGGGCAATAAACAAAAAAAGCGATGTTTCCATCGCCTTAACTATTATTATTTACTCAAATACATTGATTTATCTTTGTATAGCTTACGGAAATAAGGATCTTCCAGATCTTTAATAAAACGAATGGCTTCACCTGTAGATTTCATTTCAGGGCCCAACTCTTTCGTAACTTCAGGGAATTTTTCATAAGAGAATACTGGTTCTTTAATTGCATAACCTTTAAGTTTACGCTCGATAGTGAAATCTTTCAGTTTCGCTACACCTAACATAATCTTCGCTGCAATGTTGATATAAGGCACATCGTATGCTTTAGCAATGAAAGGAACCGTACGTGACGCTCTTGGATTCGCTTCGATTACGTATACCTTTTCATCTTTAATGGCAAACTGAATGTTCAACAATCCACGTACATCTAAAGCTTTGGCAATCTTAATAGAATATTCTTCCATTGCCTTTGTTACTGTTTCTGGCAAGCTAAAAGTAGGTAGAACCGCGAATGAATCACCGGAGTGAATACCTGCAGGCTCGATGTGCTCCATCATCCCTACAATATGAACATCATCGCCATCAGAAATCGAATCAGATTCAGCTTCTTCTGCTCGATCTAAAAAGTGATCAATCAATACACGGTTCCCAGGTAAATCACCTAATAATTTCACTACTGCTTTTTCGAGGTCTTCATCGTTAATAACGATGCTCATTCCCTGGCCGCCTAATACATAACTCGGACGAACCAAAACCGGATAACCTACTTCATTAGCAACTACAATTGCTTCTTCTGCATTCTCAGCTACCCCATATTTAGGATATGGGATATTTAATTCCTTTAACAAATCTGAGAAGCGACCGCGATCTTCGGCAATGTCCATGTTCTCAAAAGATGTTCCGATAATTTTAACGCCTATTGCCGTTAATTTCTCAGCCATTTTCAAAGCCGTTTGTCCGCCCAGCTGAACGATTACACCTACTGGTTTTTCCAACTCGATAATTTCACGAACATGTTCCCAGAAAACCGGCTCGAAGTATAATTTATCGGCCATGTTAAAATCTGTAGAAACCGTTTCTGGATTACAGTTTACCATGATCGCTTCGAAACCAGATTCCTTAGCGGCTAATAACCCGTGTACACAAGAATAATCGAATTCGATACCCTGACCAATACGGTTCGGACCAGATCCTAAAACAATTACCTTCTTATTTTCTGAAGGGATAGATTCATTCTCTTCATCAAAAGAAGAATAATAATATGGCGTTTGTGCAGGGAATTCCGCGGCACAAGTATCCACCATTTTATATACCCTGTTAATACCTAAGGCTTTACGGCGATCATAAACCTCATCTTCAGTAACGTTACCCAACAACCAGGCAATCTGAATATCAGAGAAACCTTTTTGTTTGAGTGTGAAGAAGAAATCCTGCGGGATGTTATTTAATGAATATCTTTTTAACTCTGTTTCTAAAAGAACCAGATCCTGAATTTGGTTTAAGAACCATTTGTCAATTTTGGTTACCTTACGGATAGATTCCAAAGGCACGCCCATTGTCATGGCATCTTTTATTAAGAACAAACGGTTCCATGAAGCATGCTCCAGGCCATCCATAATCTCTTCGATGTTGCGCACTTGTCTGCCATCTGCACCTAAACCTGCACGGTTTATCTCTAAACTCTGACAGGCTTTTTGCAAGGCTTCGATGAAAGTACGGCCAATTGCCATTACTTCACCAACAGATTTCATCTGTAAGCCAAGTTCTTTGTTTGCACCTTTAAATTTGTCGAAATTCCAGCGTGGAATTTTAACAATTACGTAATCTAAGGTAGGCTCAAAGTAGGCTGAAGTTGTTTTGGTAATTTGATTTTCAATCTCATCAAGGTTGTAACCGATGGCCAGTTTCGCAGCAATTTTAGCGATTGGATAACCAGTTGCTTTACTTGCTAAAGCTGATGAGCGAGAAACACGTGGATTGATTTCAATGGCGATAATCTCATCATTCGCAGGATTAACCGAGAACTGAACGTTACAACCACCAGCAAAATTCCCGATTGCACGCATCATTTTAATGGCCTGGTTACGCATATCCTGGTAACAACGATCAGATAAGGTCATCGCCGGTGCTACCGTGATCGAATCTCCTGTGTGGATTCCCATTGGATCGAAGTTTTCAATAGAACAGATAATGATTACGTTATCATTGCTATCTCTCAATAACTCTAACTCGTATTCCTTCCATCCCAAAACGGCTTTCTCTACTAAAACCTCATGCGTTGGAGAAGCTTCTAAACCCCGTTTAAGTGCCGCATCGAATTCTTCTTTTTTGTGAACGAAACCTCCACCAGAACCACCTAATGTGTACGATGGACGAATTACTAACGGGAAGCCAATTAATTGAGCAGCTTCTTTACCTTCTAAGAAAGAGTTGGCAATTTTCGACTCTGCGACTCCTACGCCTATATCCACCATTAACTGACGGAAAGATTCACGGTTTTCGGTTTTCTCAATCGCATCAACATCAACCCCAACAACCCTTACACCATATTTTTCCCAGACGCCACGTTCTTCAGCTTCTTTACAAAGGTTTAATGCCGTTTGACCACCCATTGTAGGTAATACAGCATCAATGTTTGGCAGATCAGCCGAAGCAATGTGCTCTTGCAAAATCTCTTCGATCGAATCAACTGATAATGGCCGCAGGTAAACATGGTCCCCGATTACCTTATCCGTCATAATCGTTGCCGGATTGGAGTTGATAATGGAAACGGTAATCCCTTCTTCTTTTAAAGAAAGTGCCGCTTGCGAACCCGAGTAGTCAAATTCACAGGCCTGGCCAATAATGATAGGTCCTGATCCGATGATTAATACTGAGCGTATTGAAGTGTCTTTAGGCATGATAAAGCTTAAACAATGATTAAAATTCTAAAGTAAACTGGCTCCATTTTGAAACCATGAAAGCAACGAGATTTTGTGCTTGTAAGAAGAAAAATCCCAACTGTTCTGTCGGGATGCAAAGATAGGTTTTTTGAAGCGTTTTTTAATTTAATTTTTTAAAATTAAAATGCACATTGAAAATTCATTAAAGCGCGGTTGATTTAACTCTTATAAGCACATTAAATTTGGGCTATGAAACCATTAATAAAGAACTAAAATGGGGAGGAAGAACTACATATAAATAATGAAGAATGCATAAATCAAAAAAGGAGCATGTGCTCCTTTTTTGATTTTAATTATTGCTGTAATTTGATTTCTCCCAGATCTGTAGTAGTGCTGTCTTTTACCGCGACATTCTCCAGGATCGAATCTTTGTATGGCGCATTCGCTTTTACCGATACTGTATAAACACCTTCTTTCAAATTAGTGAATGAGAAGGCTCCCTGATTAATTTGTACCTTAACAGTATCTGATCCTGCAACAAGTGACACACCCACCACAGCATCTGCCGGACTAACCCTGCCCACAATTCCACCCGCTTTTACGAACGTGAAAGCAACAAATAAAATAGACGACAAGATTAAGGCGACGCAAAATACACTCAGCTTTTTCATACAATTTATTTTAGTTTACACTACCATTTTCATGGAACCCATATTAAACCGATTATACAACTAATTTGTTTGTCGCAGAAATAGAGCACTGTAGCATTTTTTAGAAACAGATAAATCTATCAGGCACATTACAAATTGGTGTATTCCCTGTAAAACGACCGCTAAAGTAATAAACAATCGTTAAATAATGTTAAAACGTAACATTAATATAGTGTTAAAAGCACACGAAGTCATGTTTAAGTCATGAAAGATGCTTTTCTAAAATATTGGCAAAAATCTTGTAATAAGCAGAACATATATGCGTTTTGTATGTACTTTAGAAAAAGATCTAAAGCTTCCTCGCGGAGTAGTTAACCGCAATGAGGATTTCTTCATAAATAGTTTGTTTGGTTTATTATCCGGTTTGAGGAGCCCTCCTCAACCGGATTTTTTCTTTTATAGCTTTTTCTCCTACATTTGATCTATATGGTCGTATTAGAAGCGTCGTTTTTTCAATTTTTGTTATCACAATTCCATCAAACCACCACTTTAGAATGGATTGCGGTAATTGCCGGCTTTATTTGCATCTATCTCGCCGCTAAAGAAAGCATCTGGAACTGGCCCATTTCTATCATAAGCGTGGTTGCTTATGGTTTTCTATTCTTTAGGGAAGCCATGTATGGCGATATGACACTTCAGATTTATTTTCTGTTCACCGCATTTTACGGCTGGTACTTCTGGATCACGAAAAAAGTAACGCACGGCAAACCGATAACTAAGCTAACCTCAAAAAATTGGCTCCTGGTTATTATTTTTGTTCTGGCATTGAGCATATTTCTGGGCTGGTTTATGACTCGCTTCACCAATAGTACTGTACCCTATGCAGATGGATTTTGTACATCAGTCAGCTTCGTTGCTCAGTTTCTGCTTACCAGAAAAATACTTGAAAACTGGTTGCTATGGGTGTTCGTTAACATTTGCTACGTCCCTTTATTTATCTACAAAAACCTAAACCTGAGTGCCTTGTTGTACGTGGTATTAATTATCATTGCCTTTAAGGGCTATTTAGATTGGAGAAAAACCTATCGTGAACAAATCAATTAAGAAAATAGCTATCGTTGGTCCGGAGAGCACGGGCAAGTCTACCATGTCTCAGCTTTTGGCAAAGCATTACCAAGTATCCTGGGTACCGGAATACGCCCGCTACTATTGCGAAAACTTAACTACACCCTATACTTTGCAAGATGAGGTAAATATGTTTTACGGTCAGGTTGCATTGGAAGATGCCATTTTAGTTACCACTGAAAGCGACTTTATTATTTGCGACACCACATTTGTGACGGTTAAAATCTGGAGCGATGAAATGCTTGGTGAAACGCCACAACTGGTTTTAGATACATTACCAAAAAGGCCATATGACCTATATTTGCTGATGGATATTGACCTCCCCTGGCAGGATGATCCACTTCGTGATTTCCCGAACCAACGAGAATATTTCATGGAAGTGTGGCACCAGGAACTGAAGGCCTTAAATGCAAATTATGAAGTAATCAGTGGCTTAGGAGATGCCCGTGTAGCGCATGCAATTGAAGCTATTGATAGATTTTTGGAGCAGTAGGGAACTTACGTTTTTCGATCATGAATGGCCGTTTTTCGTTGATCGTTTTCCGTTGTTTAGCGCTCGTTTAAAAGAGGCTTGTCTGCCATGCTGCTTAATGTTCTTAATCCCTTAATGTTTAAACCCTCCCTTATCCTATATATGCATAGCAATGTTGAATATTTGTGAGAATAGCCAATGTAATTGAAGTCTGATGGATTTTTGGAGCAATAAGGTCTTCAGCTTACAAATTCAAATTAACTTAGGCTTTCCGATCATGAATGGTCGTTTTTCGTTGATCGCTTTTCGTTGTTTAGCGCTCCGTTAATAAAAGGCTAATGCGCCAAGCTGCTTAATGTTCTTAATCCCATAATGTTTATTAAACCCTCCCTTATCCTATATATGCATAACAATGTTGAATATTTGTGAGAATTGCAAATTCCACTGAAGCTTGATTGATTCTTTGAGCAATAAAGAACTTCCGTTTACAAGTTAAGTTAAACTTACATTTTTCGATCATCATTGTCGTTTTTCGTTGATCGTTTTTCGTTGTTTAGCGCTCGTTTAAAAGAGGCTTGTCTGCCATGCTGCTTAATGTTCTTAATCCCTTAATGTTTAAACCCTCATCCTATCCGTTTGCATAATAATTTGAAAACAAAAAGCCCCGATTTACATCGAGGCTTTGATATTTTTAAGTCCCCTTTAGGGATTTAAGGTTTAAACAAACTGTTTTCCTTTAACTTTACGTTCTTGTTCAGTTAAGAAAATTTTACGTAAACGCATACTTGCCGGTGTAACCTCAATGTATTCGTCAGCCTGAATGTATTCCATAGCTTCCTCCAAAGAGAATTTAATTGCCGGAGCAATACGAGCATTATCATCAGTACCTGATGCACGCATGTTAGTTAATGCTTTTCCTTTAACAATGTTTACAACCAAGTCGTTATCACGGATGTGCTCACCCATAATCTGTCCTTCGTAAACATCAACTCCCGGATCAACAAAGAAACGACCTCTATCCTGTAATTTATCAATTGAATAAGCAGTAGTCTGACCTTTATCCATTGAAACCAATACACCGTTAGAACGACCTGGAATAGTACCTTTCCAAGGCTCATAAGCTTTGAAACGGTGAGCCATAATTGCTTCACCAGCAGTAGCAGTTAATACGTTATTACGTAAACCGATAATACCACGGGATGGGATTTCGAATTCTAAGTGTTGTAAATCGCCTTTTGGCTCCATAATTAACAACTCACCTTTACGCTGAGTTACCAATTCAATTACTTTACCAGAAACTTCACCCGGTACATCTACAATTAATGTTTCAATTGGCTCATGTTTTTTACCGTCGATTTCTTTTACGATAACCTGTGGCTGACCAACCTGAATTTCATAACCCTCGCGACGCATGGTTTCGATTAATACCGATAAATGAAGAATACCACGACCGTAAACCAACCATGAATCCGGAGATGCAGTTTCAATTACTTTTAAAGCTAAGTTTTTCTCCATCTCTTTGTATAAACGTTCTTTAATACGTTGAGAAGTTACTAATTTACCTTCTTTACCAAAGAATGGAGAGTTGTTAATGGTAAACAACATATTCATTGTTGGCTCATCGATACTGATTACAGGTAATTGTTCCGGTGCATCAAAATCAGAAATGGTATCACCGATATCAAAACCATCTATACCTACAACCGCACAAATATCACCTGAACTTACTTCTGTAGTACGGATTTTCCCTAAACCTTCGAAAGTATAAAGTTCTTTTACCCTTGATTTTACAATCTTACCATCGCGTTTAATTAAAGTAACCGGTTGGTTTTCTTTAATTGTACCACGGTGAACACGGCCAATTGCAATACGACCTACGAAAGAAGAATAATCTAACGAAGTAATTTGCATTTGTAAAGTACCATCGTTAATTGGCGCAGGTGGAATGTTAGCCACAACCGCATCCAATAAAGCGAAAATATCTGTAGTTGGTTTTTGCCAGTCAGTACTCATCCATCCTTGTTTAGATGAACCGTAAATAACCGGAAAATCCAACTGCTCTTCAGTTGCTTCAAGGTTAAAGAACAATTCGAAAATCTGCTCATAAACCTCTTCAGGGCGACAGTTTTCTTTATCCACTTTGTTTACCACCACAATCGGTTTTAAACCAAGGGCTAAAGCTTTTTGTGTTACGAAACGCGTTTGAGGCATTGCACCTTCAAAAGCATCGCAAAGTAAAAGTACACCATCTGCCATTTTCAAAACACGCTCTACCTCACCGCCAAAATCCGCGTGACCAGGAGTGTCAATAATGTTAATCTTTACGTCTTTGTACTGAACAGATACGTTTTTAGATACGATAGTGATACCACGCTCGCGCTCTAAATCGTTATTATCCAATATCAAATCTCCTGTTTGTTCGTTGTCACGAAAAATAGAACAAGAGTGTAAAATCTTATCAACCAACGTGGTTTTACCGTGGTCAACGTGTGCTATAATAGCTATATTTCTAATCTTTTGCATAAAATGCGCCTCAAATTTGGCGCAAAGATAGTGTTTAGAAATGGATTTTCAACTATATCGCTCACTATTTAATGCTAGAATAATGTTGTAATTGTCTCATTTTTAATTAGAAAAGCAAAGGCAGCACATTTCGGCCCGCTACGGTCCTGCTGTACACTTTACCCCTCCAGATACTGATGTCAAATCTGGTCGGGGCTGTCGTTTCCATCAGGTTTAAAAATCCGGGCTTGTTCCAAACATAAAGCCTCACCTCAAACACTCCAGAAAAGCGATAGAATTAATGAATAAAACAAATCAACTTTTCGAAGGTATTATGTAAATGGAAAAATCAATACAAGAACTATTTGATCAGTACGAAGAAAAATCGCTGGAGGTTGAAGCCGCGAAAAGCGCCGTGGATGAAACTGAAGTGCCAGACTTATCAAAAGAAGCATACATTACTGCAGAACAGGCAGACGAACATTTGATAGCCTGCGTGGAAAGAGAACGACGGGAAAAAGAACTGGAAACACTCAGTCAGGAATGGAGTCAAATTCAGGATGCTTTAGCAGAAAAGCTTTGCAAAATTAACACTAAAGTGCTGGTTAAAGACAGACGTGATGAATGTACGGTCCTTATTCATTGCGAAGGCGGCGGTATTATGATCGAAGATAAGGAACCGGATTAATTGCTGTGATTTGTAAGCGAATTAAAATTAGATCAGGCTCAATCATCAGTCAGAGCCTGATCAACATTGGTGAATAAAAAGTGGAATTTTCAAGCAAAAATGCACTGAAACCATAAAAATGTCTTGATTTTTTTAAATGCTATTCAACCATTCTTCATAAGAAATAACACCTAATTCAGGCCTTGCTCCACCTTCCAAAATCGCAATAAATTCTAATACATTTCCATCCGGATCATTAAAATAAATGGCCACAGCAGGCATCCAGGCGAAAACCATTGGAGATAAATCATCACTCTTCAAAAAATTATAAGGTTTTAGATTATGCGCCTGCAGGAAGTCTACTGATTTATTTAAAACATCATCCACATCACTGCTGAAAGCAAAATGCCTTACACAAACCTGATCTTTTGGTTTTTCCCAAAGCCCAAGCATTGCGCCCTTTGGAGGGCCAACCCAAAAGAAAGCAATTCTTCTGGTCTGATCGAAATAGCAATGGGTTAAACCCATTACATTTTTATAAAAATCGACTGATGCTTCTAAATTTTCGACATCAATATGGGTTTCAAATAGTCCTTTTATCATGCAATGAAAGTAGACATTATCCACATCTGCAAAAAATCACCTTTATCGATAAGCGCATCATCAAAATTGATATCATCATAAACCAAGCCATTTTGGGTTACCCAACAGCCTCATTTTGTATTAACGATAATCCAACTCAATTTTTAAATGAATAAACGGTTTCTAAAATATGCCGGCAGGTTTACCTTGATCTTCATCTCCTTAATCGGATGCTATTTTTTGATGGCTTTTTGTTTATCGCGGATTACCATAAATGCGCATTCTATAAACAAACCGGAAGTGACCATCTATATTTTATCCAATGGCATCCATACCGATATTGTAATGCCAGCAAAAAATACAGCAATAAACTGGACAGAAAAAATCCCCTACAGTAATACCCTTAAAGCCGATAGCACCTATCAATACCTGGCAGTGGGCTGGGGAGATAAAAGATTCTACTTAGAAACACCAGCGTTTTCTGACCTGAAACTGACTACCGCTCTACGAGCGATATCGGGCTTAAGCACTTCTGCCATGCATACCACTTACTATCGATATATGACTGAAGATGATCAATGCAAGAAAGTTATGATCAGTAATGCAGACTATAAGAAGCTGATTCAATACGTCGCCAACAGCTTTCAAACAGATAGCATAGGAAACTTTATTAAAGTGAAAACAGCTATTCGCTATGATATTGGCGATGCATTTTATGAAGCAAAAGGAAGTTACAGCATTTTTAAAACCTGTAACACTTGGACGAACAGCGCATTAAAAGCTTGTGAACAGCGAAGTTGCCTGTGGACCATTTTCGACACAGGCATTCTCCTTAAATACGATTAACCTAAACCTCAAAAGCCCAGTTTAAAAACGCAGGCATTGCGCTTTCCCAGGTTTCTACATCATGCTTGCCGCCTACTTTTTCATAATAAAAAATGTTTTCCGGCCGCTTATATCCTTTATTTAAAAGGCATTTCACTACATCAATGGTGTCATCAATAGAATCAATAATCAGGTTTCGGTTTCGGTCGGCCTTTTCATCTTCAGTTCCCGTCATCAACCAGAATTTCATATCCGATTTACTTGCTGTTGAATCAATTAACTCATGGATAATTCGATCTGCATCGGTATAACCATCAGTTAAATCTTTTTTACGCCACCAAAACGCCCCAGAGAAAACGCCTATCACATCAAAAACCGAAGGATTATTCCAGGCCACATCAAAAGCAGAAAGGCCGCCAAGTGAAAAGCCTGCAAAAGCAACTTTACCCATAACAGGCATAGCAATTTTCTTTTTAACATAAGGCAAAAGCTCCTTAAGGATAAAGTCGTTGTATAACCCGGCATTTCCTCCTCTCCCTTTAAAATCGGGCTTACCAGCCACGCCATATTCCATTAACCGATCTGCAGAAGCTTTTATCGCCACTACAATTAACCTGTGGTTACGCTTATTATGATGTGCATCTTCCAAAATTTTAGCAAAATCCATTCTTGCCACATCCTGACCGTCATTGATCAGGAGCAATTCTATTTTCTCATTGCCTAAAATTCCTTCAGGCACATACATATCTATTTCAACCTCGTGCTTTAAATAAGCAGAAGGAATTTTATAACTATTAATATTAACTTTAACTGATAAAATTGTGGTATACATATCTTTAAACTCCCTAACCCTGGCATCCCGCCGTATAATTTGGCAAAGGTACAAATCTCGCTAAACTATTAATTATCAGCATTCCATTTTTACACTACTGTTTTATTTAAAGTAAACATCATTCTTTTTCTAATATTAAATTTCTATCTTAAAACATTCAATTTTTGATATGAGAGAAGAACATAAGAAATGGTATAGCCCAAATATAAGTGCTGATATAGATATGCTCATCTTTGGCCATAGTGGAATGCCTGTTTTACTATTTCCCACCAGTATGGGCCGCTATTATGAAAACAAAGATTTTAAATTGATTGATTCAGTTGAAGGCTTCATCAATGAAGGGAAAATAAAAGTGTATTGCCCAGATAGTATTGATAAATTTAGCTGGTACAATAAGAGTATTCATCCTGCAGACCGGGTAAAAAATCACATTTGGTATGATAAATATCTGCTCGAAGAAGTTGCTCCACTAGCTAGAAATGAAACCGGAAGTAACAAAATCATCACCGCTGGCTGCAGCTTCGGCGGTTACCATGCCGCTAATTTTGCCTTTCGCCACCCTTGGTTGGTGAGCCACATGTTTAGCATGAGCGGTGCTTTTGATATTAAAGGCCAGTTAGATGGTTTTTATAATGATGATGTATATTTCAATAACCCTGTGGATAACTTAATGAATAACAGTAACCCGGAATTGCACCACATGAAAATTGTTCTGGGAACCACAGACCGTGATATGTGCCGTGCAGACAATGAAAATTTATCCGGAATTCTTGCCAAAAAAGGAATCAATCATTGGCTGGATATCAGGCAGGATGCAGACCACGACTGGCCAATCTGGCGGGAAATGTTTCCAAATTATATTGCACAACTGTAACGGGATTAGCCTCGCATAATTTTTATTGAAAATTTGAAACAATTATATTCCTAACCAGTTCAACATTTAAATAACATATTATCATTTGAAGATTATGGATTAAGTAACTCTGAACCATAATCGCCTCATTACCTACAAAAACAATAATAAATGAAAAAAATTGGGATTCTATTCGGCCAGGAACGTTCTTTTCCTGAAGCCGTTATCGAAAGGATTAATCAAAAAGCCGAGGAAGGCATTACCGCCGAAGCAGTTAAAATCGACAAGATATTTCAGAATGTGCCGCTAGGTTATTCGGTCATTATCGATCGCATTTCTCAGGATGTTCCATTTTACCGTGCATCGTTAAAAAATGCTGCAACCACCGGTACAGCAGTAATTAATAATCCCTTTTGGTGGAGTGCTGATGAGAAATTCTTTAACAATGCACTTGCTGAACAAATTGGTGTTCCGGTTCCGAAAACCGCATTAATTCCATCCAGGCAGCACCCAACAGGCACTACAGGAGAATCTTTTTCTAACCTAACCATGCCTTTGGATTGGGATGCTATTTTCGAATATACCGGATTCCCTGCTTATATGAAACCTTATGACGGTGGCGGATGGAGAGATGTTTATAAACTTCATGATAAGGAAGATTTTTTTGATAAACATAGCGGCACCGAACAACTGGTAATGCTTTTACAGGAGGAAATTATCTTTGAAGAATACTTCAGGTGTTATTGCATTGGCGGCAAATATGTACGCATTATGCAATATGACCCACGCAATCCGCACCATTTACGCTATGCGGTAGATGGCGAAGCACCAGACCCTCAACTACTGAAAACGGTAGAAGAATACACACTTAAACTGTGTCAGTACTTAGGCTATGATTTTAACACTGTAGAATTTGCCGTTCGTGACGGTGTGCCTATCGCGATTGATTTTTGCAACCCTGCGCCAGATGCCGACATTAAAAGCGTGGGACAGGAAAATTTTGACTGGGTAGTGGAAACTACGGCAAATTATGCCATCGAAAGGGCGAAAGCACAAAAAGATGGTCAGGATAATTTAACCTGGGGCGAATATATTAAGGCTTCGGTGGCCGGAAAACCATTAATTGCCAAAGCAGCCCCGAAAGCAGCAGCCAAAAAAGCAATTATGGAAAAACCGGTTGCAGAAAAAGCGGCGCCAAAGCCTAAAAAAGCAGCACCTAAGAAATAAAAGGGACAGTTATAAATACCAATCAGGATGAATGAATTTACGCTGGGCATAGAGGAAGAATACATGGTGATTGATCCTGTCACCAGGGAACTAACCTCGCATGATCAAAAAATTGTTGAAGCTGCACAAAAGATCCATAAAGACCAGGTAAAAGCAGAGATGCATCAGGCCGTAGTTGAAGTTGGCACCGGAATTTGCAAATCGACTACAGAAGCCAGGAAAGAGATTTCTCAGCTTCGATATACCGTTTCGCAACTGGCGGGAGAACAAGGTTTACGGATTGGTGCAGCGGGTACCCACCCTTTTTCGCATTGGGAAAAGCAGTTAATTACCGAACATCCGAGATACAATGAAATTGTAAATGAATTACAGGAGGCTGCAAGATCGAATCTGATCTTCGGCCTTCATGTTCATGTTGGTTTTCAATCTCGGGAATTGGCTATCCATATTGCCAATCAGGTAAGGTATTTTTTACCGCACGTATTTGCATTATCAACGAATTCGCCATTTTGGGAATCGAGAAATACAGGCTATAAATCGTTCAGAACCAAAATATTCGATAAATTTCCCCGTACCGGAATTCCTGATATCTTTAATAGTATCGAAGATTATGATAGCTATGTGAAGCTGCTGATCAAAACCAATTGCATGGATAATGCTAAAAAAATCTGGTGGGACATTCGTGTTCATCCGTTTTTTGATACTGTAGAATTCCGCATTTGCGATTGCCCCATGCTGATTGATGAAACAATGGCCTTTACTGCACTGTTTCAAGCCCTTTGCGCAAAACTATATAAGCTGCGGTTGCAGAACATGGAATTTATCAGCTATTCACGGGCCCTCATCAATGAAAATAAATGGCGAGCTGCCCGTTATGGAATCGATGGAAACCTGATCGATTTTGGAAAAGAAATGGAAGTAAATTGCCGGAACTTAATCCTTGAATTATTGGATTTTGTTGATGATGTAGTGGATGAATTAGGATGCCGAGATGATATTAATTACGTCCATAAAATTCTGGAACATGGTACAGGTGCAGATAGACAGCTGGCCGTTTATCAACAAACAGGGAGCTTTGAATCAGTAGTAGATTACATTACTACCCAGACACTGATTGGTGCAAAGTAATTTTAACATGAATAAAAAAGATTTAAAGGTGGCCGTTATTGACCTGAATAATGGCGCGCCCAATCAAGGGATACGGGGGATTCAGGAGATTCTCTCACGCTTTAGAGATGATAATCATATTAATCTTTCTTTCGATCTTTTTGATTTAAGACAGAAAGGTGAAATTCCAGGGTTGGAATATGATGCTTATATTTCTAGCGGCGGACCAGGAAGTCCGTTAGAAAGTGAAGGAGAAAAGTGGGAAAATGATTTTTATGACCTACTTGATCAGATAGAGCAATTTAATAAAGAAAGTGAAACAGATAAAAAGTATGCCTTTCTAATTTGCCATTCGTTTCAATTGGCTTGCCGGAAATATCAACTTGGGAATGTAACTGAAAGGCGCTCTAATGCCTTCGGAATTTTCCCCATTACACTTACCGAAGAGGGTGAGCAGGATGAAATTTTTAATGGTATTACCAATCCTTTCTTTTCTGTTGATAGCAGAGACTGGCAGGTAATAGAACCAGATTTTGAAGCTTTTGAAAGAAAGGGAGCAACGCTTTTAGCAATAGAAAAGGAACGCAAGCATGTGGATCTGGAACGCTGTATGATGTCGATCCGATTTTCAAATGAAATTATTGGCACACAATTTCATCCGGAAGCCGATCCCGTAGGGATGAAAATGTATTTGCTGCAAGATGAGAAGAAGGAGGCAATTATTGGGATGCACGGCGAACAAAAGTATTTGGATATGCTAAACAGTCTGGATGATCCGGCAAGGATTGTGCTGACGCAAAGTGTGATTCTACCTAATTTTTTGAATAAGGCAATTGGAAAATTACAGGAAGTTTAATTACGGTACTAATGGATAGGTGGAAAGAAATATAATATCCTCAAAAAACCAAATACGTTAAAAACTATGATAACTGCGCAACGCGAAAAATACAACGAACAGTTGAATGATGAAACGTATCAAACATTCATTAAAGAACTGGAAAACGGATATCCTAAAATCCCTTTTCGTGTGGCCGAAACTCCGGTTTTCATTCCTAAAGCGTTAAAAGAAAAGTTAATCGCTGCCGGTGAAGAAATCATTAATCTGATTAAGCAGCCAAACTTCAAAGGGCTTACAGCACCCTCAATTCCGCCTGAGTGGAATGTGCCCAATGAAAACGAGCAGCCTCATTTTCTAACATTCGACTTCGGTATTTGTAAAAATGATGCCGGAGAATTAACGCCCATGTTAATAGAAATGCAAGGCTTCCCATCGCTTTATGGCTTTCAGCATCACTTGGGGAAAACTTTTTCTACGCAGTTCAAGATCGATCCTGCACTAAATTATTTCCTAAATGGATTTAATGAAGAGCGGTATATCCAATTACTAAAGGAAGTGATTATTGGAAAACATCAGCCCTATGAGGTAGCGCTGATGGATGTTGATGCACCAAATCAGAAAACAGCCATTGATTTTTTCATTACTCAAAATTTGCTAGGCATAAAAATTCTTGCCTTAACGGACATAAAAAAGATAGGCAACCAGCTTTTCTACGAAGCAAACGGCGAACAAATTTTACTAAAAAGAATTTATAACCGCTTAATTTTTGATGAGGTAGCAAACAATCCAGACATCTTTAAAACCAGTTTCGATCCGCGTGAGGAGTTGGATATCGAGTGGGTTACCCACCCAAACTGGTTTTATAGAATCAGCAAATATACCATGCCTTTTTTAGATAGTGAATTTGTTCCGGAAACACGATTCCTGAACCAGATAGACAGTATTCCGACAGATCTTGAAAATTATGTATTGAAACCTTTGTTTTCCTTCGCGGGGATGGGTGTGATAATTGATGTTACGGAAAAGGATATTAACGCCATTCAAGATCCAGAAAACTGGATTTTACAACGCAAAGTGAATTATGAACCTGTGGTACGATCCCCAACTGGTGGTGTCAAAGCAGAAATCAGGATGATGTATCTATGGCCTGATGGTGGAGCGCCTCAACTTTGCATCAATTTGGCGAGGTTAAGTCGTGGGAAAATGATTGGCGTAAGGTATAATGCAGATTTTGACTGGGTTGGTGGTACAGTTGCTTTTATGGAAGAGTAATATTTTTCGATTGCGAATCATCTCATTTGAAGATCTGCCTCTTGCATAACGAATAATAATTTACAATTCACTGAACACGAAAATGGAAAAGCCTGTTATATTTGTGTTATGAATATTCAAACCATTTTAGTCTTTTTACTTTTTGCGGTAGCATTGGTATATGTTGGCCGCTTGGTTTATAAATCCCTTCAAGTAAAAAAAGATGGCTGCGGAGGCAACTGCAAATGCGGCGTCGATTTTTCAGATATCAAACCTTCTAAAAAGTAAATATCAGCTTCATGATTGATCAGTTTAAAAACTATCTGAAAGAAAAAATAGCCATAACTGATGAGCAATTTGACAGCATTTCTACCGATTTAAAAGTAAAGAAATTTAATAAGGGTGAAATTATTCAATATACCGACGATAAGCTAAAACATGGCTTTTTTGTCGGTAAAGGCCTTCTAAGAGCATATTCAATTGATTCAAAAGGGAAAGAACATATTATCCAGTTTGCACCCGAAAATTGGCTTATTGCCGATAGAAACAACCTGAACAATGAAGCTTCTGTTTTCTTTATTGATGCTATTGAGGCTTCGGAGACCGTTTTGATGCCACATGATTTTTTAGAGCAGGCGGCCATCAAGGTTCCCTGCCTGCAACCCATGCAAGTTAAGTTGCTTAACAATTCAATCCGTTTTATGCAGAAAAGGATTAATATGCTACTCAGCGCAACTGCTGAAGAACGCTACCTCGATTTTATCAAACTCTATCCAAACCTTACTCTTCGGGTTCCGCAATGGATGATCGCCTCTTATTTAGGAATTACACCAGAATCGCTTAGCAGGGTGAGGAAAGAACTCGCCCATAAACACTTCCGACCTTAAGTAATTTCAAATGATTGAATTTTGAATGACCCAATGGTTTTCAACATTCAATAATTTAGTCATTCAATCATTAATTACCATACATCAACCCTGATCCTAAGCCTGTAACGTATTTTTGTGATGTAATATTAAAAGCATCAAATCAAAATATATGGCAACTGTAAAATGGGTCTTAGATCCAACACATAGCGAACTCCAGTTCAAGGTCAAACACTTAATGATCACGACCATTACCGGTAATATGAAATCTTTTTCAGCGACATTAGCAGCTGAAGGCGAAGATTTCGATCATTCGGAAATTACTTTTAAAGGTGACATCAATTCTCTTGATACCGGTAATACAGATCGCGACAACCACTTAAAAAGTGCAGACTTTTTTGATGGCGAACAATTTCCGCATATCGAATTCGAATCAAAATCTGTCGAAAAAGAGGGTAGCGACTACCTCATTAAAGGTGATTTAACAATCAAAGGCCAAACCAAACCAGTATACTTAACTGCTGAGTTTGGAGGTATTGCTACAGATCCTTGGGGGAATACAAAAGCAGGTTTCACCTTAAATGGAAAAATTAACCGAACAGATTTCGGCTTAACCTGGAATACCGCTATTGAGGGTGGTGGCGTAATGGTAAGCGAAGAAGTTCGCTTATCAGCTGAGCTTCAATTTGTAAAACAAGTTTAAGTCGTTTCCGGCGCTCCAGTTTTTTTATCTCAATAAGCATTTATATGGAAGTAAAACCAGTAGCGAAAATATTAAATCCGCCTGCACCACATATGGTAGGCGATGGTTTTAGGGTACATAACTTTTTTCCGGGTGGGTATGATATTAATATGAGTCCGTTTTTCCTGATGGATTATGGCTCTAAAATCAATTTTTCTGCACGCAAAGATCCTCGGGGAGTAGGTATACATCCACACCGTGGTTTTGAAACCGTAACGATAGCTTACCATGGTGCAATTGCACACCACGATAGTGCTGGAAATTCTGGTGCTATCTATCCCGGAGATGTTCAATGGATGACCGCCGCAAGTGGCATTCTTCATAAAGAATACCATGAAACGCAATATAGCCTTACTGGTGGCCCGTTCCAGATGGTTCAACTCTGGATTAACTTACCTGCAATGTATAAATTGGGAAAACCTAAATATCAGGTTGTTAAACAATCGGAAATGGTATCTGTTGATTTGCCCGGTGAAGGAGGAAGAATTGAAATTATTGCTGGAAGTTATCAAGGGATTAAAGGGAATGCAAATACTTTTTCTCCGATAAATGTATATAATGCAAGATTAAATAAAGGCGGAAAAGCACATTTTAGTTTTTCGGAAAACTTCAATACCGGTTTTATGGTTATTGAAGGAGCCATAAAATTGAACGGATCAGAAAAGGCTGATGTCAATCACTTTATCTATTTCGAAAATACCGGAACAGAGATTGAGATTGAAGCGAGAGAAAACAGTGTGGTTCTTATTTTAAGCGGGGAACCCATTAATGAGCCGATTGTACATTACGGACCATTTTTAATGAATACAGAGGAAGAGATTCAACAAGCTATCTCCGATTATAATCAGGGAAAATTTGGTTATCTCGACGAATAATTAATGAACTAAAAAAGCTGGATCATTTAATTAATCCAGCTTTTCCTATCTAAAAATAATTAGAAACTTTTTACGCCTTCTCGATCAGGCAGACCGCATAAGCGACTACGCCTTCTTCCCTTCCAACAAATCCCATGAGCTCATTGGTTGTTGCTTTTATAGAAATCTCTTCGGTAGAAATTCCGATGGCAGCCGCAATATTTTCTTGCATTGCAGGAATGTGGGGATTGATTTTTGGCGCTTCTAAACAAAGCATGGCATCAATATTTCCTACTTGCCAGCCTTTTTCTGTTAACAATTTCACGGTTTCCTTTAGCAAGATGATACTGCTGATGCCCTTCCAACGGTCGTCTGTATTTTTAAAATGGAAGCCGATATCACGCAGATTAGCTGCGCCTAAAAGTGCATCACAAATGGCATGAAGTAAAACATCTGCATCTGAATGGCCGAAAGCACCTTTATGATGTTCTAAAGTAACACCACCAACCACAAAAGGATGCTGATCTTTTAACTGGTGCACGTCGAAGCCGAAGCCTACTCTAATTTTCATTGAATTAAATTTATAGATCTGATTGGATAAATCGATTGATCAAACCGCTAAATAATGAGATTACTTTACGATTTTCTTATCGCCAAAGTTAAACAAAAGACCAAAACGTAAGGTATTGGCAAGCGGACTTGTTTGAGCATTCGCCAATAAGTAAGAAAAATCTATGTTAAAAACATTGTATTTTAAGCCTAATCCCAATGTAAAATAGCGGCTATCGCCTTTCATCGGACTTTGATGGTTATAACCGGCTCTTATTGCAAATTGTTGATTATACCAATACTCCACTCCGGTAGAGATGCCAACTTCTTTAAGTTCTTCACTAAACCCTCCGGGTGCATCGCTAAAAGATCCAAATATTCCTGCAGGAACAGACCGGTTTGGATCTTTTCCGCTTACGATATTATTATTGGCATCGTAAATCGGTTGCGTAGGCACTAATAACTTATTAAAATCTAGTGCAAAAGTGAAGGTACTATAATCGTCTAAAATAATGGTGGAAGCGCCGCCTAATTTAAAATTTGTAGGCAGAAAAAATCCCTGACCAACATCAGAATAATTCATTTTTGTACCAATGTTAGAAATGTTCGCGCCGGCAGAAAAGACAGCTTGTTTTCCGAATAAATTTACTGGTGTTTTATACAGTCCTGAAACATCAACAGCGATGGCATTACCGCCTCGCACCTGTCCGGAAGCAAACTGACCAGAAGCCAGATTGGAATAAATGTAACGTAAAGTAGTTCCCAATGAGAAATCTTCGCCGAAATTCCTTGCAAAAGAAACATCAAACGCTAATTCGTTTGGGTTTGCAATTCCAAGTTCTTGCTGATTGATATCAGTTAACTGAATTGACCCTAACGAAAAATATCTTAACGATGCACCAATGGTATTTCTATCATCCAATTTATAAAAGCCACTCAGATACGTAAGGCTAATATCCGGCACCAGGCTTTTTAACCAGGGGCTATAAGAAACAGCAAAGCCGTATGGTTTATCAAGGAAAGCCAATTTAGCAGCGTTAATACTGGCGGAATTTACATCGCCGGCAACTGCTACACCAGCATCTCCCATTGATCCGGCACGGGCATCAGGAGTAATTAATAAAAATGGAACGGCTGTTACAATATTATTAGATTCACTACCGCTGGTTAATGTATTACCAGCAACTACTTGTGCGTTTGTTTTACCAAACACCAAGGCGAAAGAGAGTGCAGAAAAAGCAAGTTTACAAATGTACTTGAGATTCATCCTTTAAAGGTACGTAATTTTAGATTTTGGTATTGAGAAAAAACTTGCAGATATGTTCATTTAACGTTAAACCAAAAACTATATTTTACCAAAATACGAATTAACTCATAATTTACTAATTAAACCCTCATTTATTTACACCTTGATGCACTTCCAAAATCTATAATACAAAGTCAGTCAGTGGGTTATTAGATTATCGCTAACAGTTATTTTTTTAACGGATCATCTAAATTTCACTGCTGTCTTATTTATGTTCAGCCCCCATCCATCAGTTTTTATTCAGTTTACCATTAAAGGCACTATTTAAGAAATTTTAAGGTAGTTTAATCACCTGTAAAACTCAGAGGAATAAAATTGAAAATGATAGCAGCTATTTTTAAGCGTGAATATTCAACCCTGAAAATGATTTGTTAGGCTACAAGCAGATTTAAATTGAGGGTTGAACTTTTAAACCTCTTATTCACAATGCTTAACGAAAATACCTGCATTGAAATTTCACAGAAAAAACACGAAAACACTCAATACGCTATTACTTTAAAAATATATGAGAATAAAATATTATTATATTTATATTCATTTAAATTTGTTTAATTTTATTTGTCGAAATGTTGTTGGGCGATACTTTTTAAAGTAACATATGAAAAAACTATTACTATATTCTTTTACGTTTTTGTCATTAGCAGCTGTACTATCGGGATGCAGTTCTAAAGGTGGAAACAGTTCTAGCAAAACGGGTATTCCTTATGCTGATAGAAAGAGCAAAAATAATGCATCAGGAGCCTTTGCTGTGGCTACTCAGTATAAGCGTGCACCAGGCCCTGGATTGATTCCCATAGAGGGTGGCGTTTTAGTGGTTGGCGGTAGCGCAATTGAAGTGCCGGGCGTGGAACCGAATATCTACAATTATAAAAGACAGGTTACTGTTCCATCATTCTACATGGATGAAACGGAAGTTTCAAATACCGATTGGCTGGAATATTTACACTGGATTAGGTATAATTACCCTGAAGATCGTGAGTTTTATTATAATGAGCTACCTGATACACTGGTATGGCGAAGCGCATTATCTTACAACGAGCCTTACGTTGACAATTATTTAAGACATCCTGCCTACCGTGATTACCCTGTTGTCGGTGTATCTTGGGAACAAGCTTCGCGCTATTGTGAATGGAGAACTTCGAGAGCAAATGAATTTATATTGCGTGAGAGAGGGATTTTGACAGATTATAAAACCCTTAACGCAGGTAATACAGGTAAAGGCAATAATGCAACAGCTGCGGCAACGCCAAGGCCAGACAAGCCTTTTAACACAGATGCTTACATCAATGGTCAGTATGATGATAAAGGAAAAAATGCGCCAATTGATTACAATACTAAAGCCGGAGCCGCAACAACAACCGCTGGCGCTGGAAAAGGAAATACCCAACCACGCAGAACCGCAACATTGGAAGATGGTGTAATTATGCAGCCTTATCGTTTACCAACAGAGGCAGAATGGGAATATGCAGCGCTTGGACTTATTGGAAACACTGAATACGAAAATATTAATCAGAATAAAATATACCCTTGGAATGGATTGGGTGTGAGTTCTGCAAGTAAAAAAACAAGAGGTATGATTCAGGCCAACTTTAAAAGAGCGCCCGGAGACTATATGGGTGTTGGCGGATCTTTAAATGATAAAGGCGATTTAACCGTGCCAGTAATTCAATACGCTGCAAATGATTTCGGTTTGTTTAATATGGCTGGAAATGTGAATGAGTGGGTAAATGATGTTTACAGAACTGGCACCTTTACAGATGCAGACGCATTTAATCCTTATCGTGGTAACTACTTTACCAATAAAAAATTAGAAGATACGCAAAGTGGTAAAATTGCGCTTGATAAATACGGCAATCCGATTAAGGAAAACGCATATTCAGGAAGAAAACAAACCTGGGCAGAAAAACAAGCACAAGCTAAACGGGTAGACTCTATCTCAAAATCTACAGATCCGCAAACCATTCCACTTGCCAATGCTTATCAGGCAGATCAAAGGGGTTATCGAGACAAACAAAATATCCTCTTAAATGAAGAAGGTGTAACGTTGGTAAATGATAAATCGAGGGTTTATAAAGGCGGATCATGGAATGATATGGCTTACTGGCTAAATCCGGCTACCCGCCGTTTTATGCAACAGGATGAGTCATCTGCAGAAGTTGGCTTCCGTTGTGCGATGACCATGCTTGGAGCTCCCGAAATTAGCACGGCAGGCAAAAGAAGTTTTAAAACACCTCCTCCAAAACCTTATCGGGTAGGTAGAAGCAAATAATTTAAAGTCCTGGTTTTTAACCGGGACTTTTCTTTTATAATAAAGTAGATACTATTTAAATTGAATCAGGATTTGGTTCTTTTCCACTTTATCTCCTTGTTTAATGGCTACTTTGCTAATAATGCCATCGGTAGTCGATTTTAAGATGTTTTCCATTTTCATTGCTTCGAGTACTAAAAGATTATCTCCTTTTTTCACTTCTGCATGCTCTTCTACCAGTACTTTTAATACCAGGCCTGGCATTGGTGCTTTAATTTCAGCCACTTTACCAGCTACCAGGCTATCCATTCCTAACTGCTTCAATAATTGGTCGAACTGGTCTTCTGCTTTAATCTTATAGGTAGTGCCATTAACCTTTATTTTGCAGGTTTTATTTTGTTGATTGAGGTCAATAACTTCAACATTATATGATTGATGCTGATATAAAATATGAGCCTGTGAAGCAGATATCATACTTAAATCCAGTTCCACTTCATGATCATTGACGAAAGTTTTTTCTCCCTGCTCCTCAATATTAAACAGCGTATTTTCATTTACCGCAACCTTATACATCATGTTATTGTGTTAAAGCATACTGAACCAAGTTAGCACCCATTTTAAGTGCTTTTAGCCGCGTTTCTTGTGTGTCCTCAGGATAGGTGCCGAAATCTTCCCATCCATTACCCAGATCGCACTCAAAGGTATAATAACAGACTACCCTGCCTTTATAAATTAATGCAAATCCTTGCGGACGTTTATTGTCGTGTTCGTGGATCTTCGGCAATCCTCCGGCGAACTTATATTTCTGGTTATAGATGGCATGATTAGCGGGTAACTCTACAAAATTAAGCTCAGGAAATACCTTCTTCATCTGTGGCCTGATGAACTTATCTAAACCATAATTATCATCAATATGAAGAAAACCACCGCCAACCAGATATTGCCTTAAATTTTTTGCTTCTACATCACTAAACTGCACATTTCCGTGCCCGGTCATGTACACGAACGGGAAACCAAAAATCTCTTTACTTCCAACTTCAACAATACCCTCTTCCACAACAAAATTCGTCTTTAAATTTAAATTACAAAAAGCAATAAGGTTTGGTAAAGCTGTTCGATCAGCGTACCAATCGCCACCGCCGCTATATTTTAGTTTTGCCATTCTATAAGAAGGACCAGTAAAAGAAAAAAGGCCAAAGAGTAAAAAACAAGGAATGAGGAAAAGCGAAAAAAAGAGGAATAGTTTTAAGAATAATGAACGTTGACCTAAAACTTTTAACTTGTAACGTATAACTCTTTTCATCGGTTAAGGTAATTGATTTCGAAACAAACAGCCAGTGCAGCAGTTTCTGTGCGCAACCTGTTCTCACCTAAAGTTAATGGTTTAAAGCCTTTATTCAAAGCTAAATCCACTTCTTCTGGTGTGAAATCACCTTCGGGACCAATAAGGATTAAATATTTTTGATGGGGAGTAACCAGATCAGAGATAAACTTCTTTTCGGTTTGATCAATACAATGGGCAATTAATTGCTCACCGTCAAATGGTTGTTTTAAAAAATCATCAAACGATGTGGCCTCATTTAACTTTGGATGATAGGCTTTAATGGACTGTTTTACGGCAGATGTGATTACCTTATTCAACCGATCATCTTTAACCACTCTTCGCTCCGAGCGATCGGTAATGATTGGTGTAACTTCATCAATGCCTAATTCAGTAGCTTTTTCCAGGAACCACTCCAGTCTATCAATGTTCTTTGTTGGCGCTACAGCAATGTGTAAATAGTGATTACGCTTATGAAACTCCTTTTCAACATTTAAGATAGATAAAACTACTTTCTTGGGATGATCAACAACGATTTCTGCTGTGTAAAAACCTCCAACACCATCAACCAGATTAACAATAGTACCTGTTGAAAGTCGAAGCACACGAACGCAGTGTTTGCTTTCTTCTTCGTTTAAGGTGTAAGTGTTTTGGGTAATATCAGGCGTATAAAAAATATGCATGTGTTGAAATTAGTGATTATCAACCATATCTTCTTCGTTAATAACCAATTCTAACTTTATAGTTTCAATGTTCTGTTCTGTCTTTTTCAGGATGGTAAATAGGTAACCATAGGATTCATTGCTTTCTCCAACCTCCGGAATGCGTTCAAACACATGCGATACTAAACCACCGATGGTATCAAAATCCTCATCTTCAGGCAAATCATGTGGTAAATGCTCATTAACATCATAAACTGTTGCAAAGGCATTTACGATAAACTCATTATCAGATACTTTTTCAACCAATGGTTTTTCTTCATCGTATTCATCCTGAATTTCGCCCACTAATTCTTCTACAATATCTTCTAACGTGACCATTCCTGCCGTTCCGCCAAATTCATCCAATACAATTGAGATTTGAATGCGGTTGCTTTGCAGCTCGCTCATTAAATCATTAATTTTTTTAGTTTCTGTAACGAAGTAAGGCTTGCGGATGATATCGTTTAATGTCCAGTGTTGATTTCCTGCCGCTACTAACGGAAGTATATCCTTCGCGTGAATGATCCCAACAATTTTATCCATGATTTCATCATAAACGGGTAAACGGGAGTATCCTTCTTTGATAATCCGGTCTATTACTTCTTCCTTTGGAGAGGTTAATTCAATACCGGAAATTTTCGTTCTAGGCACCATGATATTCTTAACCACACGTTCATTAAAATCGAATACATTTTTAATCAACTCATGTTCATTATTATCAAGGGCACCGCTCTCTTTACCTTGTTCCAACAGATATTGTAACTCTTCAGTACTGTGAAGCGATTCATGACCAGCAGAGGTATCAATGCCGAATGGCTTTAAGATAACTGCGGCAAGGCTGTTTAATGTCCAGATGAAAGGCCTGAAAACCACATAAAAGATCTGTAAAGGCACAGAAACGAATAATGTAGTAGCCACCGGGCGCTGAATGGCAAAGGATTTTGGTGCTAACTCACCAAACACGATATGCATTATAGTAATGAGCGAAAATGCCACTATTGTTGATGTAGTATGAATGGTAGCATCGCTCAAGCCCCAATGAAGGCTATCAAAAAGATTTTTGAAGATGGTATGCATAACGCCTTCACCAACCCAACCTAAGCCTAGTGATGCAAGCGTTATACCTAATTGCGTGGCGGCCAGATAACCATCCAGGTTATGGAGAATTGTTTTGGCCATCTTACCCACTCTACTGCCTGTTTTTGCTTTGATTTCTATTTGAGATGCCCGAACTTTAACAATGGCAAATTCTGCCGCAACGAAAAATCCATTCAACAATACCAGAAATAAGGCAAAAATTAACCGCCATCCAACTGAAGCTGTATCAGTTTCCGCTAAGGCAACCATCGCCAGATCTGAAGATGGAAGGATTGCGCTTAATTTAAAATTTAAAAACAAGCAAACCGTGGGTAAATCCATTAAGCTAATTCTCTAAATGTTGTGTTATAAAGTTCCATGCTCTCTTTAATAACTTTATGAGCATAGCGAACACCTAACAAATGTTCGATAGTTACGTTCTTATCTTCTAAAGCTTTATAATCCTGGAAGAAACGCACAATCTCTTTCATTTGGTGAGGAGGCAATTCATCTAAATCGTTAATATAATTAACAGACATATCATGAGCTGCTACAGCAATAATTTTATCGTCTTGCTCACCATTGTCTACCATATGCATCACACCAACAACTTTAGCTTCGATTAAAGTCATTGGATAAACGTCTACCGAACAAAGCACCAAAATATCTAAAGGATCTTTATCATCACAATAAGTTTGAGGAATAAAACCATAATTAGCTGGATACATTACGGATGAAAAAAGAACCCTGTCTAATTTAATTAAACCAGATTCTTTATCTATTTCGTATTTTGCTTTTGAACCTTTTGGAATTTCAATAATTGCATTTACAATTTCCGGTACGTTTTTACCTGGTGATACGCTATGCCAAGCGTGAGTTTCTTCTTTTGCCATTTTAGTTTAAATCTGTCTTTTCCTCGTCAGAACTTGTTACTTTACTTTTTACAAATGTAATCAATAAAGGGATAGTTGTAATAAAGATAAATCCAATAATAATATATAATAAGTAATCGTTAATTTCTTTTTCAAACCTCTTTCCTAAGAAATATCCCAATAAAGTAAGGGAACAAATCCACAAAACACCGCCAACTACATTGTAGAGGGCGAATCGTTTAAAGTCTAATCTAACCACTCCAGCAAAAATCGGTGCAAAAGTTCGAACAATAGGAACAAACCTGCCCATAATTAATGCAAAAGCTCCTTGTTTGTTATAATATCTTTCTGCAGCCTTAAGATATTTCTTCTTGAAGAAGAAACTGTCTTTTCTGGTATACAGCACCGGACCAGTTTTTCGTCCAAACCAATAACCGGTAAAGTTACCGGAGATTGCCGCAACACAGAGACCAGCCAGAAGCAATGCAATATTTACATCTAACTTTCCTGTGGCAACAAACATGCCAGCAAGGAACAACAAATAATCACCCGGGAGAAAGAAACCGAAGAATAAGCCGGTTTCCGCATAAATTACAAATACAACGAGATAGAAACCGCCTTCCCTCAATAATTTCTCGGGATCAATCAGGTGATGCAGGTTATTCCAAAAATCGTGCATATTGAATTATTCGTAAAACTACAAATAATTATCTAACAACTGTATACCTATATGAGGTTTAAAATAATTGCAGGATAAATACCCAAAATCAGCGTAATTGCCACTGAAACTAATAAAACAACCTTATACTGGCCTGGTGTAGAAAGTTCAATCTCTGCACCATCTTTAAACCACATGGCTACGATCACTTTGAAATAGTAATAAAAACCTACCAGCGCATTTAAGATTGCAAAAGCCACTAATAGCGTTTGGTACTCTCCCATTACGTTAAGGAACATTAGGTATTTACCAATGAAACCCGCAGTTAATGGAATACCTGCTAACGATAACATCGCTACTGTAAGCGAAAGTGCTACTAAAGGATTTTTCTTACCTAAGCCATTGAAACTTTCGAAGCTATCACTACCTGTCTTTTGTTTCACTAAAATCAGTACCGCAAAAGCAATAATAGACGCGAAAGTATAAGCTGCTGCATAAACGAGCACATTGTTTTCAGATTTCACACTTAAAACGATGAGTGAGAATAACAAATACCCTGCATGAGAGATACTTGAATAGGCTAACATCCGCTTAAAATTCTTTTGGAATAACGCAGTAACGTTACCAATAAATAAAGTTAAACAAACGATGACCATCAGCGGCGCAACCCAAAAATCGTGAAGCGGTGCAAATGAACCAGCAAATAACCTTAAGAAGGCTGCAAAGCCAGCTGTTTTTACAACTGTGCTCATAAAAGTAGTAATTAGTGTCGGAGAACCTTCATATACATCGGGTGTCCAGAAATGGAAAGGTGCCGCACCAACTTTAAAGCATAAACCAATCATCATTAAGATAACTCCAGGATAAAAAATTGGTGAAATGGCTTTACTGTTATCGATTAGGTAAGCCTGAATTTTGTCCAGGTCGAAAGATCCGGTAGCACCATAAATTAAAGTAATGCCAAACAATAAGAAACCGGTTGAGAAGGCACCCATTAGAAAGTACTTCAATGACGCCTCATTAGAGGCAAAATCTCTTTTACGAATGCCCGCAAGGATATATAAACTTACTGACATGATCTCCAGTCCCACAAAAAGCATGGCCATATTCTTATATGATACCATCATAATCATCCCCGCAAGGGCGAAAAGAATCAGGGTAAAATATTCAGCTACGTTATCGCTCTTTTCATGAAAATAGTTTTGAGTAAGGAGGAAGATCAAAAGTGTACCAATGATACAAATGCCAGAAAAAGCCAGGGCAAAATTATCGGTCTGCATCATGCCAAAATGAACAGCATTACCGTTCCAGGCACCGATGGTGAAACCCAAAGCAGTAAGTAAACCAACAACGGTAAGTGGCAATAATGCTTTCTTGGCTTTAAACAAACCTGCATAAAGTACAATAAAAGCGGTTATACTAATGGTTATGATAATATTCATTGCTTATTTTACTGATGTTAATTTTTGATTTACCTGTTCTAATAAATGTTGTACAGATGCCTCTGTGATGTGCAATAATGGCTTCGGATAAATACCCAAAATTATAATTAAGGCACAAATAATATAAAGTACTAATTTTTCAGTTCCCTGAATATCTGTGAAAGTAACGGTTAAAGAATTGGTTTTGCCGAGCATTATATTCTGATACATGCGTAACATATAAACTGCCCCGAAAATAATGGTTAACCCTGCAATAGCTGCCGCCCAGATACCATAATTGTATACCCCCATTAGCAATAGAAACTCACCTATAAAACCATTCGTTCCTGGTAAGGCTACGGTCCCCAGAACAATAATTAAAAAAACAATTGCCAGTTGAGGTGCTGACTTGGCGATACCGCCAAGTTCCTCAATTTTATTAGTTTTTGTTCTGGAAAAGATAATATCCAAAACGAAGAATAATCCAACTACGTTAATCCCGTGACTTAACATTTGCACCATAGCACCCTGCATCCCTTGTTGGTTTAATGCGAAGATACCTGCAGAAATTAATCCCACGTGGGCAATAGATGAATAAGCTACCAACCGTTTAGCATCTCTTTGAGTAAAGGCAATTAGCGAAGCGTAAACGATTCCGATAATTGAAAGTACCATAGCTAAAGTAGACCAATACTGAACGCCCGCTGGAACGATAGGTAACAGCCACCTGATTACGCCATAAATCCCCATCTTTAACATAATACCCGATAACAACATCGTTCCCTGAGTAGGAGCAGCTGTATAGGTCTCTGGCTGCCAAGTATGGAAAGGAAAAATCGGCATCTTAATAGCAAAAGCAATAAAGAAAGCCCAGAAAATCCATCCTTGCTGCGCACTATCTAAGTTTAAAGCATAAAATGCCTGGATATCAAAATTGTCAGCCGGGTTTTGTAAGTACAGATAAATAATCCCCATTAGCATGAACAAAGAGCCGCCAATGGTATACACAAAGAATTTCATGTTGATGCGAATCCTGTCCTGGCCTCCCCAAAATGCACAAATAAAATAAATAGGAATTAAAGCCGCTTCCCATCCAATATAGAATAAGAAAGCATCCATCGCCGTAAATACCAAAAGTAATCCGGTTTGCATGAACAATATCAGTGCATAGAATGCAGCGGGATTTTTATACTCATGCTTATAGCTCGATAATATGATAATTGGGATTAACAGGTTGGTAAGCAATACCACAAGCATGCTGATCCCATCAATACCTGCGTGGAAGCGAATGCCTAAATCGGCAATCCATGGTAAATTTGCTTCAAACTGCGTGCTTGCATCCGGAATAAAATTAGCAGCAATGAACAAAGTCAAAACTAAAGAAGCCACCGAAATAACGGTTGAAATTATTTTGGCCGACTTACCAGCAAAGGCTGTAATGATAGCACCCGCAAGCGGAAGAAATATAAGTAGTAAAAGTTGTTCCATTATTTAATTTTGAACCCTTTTTATATGTATAAAAATGTATATAACAATAATGCGACGATACCAAATACCATCATAAATATATAGAAACCTACGTTTCCACTTTGCAGTAAACGAATGCCTTTACTTGCCTCGTTTGTACTCCAGCCTAATCCATTTACAATACCATCAATAAATTTAGTATCGACTACCCGATAGAAAAATCTTGAAAATGCATCTAATGGTTTGGTAATGATAAAGTCGTAAATTTCATCTAAGTAAAATTTATTATAGGATAGTTTTGCGAGTGCAGATCGTGGTGCCTCATCTGCTACCGGAACGCGTGACCCTTTTACGTATCTGGTGTAAGCATATAGTAAAGCAATAATCGCAGCAACTACCGATGTACCCATTAATGCGTATTCAGTAGAATGACTTAAATCTAATTCATGTTGTGCAACGCCTGCACCAGCTAACCAATGTGCTAACCATTCATTACCACCGAAAACATGAGGAATATTAATTGCTCCTCCAATTGCAGCTAAAACTGCTAAAATGATTAGCGGTGTAGTCATGGCTGCAGGCGATTCGTGTACATGACTTTCTTCATGATGCGTTCCCCTATATTTTCCTAAGAAAGTAAGGAACATCATTCTGAACATATAGAATGCCGTTAGGAATGCAGTAATTACACCAATACCCCAAAGCACCGGACTATACTGAAAGGCATGTGCTAAAATTTCATCTTTAGAAAAGAAACCAGAGAAAGGAGGTAAACCCGCAATGGCAATGGTACCAATCATCATGGTTAAGAACGTCACAGGAAGTTTCTTTCTCAATCCGCCCATGTGGCGCATATCTTGTTCGTGGTGCATGGCATGAATCACCGAACCAGCGCCCAGGAATAATAATGCTTTAAAGAATGCATGCGTTAATACATGAAAAAATGAACCTGTATAAGCGCCAACGCCCAAGCCTAGAAACATATACCCCAATTGAGATACAGTTGAGTATGCCAATACTTTTTTAATATCGGTTTGTGTAAGCGCAATAATTGCGGCTACTAAGGCTGTTGCGGCTCCAATAATTGCAATGATATGCTGTGTGAAAGGTGCAAGATCAAATAAAACGCTCGAACGCGCAATCATATAAATACCTGCGGTTACCATGGTTGCTGCATGGATTAATGCAGAAACAGGTGTTGGTCCGGCCATTGCATCCGGTAACCAGGTAAATAATGGCAATTGTGCAGATTTACCGCAGGCGCCAATAAATAATAAAATGGTAATTAAGATCAGCGTATTATTGCCTGGTAACATGTTAGCTGCCTGAGGGAATATTTTAGAGAATTCAACACTTCCGAAGAAATTAAACATCAAAAACACACCTAATAGAAAGCCTAAATCACCAATCCGGTTCATTACGAATGCTTTTTTAGCTGCAGAAGCATAAGCACTGTTGGTATACCAGAAACCAATTAACAGGTATGAACATAAACCTACGCCCTCCCAACCGATAAACATGACGATATAATTTGACCCTAATACCAGCAAAAGCATAAAAAATACAAACAGATTCAGGTAAGAGAAAAATTTTCCGAAGCCTGCATCATCATGCATGTAACTCGTAGAGTAAAGGTGGATCAGGAAACCTATTCCTGTAATGATCAAAAGCATGATCGAACTTAACGGATCAACCAGGAATGATAAAGGAATGTGCAGGGTTCCGGCACTGATCCAATCAAATAAAAATACTTCGTGAGATTTTTGTGTATCGCCCTGTAAGCTAAAGAAAATAACTACGCTGATGATGAACGAGGCTAAAATTACGCCGCTTCCAATGATTCCAACAAGTCCTTTAGATAAAGTGTTTCTGCCCAGTCCGTTAATTACAAACCCTATAAAAGGAAGTAAAGGAACCAACCAAATCAATTGTTCTATTGTCATTCTTAATATATATTTACCACTTAAGGCGATTTAAAACATTAATATCTATTGATTTTGTATTTCTGTAAACCATTACAATAATTGCCAAACCAACCGCAACTTCTGCAGCAGCAAGCGCCATGATGAAGAATACAAAAACTTGTCCGGATGGATCGTTACTGTGAACCGAAAAAGCAGTTAAAAGCAAGTTTACTGCGTTTAACATCAGCTCTACCGACATAAAAATTACGATTGCATTTCTGCGGGTTAACACGCCAATTACACCTATTGTGAAAATAATTGCACTTAAATAAATGTAATGATTTAGCGGAACGCCTGCCATTTGTGTAGTTAAATTTTCCATTATGCCTCTACCTCATCTTTTTTAGATAATAAAACCGCTCCAACCATTGCGGCTAATAGCAACAGAGATGATAATTCAAAAGGCAATAAGAATGGCCCGAAAAGTTCTTTACCTAAGTTTTCTACTAAACCCAATCCCTGATTTTTCAAAATCAACGGACTATTGATGCTTGCTGCTTTAAATGAACCGACTAAAGTTACGATTAAACAACATCCGGCAATTACGCCGACAATTTTGATTAGCGGGGATTTTACTGGTTCTGTCTCGTTATTCAGGTTGAGGAGCATCAGTACGAAGAGAAATAATACCATGATGGCTCCCATATAAACAATGAAGTTTACAACAGCCAGGAACTGGGCATTCAACAATACATAATGCACCGTGAATGTGAAAAAGGTAAGGATTAAGTACAGTACACTGTGGATTGGATTTTTTGCAAAAATCACCATCAGCGAAAAGATGATACTTAATGTGGCTACGAAATAGAATACTTGTGTACTCATTAATTTGTTTTTTGTTTTATTTGTTTCTTCGTTCGTCATTGCGAGGCACGAAGCAATCTTATTATTATTTCTATTGCTTTAGTTCCCGATAAATAGAGAGACCGACCAGGAGAACTATTTCTTCATCTCCAACGGGGCCTCGACTAATTTATCTTTCCCGTAAATGAAATCCTTACGTAAATAATCAGCAGGCACGATGGGTCCGTCCAGGTAAATGGCCTCTTTCGGACAAGCCTCTTCACATAATCCACAGAAAATGCAACGCAGCATGTTAATTTCATAAGTTGCTGCATATTTTTCTTCGCGATATAAATGCTTTTCGTCGTTTTTACGCTCTGCAGCAATCATGGTAATTGCTTCAGCCGGGCAAGATAATGCACAAAGGCCACAAGCGGTACAACGCTCTTTTCCGTTCTCATCACGTTTAAGGGAGTGCATCCCTCTAAAGTTAGCAGAAAACTCACGCTCGACCTCTGGATATCTTACAGTAGCCTCTTTTTTGAATAAGTGACTAATGGTAATGCCCATACCTTTTGCAATTGCAGGCAGGTACATCCGCTCCATAAAGCTTAGGGGCTTTTGCTCCAGTACTTTTTTCTTGTTACTTAATGATTCCATAATTAAAACTTCTCTATAATCGCAATCACAACTCCTGTTATTATAATATTGGCAATGGCCAAAGGTATTAAACCTTTCCAACCCAAATTCATCAATTGATCATAACGGAAACGAGGGATGGTCCAACGTACCCACATGAAGAAAAAGATAAAGAATACTATTTTACCAAAGAAAACAGCAGTGCCGAAAAGCGGTGCCCATGTTGGACCTAACCAAACCGCCATTGAATCCATGCCTGGGTAGTTATATCCACCAAAATATAATGTTGCCATCACTGCTGATGAAACGAACATATTAATGTATTCGGCAAACAGGTAGAAGCCTAATTTCATTGATGAATATTCCGTATGGTAACCACCGATTAATTCTGTTTCACATTCAGGCAAATCGAAAGGCGCACGGTTGGTTTCTGCAAAGGAACATACCATAAAGATCAGAAATCCTAATGGCTGATACCACACGTTCCAGTTTAAGCCATGTTGTTGTTCTACAATGGTTTTTAAACTCAGCGTATTGGTCATTAAAAGCAAGGCGATAATTGATAAACCCATTGCAATTTCATAGCTGATGTTCTGTGATGCAGCACGGATAGCACTTAACAGCGAATATTTGTTATTGGACGCCCAACCACCGATCATTACGCCGTAAACGCCTAAAGAAACCACACCGAAGATGTATAAAACACCGACATTAATATCAGCAACTTGTAACGGAACCATTTTGCCGCCAATCAACATCGGGCTTCCCCACGGGATAACGGCGGTACCGATACAGGCACAAAGTAATGCTAAACCTGGCCCTACGATGAATAACCATTTGCTTGATGAAGCAGGAATAATTTCCTCTTTCATAAACATTTTAACCCCATCGGCCAATGGCTGCAAGATACCAAACGGACCGGCTCTATCCGGACCTAAACGATCTTGAAGATAAGCAGCAACCTTGCGTTCTGCGTAGGTAGAATACATGGCTACGACTAAACTGATTCCGAAGATTACGGCAACCAGAATAAACTTTTCTATAATAAAACCTGTATCCATTAGTATTTTACTGTTTTATGTAACTCAATTTCGTTCGCAGCCTGTAATGCCGCGTTTGGCTTAATTACCGGAAGCGGTCTTAATGTTTCATAGTGGTTAGAAGCAATTACCGAAGTATCATCGATGTGTGTAGGATGTTCAATGGTCCAGTCTGAAGTTGCCTTTTTATCGAAACGACAAGTGTTACAAATGAATTCTTCAACTTCTCCAAACTGATCTTTACGAGCGGTAACACGTAAAACATCTTCTCCTTTATACCAGAGTGTTACTTTACCATTGCACTTTTCATGGTCACAGTTGCGGTGCGCATCCACTGGTTTAGTAAACCAAACCCGGTTTTTAAAACGGAAAGTTCTATCCGTTAAAGCACCAACCGGACAAACATCAATTACATTTCCTGAGAAATCGTTATCAACCGCTTGCTGGATATAAGTAGAGATTTCTGAATGATCGCCACGGTTCAAGATTCCATGAACGCGTTTGTTTGTAATCTGATCAGCAGTGAAGACACAACGATAACACAGAATACAACGATTCATGTGTAGCTGGATTTTATCGCCAATATCGATCCGGTCAAAAGTACGACGTTCAAACTCGTAACGGGTTTTTTGTAATCCGTGTTCGTAACCTAAATTTTGTAAATCACATTCTCCAGCCTGATCACAAACAGGACAGTCTAATGGATGATTAATTAATAAAATCTCTACCACACCAGCGCGTGCTTCCAAAACCTCCGGAGAGGTAATGTTTAACACTTCCATCCCATCCATTACGGTTGTACGGCAAGATGCTACTAATTTCGGCATTGGGCGTGGGTCTTTTTCCGAACCTTTCGTTACCTTAACAATACAGGTACGGCATTTACCACCACTACCTTCTAATTTGGAATAATAACACATTGCCGGTGGAACGATTTCACCTCCAATTTGCCTTGCAGCATTAAGGATAGTGGTCCCGTTATCAACCTCTACTGTTATTCCATCTATCGTAACCTTAACTTTTTCACTCATGGTTAATGATAATCTTTTATTTTTTATGCTCTATACTATCAAGGTGAAGCACGAAGCAATCTTTCTACATATTATTCTTCTCTTTCGAGATTTTGTAACCAATTTCTTTTCTTGGTTTTTCTTTCTGTTCGAGTAGTTCGTCAAAATATTTGAAGATCACTTCAATATTTTTATCCTGATTATCTACCTTCTTTTTAATCTTTTCTACTTCTAATCTTAAATTAAGGTTTGATGCCAATAATTCTCTAATCTCTGTAAATACCCTCACAATCTGAATATTTACCTCTATTGCTTTATCACTATTCAATACACTCGCTAGCATCACTGCGCCATGCTCGGTAAAAGCATATGATAAAGTTGAAGAGAACTTTAATTTATTTAAGTGTTCAAATTGCAAAATAACGGAGTCTTTTTCCTCTTTTGTAACCTGAAACATAAAATCCTCCGGAAAGCGTTTTATATTTCTCTTTACTTGCTCATTTAATCTCTTAGTAGTAACGCCATAAAGTTCGGCCAAGTCGCTGTCAACCATAACTTTCTTACCTCTCATTTCAATGATCTTATTGAGGATAATTTCAGTAGGTATCTTTACGGATAACTTGTCTTCACTCATAATTGGATTTTACATCATTTTATGTCTTTAAAGGTGGTCGCAAATTGCGACCGGCTCTAATCAAGATAATTAAATTACTTTCCAAAGTTGCAATTTGCGACCTTAGAAATTTTATTTCTCTTCCGTTACCGGAGCTTTTTCTATTGGAGTTGCATAATTTGCTATCCCATAATTTTGCTGCTGGCTTTTTACTGGTTCTTTAATGTGCCATTCAAACTCATCTCTAAAGTGACGGATGGCGCTAGCTACCGGCCAGGCCGCTGCATCACCTAAAGGACAAATTGTATTTCCTTCAATTTTACGTTGAATATCCCAAAGCAAATCGACATCATCCATCGTACCGTGTCCGTGCTCAATTTTATGCAACACTTTTTCCATCCATCCAGTCCCTTCACGGCAAGGCGAACACTGCCCGCAACTTTCATGATGGTAAAAACGAGAAAAATTCCAGGTATTACGAACAATACACTGATCTTCATCAAAAGCAATAAAACCTCCAGATCCCATCATGGTTCCGGTAGCAAATCCACCTTCAGATAATGATTCATAACTCATTAAACGTGGTTCGCCGTTGGCATATTTCAAGGTTAAGTTTGCCGGTAAAATTGGCACAGATGAACCACCTGCAACTGTTGCCTTCAACCGTTTACCGTTGGCAATACCTCCACAATATTCATCAGAATAGATAAATTCTTCTACTGGTAAGCCTAACTCAATTTCGTAAACACCTGGTTTAACTAAATTTCCGGATGCTGATATTAATTTAGTACCGGTACTTCTACCAATACCTATTTTTGCATATTCATCGCCCCCATCATTGATAATGGGTACCACAGCTGCAATTGACTCTACGTTATTTACAACTGTTGGGCAACCATATAAACCCGCAATAGCAGGGAATGGTGGTTTAATTCTTGGATTACCCCGTTTACCTTCCAGCGATTCTAACAAAGCAGTTTCTTCACCACAAATGTAAGCACCACCACCTGGCTGAACATATAATTCTAAATCGTAGCCTGTTCCTAAAATGTTCTTACCCAACCATCCGGCGGCTTTTGCTTCTGCAATGGCTTTCTCTAAAATGCGGATCTGAGGCATCATCTCTCCACGAACATAGATATAGGAAACTTTAGCACCCAAGGCGAAACTGGCAACAATCATTCCCTCAATTAAAGCATGCGGAATGTATGTCATCAGGTAACGGTCTTTAAAGGTTCCCGGTTCAGACTCATCAGCATTGCAAACTAAATAACGTGCAACACCTTCGGGTTTGGCCAAAAAGCTCCATTTCATCCCGGTTGGGAAACCCGCACCCCCACGACCGCGCAAGCCTGATTTCTTAACTTCTTCAACAATCTCTTCAGGTGTTAAAGTTTTAAGGGCTTTTTCCACGGCACGATACCCACCTTTTTGGCGGTAGACTTCAAGTGTATTGATGCCTGGTACGTTTATATGCTCAAGTAATAATTTACGACTCATTTATTTTTAGATGTGAGATGTGAGATGTAAGATGTGAGATTTCAGAATGGAGATGCAGATTAGACTTTTGCCTTTCTCAGATCTCATTTCTAGTTTCTCAAATCTCAAGCCTCATATCTAGTTTCTCAAATCTTATTTATTTTTTAAATCTTCAATCAGTTTATCTACACTTTCAGTAGTTAAGTTTTCGTAGAAGGTATATTCCGGGCTAATTTGCAATACCGGACCAAAACCACAGGCAGCTAAACATTCAACTCCTCTAAAACTGAATAAACCATCTGCCGTAACTTCACCTTCTTTAACACCTAACTTATCTTCCAGGTGATCTAGTATTTTTTCAGCGCCAACCAAACAGCAAGGTCCGGTACGACAAACTTCCAAAGCATATTTGCCCTGTGGTTTTAAGAAATACATGGTGTAGAAAGTCGCTACCTCATAAACTTCAATAGGCTGAATATTTAAGTATTCGGCAACTTTATCCATTGCTGATGTACTCACCCAAAGGTATTCTGCCTGTACCAAATGTAACAACGGTAATAAAGCAGATTTGTGTTTACCTTCCGGATAACGGCTTTTCACGTCATCAAACTTCGCTAACAGTTCTGATGAAAACACTACAGGTGTTTGTTCTTCTACTTTAAGCATCTAATTCTCCTGCAATAATATTCATACTACTCATGTTGATAATGGCATCGGATAATAACATCCCTTCGCTCATTGGCGCAAACATCTGGTAATTTACAAAACTTGGTCTGCGGAAGTGCAAGCGATATGGTGTACGGCCGCCATCGTTGATTAAATAAAAGCCTAATTCACCATTTCCACCTTCTACAGCATGGTAAACCTCGGCCTTTGGTGCATCAATTTCACCCATCACAATTTTAAAGTGATAGATTAATGCTTCCATATTGTTATAAACTTCTTGTTTAGGGGGAAGATAGAAATCAGGAACATCGGCATGGAAAATACCTTTTGGCTCTGTTTTCAATTTCACTAATGCTTGTTCAATGATTCGAAGACTTTGCCACATTTCTTCGTTACGCACTAAATATCGATCATAGATATCACCACTTGTACCTACCGGAACTTCAAAATCGAAATCCTGATAAGAAGAATACGGATCACTTACCCGAACATCGTAATCTACACCAGTTGCACGAAGTAATGGACCAGTCCAGCTATATTCTAAGGCTGCCTCTTTGGTTACTTCAGCAACACCAGCTGTTCTATCGATAAAAATACGGTTACGGGTTAAAAGATTTTCAAATTCTCTCAATGCAACCGGAAATTCCTTTAAAAATTTATTAATTTTAGTAAAAGCAATCTCATTGAAATCTCTTTCGAAACCACCAATACGACCAATGTTAGTGGTTAAACGGGCTCCACAAACCTCTTCAAAAATTTCATAGATATGCTCTCTAAACTGGAACAGGTAAAGGAAAGTTGTTGTTGCCCCTGTATCCTGACCAATAATCGTATTACAAATAATATGATCTGCAATACGGGAAAGTTCCATGATGATTACACGAAGATAATCTACACGCTTTGGCATCTGAATATTGAGCAGTTTTTCAACAGTCATGTGCCAGCCCATATTATTTATAGGCGAAGAACAATAATTTAAGCGGTCTGTTAACGGTGTAATTTGATAGAACGGCCGATGTTCGGCAATCTTCTCGAATGCACGATGAATGTAGCCAATTGTAGAGACACCGCTTACAATACGCTCGCCATCTAACTGCAATACGTTTTGAAAAACACCGTGCGTTGCAGGGTGAGTCGGACCTAAGTTTAAGGTTACCAGCTCACTTTGCGGATCATTATCTGTAAATACCGGATGGTTATGATTCATATAAATTACCTTCCAAAAAATTCATCTTTTTTATCTACCCTGTTCGGATCTTCCAATGGATATTGCTTCAACATTGGGTGTACACCTAAGTCATCCATATTTAAAATACGGCGTAAATCTGGGTGGCCTTCAAATTTAACCCCGAACAAATCGTAAGTTTCACGTTCCATCCAATTTGCCCCTTTCCAAACCGTGGTAGCGGTTGGGATGGCTGGATTTTGCTCAGAGATAAAAACTTTAATTCTAATTCTTACGCGCTCTACCATGTTGTTTAGATGGTAAACAACTGCAATACCATGATCTTTACCAGGGTAGTGAACGGCTGTAATATCCGTAAGAAAATTAAATTTCAATTCGTCTTTTAAATGTGATAATACATTTATGATGACATCCTTATAGGTTACAAAAGTTAATAAACCATAAGGCTCGGATACTGCAGTGACCTTTTCGCCAAACTTTTCAGTCAGCTTAATATGGATGGTATTATTCAGGGTCGTTTCTTCCATTACTTAATGCCGTATTGACCTAAAAGATCTTTATAATAATCAGAGTTTCTTCTTCTTCCGGATTCGTTTCTTACCAAATCCTGGATGCGTTGAAAACCATCTAAAATTGCTTCCGGTCTGGGTGGGCAACCCGGTACGTAAACATCTACCGGAATTACTTCATCAATACCCTGTAACACAGAATAAGTATCGAAAATACCACCACTACTTGCGCAAGCACCAACAGCCATAACCCAACGCGGCTCTGCCATTTGGATATAAACCTGTTTAAGAACAGGAGCCATCTTTTTGGCGATGGTACCCATTACCATCAAAACGTCGGCCTGACGTGGAGAAAAACTTAAACGCTCGGCACCAAAACGACCTAAATCGTAGTGCGAACCCATGGTAGCCATGAATTCGATTCCACAACACGAAGTTGCGAAAGGCAATGGCCATAATGAATTTGAGCGTGCTAAGCCAATCACTTTATCTAATGAAGTGGCGAAATATCCAGGCCCTTCGGTTCCTGGAGGCGCATCAACTATATTAATTTCACTCATGTTTATAAACAAAAAATGCTCATCCCTTTGCAGAATGAGCAACAAATTTACAATATTTTAAAGGCAATTGAACTAGCTTACCTCGATTTAGAACCTTTCTAAATAGTTGATTTTCTAGTAAATTAGTGTGAATGTTACACGTTGATTATGTGGTTCAATTGAGTGATTGATTACAATCAAAAACCCAAAATATTTTTATAACTATAAAAATAATTAGTTCCAATCAAGCACTTTTTTCTTGATCACATAGACAAAGCCTAATAATAAGGTTCCCATGAAAATAAACATCTCAATCATACCGTCCATCTTGAGTGCTCTGAAATTTACAGCCCAAGGGTACATAAAAATCACTTCAATATCGAACAACACAAAAAGGATTGCAACTACAAAATATTTGATCGAGAAAGGCTGACGGGCATTACCAACGCTTTTAACACCTGCTTCAAAAATCTCAAGCTTATCGCTTGTTTTACGTTTTGGGCCTAAAAAGTGGGTAGCCACCAATGTGGTTACCACGAAACCTAAAGCAACAACTACTTGAAATATAATTGGTAAAAAATCTATGGAGGTACTTTGTGCTTGCATAATTAAAATCTTCTGATGCAAAAGTAAAAGAAAAAGGCAGAGTAACCAAACTCTGCCTTTTCTAAATTATTTAACTTGATAATTATTTACCTTTTCCTTTAGCTGCTGGAGCTGACAATTCTTTCAACTTTGCTGCTGCGAAAGTACCTGTTGGATAAACAGCTACACTTTTATCAAAATACTCTTTTGCTTTTGCTTTATCAGTATTGAAATAATATCCGCCAAGGTTATCATATGCTTCAGATAATTTTTTAGCATTAGCCGTAACTAATTCAGGCTTTTCAGTTACCTTTTTAATGAACATTTCAAAATGAGGTACCATTAGTCCTTTAGGTGCTTTCTCATCATCTAATAAGCTATTAACCCTTGCACGATACAGGTAAGCATCTGTAGTTTCTGGCGCCAGCTGAGCAACTTTTGCAATAGCAGAATCTGCTTTCACTAATAAATCTTTTGAAGGATTTTTCTTTGCAGAATACTGAGTAGCGTAATCAAAATAATAAGCTAAACCATCATAAAAATAGCTATATAAAACACCTTTTCCATTTGGACTAGCGGCGATAACTTTGTCATAAATCTGTGCTGATTTAGCATATTTTTTAGCATCGAAGAAAGTCTTCGCAACCTCAGCTAAAGCATCAACGTTAGTAGTGTCTTTTTCAACTGCTTTAGTAATGTTTATTAAAGCTAAGCTATCTTGACCAGATTTCAATTGTGCTTTACCTAAATACAAATAATCGAAGCCTAAAATTTTGCTTTGATCTTTTTCTTTAGCGAAGAACTCGTTCATGCTAGTTAATGCTGCAGGATAATTTTTATTCTCATAAGCCGCCCATCCTTTTAATCTGGAAACTACTGCACTTTTAGGGCCATTTGCAGGAGCTTGTATTGTTGATGCCACCTGCTCTAATGTTACATAATCTTTAGCATAGAACAAAAACTGTGCATAACGTAATTGAGATTCTAAAGATTTGTCAGTCAAATCCATATATTTTTTGTAATTCTCAATACCTTTTTTTGCTTTTTCCTGATCGGTACCAAAGCTACTCCACTGTAAGTAAAGCTCACCTAATTCACGATAAGCAGGACCATAGTTTGGATCAGCAGCAATTACATCTTGCAATTCTTTTTCTCCTTCCGGAAAAGCTCTTGATTCCTTGTACATTTTACCAATCTGCGTTTTCGCTCTACGATTGTTTGGATCTACATCTCCAACACGCATGTATGGACCTAACGCTTCTGAATTTTTCTTTTGCAATGCATATGCATCACCTAAAGCTAAGAATACCTCGGCATCTTTATCTTTAGAATCAAGCTCATCAGCTTTAGTAATGTTTGCTAAAGCGTTGGTAAAATCAGGTTTAGAAACATCATCGCTTGGTTTATCCTGCGCTAAATAAGCTTTACCAATTTCCAGATAAGTTTTATAGTTTTTCTTATCTAACTCAATTGCTTTATCGAAATTAGTTTTAGCAGAAGTTGGGTTATTAGACAGCATATCAGCTTCGCCTAAACCGATTAAATTTAAGTTATTTTTAGCATCTGCCGTTACACCTTTAGTGAAAACAGCCCGGGCTGAATCGATATAACCGGTTTTTAGATAAACTAAACCCAGATTATAATAATTCTCACCGTTTGAAGCTTGTGAGCCTACCAATGACTTAAGCATTGATGTTGCTTTCTGATACTGTTCAGCGTCAATGGCTTTTTTCGCGTCATTTAAATTTTGAGCAAAAACTGCAGAACCCATCAACACCAAACCTACATTTAAGGTTATTGCTTTCTTTGAAATTTTCATAGTTCTTTATTGTTTTTTTAATGGCAATCAAACTTGCATTATATATCTTAATTAGATTAGTAAATATGCTGCAGGTTTAATCCGATATTCTGTTTTTTAAATGAAGTGTCTGTTGAGATAACTTCGTGGTTCAACTATAATTTGTTATTTATTTTCCTTTTGTCAGGTTAATTTCCCGTGGCATTAACTTATGTGGACCAAGTCCAGATTTAAGTACAATTAATTGACCCCTCTGACTTCTTAACCATGTTGCAAATCCTGTGCCTAAACCATCTCTCCCTTCACAATCAATTATATTTACGTTTCTTAAGAAAGGATAGACTCCATTAATTAAATTATCTTGGGTTGGTTTATAAAATTGATCATCACCAACTTTACCTTTCAGGTTTTTAACTCCAAGTGTTTTAATCTTCGAAAGGTACTCCGCATATTTTGTATTTCTGTCAGAAACCCAATCTACGCCTAAAATACCTATAAAATTTTTATCTTCTGCAATTAGTTTGATAACTTCTGCACTTGAATTTTTTGAATAAACACCTTGAGCAGGAAACTGACTAATATTGGCCAATTGCTTAAAGTATTGAAAGGTACTGGAGTAAGTATTATCAAAAACCAATTTTTTAGCAGACCCTTTTCCTTGTAAAATATCAATAACTTCTTTAACGGTAATAGTGCTATCAATATTATCTCTATTTGTAATTAATGCTATTCCATCAACAGCAAACCTTGTAGAATTAATTCTGATTCCCCGTTGAGTATAGTACTTTTCTTCCGCTTTAGTTAATAACCTTGGCATCACAATTACCCTTACACTATCATTTAGAAATGCCGGAATAAGTTTTTCCTCTGGCTTAACTGTTAGCTGAAATTTAGCATCAGGATAATCCAAACTAAAAATATCAATCTGTTCCTGAACTATAGGGCTCACGCTCTCATCAATGAGCATTTTCAAAACACCGCTGGTACGGGTTTCTTTAACCTGTTCGGCCTTCTCTTTTCTTTTGCAAGAAACGAGAACCAAAACGATAAATATAAAAAGTATGTTTCTCATTCTAGAATTTAATCTCTTCTACCAAGACTTAGCAACCTGATGAAAGCGTAAAAAATTAAAAAGACTCCAATTGCTATGCGGCCCCATGCTGGTATAAAATTGAATCGTATTGCCAGTGGTGCCCAAAATATAAAGGCCAATCCCATTACCAAATATAAAACAAAGGTGACTAGGCCTAAAATGAGCAAAAACCGCTGTTTAGGCGATTTTTGCTTAAAAATATCAAAATTTAACATTCACTTTTAGTTCAATGTAAAGTTAACGTTGATGTTATACTTTACCCTTACCGGCTTACCATTCTGGATACCTGGGTTCCAGCGTGGGCTAGCTTTCAATACACGGATAGCTTCTTCATCAGTTCCGCTACCTAAACCACGGGTAACCTGGATGTCTGTTAATTTACCATCTTTCTCCACAACGAAAGATAAAAATACTTTACCCTGTACGTTGTTTTCCTGTGCCATTGGTGGGTATTTAATAGCACCACCTAAGTACTTGTAGAACTTAGCGATACCACCTGGATACTCTGGTTGCTTTTCGATACTAACGAAGTCATAAACCTTGTTATCATCTACGGCAACGGCAGCTTCTCTTTTCGGGCCTTCACCAACTGGTTCAGCGATTACGATATCTGCAGTAGGATCACCTTTAATATCTCTCTGGCCAGGATCTGCTTCCTTCAATTTTTCAACAGTTGGCGGCTCCTCATCACGTACCTGCTCATCTGGCTTTACGATTGGAGGCGGCATTTTCACCTGATCCACTTTTGGTGGCGGTGGCTCTACCGGTGGTGGAGGTGGTGTTTCTGGATTTACTGGTGGCGGTGGCGCAATAATTACCTCCTGCGCTTTTTCTACTTGTTCTGTTTCATCCATTGAGCCTTTAATAAGACCGTAAATTTTTGGAGCAAAGAAAAACGCTAAAAATAATATCGAACCAATAATTAATGCCCGTGTGGTATTGGCCCCATTGGTTTTACGCAATTGGTAGGCTCCATAGCTTTTGTTCTTTTCAGCAAAAACTACTTCAATCCACTCCTTTCTTAAAATATCTAATTTTGACATGATTACTGATTTAACAAATTATAAAATACCCTGAGCTTTCATGGCTTCTTTTTCATTATCAAGGATATTATCATCATCAATCTGACGAACTTTAACCTTTAATATTTCCAACTCATCCATGATATCTACAAAGTTTTTGAAATTAGATCCGCTAGTTGGCTTAACCAACACTACGAAATCACCTTTCACTCCTGACGCGTCAGCAACTTTTCTGTTATCGATAATCGCTTTTTCAACCTGAGATAAATTCTCAAACGTTGGAGCTGTTGCACCAGCTTCTCCCATATACCAGGCTACTTTATCGTTTTTACCTAATAAAATAGTCATGGTTTTAGAAGCTTTCAGTTCCAATCTGTTTTCCTGATTGTTATCGTCCTTATCGGGCTTCACAATATCCATTGCCTGTGGCGTAGAAATTGATGTTGTTAAGATAAAGAATGTTACCAAAAGGAACATCAAATCTACCATCGGCGTCATATCGACTCTTGGCGTGGCTTTCTTCCCACCCGTGTTTAATTCTGCCATTTCTTATTTTCTTCTAGCTTCTGCGTTAGTAACCAATAAAAACTTGTTTACTTTTTGCTTCTGCAATACATCCACAATTTTCTTAACTGTAGGATATTCTTCTTTCGAATCTCCTTTGATACTCACACGCATTGGCTGTTGATTAACTTCAGCTGTTGCTGTACGAGCCTGTAAAACCCACTGATTTAATTGGTTATCAGTTGAATCAGTTGGTATACCACCCTGAACTCCTGGTTTCATACGATCTCCACCATCCATTGCTAAAAATGATTTTAGACTGGATACTGGTACACCGAAAGAAGCCACTAATGAGAATTTTTTAATTTCCTCAGGCGTAAAGTTGATTTTATACTGCTGTCCAATTAACTCTAAGGTTCTAGCCTTAACTTTCTGGCCTGCCACTTCGAAGAAAACCTTACCCTGACCAATGGTTAATATCGCATTGTTCTCAGCCGGCACCTTGAATTCATACGTAGATGAAGGGGTAGATACCGCTAAAGGTTCTGGTTGTTTCGCCGTAGCAGTTAATATGAAGAACGTAAGTAACAGAGCTGCAACATCGCACATGGCTGTCATATCTGTTACCGTACTGGTTCTTTTAACTTTAATTCTAGGCATAATATTTCTTGCTAATTTTAATAATGATGATCTTTTTCCCGGTTTTCCATAAAGCCGGTAAAAATTTTTTCAAATATTATTTATGCGAGCTAGCGTAAGTTTGAACGATGCTGAATCCAGCCTCATCAATTGCGTAAGTTAACTTGTCAATTTTAGAAGTTAATACGTTATACATGATAATTGCTAAAGTAGATACACCGATACCAGTCATCGTGTTAATTAACGCCTCAGAGATACCTACCGCTAATGCTGATTGATCTGGAGCACCAGAGTTTGCTAAACCGGCGAATGCACGGATCATACCTGTTACTGTACCTAATAGACCGATCAAAGTACCGATTGATACCAAAGTAGCGATGATGGTTAAGTTTTGCTCTAACATTGGCATTTCTAAAGCAGTAGCTTCTTCAACTTCTTTTTGGATAGCAACGATTGATTGCTCAACATCTAAGTTAGTATCAGCCTCAACTTCACTGTATTTTTTCAAACCTGATTTAATTACGTTAGCAACAGATCCTTGTTGTTTGTCGCATTCCGCTTTAGCAGCTTCGATATTTCCTGAATTTAATAAACCTTTTACTTTGATAATGAAAGTATCTAAGCTAGATTTTCCGCTTGCTTTACCAATTACGATTAAACGTTCGATAGAGAAAACGATAGTAGTTAATAACAATCCTATTAAGATTGCCACGATTGGACCACCTTTGTAAGCAGTACCTGGGTAGTTGTTTGGTAATGGTAAGTTTTCATTGTTGTTGTCGATAAAGTTTGAAGGATCACCTAATACGAATCTCCAGATAATAAAGCCAATTACAATACAAATAGGAATAACCAATGTTGCGAAAACATTAGATGCACTTGAAGAGCTCTCTTTTTTAACAGTTGTTG
>Ga0308159_1000964_pt1 | contig 49142 bp, 49 predicted proteins | sample PhyCR1_FD_201040 | JGI IMG/M metagenome (GOLD analysis project Ga0308159, IMG submission 201040) | Phyllosphere microbial communities from UC Gill Tract Community Farm, Albany, California, United States - DLSLC.R1 | ecosystem: Host-associated > Plants > Phyllosphere > Unclassified | place: USA...
CTCCCGCTCCGGGGGGGCGACGGTGAAGAAGGGCTCCGTATTAAGGGTGAAGTAGAATTCACCAACGATTTGGCAGACTTCCTTTGAGCATTCCTGTATAGAACTGACTAGCCGCATACAATCATAGTAGTAGAGAAAGCGGTTGAGCTCCGGATAGGAGACATCCTCCTTCAGGTATCTCTGGAAGTCGATGCTCGAGAGGGCACCTTCCGAGCCGAGGCCAGCGCTCGACACGTAGGACGGCAGGAACTGCAGTAATCCCCAGAAGTCGACGCCTTGCATGATGGCGTCACGGAAAGCGTGGTGTAGGGAGGAACAAACGTTATCCACTTCGTTCGAGCGGTCGCCCTTGCTGAGACGCCATACGCCTTGAGGGTCGTGCCAGAGGTGCGGTGGATCTTCCCCGCGGGGCTTCTCAGAAGGGATGCCGTCCAAGTTCAGGAGTTGAGGCGACGCAGGCACTCTACGAATCATCTCCGGGGGCAAGGTAAGCCCCTATAGGAGGGGCGGCGGCCGAGCTTTATCTCGACCCGCTATGGTCCGTCCACCACCAACCTGCCCTTGAGGTCGGCACAGTATCCGGGCACTTCGGAGCCGCTTCTGCCGTAGGACTTCCCATAACGTCCAAGCTGGCTGATAAGCGAAGCTATGCTACACGCCTTCAATCAAAAGAATGTCCGCCGTGTTCTCGCGCAAAGGGACGACGAGCACGTGAACGACAAGAACGAAGACGGCGTCACCTCGATGGCGTTCTCGCCCCTGGCGTTCATGCCCACCGACGAGGCTATGCGGGTGCTGGAGGCGGTCATCGGCGCCCCTCTCCGCGACGCACTCCGTGGCAGAGAGGTGCTGGCCCACGATGTCACCTTCTGGCCTTCCGGACTGCGAGCCTGCGGTTGGTCGTCTGACGCCAACAGTCGCTGCGAGCCCGACCTTCTGGTCCTGCTCACCATCTCGGGCGGCGGGGAGCTCGTGCTGGTCGGCGAGATGAAGTGGGACTGGCGGATCGCGGACGGGCACCTGGCTGACGAAATCCGCCGCGAGCGTCGCGCCGTGTCGCTCAAGTATCCGAAAGCGGATCTGCTCGCGTTCGCCATCACGAAGTTCCATCTCTTCAAAGATCCGCCGGACACAGTGCCACTCACCTGGGTGGGGGTACAGCGCAGCGCAAGCTTGCTCCACTTCCGGTCGCCTGGCTCCATCGCCGGGCGCTGGGGCGGTTTAGTGTCGGTCTTCCTTGCCAAAGCGAAGCAGACGTCTTTCCAGGGCTTCCATGTCCCCAACGCCTCCAAGATACCCCGTTCGACCCCTGTCTTCTGGAACGCCCCCGATGTCTGATTGCCCCGTGTTCAACGCCTTCATTGGGGTAGAGGCTGTATGGGACGAGATTTACCGCCTCACCGACGAGATTCCGGACGCCTTCAAGCAACACGGCCTGTTCCTCTCGGACCGAAAAGAGGAATCGCATGACGCGGGGCACACCTACACGCGGATGGGTTTCTCCTATGAGATGAGAGGCCGGATCAGCAAGCGGCGCTCCCCACGCCAGCTGCTCTTCCTGTTCGACCTCTGGCGCCCTGCCCCCCCGACCTCCTGGCCGCATGCGCAGGAGGCTCTCCTGACTATAGCCTACGCAGTGAGCGCAAAGGCCGATGAGGATTGGGATGCCGAATACATCGTCATCGGCACTGATGGTCGCTTGGCCGACGACGACATGCACAAGGGATGCGTCCCACACGCGGGTGGCAGGCTCCTTGAGTGGAAGGAGGATCGTGAGGAGTGGCACGAGCGGGCCTGGCTGTTCAGCGTGCCGCTGACGAGGATCGACGGCCCAGTAGCGTTCCAGAGGGAGGTGGTCGAACCTGTCATAGCCCTACTACTGAACGGAACCGACCCTGCCGAAGCGCTCAAGGGAACCCACGCTATCAGGTTCAACACGTGAGTAGGCCATAGAGCATGTCAGACGACACAGGCGCACGGCGCTGGATGCCGAACCGAAGAGCTATCGTGGCTCCCCGAGCCAGGTAGCCATTCGGCCAGCCACTCCGAAACCGGTCCTACATCTCCCCGAGATTCCCTGAAGGCATCAAGCGCGCCGAATTGCGCTCGCAACCCCTGGAGATCCAGCGGGAGACTGTCCCGTTTTGATTCCTGCGGAATTATGGACGCTTAAGCAGCGTTCTCATACCCCTGATGGCCTGTCTCGTAGCTTGGGATCCGGCCAGCCTGCCGCATCTTTGTCCGCAGTCCAGGATGACCGAAGGGCAGGAGGCTGCTTAGGCGTGGGCGTGCACCAGTTATTCTATTGCCCCGCAGAAAGCGTAAGCGCCTCTTTAGGTCTGTAAGAAGGCTAAACGGTCGTTTGGCCTCTTGCTACGCAGCGTGATCTGAGCCGAAAATGGCCGGCCATGCAGCCCGTCATCGCCTACTACCGCGTCTCAACCGGAAAGCAGGGCCGGTCCGGCTTAGGACTGAATGCCCAACGGGAGCGGTGCGCCGGTTTTGCGGCTCAGAATAGCCTTCAGCTGATCGAGACCTTCACCGAGGTGGAGACAGGGCAGGGGAGTGACGCGCTGGACCGACGCCCTCAACTTGCGGCCGCTTTGGCGTCGGCAAAGCGTCAACGCTGCGCCGTACTGGTAGCCAAGCTCGATCGCCTCTCCCGCGACGTGCATTTTATTGCAGGGTTGATGGTACAGCGCGTGCCGTTCCTCGTTGCCGAACTCGGCACTGACGTTGATCCCTTCATGCTGCACATCTACGCTGCGCTTGCGGAGAAGGAGCGCCGTATGATTTCCGAACGCACGCGCGCCGCACTCGCCGCGCGGAAGCGGCAAGGCGCTCTTCTCGGCAATCGTACTAACTTGGCCGAGGCCGGAAAACTGGGCGCGATGCGCACCCAGGAAGAAGCGCGGCGCTTCGCTGCCAATGTCGCACCCATCATTCATCAAGTGAGGAGCAGTGGTGTTGTAAGCCTACGCGCCGTTGCCCTTGCTCTGAACGCACGTGGCGTGCGAACCGCACGCGGTGGAAGATGGGCAGCCACACAGGTTGGCGCTGTTCTTGCGCGTGTTAAACCAGAGCCAAATTTGGCTGTTGTCGCCAATACATTTGAGGGTATCGGCGATTGAGAAGCTCGGTTCGAAGGCGCTGCTACCCGATGAGGAATACAAGAAATTCCTTTAGGCGCCGTCAGCTCACGAACCGACCAATGGCGATAGTCCTTCTGCCTATCGGCGCGCTTGTCTTGCCATGTCCTACCCAACAATAGCTTCATTGTACGAGTGAGAGTGAATCCGATCCGATGAGCCAATCTCAGTCCCTATCCGCTCTCATTTGGTCGGTGGCCGACCTGCTGCGTGGTGACTACAAGCCTTCCGAGTACGGCCGGGTCATCCTCCCCTTCACGGTGCTGCGCCGCCTGGACTGCGTGCTGGCACCTACCAAGGCGAGGGTGCTGGCCGAGGTGGCGGCCAAGGAGGCGATGGATCTTAATCCGGAACCCTTTCTGCTCCGCATTACCGGCGTACCCTTCGCCAATACCTCGCCCTTTGACCTTAAGACCCTGATGGGTGATCAGGACAATCTCGGCGCCAATCTGGACGCCTATATCCAGGGCTTCTCGGCGGCCGTGCGCGACATCTTTGAGCGCTTCCGCTTCACCGAGCAGACCGACCGCCTCCGCAAGGCAGGGCTGCTCTATCAGGTGACCGAACGGTTTTCAGCGTTTCCACTGCACCCGGACCAGGTCAGCAACCACGATATGGGCCTGGCCTTCGAGGAGCTGATCCGCAAATTCGCCGAAATTTCCAACGAGACGGCCGGCGAGCACTTCACCCCGCGCGATGTCATCCGCCTGATGGTAAACCTGCTGTTCATCGAGGACAGCGACATCCTCTCCCCCGGCACCAACGCCGTGCGTACCATCTACGACCCGACGGCCGGCACCGGCGGCATGCTCTCGGTCGCCGGGGAACACCTGCTGGAGCACAATCCGCAGGCTTCGCTGACCATGTTCGGGCAGGAACTGAACGACGAGAGCTACGCCATCTGCAAGGCGGATATGCTCATCAAGGGCCAGGACGTGCGCAACATCATGCCCGGCAATACCCTGTCCGAGGACGGGCACGCGGGCAAGAAGTTCGACTACATGCTGTCCAACCCGCCCTTCGGCGTGGAGTGGAAAAAGGTGGAAGGCGAGGTGCGGAAGGAGGCTGACAAGCTCGGCCATGCTGGCCGCTTCGGCCCCGGCCTGCCGCGCATCTCGGATGGCTCGCTGCTGTTCCTGCTGCACCTACTGAGCAAGATGCGCCCCGCCCAGGATGGCGGTAGCCGCATCGGCATCGTACTCAATGGCTCGCCGCTGTTCACCGGGGGCGCCGGCTCGGGCGAGAGCGAAATCCGCCGGCATGTGCTGGAGAACGACCTGGTGGAGGCGATCATCGCCCTGCCCACTGACATGTTCTTCAACACCGGTATTGCTACCTATGTCTGGATCCTCTCCAACCGCAAGCCACAGGCGCGGCGCGGGCTGGTGCAGCTGATCGACGCCTCTGCCATGTGGAGCAAGATGCGCAAGAGCCTCGGCTCCAAGCGCAAGCAGATGGGCGACGACCTGATCGAGGAGGTCACGCGCATTGTCGGTGAGGCGGCGGAGGCGCAGTTGGCGACCCTGACCACCGCCGATGGCCGCGTGAGCCGCGTGGTGCTGCGCGCGGGCGAGGCGCCGCCGGAGGCGCCGGAGGGCGGCACGGTGAAGCTGGTGCCGATGTCGCGGTTGTTCCGCAACGAGGCGTTTGGCTACCGCACCATCACGGTGGAGCGCCCGTTGCGCGATGCGACCGGGGCGGTGGTGCTGGGGCAGAAGGGCAAGGCAAAGGACAAGCCGCAGCCAGACAGCGCGCTGCGTGATACGGAGAATGTGCCGCTGGCGGAGGATGTCGAGGCGTATTTCGCGCGCGAGGTGCTGCCGCATGCGCCGGATGCTTGGATCGACGCGGAGAAGACGAAGGTGGGCTACGAGATTCCCTTCAACCGGCATTTCTATGTGTTCGAGCCGCCCCGGGCGCTGGCGGAGATCGACGCGGATCTGAAGCGGGTGACGGATCGAATCCGGGCGATGATCGAGGGGCTGGCGGCGTGAGTGTCAGGGCGTATCCGGCGTATCGGGAGAGTGGGGTTGAGTGGGCTGGCTACACACCGTCTCATTGGCACATCTTTCCGCTTAAGCGATCAGCAAAGCTTGTTACAGACCGTGCTGATAGACGCAGCTTCCCCGTTGCGTTGGAAAATATTGAGGGATGGTCGGGGCGTTTCCTAGATTCTGAGGGAGACTATTCAGGAGATGGCACTGCGTTCCAACGCGGTGATCTCCTTTTCGGTAAGCTGCGACCCTACCTTGCGAAGGCTTGGCTGGCTGATCAGGGTGGCGAAGCCATTGGAGACTTCCACGTCATTCGCGTGTTGGCCGGGCAAGTTCCTCGCTACCTACAATACGTCATCTTAACTCGGGAAGTGATCTCGCTCATCGATGGTTCGACCCAGGGCGCCAAGATGCCCAGGGCAAGCTGGGATTTCCTTGGCTCCCTGATGGTCCCTGCTCCACCACGAGTTGAACAATCCGCCATCGCAGCCTTCCTCGACCGCGAAACCGGCAAGATTGACGCGCTGGTGGCCGAGCAGGAGCGGCTGATCGCGCTGCTGAGGGAGAAGCGGCAGGCCGTCATCTCCGAGGCCGTCACCAAGGGCCTGGACCCCATTGTTCCGATGAAGGATTCCGGAGTGGAGTGGCTGGGGGAGGTGCCGGCACATTGGGAGGTTCGCTCTATCTCCTCACTTACGACCAAAATCACTAACGGTTACGTTGGGCCGACCCGGGATATTTTTGTAGATGAAGGTATTCGTTATCTTCAGTCTCTCCATATTAAGAACAACAAGATCAACTTCCATACACCATACTATGTTTCTTCGAATTGGAGCGCTTCTCACAAAAAATCAGAGCTTGCAGCTGGCGACGTGCTTGTGGTGCAGACTGGGGACATCGGCCAAGCAGCAGTCGTGGAGGATGAGTTCGCGGGGTGCAACTGTCACGCCCTAATTATTCTGGCTCCTCTAGCACGGGACCTCACTGGCCAGTGGCTCTCATGGACGCTCAACTCTCCATACGGCCGACAATCGCTCCTTGCGATTCAAACTGGTGCACTTCACCCGCATCTCAACTGCGGTGATGTTAGAGATATTCGCATTCCGCTCCCCACGCTCGACGAGCAAAGCGAAATTGTGAAGTATCTTGAGCAGAAGCTTGCCAACTTCGATCAGCTTGAGGCCGAAGCACAAGCTGCCATCACCCTTCTCCGCGAACGCCGCTCCGCCCTCATCTCTGCCGCCGTCACCGGCAAGATCGACGTGCGAGACCACGCCGTCGCCGAACAGGACGCCGCCGCATGAGCACCGTCCCCGGTCGCTCTCTCGAACTCTACTATATCGACGGCCGGCCGGACGGCATGTTGACGGCGGAACTGTTCAACTGGACAGGCCATGTGCTGATGGCCCCGCGCACGCAGATCGCCGCCGCCCTGAAGCGCTCGGAAGCCGGTTATGCCGGCGTCTACCTGCTGATCGGCGAACAGAATGGCGAGCCGCGCGCCTATGTCGGCGAGGGCGAAGATATTAGCGCCCGCATTAAGGCGCATGACGTGGCAAAGGACTGGTGGAGCAGCGCCGTGCTGGTTACCACTGCAGGCAACAAGCTCAACAAGGCGCATGTGCGCTACTTGGAAGCCCGGCTGATCGCCGAGGCCCGCGCCATTGGCCGTACGCCACTGGAGAACGGCACCAACCCGCCCCGCCCCTCGCTGAGCGAGGCCGATGTGGCGAAGATGGAAGCCTTCCTGGAGAACCTGCTCATCGTGCTGCCAGCGGTGCGGGTGGATATGTTCATCCAGCGCGCGCGTCCGGCTGCTGCTGTTCGACCACAAGTAATCCCGCCCCCGCCCCCTACTACGCAAATACCTACCGGTCAGCCTGCCACTCTAGAGGCTGACGGAGCGAATATTCCCGCACCACGTGCTCTACGATTTTTCTTAGACATCCGCAGGGGTGCAATGAAGGCGACTGCGCTTCTCGAGGGTAGCGACTTCATCGTCGAAGCAGGCTCATTTGCTCAGGCCTCTTCAGGTGGCGCCAGCTCATACGAAAATCTGCGCGATGAACTCATCCGTGCTGGCACGTTGGTGCCGCAAGACGGCCATTTTCGTTTTTTGAAAGATTATGCGTTCCGAAGCCCGAGCGCAGCCGCTTCCGTGGTTACCGGCCGCTCTGCGAATGGCAGAGAGGCATGGCGCCTTGAAGGCGAGAACATCACCTACAAGGAATGGGAGGCGCGACAGCTTGGCACCTCCGGTGCGGAGGCTGCATGAGCATCCACAAGGAACTTGCCTTCGAGGATGGCATTTGCGGCCATCTGGCCGCCCATGGCTGGCTCTACGAGACCGGCGCTGCCAGCCGCTACGACCGCGCCCGCGCCCTATTTCCGGAAGATCTAGAAGCCTGGGTGCGGCAGACCCAACCCGAGGCCTGGGCAAGCCTGGAGAAGACCCAGGGGCCCGCCGCTGCCACCGTATTGGCGGACCGGCTGCGCGCCGCACTGAACAAGCAGGGCACCCTGGCGCTGCTGCGGGACGGGCTGGATATCGTCGGGCTGCGGCAGCGCCTTTCGCTCTGCCAGTTTCGCCCGGCGCTGGCAATGAATGCCGATCTCCAGGCGCGCTACGCCGCCAACCGGCTGCGCGTCGTGCGGCAGGTGCGCTATTCCCTGCACAGCGAGGCCTGCCTGGACCTGGTGCTGTTCCTGAACGGCATTCCCGTGGCCACGGCGGAGCTGAAATCCGACTACACTCAGTCGGTAACGGATGCGATCAACCAATACCAGTATGACCGTCCGCCCCGCATCGCTGGCCGCAATGTGCCGGAGCCGCTGCTGGCCTTTCCCGGCGGCGCGCTGGTGCATTTCGCCGTCAGCAACAGCGAAGTGGCCATGTGCACGCAGCTGGCCGGCGCTGACAGCCGCTTCCTGCCTTTTAACCGTGGCAACGAGATGGGGGCCGGCAACCCACCCAACCAGCACGGCGCTCCCACGGCTTACCTGTGGGAAGAGGTCTGGCAGCGCGACAGCTGGTTGGAAATTCTCGGCCGCTACCTGGTGCCGGTGAAGGATGATAAGAAGCGTCTGAAGGGATGGATTTTTCCCCGCTACCACCAGTTGGACGCCACGCGGGCACTGGTGGCGCAGGTGCTGACGGACGGGCCGGGCGGCAAGTACCTGATCCAGCACTCTGCCGGCTCGGGCAAGACCAACTCTATCGCCTGGACCGCGCATTTCCTGGCTGACCTGCACAGCGCCGATAGCCAAAAGCTGTTCGACACCGTGCTGGTGGTCTCCGACCGCACCGTGCTGGACAAGCAGTTGCGCGAGGCGATCGAAGGCTTTGAGCGCACGATCGGCGTTGTTGCGGTGGTCACCGGCGACGGCGGTGCCAAGAGCGCGGAGCTGGCAGCGGCCCTCTCGGCCGGCAAGAAGATCGTGGTCTGCACCATCCAGACCTTCCCCTTCGCGCTGGACGAGGTGCGTAGGCTTTCGGCCAGTAAGGGCAAACGTTTCGCGGTGATCGCTGATGAAGCGCATTCCTCGCAGACCGGCCGCGCCGCGGCGGAATTAAAGTCTGTCCTCAGCCCGGAGGAGCAGGCGGCGCTGGAGGATGGCGGAGAGTTCGACGCCGAAGATATCATGGCGGCGAAGATGTCGGCTCGCGCTGACCAGGATGCCGGCATTACCTACGTCGCCTTTACCGCGACACCCAAGGGCAAGACGCTGGAGCTGTTCGGCCGCCGCCCGGACCCGTCGCAGCCGGCCGGCAAGGACAATCGGCCGGCCGCCTTCCACGTCTACGCTATGCGGCAGGCGATCGAGGAAGGCTTCATCCTCGACGTGCTGCAGAACTACACGGCCTACAAGCTTGCCTTCCAGCTCACCCACAACGGTCAGGACCTGACCGAGAAGGAGGTGGATGCAAGCGAGGCCAAGAAGGGCATCATGGGCTGGGTGCGACTGCACCCGCACAACATCGCCGCCCGCGTCGAGATTGTCGTGGAGCATTTCCGGCAGACCGTGGCGCATCTCCTGGGCGGCCAGGCCAAAGCCATGGTGGTCACCGCCAGCCGCAAGGAGGCCGTGCGCTGGGCCAAGGCCATGAAGGCCTATATCGCCCGCAAAGGCTATGGCATCGGCCTGCTGGTCGCCTTCTCTGGCGAGGTGAATGATCCGGAAACGGACGCGGAACCGCTGACCGAGGCCAATATGAACCCTGGCCTGCGCGGCCGGGACCTACGGGAAGCCTTCGCCACGTCGGAGTTCCGCCTGCTCCTTGTCGCCAACAAGTTCCAGACCGGCTTCGACCAGCCGCTGCTCTGCGGGATGTATGTCGATCGGCGGCTGGGGGGCATCCAGGCGGTGCAGACCCTCTCCCGATTGAACCGTGCGTATCCCGGCAAAGACACCACCTACGTGGTAGACTTCGTCAACGAGCCGGAGAAGATCCTCGAGGCCTTCCGGCTCTACCACACGACAGCCGAGCTGGTAGATATCAGCGACCCGAACGTGGTGCTGGATCTCCGCAACAAACTGGAGGCCACGGGCTACTACGACCGGTTTGAGGCCGAGCGTGTAGCGCGAGTTGCCGTCAATCCAAAGGCGGCGCAGAGCGACCTCGATGCCGCCATCGGACCAGTCAGCAATCGACTGCTCATCCGCTTCAAACAGGTCCAGGCCCGCTTCCGGGCTGAACCGGAGAAATCCAGTGCCTGGCAGGCCGCCAAGGATGAGATGGATGCCCTGGTGCTCTTCAAGGGCGACCTCGGTAGCTACGTCCGTGTCTATGAGTTCCTGGGACAGATGTTCGACTACGGGAACACGGACTACGAGAAGCTCTACCTCTTCGCCAAGATGCTGCTACCTCTCCTGGACTACGGTCGCGAGCGTGATGGGCTGGATCTTTCAGCGCTGAAGCTGACCCACCATCGCATGCGAGATCTCGGTCAGCAGAAGCTCAATCTTGCTGGCGCTGAGACTGGCCCGGGACTCGCGCCGGTCACGCAAGTGGGGTCAGGGCAGGTGCAAGATAAGCACAAGCAGCGCCTGCAAGAGATCATCGCGGCGATGAACGACCTGTTCGAAGGCGAGATCACCGAGGGGGATACGGTCGCCTACGTCGATACAGTGATCAAAGAGAAGTTGTTGGAGTCAGACCTTCTGCGCAGTCAGGCCGTCGCCAATACCAAGGAGCAGTTCGGCAATTCGCCCAATCTTGGCGACGAGCTGATGAATGCGATTATGGACGCCATGACCGCACATCAGGCCATGAGCCGGCAGGCGCTAAACTCGGACAACATTCGCGGTCGCATTTTGGCGACGCTGCTGGGCCCAGGCCAGCTTTGGGAAGGTCTTCGAGCAAGGTAGCGCAGCTGATCTGCTTCTATCGCGTTGTGCATTATGCGCTCTGGTTCCGTCAGGACGGGCAAGATGGTCCGGCGGAGTAAGGGTCAGGCTTTGCGCGTAGCGGCCTGCAGTTCGGCAAAGATGTCTTCGGCCGGCAGACCCGGGCCACTGTCCAGCCCCGCCCGGATCGCTTGGCGCAGCATTTCTAGTTCGCGCCGGTCGGTGTCGCGGGGCCCATTCCCCTAGCGCCTCGGGGATGATCTCGCTGGTCGAGGCGTACTCACCCCTCCCCCTGCACCGTCGCACGCAGAGTGGCGACCGTCTCGGCGGGCATGGTGATGGTCACGCGTTCAGTCGCGGACATCGGCGCCTCTCCCTGCTCTGCGTACCTTATGCCGCTGATGGGACGGAGAAGTACACGATCCAGCGCACGACGCTGCGTTCGTCACTCCGGCCTAGTACCACCGGGCGGGTACGTAGCAGTGATCGTCGTCGTCACCGAACAGGCGGCCGGCGGTCAACCGCGCCTCGATCGCCCGTGGCGAAAGGCGCTCCTCACCCGCCTCCAGCCGCGTCTTCGCCCAGGACAAGAAAGCGGCCAGGCGGGGCGTTGGTTCGCCGGGACCTTCCACAGGCAGGGTGGCGAGGAGGCGCCGGAGCTGGTCCAGCGCCTCGCGCTCCGCCAGGAGGGCCTCCAGTTCTGCCGTCCGACGCTCTTCGATATGCGCGAGCCGTGCCGCCCGTTCCCGACGCTGCCGCTCCTCCTCCAGCCTGCGCTGCTCTGCCTCGTGCTGCAGCCGCTGCGCTGTCTTCGCCGCGGCCAGGACCGCCAGCCCGACCGCGATGTCGCTCGCCATGGTCTCCAGCCGTTGGACCTTGGCATCGCGGAAGCTCCGGCGGGGCGAGGCGCCCTCGCGCACAGAGACATGTTCCAGCTCAAAGGAGAGCAGGCCGGTCAGATGGTAGTCCCAGTCCGGGACGTGGGGCCTGTGCGGGAGCACGTCATTCCAGGACCGGCTTTGCGCGGCCCGTTTCTGCCAGGCCTCCTGCCGGGCGCGCTCCGCATCGGTCAGGACGTGCTTCTCCCGCCGGACCAGTTCCGTGATCGAGAAGCGCACGCTCTCGGCTTCGGAGGTGAACTGCGCCGGGCCGTCCCCTGCGGTCAGCACCAAGCCTTGCAGGGAAGCCGCCTGCACGATCCGCGGCAGGATGACCGCCAGACGGTCGATCGATGCGACCGACACCTGGCAGGGGATGAGCCCCGCGGCATCGAGAGCCACAAGGCCGGTCTCGGGCGGCTTCGCCTGGCGGAGTTTGGCGAGCGTTCGGTCGATGAGGGGATGCGGCGGCGCGGCCAGGTCGTCGTCGGCGGTAGAGGCCAGAATGCGCGCCTGCTCGCGCACGCGGGCCAGAGCCGCGGATTGGGGGCTGAGATCGGCGCTGGCGATGGTGATGCGGGGGACCGTGCCAGTAACGGCTGGCGGTAACGGCACCGGCTTGACCGGCTTGCCAGCGGCCTGTTTGGCCCACCAGCCCAGTGGCGGGTGGGGAATGTCGTGCTTCTTGCAGATCTTATGCAGCGCGACGTCAGAGAGGGAGAACTCGTTTGCCAGCTGCGTCAGCGGCTTGGACCAGACGAGGTCGTAGAATGCCTCGCGCGTGAACACTCGGGCCATGGCGGTCCTCTCGAGATCCAGATCGTGCCGCCATTGTTGCGCGGCAGGTCGCGCTTGGAAGCCGGCTCAGCATCACCGCCTGGAGAGCTTTGCTTTCCGCTTGCACTTTGGCTGCATAAGGGCGGCAGTTCTGACGCCTAATAGTGGGAAAAGATCAAAAACCTTGATAAGGTAGTGGCCTTACCGAGCTTATCGAGGGATTCCAGTGCGGCGAGCAGATTTGAGCCCGGCGATCCAGGCCCGCCTGCGGCGCCTGCCGGCGCCGTTCGAGCATCATTACGGCGTGGTGCCGCCGCCGCCGCCCGCGGAGCCTCCCCTGATCCTACAGGTCCGTGCGTGCTACGAGGCCGCGCTGCAGGCCCTGGCCCGGCTGAACACCCTGGAGGCGGAGCTGGGCGATCCCTGGCTGGTGTCCCGGGTCCTGGCCCGTCAGGAAGCCCTAAGCAGCTCGGCGATCGAGGGCACCCAAAGCACTCTGGACGAGTTGCTGGCCGTCGAGGAAACCGGCGATGAAGACACCCTGGACCGCAGCCACCAGACGGCGCGTCAGGTCAGGGACTATGCCCTGGCCCTGGAGGACCTGTTGCCCGAGGCCAGGCGCCTGGGCCCGGCGATCTTCACCCAGGAGCTCGTCTGCCAACTGCATGCGACCGTCATGCAGGCGGAGGAAGGCTTTGCCGGCATCCCGGGCCAGCTGCGGGACAAGGTGGTGTGGATCGGCGGTCATGGCAGTGGCATCGCCTATTCCACCTACAACCCGACGCCCCCAGCCGAGGTGGCCCGTTGTCTTGAAGACACGCTGGCCTACATGCGCGGGGAGACCAGCGACTTCCCGCCCGGCCTGATCACCTCCCTCGCCGTGTCGCACGCGCATTTCGAAGCGGTGCATCCGTTCACCGATGGCAACGGGCGCGTCGGCCGGCTGCTGCTGCCGCTGGCCATGGCCGCCGCGGGCCAGGTGCCGCTCTACCTCTCGCCCTATGTCGAGGCGCACAAATCGGCCTACTACGCCGCGCTGAAGGCGGCCCAGCAGCGCCTGGAATGGCCGGAGATGATCGGCTTCATCGCCGATGCCATCGTCGGCACGGTCGCGGCGCTGCTCCAGACCCGGGATGGCCTGCGGCAGCTGCAGCTTCTCTGGCGGGCCCGGCGCCGTTTTCGGTCCGGGTCGGCCTCACTGCGGTCGCTGGAACTGCTGCCGCATTACCCGGTGCTGACCATCGCCCGGCTTGCGGCTCTGCTGGAGGTCAGCTGGCCGCAGGCGGCGCAGGCCGTGGCCCAGTTGGTCGACGCCGGCATTCTGCAGGAGCGGACGGGCTACCGGCGGAACCGGCTGTTCAGCGCCCATGAGGTGCTGACGGTGCTCAACCGGCCATTCGGTGAAGAGCCGGTTCTGCCCGGCCCGGAAGGCGACCCAGCCTAGCGGGGTGCCAGGCAAGAGACGCTTTCAGCAGCGGGACATCGATGCCTTCGGTATCGTGCGTCGTCCGAAGCAATGAGCGAGCCTGGTGCGGTCTGAAGCCAGGCCCAGCACCCAAGGCGGTCCGCATGAAAAGCCCGAAGCCGAAGCCTCCTACCGCCACTCCGCGCCCCAGCCCCGGTGGTGTCCAGCGACAGCAGCGTTACCGCGTCGCCAACGATATCGGCTCGCTCGACATTGCCCGCGTGGTGCTGCAGCGGCTGGAGGCGTTGCGCGCCCAGACGGGCCAGACCAACGAGAAGCTGCTGACCCGGGCACTGGACCTGCTGGAGGCCCACTTGGCGCAGCCGACGCCCAACCCCTCTCGCCGCAAGGCACGAAACGCTGCTGGTTCCCCGAAGGCCCCACCTCCTGCCGGTTCACACTCTGCAGCGCCGCAAAGACCGTCACCGGTTGATGGTCCTGCGGCGCCTCTTGGCACACAGCTCGATCTGCTCGGCGACCCGGTCGAATCCCTCGTCAAGCGCCGGCGATCCCGCTGATTCACCTGGAAAAATAGATTCGAAAGAAGCCGCCTAATTTCGCATAAGCAATTGATTTACAGTATTATTGTTCGGGAAATCGGCTTGAGAACCGGATAGCTTTCGGCGCTGCTTGCCAGGCTGGAGCTACCACCCCGAAGCGTCGTGACGCGACCGTTGGGGGATGAGTAAACACCCTACCCACCCTTCTCTACCGCCCTTTTCTCCACCCGCCCGGCGGGCTGGGATACGGCCCACCGCACCGGCTCCTGCCCCTCGATCGCCCGCGGCTCCAGAGGCCTCGGGGGCTCTGTCCGGCAGCGCTGGCCCGCGCCTCCTATCCATCATCCCGTCCCCGCACCGCCGGGCCCGGTTGCTGACCCTGGTCGAGGTCGCCGAGCGCCTGGCGGTCTGCAGCAAGACCGTGCGCCGCTGGGTCGCGCAGGAGCAGCTCCGCATCCATCGCCTTGGCCGGCAGATCCGCATCGCCGAGGAGGATCTGCAGGCCTTCCTCGCCAGCCGCCGTGGCTAGCCGCGATGGGATTTCCGCGCGTCGCCTGCCCCCCAGCCGTGCCCTCAGGCGCCGAACTCCGCGCGCCATCCCTGTACAGTCATGTCTATGTAATTCCATCAGAATTCGATGCTTCGTGCATCCGCATCTCAAGTAATTAGGAACGTTATAGGAGATGCGTTCTCACGTTTTTCTAGTTCTTGCCCCGCGTTTCATTTGGAGTCCAACCATGTCCATTCGATCGATCGACACCGGCCTGCTGCTGAGCCAGCCCTATCCCAGCCTGGCGCAACTGCGTGCCCAGATCCTGGCCGATGAGGCCTTGCCACTGCGCCGGCGGCAGGACATCGCCTCCGCCTGCCGTTCCCTCAGCCAGGCCCTGGGCCAGCCCCTTGATGCCATCCTGGCTGAGCCGTGCCAGTTGCGGACGGCCTTACAGGGCCTGACCCCCGCCATGGCCGGGATGGCACCCGGGCGCTGGCGCAACATCCTTAGCCTGCTGCGCCACGCCATGGGCCATCTCGGACTGATCAGCGTGCCCGGGCGGTTCCAATTGCCGCCCTCGGCCGCGTGGACCGTGCTGCTCGAACAGCTCGGCGCCTATGGCGACCGCTATATCCTGTCCCGCTTTGCCCGCTACTGCACCAGCACCGGCCTCGGCCCGGCGCAGGTCGATGACGCGGTGCTGGCCACGTACCTGCAGGACCTGGAGACCCAGAGCCTTGAGCAGGACCCCAAGCGGGCCCAGCGGGACACCGCAGTGAAATGGAACCGAGCAGCCGACCGCCTGCCGGATTGGCCGCAGCAGCGCCTGGCGGTGGCCGACAACCGCAACATCTACGCCAAGCCCTGGGAGAGCTTTCCGGCCTCGCTGCAAGCCGATGTGGCCGCCTGGCTGGACTGGCTGGGCAGCACGGACCCGCTGCTGGAGCGTGACTTCCGACCGCTTCGCCCGATCTCCGTCGCTGGCCGCAAGCGGCAACTGCATGAGTACCTCTCCGGCCTGGTGCTGCAGGGCGAGGATCCGGCAGGGATGCTGGACCTGGCCAGCGTCGTGACACCGGAGCGGGCGAGCAAAGGCCTGCTGTTCTTCTGGGAGCGTGCCAGGAAAAAGAAGTCCGTGCACGGCGGCCATGTCGCCAGCCTCTTGCTGGCCATCGCGCGTCACTGGGCCAAGCTGCCGGCGGCGGAAATCACCCGCCTCAAATCGATGGGCAAGCGCATCGCCCTGCATCATGCCAGCATGACCCCGCGCAACCGCACCCGGCTGCGCGCGCTGGACGATCCAGCGCGGCGCGACGCGCTGCTGATGTTGCCCGAGCAACTGCGCGCGGAGGTGGTGCGCGAGAAGGTGCCGGCGCCGCACTTGGCGCAGCGGCTGCAGACCGCCGTCGCCATCGAGCTGCTGACCATGGCGCCGATCCGGCTGAAGAACCTGGCCGAGCTGCAGATCGGCTCCACCTTGCTGCGGGACCATCAGGGCCGCATGACCATCTGCCTGCCGGAGGCCATGGTGAAAAATCACCAAGCCCTCGAGATCGCCCTGCCTGCCGCCACGGCAAAGCTGATCGACCTCTACCTCAAGACCTACCGTCCGCTGCTGGGTGTTGCTGGCTCGGATTGGCTGTTCCCCGGCCACACCCCGGCCGGCCACAAGAGCTGTGATGGGCTGCGCGACCAGATCAGCCGGGCGATCGCCGATCGCTGTGGCCTGGTCTTCACCCCGCATCTGTTCCGGCACTTCTCGGCCCTGTTGATCCTGCAGGACAATCCCGGCGCACACGGCCAAGTGCAGCGCGTTCTCGGGCACACCACCGTCAAGACAGCGCTGACCTACTACACCGGGCTCGAGACCGGTGCCGCCTTCCTGCACTATGACCAGCAGGTGCTGCGGCTGCGCGAGGAAGCCGGCAACCTGCCGACCCGACCCCGTAGCGCGCACCGCAAGGCTGCCCGCTGATGGCGGCAATGGGGACGTCCCGCCGCGTGGGCTGGCGGGTGCCGCAATGGCCTGTGGCCGACCAGGCGGCCTGGGCGCGGGCCCAGCGGCCAGGTGATTTCCTGGAAGAGGGTGGCGCGGCGGCGGACTGGCGGCCTGCCACGCTGCGCGCGGTGGTCGGCGGCTATGGCCGCTGGCTCGCTTTCCTGGCGCAGGAGGGGCTGCATGATCCCGTTGTAGCACCGGGCGCCCAGATCACGCCGGCCACGGTTCGCCGTTATGTCGAGGTGCTGCGAAGCCAGTGCGCCTCGGTGACCCAGGCCGGTTATGTGGCCTGGCTGTGCATGATGGCGCAGGCGCTGGCCCCCGGGCAGGACTGGCGCTGGCTGCAAGCGGTCCAGGCCCGGCTGCAGCGCCAAGCCGAGCCGGTGCGCCAGAAGCGCGCCCGCATCGTGCCGGCGCAAGAGCTGCTGCAGCTGGGGTTCGATGTGATGGCGCGGGCGGAGGCCAGCGAGGCAGCACAGCCAGACCAGCCGCTGCCTGCACGGGATTTTCGCGACGGGCTGATGATTGCCCTGCTGGCGACGCGGCCGCTGCGGCAGCGCAATTTCTTGGGCATCGAGATTGGCCGGCACCTGCAGCGGCTCGGCGCCGGCTTTGTGTTGGTGTTCGAGGGAACAGAGACCAAGAACCATCGGCCGCTAGAGGCGAGCGTGCCGCCCCAGCTGGTGCCGGCGCTGGAGCGCTACCTGGCGCTGTATCGGCCACGCCTGTTGCAATCACGCGGGTCGCGGGATCCGGTCCAGCCTGTGCGGCCGCCCGGCCATCATCTCTGGATCTCGCAATGTGGCATGCCGCTCAGCATGGGTGCGCAGCGGAAGGCCCTGACCCGCCATACCACGCCGCGTTTCGGGCATCTGGTGAATGCCCACCTGTTCCGCGACTGCGTGGCCACCACGGTGGCCCATGACGATCCTGAACACGTTCGCAGCACCGCGCAGCTCCTGGGGCACGACGGATTCGAGACGACAGAGCGCTACTACATCGTGGCGCAGGCGCATCAGGCCCAGCGCCAGCATCACGATGTCGTCGCGGCCAAGCGAAAAGCGCTGCGCCGGCCTGTGACAGGACGCGGAAAGAGCTGATACGCTCCTGGGCAGAGATTGTGCTGTCGAGGCCGAGTCATATCCTCAGCTCACCTGTGAGTTTCCTTTGGGTAAAAAGGCAGCGGCCATGTGTCCGCCGCTGCACATGCGGCATGTCGCATTGAAAACAGCGCCCCGGATGGTTACAGTAACCACCTGTCGAGGAGGTTCACCATGCCGAGGATGCAGCCCAGCACGTCGCGCGAGAAGGTCAGCCGGCACCGCGACCGCATGCGGAGGCAGGGGCTTCGGCCTGTCCAGATCTGGGTGCCCGACACTCGGGCGGCCGGCTTCCAAGCCGAGGCGCGTCGCCAGTCTGCCCTGGTAGCAGCCAGCGAGCACGCCGCCGAAGATCAGGCCTTCGTGGACGCTATCTCCGCTGAGTGGCCGTGAAGCGAGGCGAGATTTGGACCGTGGCCGGGGGCGTCTATGCCAGCAAACCCCGGCCCGCGGTCATCCTGCAGGCGGATGTGTTCGATCAGACCGGCTCGGTGACGGTGGTGCCGTTCACCACCGATCCTACGGAAGCGCCCCTGTTCCGGCTGGAACTGGCACCGGATGCGGTGAACGGGCTCCGCACCCCGTGCCGGATCATGGTCGATAAGATCACCACCGTGCCACGCGCGAACCTGGGCCTGCTGGTCGGCCAGTTGGGCCAGGAGGATATGCTGCGGCTCAACCGCGCGACCGTTGCCTTTCTGGGCATCGTCTGATCGACAGGGCGGCCGAATGGTCGATGGTCACCACGCGGCCGGGCGTGGCGGCGAACCCTCTCTGTTCCAGGATCGCGCGGTCCGCTTCCCCGGCGCGTCGATCCCGAGCCTGTGCGGATGGCGGCCCCGCTGATCGGCCACGGCAGTTTGCGACGACGGAGCGGCACTATTCGCCTCTTGGTCTTCACAGGACCTTCTGCCGCATGGTCAGGCGGAGTTTGCGCATGATGTAAAAGGCGGTGAAGACCTTGAGTGTCTCCATCATTAGACATGCCGGAAGCGATTAGGGGTTCCATCTCCCGTGTCTGCGGGCTCGCGCAGCACCGTTTAGACGGATCGCCCATGGATGGTGAAGCCCGGAGCGATACCCTACAAAGCAATAAAATGTATCGATTTCGCAAAGAAAAACGGTGAAGGTGCCTTTACTGCCTGGCACACTTAAAGGCCAAGCACGTGCGACCATTGCTAAGGCAGTTGGCTGCGCCCTGAAGCCATAGTCTGGACTGTAGCCATGAGCGATCGGAACACTACGAATTTGAGCTTCCGCGCCATTCAAGGCGTGCGGAACTACATCGAAATGCGTTTGAAAGGGGATGTTAATAATAACGAGAACGTCCTCTTCGGCCGCCTCGGAGTAGCCGTTAGCCGGAGAGACCTTGATGAGTGCGCTTCGCTCATCACGGAAATCCGGGAACTGCAGCGGATGCCCGTCAAAGTGGACAATGCTGCCATTTCTGATGCAGCAGATGAATACTGCGAGGCGATCGTGGATGCGCCTAGTGACGAAGAGTTTTATGAAGCCTGTGAATGGCTAAGAAGCGGGCACGAAATTGATGTCATCGGCTATCTACTAGCTGAATATGCTGAGGAGATGGAGAACCTGCGCCCTTTTGATGATTAACGCCTAGCACCATTGAATTGCATCCAGGACCATCTCGTAATCACCTGCTATAACGTGTGTGTTCCGAACCTCCGTCTTGGCTATTTATCAATTGTCTACTTTGCAAGATTTCCAGTCAATCCCCGGCTTATAACACCGGGGGCCTGCGCCAATGTTACTCGGCCAGGATTTCGACGGCTTCCTCGTCATGGCCATCCGGTCCGATCAGAGATGGCCACTCCGCAGGAATCACCAGGGTCCGCAGCATCTGCCTTTCGGCTTCCACGTAAGCCTTCTGACGCGTGGTCAAGCGGATCCTGCGGGCGATGTAGGTGCCGGTGAAAAGCTCCCGGGCTTCTTCGTCGTTCGGTGTGCCGGCAGCGACTAGGCGCTGCCATGCAGCGTCCGCTTGGTCATCCACCACCGTGCTCGGGAGGGATGAGTGTAACACGCCCTTATGGGCCAAGTGCTCGGCCTCCGCGATGGCGGTGCAGAACGCACGCCACTGCGCCAGGAGAACCCTACGATCGACGATGACCTGAATGTCCTGATTGGCGACGTCGAGCGCCAGCAGTGGTGATCCGTCCAGGGTGCCGGCCACAGGTCGGGTGATGATCTGGTGATGGTCGTTGCACCACAAGAAAGGGAACGCCCTGTCCTGCAGCAACTGGGCAAAGCGAACGAGGTCTGACAGCTGGCCCTGGAGGTAGGGATCTAGGAAGCAGCGCACCGTCTGCTCGCCGGCGCTGATGTCAAAAATAATCCATCCGGCCGCGATGCTGCTGAGACGAACCTGTACTGCCGTTTCGGTCAAGGCGGCGGCCTCCACCGGTTGCCCCTCATGATAAGGGTCGGGATGCGGTTCGCAGAACGCCCAGAAGAGACGCAACTCCCAGGTCACAAAGGGCGGCGGCAGCGGGCCGGCATCCAGTCCCACCAACACCCTGGTCACCATCGCCTGCGCGTCCTGCCGTTCTGCGAGCGTGCAAGGACGCGAAGCGATGAACACACCGCCGGCGACCCGCACTTCGTGGGTCGTCGGGCGCGGCGGCTCAGCGGACGGCAGAGGATGAGAGGCTTCGGACGGCGCGGGCATCGCATCCTCGAGAAGATGGCAGGGGTTCTGGTGAAAGACGCTGCAACGGAGTGGGCCTAAGGGCACGCCTGGCGACGTCATCGGCACGAGATCAGCCCTTGCATGGGATGAAGCTCTGTCTGATCACCAGCGGCGTTCGAAACTTGCCAGGGACCTTCTGCAAAATCGGCAATTTTCGGCCGGGTAGGATAATCGGTTGTTTTGCCGAACATAATTTTCGGCGCAGCGAGGCATTATAGGAACCAAAACATGGTATAGCGAGGAGTCTTTTTGCTCTCGAAACGGGACGCCTCCATGCCGGTTTTTGCGGTGCCGCCCGCCACTTGGTCGAAGGCGTTTTTAGAGAATGCTCCCTACCTCGCTCTTGATCTGAAGCCCCAAAGTCCAGGGGCCAATGCGCTGGTCGATCTGCTGGTCCAACGGGTTGAGACCGCCAACAGTGACCGAAGAAACAGCCGCCAGGAGGCGGGACGCCGCAAGCTGCGACAGGCCGTCGGGGCCATTGTAGGCGGAGTTCTGCGCGCCTGGGGGCACCCCGATCAACCCGGGCGCCCGGTCGCCCGGAGCAACCAGGCCGAGCAGTTCACGCCCAACCAAATGTTTGCCCGCGACCTCCTTGAGGCTTCCGTGCGGCGTCAGGATGGGGTCGTTGGGCGGCGGATTTTCAAAACCGTGATGGAGGGGCTGCAGGCCGAAGGTCTCATCCTGCACAAGCGCGGCTACCGCCGGACCAATCTGTCCCAGCTTCGTATGGGCCAGGGCGAGAAAGGTAAGGCGGCCTGCTATTGGCCGACGGCGGCCTTGCTGGTCCTCGCCGAGCAGCAGGGGTTGTCGCCCCGTACCATCGCCAAGGCGTTTCGGGCGCCGGCGCCCCAGCGCCAGCGGTTGCAGCGTCAGCTCGTTGAAGTGCGGCCGTTCAGGCAGCAACGGTGGCAGGCCTGGCAGATGGCGACCCCGCCTCCCGCGTCTTTGGGCTGCCTGGCGCAACAGGAAAATGGCGCGTCTTCTGATGCGATCGCTCTCCTGGCGGAAGAGGTGGCCGCGCACAATGCCTTGGCGGCGGTGACGCCAGTAACATATCCCGCGGGAATGTCCGGCGCTCCCCCGCAATGGTACCGGGTGTTCACAGGAAGCTGGCGCCTGCAGGGGCGCTGGTATGCCGTTGGGGCCGGGGGTGATGCGGCGGCCGGGCATGTGGTCAGTTATGCCAGCCTCAAGGCGACGCAACGTAGCCGTCTGCGGATGGCCGACGAAGCGGTCGTGGAACTCGACGTCAGCGCCTCGCATCTGACGCTGCTGTTGGGTCTGCTGGACACGCCGCTCCCCGAGGGCGACCCGTATGAGAGGCTTGGCTATCCGCGGGAGATCGTTAAGCAGTGGGTGATGGAAGCGTGTGGCAAAGGGCGGCCGCCCACCCGCTGGTCAAGCGCTTTGCCTACCGAGGTGCGGGCGGGGCTGCCTGCGATCAAAGCCGTCGGCGCTGCGGTGATACGGCGCTTTCCGCAGTTGGAGCAACCCGCCCTCGTGGTGCCAGAGGATCTTCCAGGCGAGGTCGGGCAGCCGGCGCATCGGCTCGTGCCGCACTATCTGGCAGCGCGGGAGGCCGAGGCGATGACCCTGGCCATGCGGTCACTGCGCCAGCACGGTATCCTGGCGTTGCCGGTGCACGATTCGCTGATCGTGCCGGCCAGTGCCGAGGCCCAGGCTCGGCGCGCCATCACGGCCGGCTACCTGGCGGTATGCGGCCAGCCGCCCCGTATGACGATCAAAGGCCGTAACGTCTGAGAGAGGATGGCGCGCATTGACGAGCGAGGCCGTCGTAGGGTGGCACGACGATGACGCTTTGTACTCAGCTTTGTCTCTGTCTTGGGATGCTAGGCCGGCAAATAGCCGGCGTGCCTCTCGGCTCTCCAGTGGCAAAATAAGCTGAATGCCGAGTGAAGCCCCAGTCACGCTGCCGGCGGCAGATAGCCTCCATCCCCGTCGCGCACGGGCAACAGATACCCCCTTCCTCTCGGATATTCGACACCAGTAGATTGGCGAACACCAGGAAGAGGTAGGACATGGCGCTTTATCGCGTGGCCGATCATCGGCTGGAGGCGGTGCTCGCCACCACCTTCACCGAAGAGCGCATCCTCGAGCGGCGCGACCTGCAACGCCTGCTCCGCTCCGATATGTCCCCGTTAGGAGAAGACCTCCTGGTGGTGGCGGAAGAGTTCAGCGACTGGCAGGACAGTTCTCGTCGCATTGACCTGCTGTGCCTCGATCGGCAGGCGCGCCTGGTCGTCGTCGAGATCAAACGAACCGAAGATGGCGGCCATATGGAGCTCCAGGCTCTTCGCTATGCTGCCATGGTATCGAGCATGACCCTGGAGCAGGTTATCGCGGCGCGAGCCCGTGTTTTGAGCGGAGATGGTGTGCGTGCCCAGGCCGAGGCGGAGATCCTTGATTTCCTCGGCTGGGAAACGGTGGACGAAGACGAGCTCACTGACGAGGTCCGAATCGTTCTGGTGGCTGCGAATTTCTCGACCGAGATCACAACATCGGTCCTGTGGCTGAACAAGCGCGGACTGGATATCGTCTGCGTGCGCCTACAGCCTTATCGGCTAGCTGGCGAGCTTCTGATCGATGCGGCGCAGATCATCCCGCTTCCGGAAGCTGCCGACTATGAAGTGAAGGTTCGCGAGCAGGCGAAGGAGACGCAGAAAGTCCGCACCGTGCGCCAGGACACGCTCAGGCGGTTCTGGACGACGTTCATCGAACGATCGCGTGCCCAGACAACGCTGTTCGCAAACCGCAGCACAACCTCAGACCACTGGCTTTCAGCAGGCATTGGCAAAGCTGGTTTTAATCTGAACGTCTCGCTAACGGAGGATCGAGCCCGGGCCGAGTGCTGGATCAGCATCGGCAAGGACGCCGTTCGGAGCGAAGCTGCCTTCCGGGCCCTTGAGATGCAACTTCAACCGATCGAGGCCGCGTTCGGCAGGCCGCTTGACTGGCAAGACCTGCCCGGCCGAACGGGATGCCGGATTAGCTGCGACATCCCCGGCGGATGGCGAACGCCGGAGAGTGACTGGGCTGTGCTTCAACAGTCGATGATCGATGCAGTCTCACGTCTGCACGCGGCCTTAAGGGGGCCGATACAAAGCTTGGGCGGGTGATTCGTGAGTGGTCTGGATCAATAGGAGCGCGTGCACAGCTTTTTATGAGCGGTGACTCTCTCCGTGCAGCATTCGGCATTCAGGCAGCGACACATCCAGTACCTTGACCAGCCCCAGCTTTAAGCTCGCTCCGGATTCAAAATCCTTGAGCTATTACGCTAGGTTCTTACATTATTCGTGGTTCCCGCCGTCTCGCCAGGCGTGAACCCTGGAGTGGGCTGTGCTCTTCGGCCACCTCGGTGGTCGCTGAATCCGGCGGGAACTAATCTCCTAATTATCGCTTCCTGGTACGGCTTGCTGCCCTCTTGGCACGCAGCAGGATATGCGCCCGCTACTGCTGCTGTGGCGCTTTCACCACTGGCTCAGGATCGTGCCGAGAAGCGTTCATAGGCCGTCATTCGCTGCTTCGGCAGCTCAACCTCCCGGCCATAGATGGTTTTCTGCAGGAAGCTGCATTCTGCTTCCTGCTCGGCCTCGCTGACATCGATATACCAGGCCCTCGGCTGCCCGTTGTCATCACCGTTCCAGCGGTAGCCGCGCGCCTTGAGACTGTCCTTGTGGTGGAAGGGCGCATTCACCGCCCAGATGCGCCATGTCGCCTGCCGCGCCGTCGCCAGCAAGCGCGATAGGCCGCTCACGCCGGAGCGCGGCAGCGGCCTTGCCAGGATTTCCAATGTCGCCTCGCAGTCGTGCAGCGCCCGGTGACCGCCAAAGAACAGGCCCTGTCGCATCGCCAGGTAACCCAGCTTGCTGCCCTCAAAACCCTCTCCTGCCCAGTCGACCCCACTGAGCGAACAGGCCCAGGGCTTGTCGGCGAAGGCCGAGCAAAAGGCCTCGGCAAACCGGCGGTCAAAGCTGGCATTGTGGGCGATGATCAGCGCGGCCGGTGCGATGAAGTCGGTGACCTCCTCGGGGGCAATGCTGTGCCCGGCGAGCATCTCATCCGTGAGACCCGTCAGCTCCGCGATCGCGGCCGGAATCGGCTGCGCCGGCTGGCGCAGGCGGCTGAAGGGCGCGCCGACGCTGTAGACCGTGCCATCCAGCCCATAGGTGAAGGGCAACAGGGCCATCTCGATGATCTCGTCCTGGGCGGCGTCGAGACCCGTGGTCTCCAGGTCGAGCAGCAGGCCGAGCCGGGTGGGCACCCCCGCAGGAATTTCGACTGGTGCCCGAGGTTCGATCCGCCGCAGCACACGGTAGTGGCCGCTGGCCTCCAGCAGCGCCGCCATGGCCTCGAGCTCGGCGGGATCGGGCACAGCAAGGGGATCGCGCGGCATCCTGGCTGCATGCCGCTTGTCTGACGCCGGCACCAGAGGCCCAAAGGATGAACGCCGGCCGGGATCGGTCTCAACGGGCAGCAGCAACAGATGCAACGCATTACCCCTTGAAATGTTCTTGCTTTGTTCCTTTGCCCTGATAGGTTCAAGCCATGGTCGCCCCTCCCTCCCTGTCAGAACCGCCTGCCATCCCCTCCGCTGAGCTTATCGCCGCGACCCCCGACGAGATCACCGAGGCGCTGTCCTACGCGCTGCGCTACGACGCCCGGGGCAAGCCGCGGCCGACCGGCGGCCAGATGGTCGCCAGCCTCGCCGCGGAGCGCCTGATGGAGCACCTCAAGCTCGCCGGCTTCGTGCTGATGCGCCGGCGCCCCGCACCGCCGCACAGCGCCGGCTGACGCCGTGGCTGGCCCTCTCCTGCTGCCGGGCTCCCGCCCTTTGGTACGGCCCTGCCCTCGCGTCCGTGCCTGAGCCATGCCGCCGGCCTATGCGGAGCTCGGCGCCCGCTCCAACTTCTCCCTGCTGGATGGCGCCTCGCACCCGGCGGAGCTGGTAGCCGCCGCCAAGGCGCTTGGTCATGCCGGCATCGGCATCTGCGATGCGAACAGCCTTGCCGGCGTGGTGCGCGGTCATGTCGCCGCCAGGGAGATCGGCCTGCCGTTTATTGTCGGCGCCCGGCTGCAGCTGGTGGACGGCGCCGAGTACCTGGCCTGGCCGACCGACCGGGCCAGCTATGGCCGGCTGACGTCGTTGCTCTCCTTGGGTCGCATGCGCTCGCCGAAAGGCGAGTGCGCGCTCAGCCGCGAGGAGCTGATCGAGCATGCTGCCGGCTGGTGCCTGGCGCTGATGCCGCCGGTGCGCCCCGATGCGGCGTTTGCCGCGCGGCTGCGGCAGGATGCGGCGGCGCTGCGCTCCCGGCTGGGGCTGCCGTTGTTCTGTGGCGCCTGGTGTCGCCTGGATGGCGCCGACCAGCAGCGCCTCGAGCAGCTCGCCACGGCAGCAGAGGCGGCCGGGGCGGCGCTGCTGGCCTCCGGCGACGTGCGCTACCACCACCGCAGCCGCCGGCGCCTGGCCGATGTGCTGAGCGCCATCCGCCTCGGCCGCACCGTCGAGACCCTCGGCCACGCCGCCGAGCCGAATGGCGAGCGATCGCTGCACAGCCCCGCCCGGATGGCGCGGCGGTTTGCCCGCTACCCGGAGGCGCTCGGTAACACGGTGCTGGTGTTGCAGGCCGGCCAGGGCTTCTCGCTCGACCAGCTGCGGCACGAATACCCGGACGAGATCCTCGAGCCCGGCCGCACGCCGCAGCAGACGCTGACCGACCGGGTGATGGCGGCGGCCCTGGAGCGCTGGCCGCTCGGCGTGCCGGACGACATCCAGCGCCGCATCGAGCACGAGCTGGCGCTGATCGAGCAGCTGCAATACGCCGCCTACTTCCTCACCGTGCACGAGATCGTCCGCTTTGCCCGCACCGAGGGCATCCTCTGCCAGGGGCGCGGCTCGGCGGCCAATTCCACCTGCTGCTACGTACTCGGCATCACCGCCGTCGATCCCTCCAAGCACGACCTGCTGTTCGAGCGCTTTGTCTCGGCCAACCGCAACGAGCCGCCCGACATCGATGTCGATTTCGAGCATGAGCGGCGCGAGGAGGTGATCCAGCACATCTACGAGCGCTACGGCCGCGAGCGGGCAGCGATCGCCGGCACGGTGATCCGCTACCGGGCCCGCTCGGCGGTGCGCGAGGTCGGCAAGGTGCTGGGGCTGTCGGAGGATATCACTGGTAAGCTGGCGAAGGGCAGCTGGGGGCCGGGGCGCGACAGCAGCCTCGCCGAGGTCGCCGCCTCAGAGGGCCTGGATCCGACGGACCACCGCCTCGGCCTGGCGTTGGAACTCGCGGAGGAAATCCAGGATTTCCCGCGCCACCTGGCCACCCATGTCGGCGGCTTTGTCATGAGCCGCGGGCCGCTGACCGAGATGGCCGTGGTCGGCAACGCGGCCATGGAAGGCCGCACGGTGCTGGAGTGGGACAAGGACGATATCGACGCGCTCGGCCTGCTGAAGGTCGATGTGCTGGCGCTGGGCATGCTGAGCTGCCTGCGCCGGGGCTTCTCGCTGCTGCGCCAGCACCACCGGATGGAGCTCGGCCTGGCCGAGGTGCCGAAGGACTGTCCGGCCACCTATGCCATGCTGCGCCGGGCCGATTCCTTGGGCGTGTTCCAGGTGGAAAGCCGGGCGCAGATGAACATGCTGCCGCGGCTGCGACCCGAGAAGTTCTACGACCTGGTGATCCAGGTGGCGATCATCCGCCCCGGGCCGATCCAGGGCGACATGGTGCATCCCTATCTGCGCCGCCGCTGGGGTGAGGAGAAGCCGGTCTATCCCTCGCCCGGCGTGGGCATCGGCTATCCGGACGAGCTGAAGGACGTGCTGAAGCGCACGCTCGGCGTGCCACTGTTCCAGGAGCAGGCGATGCGGGTGGCCATGGTCGCCGCTGACTTCTCGCCGGAAGAGGCGGACAAGCTGCGCCGGGCGATGGCGACCTTCAAGCACACCCAGGGCGTCGGCGAGTACCGCGAGCGGCTGATCGGCGGCATGGTCCGCCGCGGCTACGATCCGGAGCTGGCCGAGCGCGTGTTCAAGCAGATCGAGGGCTTTGGCTCCTACGGCTTTCCGGAAAGCCACGCCGCCTCCTTTGCTCACCTGGCCTATGCCTCGTCCTGGCTGAAATGCCACCATCCGACGGTGTTCGCCGCGGCGCTGCTGAACAGCCAGCCGATGGGCTTCTACGCGCCGGCGCAGATCGTCCGCGATGCGCGCGAGCATGGCGTGCAGGTGCGCCCGCTCGATGTGAATGCCAGCGACTGGGACTGCTCGCTGGAGGCGGAGCACGACAGCGCCGAGGGCTATGCGCTGCGGCTGGGGCTGCGCATGGCCAACGGGCTCTCCGCACAGGACGGCCAGCAGATCGTCAAAGCGCGCAGCGGCGGCAACGGTTCGCCCTTTGCCTCGCCGGAAGAGGTGGTGCGCCGCGCCGGCATTGGCCGCAAGGCGATGGAGGCGCTGGCCCAGGCCGATGCCTTTCGCAACCTTGGCACCAGCCGGCGCGCCGCGGTCTGGGCGGCGCAGGGGGTGGAACGCGATGACGCCTTCCCGCTGCTGCGGCTGGCGGCGGCGCAGGCGGCCGTCGGCGAACCACCGCTGCTGCGCGAGCCCGCGCCGGAGCTGCCGGTGGAAAGCGACGGCGAGCGGGTGGTGCTGGACTACACGGCGACCGGGCTGACGCTGGGGCAGCATCCGCTGACGCTGCTGCGGCCGCAGCTGCAGGCGCTGGGCTGTGTCGATACGCGCGACATCGCCCGGATGCCGGTGGGTCAGCGCATCAAGCTGGCCGGGCTGGTGCTGATGCGGCAGCGGCCGGGCACGGCCAAGGGGGTGGTGTTCGTCACCGTGGAGGACGAGCACGGCACGGCCAACTTGGTGGTCTGGGCGGATGTCGGCGTGCGCGATCGGGCGGCACTGCTCGGCGCCCGGCTGATGCTGGTCGAGGCGAAGATCGAGCGGGAGACGGAGCGGGCCGAGGTGCCGATCACCCATCTGATTTGCAAGAGCCTGGCCGACCACACCGACCTGCTGGACGGGCTGATGCACAGCCAGGCCGGGCTGCCTTGGGGGGATGCGGCGTTGGGGCGAGCCGATGAAGTGCGGCGGCCCGATCCAGGGTCACGACGGCCGGTTAGGATGCCAGGCAGCCGGGATTTTCATTAAGGGTCGAATGAAGCTGTCCAAGCCAAGCCGTAGCCTCGTGCTGCCGCCTTGGCCCTTCCGATGATGCTCGGCGAGGCGGAGATGCGGCAAGTTGGAACAGGCGATGCAGGTCATTAGCGCATGGCGAGGCCGGTCCTGGACCGTCTCTCAAAGTGCCCGAGGTCAAATTTTTGCTTGAGTTGCTGATGTGCCTGCTCGCAGACCTAGCGCGCCTTGATAGCGGCGGCCAAGTCGCGCAGTGAGGTGCCAGGCGGCCGATTGCTGAGGTAGTATTTCCGCTCACCCCTCGTGTGCCATTCGCTGACCAGCCAGCCCGTGCGCACGATCCACAACATGCCCTCGACGAACATGCGGTTGTCGCGGCCGATCGAGCGCTTCTGGTCAGGCCTGCTGATATCAGCGGCGCCATCCGATCCTCGGCCACGCCACTCCAGCACCAAACGGTCCAAAACGCCGAGATCACCTCCCCGAAAGGTGACCATGAATCGGAGCTCGGTGCGGGACTTCTCAGAGCATCCAAATCACAGGCTTGTTACTCTCTGCGCAAGTGCTACACGTTGCGATCACGCACAGAGAAAGCGCCATGAAAGCCCTGTTCCTAGCCTCGGCCGTGCTCATCACAGCCCTGCCGGCCCTTGCCCAGACGCCCCAGTACAACAACGGCTATACGCGCCGCGACGGTAGCTATGTGGCTCCGCACTACTCAACCCGGCCGGACAGCACGCCCTACAATAACTATTCCACCCAAGGGAATACGAACCCCTACACAGGGCAGCGCGGCTACGTGAACCCGACGCCTTCCTATGGGACGCGGCAGCCGTCCTACGGCAGCACCACCCGCCGGGGCTGGTAAGACGATTGATCAAGGCTGTGCTGGGCACAGCCTTGATCCGGCACCGGGCACTGGACGACTAGCTTGCCTCGCCGGCCTTTGCGCCGCGACCGACGATCTGAAGCGCGCCGTCCACCAGTGGGCGCTGGAGTTCCTGGGCAACCGACCAGGGCGCGGTCATCCATGCCTCAAGCTCATCCGGCTCGGTCAGGATCACAGGCATCGCCTTCGGGTGCACCGCGCCGACCTCGGCATTCGGGTCGGTCGTGAGGAACGCGTAGAGGTCGGCGGTAACCTCGCCCTCCTTCAGCTTCCGCACCGAGGTCCAGTTGGTCCAGATGCCGGCGAAGAAGGCCAGCGGCCGGCCTTCATCCAGCGCGAACCACACCGGACGCGGCTTGCCGTTCTCGTCCCGCTCATTCTCGCTAAAGGCGGTTAGGGGCACTAGGCAGCGATGCTCTGGGGCGAGCCAGCGCCGCCAATGGGGGCTCTTGGTGTTTCGGACGTTGGTCACGCCTGGATCGGTCTTCTTGCCCTGCAGAGCGAACGCCGGCGACGGCATACCCCAGCGGGCCATGGCCATCTCGCGTTCGCCGTCATCGCCTGTGCGGACGATAGGAGCAGCATAGTCGGGGTAGATGCCCGGGAGAGCCGGCAGGTTGCCGAGCCGGTCCCTAATAGAGCGGGATAGGTCCCGGATGGCCTGCTGCGTGCTGGTCATGCTGTACAGATTGCACATAGGCCGAACGGTATGCGCTCAATGGCTTGTTGAGAAGAGAGGCCATCAGATTGGCCGTTGGCCTATCTTCGACACGCGAATTGCACCACGTGCCACGAGATCGACCCTTCCATTAGCGCAGCCATCTGACCTGGGTTTGGGGCGGGACGCTTAGCCTGCTCCAGCGTGTCGCCCTCTCCAATGTATCGGAAGAGCCGCCTACGGCAGTCCACCTCACGCCGGGCAAAAGACGTCCCGGACGGGCCTTGTCGCCTGGTGATGATTTCCACTAGCCCGTCGCGTCTCTTATCGACGCTAACGGCTTCGTAGCGAGCCCTTGGATCGGAGGGGACTGAAATCGTCTGCGCAACCGCTGCGGAGACGATGGCGAGCATCATAGGAGCTGCCATTATTATGGGCCGCATGGCCTGCATCCATCTCACCTGGGCATGTACTGCTTACGGCCTGAGGCAGTGTAGTAGTAGATGCCGCCGCGAGGACCGACGCAGGGGCTGCTGCGCGTACAGCTGCCCCCGCTAGACGGGGCAGTGAACTGCTGCTGTGGCGCAGGCCTACTGCGTGTAGCTCGGTCGTAGCATTCTAACCGTGCGTTGGGATCTGCAATGCCCGCGCAACCAGGCGCTTGAGCTAGAGCGGGTAGCATGCCCCAGCTCAGCAATGTGGCTACAGCCAACACTTTCCACATTGCATTCTCCGATTTCTTACGGAGCATTAAACTTGCTTTCATCCAATGAAAGAAGAGTTAGATTTCATCCAACCTAGTTGCGTCGCTGCTGCCGGCGCCAGTCCCACGGCGGCACCGGCCGGGGATCGGCCCAGAGGCCACGGCGCGTGGCCCTGGCTTCGGCCTCAAGCACCGGTAATGCCGGATCGCGGTTGTAGCGGACGTACACCCAGGCCATGCCCTGCCTCACCAGCTCCGCATTCACATCGACCGCGCCGACATAAACCCGCCCCACCGTGCGCCCGTATCGGTCGGTCTCCTGCACCTCCACTCGCGCCGGCTTCTGGAACGCCATGTCGGCCAGCGCTTGGCGTGCCCGATTGCCGAAGGGCTGCCGGGCTTCGGGCGTGTCTATCCCGTGCAACCGCACCTTAACTTGGCGCCGGTCAGGCGTGAGCAGCGTGAGAGTATCGCCATCGGCTATGGCCACCACGCAGCCGGTTAGGGTTTCGGCCCAGGCTGGGAGAGCTGTGAGCAACAAGAAGGCGAGTAGGGCACGGCGAAGGACTGGCATAGGCCGGCTGTAGCATGCCGCGGCTCAGACTAGTATCTAGCGGAACGGGCTAGAGATGACAGAGCCCCGAGACTATGGGATGGCGTAAGCCGTTCGGCACAGCAAACACGAATAGCCATGAGGTTGACCAGCCATGCGGCTTCAATCCGAGGCTGTCATCAGGACCGCTCAAGGCTTTCGCATTGAACTTTGTATTTCGAACAGAGACGGCCTTGATCATTAAGAGCCCGTTTCAGAATGCGTTGGATGGGGTATCAGGGCGGCTTCGCCTGCCACAGATGTGCGGGATGTGGACCAAGGAACATCGTGCACGCCAGTCAGCTTTCGAGCGTCGCCGCTACCCGACGGATCTGACGGACCAGGAATGGCAATTCATACCGCCCTTGCTGCCGGCTGGTGGTGCCAGCGGGAGACGGCCTGGCATTGATCTGCGGAGGGTGCTGAACGCCATCCGCTATCTGGCCCACGTAGGACGCGGATGGGCGCGCTCCTCATCCGACGCTTTGCCCATCCTTGATCATTCTTAACAGCCTCCAGAGCTCAGTCGCAATGAGGTGTCGAGAAGGCCGAGGCGGACCATTAACCAAAGTGCAAGCCGCTTCTGCAGATTTTTCCTCACCGTTGCGCAGCCGCCGGCGAGGACCAGCGGCACTTGCCGCCGGCCTCCTGCCACTGCGCTGGAGACAGATCGAGCTGGGACGACATCGGATATGGATTGCGTGGCGATCCTCGGTTCTGGAGGTCGAATTTGTTGTCCACCCTCGTGGCTGCATCTGTATTCACGTAGTAGCAATACTCGGAGCGAGGAACCTGCTCACGGTTACTCCCATAGACCCAACCCGTCACCACCGTGCCCTCCTGGTAATCCACCGAGTGGAAGGTCGTGTAGTTAGTGACCACTCGTTCAGCCTGCGCTTCGGGCTCAGCTCGAGAGCCGCTGGGCGTAGGTGCATCGGTAACAGGAGCAGCAGAGTCCGCGCCGTCCGCAGGAAGCTCTGCGCCTCTGGCAGCCGCCGAAGCTGGAGGAGAGGGCGCTAGCGGAAGGCCGGGTGGCGTGGCGCTATGCCTCAGGATGGTCAACAGCATCAGCAGCAGAGCGATGGCGACGATGATGCCAAGGACGATGCCGATGAAAGTTCTCCACGCGTTGGGGAGAGCGGAAACATGGTTTGGGACGTTCGGCGGAAGCGGCGCGGTGATCCTATTGGCAGAGGGTGGGACCGGCGCTGTCGACCGCCGGGCGCTGATGGCTCCTGGAACGGAAGCAATGGCGGCATTCGCGGCCATGGCAGGGGTTGGGGGCACGGCACCGGCCGCCATGCTGGCATCGCCGATTCGCCGCAACACGGCCCGGTTGAAATGGCTCCAGTCCTCGGTGACATGCTTCGGCATCAACGCGGCCTCGGCTGATTGGAGTTGGAGGTGGCCTGTGCGGCGCCTTCGGTGACTGGCCGGTCGATCTTTTCTGTGGAGTAAATGATGATTACGAAGGCAAGGATGATTAAGATCGCGATACCCCATGCCGTGCTGATCACGAGACTCAGCAGCAGAAATGGCAGAAAGAAGATCGACATCAGGAGGACGATGCTCACCCAGTAGATGGTCTCGACCAGCTTGATGACGAGCCACATCAGATCGAGTGCGAAGGCGCCCAGACCAATCAACGGCCATGCTTTGGGGCCGCTCGGATTGGCGGAAGCGAACCGATGCCATTGCGCCACGAGAGTGTTTTCGCGGCTCCACAACCAACGGATGCGCTTGTAGACGCCAGCGAGATCAGTCGCACTATCAGGCGGTTCCGCCTCTCTGGGATGCTTTCCCGTCTTGCGCTCGCGTCCCGTCGAAGCGGCGGGCTCGTCTGCGGCCCTATGGTTCTTCCGCAAGCGCGGCGGGCGAGGCACGTTTGGGCCTTTCGCCGCCTTCGTTGCGTCTCGATGCCACCACCGCTTCTGCTTGGGAGGCTGAGCCTTCCCAGCAGCTGGCAGGCCTGAAACGCCAGCCCTCTGACTTGTCGTCGCCGCGGCTGGGTTAGGGTCACGACGGCCGACGCCAATGCCACCGCCGCCAGCCAAGGGGGTAACACCGGGGGTACCGGCGGCCACCGCTGCCGCGACCAGAGCGTGGTTTGCTGGCAGATGCTCCGCTTCGGCGTGGCTTGCGCGGTACAGCACCAGCGCGTTGAACGTCCCCCAGTCTTCCTCGACGACCTTGCGCATCAGGCGGCTTCCTTGGCCGCCTCTCGACGAGCCGCCATAATCTCTTCCTCAGTCGCGTTCAGCGGGATGAAGACGAGCTTGAGGCGGTCCACGAGAACCTCCTTCTCGACGATCTTCACATGTACCGGCATGGTGGTGCGACGCCGCCGGGCGGTCCAACCCCGGACATTCCGGGCGATCCCATGACGCTGGCGCACCGCCTCCCTAAGGTCCGTCAGGACCGGAATGGACCGGCGACGCCGGGCGAGGTAGCCCCGGATAGCGTTGGCGATAGGCTGGCGTACCGGCTCCCGGCTATGCAGAGCGGCGTAATGCATGGTGGCCAGTACCGTGCCGATGATGGCGACGATGGCGGCTAGCGACATGACGAACAGGCGCTTGGTTTCCTCCACGGTCGCCCGGTCTTGCTTGCCGTACAGCACCATTGCGAGGCGGTGAATCTGCGACTTCTCGATCATCTCGTCGCGGTGCCGGCTAGCGGTGGCCACCTTCTCCTCGCTGAGGAGGACCGTCTGCCGGGCCTCGCTAAGCTGGGAGCGAACCGTCTCCAACTGCTGCTGGAGGCCGTTGCGCTGGGCCTCGCGCAGTTCCAGATCGGCATCGCGCTTGGCGCGAGCGGCGGCCACGTCGTTCTGGGCGGTGTCGCGCTCGGAACGCTGACGCTCGTTCAGTGCTTCGATCTCGCGCTGAACGTCATTGATGCGGCCGTTGTAGGTGTTCAGCACCGTGGTTGGGGAACACCTAACATTCGGGGAGCAACGCCGACGCTCGCGCTCGACGTTCGCGTCGCGCTCGCGGCTGAGCCGTGTGATCTCGGAGTCCAGCCTCTCGCGGTCGCTCCGATAGGTATTCGACATATCGGTAGCGCGGGAGTCCGCAATATCCTGCTGGGCCTGCCGGCGGATGCCATCGACCTCTTCGCGAAGAGCGGTTAGGCGGTTGGTCAGATCGGTCTGGAGTTCCGTCAGGTGCGGAATGCGCGTCTCGGCCAGCTTGCTGGCGTTCTCCTGTACCCGGACCGCCTGCTCCGAATTTTCTACGGTACGGAGACGCTCATTAAAGCCGCGCTCGAAGCCGAAGATGAAGTTCTCATAGGTGGCCACAGTGACGACTAGCAAGGCGGCAAAGGCTAAGACCTTCCATTTGAAGGCTTTCACCTGAAACGAGAGGCCGACCAGTGGAATTTTAGTCAACTCAATGATGGATAGGGCAGCAAACGGGATCAGGGCGACAGCGCCCGCGAAGAAGCCGGCATCGCTCCCCTCGAACCCGGCATAGGCTGCCAGCAGCAGGCCCATACCCACGGCGACGACCTCGACCGCCCAAGCTAGGTACAACGCCTTATTGTTCGGAACAGAGGCTCGCTGCCCTGCTTCCGCCACTGCCGATAGCCGCATAGTCATATCCTTTTCGGAACTTTATTCCACTAGGAACCCGCGGTTACAGCTGCAACCCAAATCCAGCATTCGGACGCGCGCAGCCGATCATTTTTAGAAAGAATGGCAGGAAGGAAACACATGCAGGTGCCCCAAGCTTTCAGTAAAAACGGTCCAGTAGTTATCTTAGTAATAATGCAATAAAATCAACAATAGATTGATTGTCTGGCAATGAGTAATGTATAAATAGTTGATCGTAATAATTAATCTAATATTAATTGTGCTAAAAGCAAATAATATCTCCAACAAAACGCAATTTCGTGGTCATGAAGGAGCGAAATACAGTTCAGGGAGAGGCAGCCAAGAAGGGATTAGAGGCTCGCGCCCGAGGCGCTACGGGCGCCGCCTGGGCGGGAACAGTTGGGGCGCGGACTGAGGGGCTCAATTCCACCGGCTTCGAAGCTGTTGGTTCAGGCGCTGCCGCCAACATGGGCACAGCGCTTACTGGCCTTGGGCAGTCAGCGGAGGAAATGACGTAGCTGCCGCGATGGCCGGCGTTATCGACATAGCGAAAGTGGTAGCTAAGGCCGACTGCTAGCTGCCCCTGAACCTCGCGGCACAGAAGCGGTGCTCGATCAGCTTTGACCATCTGGCCCCAGTCTTGGCGTCGTTCCACCGGGATCGTCCCATCGTAGCGGGTGTCCCAAATCACCGCCGTGCCTTCCACGGTAACCATGGTCGCCGTCGTCGAAGCGTCTAAGCGTATCGGAAAGCTTCTGTGATTTTCTGCAGTGTATGACCGCACAGCCTCTAAGAACTGGTCGTGCTCATTGAGCGGCGAAGAAGCGTCCTGAGGCGTCGGCAGCTGCGCCGTCGTCAGGACAAGATTGCCGATATGGCCGGATAGTATAGCCAGCAACACACAGATCAGCAGAAGAAGAGCTTTCATGAACGACCATTACACCTCTCCGACTAGGGATGGTTAACCATCCCCGAATTCCCAGCAGGTCCGCTCCCTCCACTCATCGCTGATCCACCGCACATTGAACGAAGAGACATGCGACGACGAGTTGGCGGCCAGGGTCACGATAGACAGTCGGCCGAGATCGGAGCGATCGCGGCGTAACATCTATAGCAGAAATCGAGCAGCCGGCCGCCGGACCAGGCCCCAATTCATTAGTCTGCTTGCGCGACATCTCCGTGTCCTTGCGCCAGAAAGGTGGCGTAACAGACTTATGCGCTTTGCTGCTCCCTTCTATCGATCATGGCTTTCTGGCTCAACCTCCGCGGCCCAAATGCGCCGGGTCGGATTTTGCCGCCAGATCTCCGCCGGCCGCAGGTAGCCCATCGCCACCTCGGCCGAGCGGTGCCGGGTCTGCCGCATCACCTGCGCCAGATCCGCCCCAGCCTCGCCGGCGGCCGTCGCCAGCCCCGCCCGCAGGGAATGCCCGGAGAAGCGTTCCCAGCCCTCCAGCCCTGCTTCCTGGGCTGCCACGCGCACCAGGCGCCAGACCGCCTTATCAGACAGCTGCGCGGCGCTGGGGCGGCCGGCCTTGCTCAGCCCGACGAACAGCGGCAGCTCCGCATCCGCGGCGCCGCCGCAGAGGTCCGCGGCGTCCCGCCGGAAGCCCATCCAGGCCTGCCACGCCGCCAGTGGGCAGCAGGACGGCTCGGCTGGGTTGGCCCAGATGGCGACCAGCTGGCCGGCGCCGTGCGGATCAGTCTTGGAGCGGCGGATGCTCACCTGCAGCCCCTTCCCCGCCACGGCCAGCACATCACCCAGCGCCAGGCCGACCAGCTCGGCACGGCGCAGCGCCGCCCCGAAGCCGATCAGCAGCAGGGCACGATCACGGGCACCGAGTGGTGTATCGGCCGCCGGCCGGGTCGCCAGCATCTTGCGCAGCAGATCCGGGGTGGCGGCGGCGGCCTGCCGGCGTGGCCTTGTACCAGTGCTGCGGGTGATGCCCTCCAGCACCATGCGCAGGCGGGCATCGCCGAGATCCAGCGCCAGGCCGGCGAGGCGGTGCGCCGCCTGAATGGCGGCCAGGTGCACCCGCAAGGTGGCGACGGAGCGGCCGTCATCGGCCAGGCGCACGGCGTACATGGCGACGGTGTCGGGATCGGCGCCGAGGGGTTCGCGGCCGAGGCCGGTGCACCAGGCCGCATAGGCACGCCAGGCACTGCGGTAGGCGCGGCGGGTCCCCTCCCCCCTCGCCCGGGTGGCATAGACGGCAGCACGGCCGGACAGGGCCTGCAGCGCCAATGCTGGGTCCGCATCCGCCGGCAGGGTCAGGTCGCCTAGTAGCGAGGTAGCAAGGATGCGCCCGGTCATGTTGGACAGCCTAGGTCAGCGCGGTGCCTTTACAGCACGCGAAGGCGGCCCTTGTGGTCCGGCATGGCAAATTCCCCTGGCGCGACGGCCACAACGCGGCCGTCCGGACCTTCCTGCGCCATGTGGCCGAGGGGAATAGCGACCACCCGGCCATCCCGACCTTGCCATGAAAGGTGATTCGGAGGGATCGCGACGACGAGGCCATCGGCCCCTTCGACCGCCTTATAGCCCTCTGGAATCTCCACCTCTGTGCCGTCCCGTCCCGTGACTAGCATAATCGCCCGTTGCTTTACGCCGGGTCAAGAAACAGCGGCAGTCAGGCAGGAGTTGCGAATAGCTCTCGGGAGAGTGACATTTCGCTCTAGCCTAAGATAATGATTTTGCTCCAAAACCGCCCGCGATGCAGCTCTGGCTTCCGGGTCCAGATGGCGCGGGATGGCGGCTGGCTGATCACCAGCTGCGGGCGACCTTCGGTCTCCTGGGCCGACATGCGCGGCGGCAAAGCCAAGCCCTGCTTTTGCGCCTTCCAAAACGCATCAAGCTGGGCGTCTGTCCATTCTGTATTCATCGCCGCCGAATTAGCTCCCGGCCCAGGCCACAGCAACAAGCTTGGATAATGCAGCACATCATTTTTTGGCCCTCAATTCGCGCAGATACGGCGCCAACAGAGGCCTCCTTCGGGAGGAGGCTCTCTGGCCGACCGCTCTAGGTTTCCAACTATGCGAAGTCGGATCTCCGAGCCCTCTTCGGTCAGGTACGCAGCGACAGACGGCGGCAGCGGCAATCCCGTGAGATGCCGATTCCACAGCCGATCAAGTTGCTGATCTAAGAGATCTTGGGACACAGTCAGGATCGTAACAATTGTCTGTGGTACCAATAAGGCGCGTAGGTTCTGTCGAAATGGCGACTGACGGCCGCTCAGTGCTCTTCGACTTGCCGCCAGTAGCGACCATTCGCGAGCATCTCGTGCCTCTGCCAACATTCTTCCTGCATAGGATGCCCTGGCATGGGACGCCGCCGGACGCGGATCTCTGGACCTTGGTCCGTACTGCGGGCTGAGCAAGAGGCAGGCAACCTCAACCCTCGCAGATACCAGTCCCACAGGACGTCCAGCTCATGATCTGACACATCGGGTGGCATCGTCGGCCTTCGCGGAATGGCGCGGTGCCAGAACGAAGAAGCCGCGTAAAGTTTTTCCGTCCGAAAATGCCAAGCAGCAGACGGAGGTGGATACAAACCATTATCGGCGGATCTACTAGAAATTCAGCTTACGGCTGGTCCAGTCATATAGCGGCCGACAGACGCCACCTCGTCCCGGCAGCCCATGACCACCGCGATACGCTGGTGCAGGCTGGTCGGCTCGATGTTCAGGATGCGCCCGGTTCCGTCGATGGCCGCGCCGCCCGCCTGCTCGATGAGCATGCCGAGCGGATTGGCCTCGTACATCAGCCGCAGCTTGCCCGCCCGCTCTGGCTCCCGCGCGTCCCAGGGATACAGGAAAATGCCGCCACGGGTCAGGATGCGCTGGATGTCGGCGACCATGGAGCCGGTCCAGCGCATGTTGAAGTCCTGGCCGCGCGGGCCGTCCTTTCCGGCCAGGCAATCGGCGATGTAGCGCTGCACGCCCGGCGCCCAGTGGCGCTGGTTGGACATGTTGACCGCGAACTCAGGGTGACCGACCGGGATGGTGATGTTCGGCTGTGTTAGCACCCAAGAGCCGACCTCGCGGTCCAGGGTGAAGCCGAACACGCCTTTGCCGAAGGTCAGCACCAGTGTCGTCTGCGGCCCGTAAATGGCGTAGCCCGCTGCCACCTGCTGCCGCCCGGGCTGGAGAAAGTCGGCTTCCGTGACGTCGCGGCCGGAAGCCTCCTCCGGCGCCTTCAGCACCGAGAAGATGGTGCCGACACTCAGGTTGACGTCGATGTTGCTGGAGCCGTCGATCGGGTCGTAGACCAGCAGGTACTCGCCCTTGGGGTAGCGGTTCGGGATGGGGTGAAGAGCCTCCATCTCCTCGGACGCGAGCGCGGCCAGGTTGCCGCCCCACTCGTTGGCGTCGAGCAGGATGTCGTTGGCGATGACGTCGAGCTTCTTCTGCACCTCGCCCTGGACGTTCTCCTGCCCCAGGCTGCCGAGCACGCCGCCGAGTTCGCCTTTGTTGATGGTGTAGCTGATGGCCTTGCAGGCCCGGGCGACCACCTCGATGAGCAGACGGAGCTGGGGCGGCAGGTCATTGCCCTCCCGCTGCTGCTCGATCAGGAAGCGGGACAGGGTAGCGCGCTGCATTTGGTCAGTTCCTTCAGGTATTGGCGTAGCGACGGCCCCTGGCCGCGAAGGCAAGCACTCCGGCGCCAAGGACGCCGGACAGGACCGAGCCAGCGATGACGCCGATCTTCACCGCGTCCTGCATCTCCGGGTGCGCCGGGAAGGCCAGCAGGCCGATGAACAGGCTCATGGTGAATCCAATGCCGCAAAGCAGCGCTGTGCCGTAGAGTTGCAATGTCGTCGCGCCAGCCGGGGCCGCGGCCAGACCGGTCCGCAGGGCCAGCCAGGTGCCGCCGAAGACGCCGAGCTGCTTGCCGAGGAATAGACCGGCCGCCACACCGATGGAGACCGAGCCCATCGCCACCTCCGGCGCGACACCGCCGAAGGATACGCCCGCATTGGCGAATCCAAAGATGGGCAGAACGATGAAAGCCACGGGGAAGTGGAGCGCATGCTCCAGCCGGTGCAGCGGCGAGATGGCTGTATCGTCCGGCTTCGCAGTGCGGCTCCGTAGCGGAATGGCGAGCGCCAGCACCACACCCGCCAGGGTGGCATGCACGCCCGATTTCAGCACCAGGACCCAGAGCGCGGCGCCGAGAGCCAGGTAGAGCCAGAGGCGCGTTACGCCGCCCCGGTTCAGGCCGATAAGGAGCGCCACCACCACGGCCGAGTAGCCGAGCATCGGGAGGGACAGTTCGGCGGTGTAGAACACGGCGATGATCAGGACGGCGCAAAGGTCATCTAGAATGGCGAGCGCGGCCAGGAAGACCTTGAGGGAAGCGGGCACCCGCGAACCCAGCAGGGACAGGACGCCGAGCGCGAAGGCGATGTCGGTCGCGGCGGGCACGGCCCAACCGCGCAGCGCATCGGCGTCACCGAGGTTGAAGGCGACATAGACCAGCGCCGGTGCCGCCATGCCGCCCAGCGCGGCAATGCCAGGCAGGATGCGCCGCCCCCAGGTGGCGAGCTGGCCGTCCAGCATCTCCCGTTTGATCTCAAGCCCGACCATCAGGAAGAACAGCGCCATCAGCGCGTCGTTGATCCAGTGCAGCAGGCTGAGCGGACCGACATAGGCGTTCAACGCGGCGCGGTAGCCACTCGCCAGGCCGGAGTTGGCCACCAGCAGGGCCAGGGCAGAGGCCAGCATCAGCACAAGGCCGCCGGACGCGCTGTGATCGAGGAAGGACCGGAACAACGAGGGCTTGCGCCCCGCTGTCTGGGTAGCATCGACTGACATGGCTGTATCTCGGGGGTGCTTAGAGAAGGCGATTAGCCACGTCCCGTCCCAGGATAGAAATCGGAAGTTCTAACCCGTCTTATAGAAAACCCTTATAAGGCTACGATGCCTCGCATCCAGCAGCTGCGCTACCTCGTCGCCATCGCCGATACCCTGAGTTTCAGCCGGGCTGCCGAAGCGTGCCATGTGACGCAGCCAACGCTGAGCATGCAGATCAAGGAGATGGAGGAGCGCCTGGGCACCCGGCTGGTTGAGCGCACGCGGGCCCGGGTCATCCTGACGCCGGTCGGTGCCGAGATTGCCCGCCGGGCCAGGACGGTGCTGGCGGAAGTCGAGGATATCCGGGAGATCGCCCGTAGGGACGACCCTGCGGCGCTTCAGGGCAACATGGTGCTCGGCGTCGTCCAGACCGTCGGTGCCTATGTCCTGTCGGTCGCAATGCCGGCTCTCAAGACGACGTTCCCGCACCTGCGCGTCGTCGTCCGCGAGGACCGCATGGAGAATCTTCCCGAGAAGCTCTCTGATGGCACCTACGAGGTTCTGCTTCTGCCGGACGAGCCCCGCCACCACGACTTCACGTCAGTGCTGTTGCTACGGGAGCCGCTGCATGTCGTGCTTCCTACGGATCACCGGCTGGCGGAACGCGAGATGATCGGCCCGGATGACCTTGCCGGGGAAACCATCCTGACGATGGAGCGCGGACATCGCATCCACGATCCGATCGCCGCGTTCTGCGAAAGAGTGGGCGCGATCCACGCGCGAGACTACGCGGGCACGACCCTGGACACGCTTCGCCTGATGGTGGCGACCGGCATGGGCATCACCTTGCTGCCAGCGCTCTACGTCCGGTCCGACGTGTTGCGGGAGAAGCTGGTCGTCGCGCGGCCTCTGTCGTCTGGCGCGCCGGTGAGGAACCTCACCATGTCCTGGCGCAGCACCTCCCCCCGGCACAAGACGTACGCATTGTTGGCAACCACCATCGCTGATTGCCTCACTCCCTGGGGGCTGACAGGCCAACCTATCCCGGCATCATAGCTACGACGCCATCACGGTAGGCCACTGATCTAAGACGACTCAGCTTCCCGGGGACGGCCTCCACCGCATTCCGTCCGAAAAGAGGGATTATCGGACGTAATGACCGCGCTCTTGGCAGGGCTCAGAAGTGGCCAAAGTTCGCCGCGTAACGCCGGTTATGCAAATCGCACTCATAACTGTTGATATTTTCTCATTATTCCTCCCAACACAGTAAATCCTAAGAATAAATACAAAATTACTTGAATAAACGCCATAAAAACCACCGCTGCGGATATTCCCATCACGGATTCAGTCGCCGCGTAAAATAGAAAAGAAACAAAATTAACAAAAAATATAAAGCATGAAAACAAAAAGCCGGATTTTATTTTAGAGAACTTGTTCTCTGCTGCAGCTGAAAAAAAGTAAATGCCTGGAACAGTTAACAAAAACCCGATAAATCCTAGAATTTCCGCTGGTGTATTATAGTTGGGACTTCTGTTTGTTATAATAAGATAGAATGAAAATAATATAATCATACTGCTCAGCAAAATAGATAAAGTCATATATAGAGCATTCTGCTTCAAATTTCTAACACGCTGATTGTTTTTGTTTTTTATTATACTTTCATCATTGGAAACAAAATGAGGTGAATTTTTTATGTCCGGAGATTTTGTGGGCCATATGCTGGTTGGAGCTTCAGCTGATGCCGGCTCTGCACTCGGCAATTGTGTGCGGTGTCGTATAGGTAAAATTCCGGGCTCGGATTTATCTATTTGTTGCACTTCTATGTTTGTGACCGAAGCGCGGTTTGGAAAGGCGGGTATGCTCGTCAGGTCTCCTTGCGATTGATTGACGGGATGTAGGGCAGGCCTGGGTGCATTTGCCCCGTAGGCTTCCACCATGCGATCGTAAGCAGCATCGCGAAGGTCTGCGAAGGAAAGTGCCGGTGCGCTTCCCGAGACGCCTTCGCGCAGAACCCTTAGGATTGCGCCGGTAAAGAGGGTGCGCTCTGCGTTTGGTGCTCCTATTGAGATCTGGCCTTTGGGACTTGAGCAGAGGAGCAGGCCGCCACGTTGAGGAAGGGCTTCGCCAACATCCTTTGCGGCAACCGCTGCAACCACTTGGTCAAGAGCGCCGCTCATCCCGACGAAGTCCCGCACGGCTGCTTCCGAAAAGCAGCAGTCTAGAATTACCAACCGGCGTTGCTGCGGTGCTGCCCGGCGCAGGACTTGAGCAAGGTCAGGAGCCCTAATTCCGGTTTCCGCCTCCATGCCTTCACGGCTCCGGCGTACTAGCAGCGCGAGATGACCCTGAGCGTCTGTGTAGCCATGCCCTACGTAATAGACTAGAAGATCCGCGACGGGGCGTTCTTCACTACGACGTTCGCGCAATCGCACGTCAAGCGTATCTCTAATGCGGGCAAGTTGTTCGCCCGCGGAGGTGACGTCGTCGAACAGATTGATAACGAGGGTCGGATCAAGGCCCAAACCTGCGCTATCGAGTAGATGTGCTAAGATACCCCCTGCTGAACGCAGGAAAGAGGGGGCTCGACCAAGCCCGGCTTCCGTCCAGTCACTCGCTCCGAGTATGACTGCGGCTGTCGACTGCGGATCAAGGAGCCGAGTGTGCGGCATCGTCCGTTCCTGTAAGCTCTTAGCCCCGAACGAGTTCTACGATTCTGACGGCCGCTTCAGGATCAAGGCCTTCGACAGCCACCTTGATGCTTGCTGCTTTTCCACTCCGCTCAATGGTGACCTTGGCGCCCCTGCGAGCCCGCAACCAGGCAGCCAAACCTTGGGCAATGGCCAAGGTCGCGCCTGAGGCTGCGATTGCCGAGACGATGATGCCCAGATCCATGCTGGTGTCGTCAGCCTTCCGCCGCTTCGCCTCAAGGACGCCTTCGGCCTCCCGTAGCAGGTCTGCGAGTTCCAAGGCGCTCTGTCCTGCAGTCGCTTGGTCCTCTGCGTCTACCACGAAGCGATATTCTTCCTGCCCAGCCATTGTTTCGTTCCCGTTTTGATAGAGGATAGACTTTATGATCCGGCAAGGGGAAGCGTTCCTGGCTGCTACCTGGGTGACTCGTCGCAACGGCCTGAACTTCCTTTGCGATTAGGCAAAATGAAGGCGGAACTAACTAGAGAATCTTGCGGGAGATCGGAAACCCAGGCCCCCTGCCCTGCCAAGCGGCAAGATCGAACGTAGATGCCGACCGGGTGAAGGCGCAGGGTAAACGGTCAGTCGGCGTGGAAGCGTGGGCGCGGCGCCAGGTTAATGGAGACCTCGACCGACTGAATTGGGCCGTCCGCAGCGGACCTTCAGACGTGCAAGAGGGCGCTCGGAACTGATGGTAACGCTGGAACTTCGACCACTTCCAGAAACCTGCATGACATCGGAAAATTTCGGCAATATTTACATTCAAATCGACATTTAAGTTACTGTAATGGCCTAAAAATATCAAAAACCTTTCCCCCCTTCCAAAAACACCGCGTAATACCCATTATGACAAATCTCGGGGGTTTCATGGGGGAGAGGGTGGTCCCCAAGGTATGCCGGTAAATCGGATAATCGGAATTCGGAGTATCCGAACGTTTGGATATCCGATATTCCGGATTACCGACATACCGGGATGCCGACTATCCGGACTTCCGGGGAAGCTTCCGCAGATCGATGAAGTCATTCGATTCGACCGGAAACCCCGCGTCGCGCAGGATCTGCAGCATTAGCGTGGTGGCTGATATTTCTTTGCGCGCGGCTCGCATCTTGATCTCAAGGCAGACCGCCTCGGGCAGCATGAACTCCATGCCTTTTCGGCGAGATTTCTTCGGCGTCGAGGGAGGAGGCGCCGGCTTGTTGGGCAGTACCTTATCCGCAAGTGGCTGCAGCCGCTGGCGCAGATCTTCGTCGGTGAGGCTCGGGATATCGAACGGGCGCTTAGCCATTGGCGGGCCAGCCCAGCAACGATGCCACTTCATCGCCCAAGGCGTTGACGTTGGCTGCCGCCCCGCCCTCTGGGTCATCCTCCCACGGAGGCGTGCCGGTATAGGTCATCAGGCGAAACGCCGTGCGCTCCATCAGCTCGGCCGACATCATCGGCAAGCCGCGCTCAGCGAATTGCTTGCGGCTATGCTCGACGACCCGCTGCTTTAGGACCGGAGTGCGAGACAGCACGACCCGGGCCACAATCTCACGCTGCGTCAGGTCGGCGGCCTGCTCAACCACGCCATAGGTCTTCATCGCTTCCACGACATCGAAGAGAGACGCCTGGGCGGGGATCAAAACGAGGTTGGCCTTTCCGCAGGCATACAGCATCGCTTGGTTAGCACTGCCTTCGAGATCGATGACGATGAGCTTCGCTCTGCGCGACGCCTCAGTGACCGCGGTCAGCAGGGTTTCCCCATTGGCGACCTCGGCCCGGACACCCGGCGGCTTTCCACGGCGAATCGCCTGGTACAGCGTCTGGTTCGGGTCGGCGTCGATACACTCGACTAACCGATTATCCGGACTACCGTCATTCCGATTATCCGACATATCGGATAGCCGACGTGCCAGCTCTGTTGCGAGGCAAAAGGCCAGGGTGGTCTTGCCAACCCCGCCTTTCGTACTGGCTAAGGCCAAGATGGGTGGTTGCATAGGCCGACTATTCGACTAACCGGACCTCCGGTCAACCGATATGTCGGATAATCGGAAATCCGAAAGGTCGGCGTATCGGAAAATGCTTTGATTTTCAGAGGGATATTGCGCGTTGTTTGGATTGCATGCCAGTGTCCCCGCTTGGTCGGAGGATCAAGAGCAAGAATCGTAACCTAGCCCCAGAACGACAAAACCCCCCGCTTGCAGGCGGAGGGCTGTCGGACCCGCAGAGCGAGCCTGGAACGTAAACAGTTCCCAGACTCTACACCGCCCATCTCGACGCGCAAGCCAATTTGCGTGAACGGGGAGGGCTGCCCTGCTGGTCTCAAGGGCCAACGCAGGAGACGGGCCATATGCCCGACCTATCAACACGCCCGGCTCGCACCGGGTCCGTACGCGTCGCTCCATGGCAGCGGCAGCGCCTGGGTGACGCTGACCGTCGTCGCATCATGGAGGCCGCCCGCCGCCTGGAGCGTGCCAGCTATCGCCGTGGTTCCCGCCGCCATGGCGGCGACCTTCGCCAGACCGGGCTGCAAGTGCTTTGGACCCTGCTCTATCGCGGATGGGGCAGGGCAGGGGCGTGTGACCCGTCGCTGGCACAGATCGCAGCGGAGGCCCATCTGGCGCGCTCCACCGTGCAAGCCGCCCTGGAGCGGATCGAGGCGGCCGGGATCATGGGTCATGTCCGCCGCCGCCTCTGCGTCGCCGGACAGTGGGTGCAGTGGACCAGCGCCTATCTGTTCGCGGCGCCTGGCCAATGGCGCCCAGATACCGGAAGCCGGTCAGCCTTAGTATCGGTTGAAAGAAACAAGCTTGGGGATAAGCAGGGCAGGGAAGGGGCCAGCACCCTGCCGGCGGCCGAGCGGGCAGAGTTGGCAGCGAAGTGGGGATTGGCAGGGGCTGAGGAGGGGCCTCTCATTATCGCGAGCTAGGAACCCCCAACGTTGCCAAATGTTCTTTTTACGTTCTCCATTGTAGCGTCAGCTGGCTATGACCCGCCCTTGCCCCTCCATCCTCGAACTCGCCAGGTCCGGCACCACCCCTCTGGAGCAGATTGCCGGCCTGCGCTTCGTCGCCCACTGCGGCGATCCAGACTGTCCGGCACCTCGGCCCATACCCGTATCCGAGGTGCTCGCCGCTCACCATGGCGCCCAGGTGGGTGATGTGGCCACGGGCTTCCGATGCACAGCATGGTCGGGCCGCGCGGTCTGTCGCACTGAGGGAGGATCGCGGGCCAGGAAGCTGGGTTCTGCAGCCTATCCCCGTCTCGACCGGCCAGAGAACAGCCTGAGTGTGCCCGCTTGGGATGAACGCGCTGACCTCCTGGGCTCCATCCGTTATGCCCTGGCATACGGGCTAAATGGGAAACTGCTGCCCAAGGCTCTCGGATCCCGCGAGCCGGACATCACCGCCGAGCGCGTGCTCGCACACCTGGAGCGAAGCGCCTGGACGGTTGCGAGGGGACCGCCCGCACTAGCCCACACGGCTGGCGACTACACGATCTGGCGGTCGAAGTATCATCCTGCAGCGTTACAGGGTTGGCTCTAACAGGAGGCAGCTGTGGCGGAGGTGGATGGGTTCGAGCAGTCGGCGCGGATTGTCGAGGCGTTCTCGGCCGGGCAGTCGGAGGAGGTCACCACGCTGCTGGCACAGATCGCGATGGCGATCCGCGAAAAGGCGATAGACGACTAGCGGCGTTGCTGCCGGCGCCAGTCCCAGGGCACCGGCCGGAGATCTGCCTAGAGCCCGCGGCGCGTAGCCCTTGCCTGCTCAGGTAGGCCAGACCTCGACCTGCTGCCCAGCCGAAGAAGCAGCAGTCCCAGGCCGAAGCTGGCTCTCCTGGAAGGCGCGTTCCTGCCCGTCTTCGCCGCGGACCCTATATGACCGAAAGCCGCTCTCCAGCGGCATGACACGAGTGACGGTGAATTCGTTGCCCCGGATGTGACCATCTCCAGCCCCGCGGCCGAATGCCACAACCTGGCCGATCTTGAATGCCGCATCGCTCATGTTGGTTCATCCTATCAACGACACGCTTGACGCTGTGCCTGGGGCCTCACGCTACCTGCTGACGCAGGGTACCACCCGAAGATGATCGGCCGAGAAAGGTAGGATAGCACGAATAGAAGTTTGAGCCGGCATGCTACATTGGTTCATGGAAAAGAAATCCGAAGAGGCCGAGAGAGTATATTTCTCAGAGCGGGCGTCCATATTTACTAAGGCCGTTCTCTGGGCCGCCGGCTTCGGCGCCGTGACATTCATCCTCTACATTATAAGCTTGGCTTAAGTCGTTTTTCAGATACTGAAAAGTGAAAGAGAGACAGCCATGAACAACGAAGATCTCGAAACGCGAATTCGCGAGCGGGCCTATCTCCTGTGGCTGATGCGGGGAAGCCCGAGGGGGGTGCCGACGCTTTTTGGCATCGGGCCAAGGAGATGATGGAAGACGAAGGGAAGTCGGCCTACCCACCCGTGCAGTCGCAGGGCAACAGAAGCTAGGCAGCCCCATCGCAACAGATCTGGCTCTGACCTGCGTCGCATTGTGTGATTTGCCAAGACTCGGCAGCTCTTACTATTCCGCCGCGCCTGAGCCTTCCAGGACTTGAGCTCAGCGCGGCCGTCTGGGAGCGGGGCGTATCTTCTGCAAGGGTAACCCCGATGGCCGCTTCCGACCTACGGCCACCCGCTTGACCCAGACGATTACGCGAAGCCTAAATCCGGCTTCTGATCCAGCCATAGACGAAGGGCGCTCGGCGGAGACCCTCCCATGCTGGCCATCAACAGCCTCCGCACGCAGGACGAGAGGAGCGAGCAACGCGGGTTCGCGAACATGGTGCGCGGGTGTTTGGGATGTTCAGGAACCCCACGGTACATGCGCTCCGCGTGTACTGGGCCATGGAGCACAAGGACGCCGAAGACCTCCTCTCGATGGTCTCGCTCATTCATCGGCGGCTCGACAAGGCAATGATGCCGCTGCGGGTGTAGATGGAAGCCTGCTCAGAATTTAGCGACTGGAGCCGGGATCTTGTAACGCTTTTCCAGGGTGTCGAGGACCTCTCCCAGCGTCTTCTCAAGGCGCCGCTGGAACTCCGTTACGAGCCCTGACAGCCGCAGGTTGATCTTGTCCTCTACGCCAAAGAACAGGCTCCTGTTCACATGGCGATCCAGGCGTCCAGCGGTCATGTCCGGGAATAGCACGAACCTTTCGACGACCTTCCAGTTCTCGTAACGCTCGTATGCCTTGGGCATCTCGTCTAATAAGGCGTCGTGGATGATATGGTTTCGGAGCGTTTCCAGACCAGCCACGAAGTGGCAATGTTCAAAGAGCGTTCCGGCCTTCCCGTTGAAGCTGAGCCCCTTACGGTCGCCGAACTGCTTACCCTGAGACGCCATTTTGGGATACGTGCTGAAGTCCTGCCGCAGGCGCTCCACCTCGGTTGCGAGCTTTACCGAGTAATCCAGGAGGCTGTGCAGCCGGACGAAGATGAAGTTTATGAAAGCCGTCAGCTTGGTCGTGGTGGGCGACGAGGACCAGCGCAGGTCGTCCTCCCGCTCCGGGGGGGCGACGGTGAAGAAGGGCTCCGTATTAAGGGTGAAGTAGAATTCACCAACGATTTGGCAGACTTCCTTTGAGCATTCCTGTATAGAACTGACTAGCCGCATACAATCATAG
>Ga0308159_1000966_pt1 | contig 49096 bp, 41 predicted proteins | sample PhyCR1_FD_201040 | JGI IMG/M metagenome (GOLD analysis project Ga0308159, IMG submission 201040) | Phyllosphere microbial communities from UC Gill Tract Community Farm, Albany, California, United States - DLSLC.R1 | ecosystem: Host-associated > Plants > Phyllosphere > Unclassified | place: USA...
AATTTGCCTGGCGGCTTTAGCGCGGTGGTCCCACCTGACCCCATGCCGAACTCAGAAGTGAAACGCCGTAGCGCCGATGGTAGTGTGGGGCCTCCCCATGCGAGAGTAGGGAACTGCCAGGCATCAAATAAAGCAATAACCCCGACCGAAAGGCCGGGGTTTTTTGCGTTTTCAGGGCTGAGAAAACGCGCCAGATGTAAAAGGCCGATCGTCTATCGACACCTGCTGCACTACTTACTGCGTAAGATCTTCACCAATCCAAACATAATGATCAGATAACCCAGGCTCTGAGTGGGCTCTTCAGCGGTATTTTTCAATGCTTCGCTGTAATGAATATTCTCAATTCCCTTCCAGACATAGCGGTTGCCAAACAGTCTGGACCACACCAGTACTAGAATAAGACCACAAATCAGGTAGTTATAATCGCTGAATCGGTGCAACTCCACCAGATTGCTTAAAGCCTTCCTGATTCCTTGCTGAGCTGCCTGCCACAGATAACTCACTGACACCGCGATAGCCAGCCATGACCAGTGAACCGCTCCGCCAAATAAATCGCGAATATTTTCCCGGTTCTCGCGGATAAACATCGCCGCAAAAAGTCCTGTAATCAGTAAGATCCCACCGGACACATCTCTATTATTATCTTTGATTTTATACAGCAGGATAATATTAATAATCAGAAAAACAGAGTGGGAGATGGCGGTTATTGAGTGCTTGCTAACCTCATTTTTAAAAATATAATTATCAGCCATTACAAGAAGATATGGTACGCACATCATCATCGCCAGCGTGAGGTAATCCTTTATTTTTTGCATATCCCTGAACACATTATCTTATTAGAAATGTGTAATCTAACAAAGCCAGCCAGCTCCCAAGTTAGCTATTTTAGCTATCTTTGACGCACACTGCGGGAACGACACTTTTTGTCCCCAATAGCAGGCGTGATGAAACATTTTCAACTATTCGATGAATACTCGACATTCGCAGCACGGCGCGTTATCTTTGGCTGTCTGGATGTCTAAACGTATAAACGTATGTAGTGAGGAAGCAGGTTATGCCGATCAGGGTACCCGATGAATTACCAGCCGTGAATTTTCTGCGCAACGAGAACGTCTTTGTCATGACGTCCACGCGTGCCAGCACGCAGATGATCCGCCCGTTAAAAGTGCTGGTACTGAACCTGATGCCGAAGAAGATCGAAACGGAGAACCAGTTTCTGCGCCTGCTCTCCAACTCTCCCCTGCAAATTGATGTGCAGCTGCTGCGCATCGACAGCCGGGAATCACGTAATACCCCTTCGGAGCATCTGAACAATTTCTACTGTAATTTCGAAGATATCCAGCATGATAACTACGATGGGTTGATTGTCACCGGCGCGCCGCTGGGACTGGTCGACTTTAATGATGTGGCTTACTGGCCGCAGATCCAGCAGGTGCTGCACTGGGCGAAAGAACACGTCACTTCCACGCTGTTCGTCTGTTGGGCGGTACAGGCTGCGTTAAACATTTTGTATGGCATCCCCAAGCAGACGCGGGAAAACAAGCTTTCAGGCGTGTTTGAGCATCAGATCCTGCATCCGCATGCGCTGCTCACGCGGGGGTTTGACGATACCTTCCTTGCGCCGCACTCACGCTATGCCGATTTCCCGGTGCAGCTACTGCGGGACTACACCGATCTGGAGATCTTCGCGGAATCGGAGCAGACCGGAGCCTATCTGTTTGCCAGCAAGGATAAGCGCCTGGCGTTTGTCACCGGCCACCCCGAGTACGATGCCCTGACGCTTTCCGGCGAATATCATCGCGACTACGACGCTGGCCTGCAGCCGGAAGTGCCGTTCAACTACTTCCCCCAAGACAACCCTGAGCTGCCGCCGCGTGCCAGCTGGCGTAGCCATGGCAACCTGCTGTTCTCCAACTGGCTCAACTACTACGTCTACCAGATTACGCCATTCGACCTGCGCCATATGAACCCGACGCTTGAATAGTCGCGCTGAACGCAGAAACCAAAGGGTGGATCATCGATCCACCCTTTGGCATTTCTCCCGCTGTCGATTCCCCCTCGATCACGCTGAATCCTGTCACCGGATCTTCCTCACGTTACCGATGAAAATACCTTCCTGTTATTGCGATCTTTAATCTCTCTTTAAATCATCATGTTGAGTTTATTTTATTATTAAAATGGAAATAGTTTTTGATTTTAAATTTTAACTGATTATATTTTGATCCTGTAGCTTAAAGATTGTCCAGCGTCAGCACGCCGGATCTCTCAGCCGCCCACCGGCCGATGACAGGAGAAAAAGATGACACAGCAGGTAATCAATAGCGAACTGGCCTTTCAGCGCGCATTTGGTCAGGCAGAACAGCAGATCCTTACCGATTCCGCCGTCGATTTTCTGGCTGAACTGGTGGCACGCTTTACGCCGCGACGTAATGCACTACTGGCCGAGCGCGAAAGGGTGCAGCGCAAAATCGATGGCGGAGTGCTACCGGGTTTTATTTCGGAAACACATTCCATTAAAGACAAAGAGTGGAAGATCCGCGGTATCCCAGCCGATTTACAGAACCGCCGGGTAGAGATCACCGGGCCGGTTGAACGCAAGATGGTGATCAATGCGCTCAACGCCAACGTGAATGTCTTTATGGCGGATTTTGAGGATTCGCTGGCGCCCAGCTGGGAGAAGGTGATTGCCGGACAGATCAATCTGCGCGATGCGGTAAACGGCACTATCAGCTACCGCAATGAAGCCGGAAAGATCTACCAGCTGAAGCCCGATCCTGCGGTATTGATCTGCCGGGTGCGCGGTCTGCACCTGCCGGAAAAACACGTTACCTGGCGTGATGAGGCGATCCCGGGCAGCCTGTTTGATTTCGCGCTCTACTTCTTTCACAACGTCGATACGCTGCTGGCAAAGGGCAGTGGCCCCTATTTCTACCTGCCAAAAACCCAGTCTTATCAGGAAGCGGCCTGGTGGAGCGACGTATTCAGCTACGCCGAAGATCGTTTCGATCTGCCACGCGGCACCATCAAAGCCACGCTGCTGATTGAAACGCTGCCGGCGGTATTCCAGATGGACGAGATCCTCTATCACCTGCGCGATCACATCGTCGGGCTAAACTGCGGCCGCTGGGATTACATCTTCAGCTACATCAAAACGCTGAAGAACCACCCGGATCGCGTCCTGCCGGATCGCCAGTCGCTCACGATGGATCAGGGGTTTCTCGATGCTTACTCACGGCTGTTGATCAAGACCTGCCACCGGCGCGGCGCGTTTGCGATGGGCGGTATGGCAGCCTTTATCCCCAGCAAAGATGCCGAACGCAATCAGTGGGTGCTGGATAAGGTGCAGGCCGATAAGCAGCGTGAAGCGGCTAATGGCCATGACGGCACCTGGATTGCGCATCCAGGCCTGGCCAACACCGTGATGGAGATTTTCAATCAGGCACTGGGCGACCGCCCAAACCAGCTGCAGGTAATGCGCGTGCAGGATGCGCCCATTACCGCTGAGCAGCTGCTGGCCCCCTGCGATGGAGCGCGCACCGCAGCGGGCATGCGCGCCAATATTCGCGTGGCGGTGCAGTACATCGAAGCCTGGATTAGCGGCAACGGCTGCGTGCCGATTTACGGTCTGATGGAGGATGCTGCCACCGCTGAGATCTCGCGTACCTCTATCTGGCAGTGGATCCACCACCGCAAAACCCTGCAAAGCGGAGAAGTGGTGACCGAAGCGCTGTTCCGCCAGATGCTGACTGAAGAGATGCAGGTTATTCGCCAGGAGCTGGGCGACACGCGCTATGACAACGGGCGCTTTGACGAAGCCGCCGCGCTGATGGAGCGCATTACCACCGAACCCGAACTGGTGGAGTTTCTGACTCTGCCCGGCTACCGCTTACTTCCCTGAACCCTGACAAGGAGCACCACGATGACTTCTCGTATCCAACAGATTCAGCAGCTGGAACAAACCTGGCGTGCAGCTCGCTGGGACGGCATTACCCGCCCCTACAGCGCGGCGGAAGTGGTTAAGCTGCGCGGCTCGGTCAACCCGGTCTGCACCCTGGCCGAAAACGGCGCGCACCGGCTCTGGAAACTGCTTAACGGCGGAGCGAAGAAAGGTTACGTCAACAGCCTCGGCGCCCTGACCGGAGGGCAGGCGTTGCAGCAGGCGAAAGCGGGGATTGAGGCTATCTACTTATCCGGCTGGCAGGTCGCCGCCGATGCTAATCTCGCAGCCAGCATGTACCCGGACCAGTCGCTGTACCCGGCCAACTCGGTGCCGTCGGTGGTGGAACGGATCAACAACACGTTCCAGCGTGCCGATCAGATCCAGTGGTCGAGCGAGATTGAGCCGGGCGACCCGCGCCATGTTGACTACTTCCTGCCGATTGTCGCGGATGCCGAAGCCGGATTTGGCGGCGTGCTGAATGCATTTGAACTGATGAAGTCGATGATCCAGGCTGGAGCCGCCGGCGTACATTTTGAGGATCAGCTGGCCTCGGTGAAGAAGTGCGGCCATATGGGTGGCAAAGTGCTGGTGCCAACCCAGGAAGCGATTCAGAAACTGGTGGCGGCGCGGCTGGCGGCGGATGTGATGGGTGTGCCAACGGTGCTGATTGCGCGTACCGATGCCGACGCAGCGGACCTGATCACCTCCGACTGCGACGAATATGACCGCGAATTTATCAGCGGTGAGCGCACCCCGGAGGGTTTTTTCCGCACCCATGCCGGAGTCGAACAGGCGATCAGCCGCGGGCTGGCCTACGCACCCTATGCCGACGTGATCTGGTGTGAAACCTCGAAGCCGGATCTCGAACAGGCACGGCGTTTTGCCGACGCGATACATGCCCGCTTCCCCGGCAAGCTGCTGGCATACAACTGCTCACCGTCATTTAACTGGAAAAAGAATCTCGACGACGACACCATCGCCCGCTTCCAGCAAGAGCTGTCTGAGATGGGCTACAAGTATCAGTTCATTACCCTGGCAGGGATCCACAGCATGTGGTTCAACATGTTCGACCTCGCGCAGGCCTATGCGCAGGGGGAGGGGATGCGCCACTACGTGGAGAAAGTGCAGCAGCCGGAGTTCGCCGCTATCAAGCAGGGTTACACCTTCTCTTCGCATCAGCAGGAAGTCGGCACCGGCTACTTTGACCACGTCACCACCATTATTCAGGGTGGGGCATCATCAGTGACGGCGTTAACCGGATCGACGGAAGAAGATCAGTTTTAACCCCGCAGGATCGGGCATGCCCGACCCCTACACCGAACGCTCGAGCTTAGCATCGTAGGGGACGGGCATGCCCGTCCCTTCCTGAAACCCGCGTCGGAGGCACACCATGGCCACACTCGAAACCCTGATTGCCCGCACCATCCTGCAGGGATTTGACGCGCAGTATGGCCGCTTTCTTGAGGTTACCGCCGGGGCGCAGCAGCGCTTTGAGCAGGCCGACTGGCTGGCGGTGCAGCAGGCGATGAAAGCGCGTATTCATCTTTATGACCATCACGTTGGCCTGGTAGTGGAACAGCTGCGCTGCATCACCGCCTCACAGGCCGACGACCGCGATTTTCTCCAGCGGGTGAAAGCGATCTATACCGATCTGCTGCCGGACTATCCGCGTTTCGAGATTGCCGAAAGCTTCTTTAACTCCGTCTATTGCCGATTGTTCCGACATCAGGCGCTGACGCCGGAGCGGCTGTTTATCTTCAGCTCGCAGCCCGAACGGCGCTTTCGCACCATTCCGCGGCCGCTGGCCAGGGAGTTCAGCGCCACGGCCGGCTGGCAGCCGCTGCTGAGCCGTCTGCTGCACGACCTGCCGCTGCGCCTGCCGTGGCAGGATCTGGCGCGCGATATCGGTTATATCATCGCGCACCTGCGGGAAAACTTCAGCGCGGAGGCGCTACAGCAGGCAACGCTACAGGTGGCTAACGAACTGTTTTACCGCAACAAAGCCGCCTGGCTGGTGGCTAAGCTGCGCACCCCTTGCGGCATCTGCGCCTTTCTGCTGCCAATCCACCGCAGCGAGGAGGGCGAGCTGTTTATCGATACCTGCCTGACCAGCAACCGCGAGGCGAGTATCGTGTTTGGCTTCGCCCGCTCCTACTTTATGGTCTATGCCCCGCTGCCGGCGGCGCTGGTCGAATGGCTGCGCGAGATCCTACCCGGCAAAACCACCGCCGAGCTGTATATGGCGATTGGCTGCCAGAAGCACGGCAAGACTGAGAGCTATCGCGAATACCTCAGCTATATGACGCTAACCCGCGAACAGTTTGTTATCGCCCCCGGCGTACCGGGCCTGGTGATGCTGGTGTTTACCCTGCCGGGCTTCGATCGGGTATTTAAGGTGATCAAAGACCGCTTCGCGCCGCAGAAAGAGGTGACGCCGGAGCGGGTGCGCGCGTGCTACCAGCTGGTCAAGGAGCACGACCGCGTGGGCAGAATGGCCGACACCCAGGAGTTTGAAAACTTCGCGATCGAGCAGGCGCGGCTCAGCCCGCAGCTGCTGGCACTGCTGCAGCGCGAGGTGCCGGAGAAGCTCCACTATCAGGGCGAGCAGCTGGTTATCAGCCATCTGTATATGGAGCGCCGCATGACGCCGCTCAACATGTGGCTGGAGCAGGCTAATGCGCAGCAGCGGCGCGAGGCGATAGAGGAGTACGGCAACGCGGTAAAGCAGCTGGCGGCGGCCAACATCTTCCCCGGCGATATGCTGTATAAAAATTTTGGCGTCACCCGCCACGGGCGGGTGGTGTTCTATGACTACGATGAAATCAGCTACATGACCGAAGTGAATTTTCGCGACATCCCGCCGCCGCGCTACCCGGAGGATGAGCTGAGCCACGAGCCGTGGTACAGCGTGTCGCCGGAAGATGTGTTCCCGGAGGAGTTTCGTCACTACCTGTGTGCCGACCCGGCGATCGCTACGCTGTTCGATGAGATGCACAGCGAACTGTTTCGCGCCGGGTTCTGGCGCGAGCTGCAGCAGCGTATTCGCAGCGGCCATATCGAAGATGTGTTTGCTTATCGACGGCGTCAGCGCTTTTGCCAGCGTTACCCCACAGCGGAGCTCGCGGCGGTCAGGCAAGCCTGACCGGCATTCACCTGGCGCCACCGCCATATTCACGGGTGATCTCTTTGGCGGCCTTGATCGCCAAGGCACCCAGCTCAGTCACGCGGTCATCGGTAATGCGTGAGATTGGGCCGGAGATGGAGATCGCCGCAAACGGTTCGTGGTGCTCATCGTAAATGCAGGCGGCCACGCAGCGCAGCCCCAGCGCATGCTCCTCATCGTCAAACGAATAGCCGGTTTTTCGCACCAGCGCGAGATTATCTTTCAGGCTCTGCGGCGACATCAGGGTTTTCGGCGTGTAATAGTGCAGCCCCTTGCGATGCAGCAGTTCCGTTACCTGTTTGTCGTTGAGATTGGCCAGGAAGGCTTTACCGGCCCCGGAGGCGTGCATCGGCAGCTTGCCGCCAATCGGTGCCGACATACGCATCAGCTGGGTACACTGCACCTGGTCGATAATCACCGCCTGATGATCGCTGAGGTCCAGTACCGCCAGATTCACCGTCTCTCCCGACTCTTCCATCAGCGAACGCAACATCGGATGCACCAGCGCCAGCAGGTTGCGGCTCTGCAGGAAGCTGCTGCCGACCACAAACGCGTGCGCGCCAATGGTCCATAGCCCCAGGTCGCCCACCTGACGTACAAATCCCTGCTGCTGCATAGTCGTCAAAAGACGATGCGTGGTGGAGTTGGGTAAGCCGGCCTGCTGCGCCAGTTCGGTCAGTGCCACGCTGCCGTGCGATTCGGCAATGAATTCCAGCAGCTTAAGGCCGCGGGTTAATGACTGGACCTGCCCGGCAGGTGCGGCGGGAGTAGCTGCGGCAGCGCGGGGTTTCTTTCCGCGTTTTGCCGCGACGGGGGTGGCCATACCTGACTCCTTAGTTATCCTGGTTATGGAAATCATTTTCGTTGCATACCCGTCATACTTCCAGCTTTTTCTGGCTTTTAGGCTGGCTGAAAATCTCTCACCCTGCATAACTTTTACCCGCGCAAAAGTTGTGCCAGTATGACGTGCTGGCGTTGATGCCTGCGAGTGAAGTGGAAGGGGAAGTGCTGTGAGTAACCGGATTGAAGCGCTGCATCAGCAGCTGAAAAAACGCATTATGCTGCTTGATGGCGGCATGGGCACCATGATCCAGAGCTACAGGCTGGAAGAAGAAGATTATCGCGGTGCGCGTTTTGCCGACTGGCCGAGCGATCTCAAGGGCAACAACGACCTGCTGGTGCTCACCCAGCCGGATATTATCAGCGAGATCCACAACGGCTATCTGGCTGCCGGTGCGGATATTCTCGAAACCAACACCTTCAACTCCACCACCATCGCAATGGCCGACTACCATATGGAGTCGCTGTCGGCAGAAATTAACTACGCCGCCGCAAAGCTGGCGCGCGCCTGCGCCGATGAGTGGAGCGCAAAAACGCCGGATCGCCCGCGTTATGTTGCCGGTGTGTTAGGGCCCACTAACCGTACCTGCTCCATTTCCCCTGATGTTAACGACCCAGCCTTCCGTAACGTCACCTTTAATCAGCTGGTGGAAGCCTATCGCGAATCGACGCGCGCGCTGGTGGAAGGCGGTTGCGATATCATCATGATCGAAACGGTGTTCGATACCCTGAACGCCAAAGCGGCGATCTTCGCCGTCAAAGAGGAGTTCGAAGCCCTCGGCATCGCGCTGCCGCTGATGATCTCCGGCACCATCACCGATGCCTCCGGACGTACGCTCTCCGGCCAGACCACCGAAGCCTTCTATCACTCGCTGCGCCACGCCGAGCCGCTCTCGTTTGGCCTTAACTGTGCGCTGGGCCCGGATGAACTGCGCCAGTATGTGGCCGAGCTGTCGCGCATCGCCGAAAGCTATGTTACCGCTCACCCAAATGCCGGATTGCCGAATGCCTTCGGTGAATACGATCTCGATGCCGACATTATGGCCGAACAGATTGGTGAGTGGGCGCGCTCCGGCTTCCTCAATATCGTCGGCGGCTGCTGCGGCACCACCCCGGAACACATTGCGGCGATGGCAAAAGCTATCGACGGCGTCGCCCCGCGCCAGCTGCCGCAATTGCCTGTTGCCTGCCGCCTCTCCGGGCTGGAGCCGCTGACCATCAGCGCGGAAAGCCTGTTTGTGAACGTCGGCGAGCGTACCAACGTCACCGGGTCGGCGAAGTTTAAGCGCCTGATTAAAGAAGAAAAGTATAACGAAGCGCTGGAAGTGGCGTTGCAGCAGGTGCAGAGCGGCGCACAGATTATCGATATCAATATGGATGAAGGGATGCTCGACGCCGAAGCGGCGATGGTGCGTTTCCTCAACCTGATCGCCGGCGAGCCGGATATCGCCCGCGTGCCGATTATGATCGACTCCTCCAAGTGGGAGGTGATTGAAAAAGGCCTGCAGTGCATTCAGGGCAAAGGGATTGTGAACTCCATCTCGATGAAAGAGGGAGTCGATCAGTTCCTGCGTCATGCCCGCCTGGTGCGGCGCTACGGCGCGGCGATGGTGGTGATGGCCTTCGACGAGGTGGGCCAGGCAGACACCCGCGCGCGTAAAATCGAGATCTGTCGCCGCGCTTATCAGCTGCTGACGGAAGACGTGGGCTTCCCGCCGGAAGATATCATCTTTGACCCAAATATCTTCGCCGTTGCCACCGGGATCGAAGAACATAACAACTACGCGATGGACTTTATCGGCGCCTGTGAAGACATCAAGCGAGAACTGCCGCATGCGATGATCTCCGGCGGCGTCTCCAACGTGTCGTTCTCGTTCCGCGGCAACGACCCGGTGCGCGAGGCGATCCACGCGGTGTTCCTCTATCACGCCATCCGCAACGGCATGGATATGGGCATCGTCAATGCCGGGCAGCTGGCAATCTATGACGATTTGCCAGACGATCTGCGTGAAGCGGTGGAGGACGTTATCCAGAACCGCCGCGACGACGGCACCGAGCGTCTGCTCGACCTCGCCGAGAAATATCGCGGCAGCAAAGCGGAAGATGACAGCACTAAACCGCAGGCGGAGTGGCGCAGTTGGGAAGTGGCGAAGCGCCTCGAATATTCGCTGGTGAAGGGTATTACCGAATTTATTGAGGAAGATACTGAAGCCGCACGTCAGTTGGCCGCTCGCCCGATTGAGGTGATTGAAGGGCCGCTGATGTCCGGAATGAATGTGGTCGGCGACCTGTTCGGCGAGGGCAAAATGTTCCTGCCGCAGGTGGTGAAATCTGCCCGCGTAATGAAGCAGGCGGTGGCCTACCTTGAACCCTATATCGAAGCCAGCAAAGAGAAGGGCAGCACCAACGGCAAAATCGTGCTGGCGACGGTGAAGGGCGACGTACACGACATCGGCAAGAATATCGTCGGGGTGGTGTTGCAGTGTAATAACTACGAAATTATCGATCTTGGCGTGATGGTGCCGAGCGACAAAATTCTGAAAACCGCACGCGAGCACAACGCCGATATCATCGGGCTTTCCGGGCTGATCACCCCGTCGCTGGATGAGATGGTCAACGTGGCAAAAGAGATGGAACGCCAGGGCTTTACCCTGCCGCTGTTGATCGGCGGCGCGACCACCTCAAAAGCGCACACGGCGGTGAAAATCGAGCAGAACTACAGCGGGCCAACGGTCTATGTGCAGAATGCTTCGCGCACCGTCGGCGTGGTGTCAGCGCTGCTGTCGGCGACGCAGCGCGATGAGTTTGTGGCGCGCACGCGCAAAGAGTATGACACGGTGCGTATTCAGCATGCGCGTAAAAAGCCGCGCACGCCGCCGGTGACGTTGCAGGCTGCGCGCGATAATGATTTTACCTTCGACTGGCAAAGTTACACACCTCCACCAGCACACAGGCTGGGTGTAAGCGAAGTAAGCGCTAACATCGAAGTGCTGCGCAACTACATCGACTGGACGCCATTCTTTATGACCTGGTCGCTGGCGGGCAAATATCCGCGCATTCTGGAAGATGAGGTGGTCGGCGAAGAGGCAAAACGCCTGTTCGCCGATGCCAATGCGATGCTCGACCAGCTCAGTCGCGACGGCGCGCTCAATCCGCGCGGCGTAGTGGGGATTTTCCCGGCTAACCGCGTGGGTGACGACATTGAAATCTACACTGATGAATCGCGCTCGCATATTTTGCAAGTGAGTCATCACTTACGCCAACAGACAGAAAAGACGGGGTTTGCTAACTACTGCCTCGCTGATTTCGTCGCACCGAAGTCCAGCGGTAAGGCCGACTACCTCGGCGCCTTTGCCGTGACCGGCGGGCTGGAAGAGGATGCACTGGCGGAAGCCTGGGATGCTCAGCATGACGACTACAATAAGATCATGGTGAAGGCCCTGGCCGACCGCCTGGCGGAGGGCTTTGCCGAATACCTGCACGAGCGGGTGCGTAAAGTCATCTGGGGCTTTGCCGCCACTGAAAACCTCAGCAACGAAGAGCTGATCCGTGAAAACTATCAGGGCATCCGCCCGGCCCCGGGCTACCCCGCCTGCCCGGAGCACACCGAGAAAGCCACCATCTGGCAGCTGCTCGACGTGGAAACTCACACCGGCATGCAGCTCACCGAGTCATTCGCCATGTGGCCAGGTGCGGCGGTCTCCGGCTGGATATTCAGCCACCCGGAGAGTAAATATTTCGCCGTGGCCCAGCTGCAGCGCGACCAGATTGAAGACTACGCCAAACGCAAAGGCATGCCGGTCAGCGAAGTTGAACGCTGGCTGGCCCCGAACCTGGGATATGACGCGGATTGATTTTTGCTGGGGCGAATTATTCGCCACAAATGATCCTTCTGGTATTTTCTACTGGCGGGCGAAGTAGATGATGCTGAAGCTTTCGTACGTAATCTGGCGCAGAAAATGCCACTGTATGAGGACCAACTGATGACTATTGCTGAGCAGCTCGAACAGAAAGGCCTTGAGCAGGGTCTTAAAACAGGTCTTAAAAGAGGTCTTGAGCAAGGTCTTGAGCAGGGTCTCGAGACGGGACGACAGGAAGGAAAGCGTGAGGTCGCACGCAATCTGATCCTGAAAGGCATGGAGATGCAATTAGTCAAAGAGCTGACTGGCCTCTCTGACCACGACCTGGCTCAGATCAGCCACTAAACAGCCTTGACTGATGAACCGTCATTCACGCCGCTGACGGTTCATCGCGCTTTGTCTGTGATTGGCAAAGACGCTATCCCACCTCGTTAAATGCCTGCTCCACCTCCACCGCAATATACAGCGCGTCATACCGCCAGTACTCGCAGTCGCAGTCGATAATCCGGTCGTGCTGGTCGCGGTTAACGCGGGTGATAAACAGCGCCGGGCTGCCGGCGGCGACTTTCAGCGCCGGGGCGGCGAAGGCTGGCAGCGGGGCGGGCAGCATGGTGAAGCCGACGCGGCCATAGCTGATGCCATACTCCTCCTGATAGAGCTGGGTCAGCGAACGCGTCAGGTCAAAGCTCAGCAGCTGAGGAAAATAGCGCGGGTTCAGATAGTGTTCGACATACAGCACCGCCCGGCCATCAATGCGCCGCAGGCGACGAATGCGCACCACCTCCTCCCCCTGCTGCATCTCTAAACGCGTGGCTATCGTCGCGCTGACCGCCACGCTTTGCGCATCCAGCACTTCAGTGGCGGCGACGCGCCCCTGGCGTTCGGCCATCGCATGAAAGTGGCTGCGCAGCAGCGGGTCGTAGGCGAGGCGTGGCGGAGCGATAAACCAGCCGCGCCGCAGCTCGCGATAAATCATCCCCTCGGCTTCCAGCTGCCCCAGCGCCTCACGCAGCGTGATGCGCGTGGTGGCGAACTGCTCGCTCAGCACGCGTTCGGCAGGCAGACGCCGACTGGCGGCGTACTCCCCCTGACGAATTCTCGCCGCCAGTGCCCGGCTGATTACATCCACCGTTAATGATTTGGTCATCGTTAAGCCTCAAATTGGTGCGAAACTGCACAATAATCGCACGGCCGGGCGCGCAAACCTGCGGACACAGCCTGGCAGGAGAGGGTGGACTAGTCCACAGCCGACGGGCGCTGTCATAAAACATTCATCCCACCAGGCTAGATTGGCTCGCATCTTGCTGGACTAGTCCAGAAGGCCACCCCCCATTATTCGGAGCATCAACCATGAAATCTTTGTTCGCATCCGTATTAGCCAGTGCCATCGTCCTGTCATTACCGGTCAGCAGCTGGGCTGCTGATACCGCCGCGCTGGAAAAAGCCGCGCAGGCGGAAGGCCAGGTTAACAGCGTTGGCATGCCTGACAGCTGGGCTAACTGGAAAGGCACCTGGGAGGATATCAGCAGCAAATATGGTATCAAGCACAGCGATACGGATATGTCCTCCGCTCAGGAGATCGCCAAGTTCGCCGCGGAGAAAGGTAACGCCAGCGCGGATATCGGCGATGTGGGTGCGGCTTTCGGGCCGGTTGCCGTGCAGAAAGGGGTGACGCAGCCGTACAAACCCACCACCTGGGATCAGATCCCGGACTGGGCGAAAGACAAAGATGGCCACTGGGCGCTGGCCTATACCGGCACCATCGCCTTTATCATCAATAAAGATCAGGTCAAAGATATCCCGCACAGCTGGGCCGACCTGAAAAAGGGCAAATATGTGGTGACCATCGGCGACGTCGGCATTGCAGCGCAGGCGGCCAACGGCGTGCTGGCTGCCAGCTACGCGATGGGCGGCAACGAAAAGAACCTGAAACCCGCGCTGGATTTCTTTAGCGAGCTGGCAAAAGAGGGGCGGCTTGGCGTAACCGATCCGGTGATTGCCAACATCGAGAAGGGGGAGATTCAGGTCGCCGTGGTGTGGGACTTCAACGGTCTGAACTACCGCGACCAGATTGACCCGAAACGCTTTGAAGTGGTGATCCCGTCCGATGGCTCTATCACCTCCGGCTACACCACCATTATCAACAAATATGCCAAACACCCGAATGCCGCCAAACTGGCGCGTGAATATATCTTCTCCGACGCCGGGCAGATTAACCTCGCGCGCGGCTATGCCCGCCCAATTCGCGCAGAACACCTGAAACTGCCCGCGGACGTGCAGGCCAAAATGCTGCCGGATGCGGAATACAAAAATGCGCACCCCATTGCCGACACCGCCGCGTGGGATAAAGCGGCAAAACAGCTGCCGCGACTGTGGCAGGAAAGCGTCATCATCAACATGAAGCAATAGGGCAACGCGATGAAAACGATTCTGGTGGTGCTGGACGGCCTGAACTTTCAGGTGGCGCAACACGCGATGGGCTATTTGCAGGCGGAGTGCGCTCAGGGGCACGGGCAGCGCTACCGGATGACCTGCGAGCTGCCTTCGCTCTCGCGCCCGCTGTATGAGTGCATCCTCACCGGCATCACGCCGGTGAACAGCGGGATTATTCACAACGGCGTCAGCCGCCTCAGCAATCAGCGCAGCGTGTTTCACTATGCGCGGGCGGCGGGGCTGACCACGGCGGCGGCGGCCTATCACTGGGTCAGCGAGCTGTATAACCGCACGCCGTTTTCTGCGGCGCGCGACCGTCACACCGAGGCGCCCGAGCTGCCGATCCAGTTCGGGCACTTCTACTCCGATGATGGCTACCCGGACTCGCATCTGTTTGAAGATGCCGAGAGCCTGCGGCTGCGCCATCAGCCGGACTTTTTGCTGATCCACCCGATGAATATCGACGATGCCGGGCACCAGCACGGCTTCTCCTCTGCGCAATACCGCAACCGGGCGCGCATGGCCGACGGCTATCTGTCGCAATGGATGCCGGCCTGGCTGCAGCAGGGTTATCAGGTGATTGTCACCGCCGATCACGGTATGAACGACGATCGCAGCCACGGCGGAATATTGCCGGAAGAGACTCACGTCCCGCTGTTTGTCTTCGGCAGCGCTTTCTCGATGAATGCGGAAGCCGTGCCGCAGCAAACCGAACTGTGCGGCACGATCTGCCAGATCCTCGGCGTTGAGCACGATAAACCTTACTGCGCCGCCCTGCTGGAACCCGGGCTATGAGAGGGAGAGGGAAATGGCTCGCGCTACTGTGCCTGCTGCCGTTTGCGCTGTTCTTTATCGCCTTTCAAATCGCGCCGCTGGTGTGGATCGCCATCAACAGCTTCTACAGCGATATCAACGAGGCCTGGGGATGGGCCAACTACAGCGATATCCTCACCTCACCGTTTTACCAGCAGGCGATCCGCTTCTCGCTCACTATCTCGTTGTGGTCGAGCGCGTTCGGCCTGGCGATCGCGCTGCTCGGCGGCTACTCGTTGCACCAGCTCGGCGGCGGCAGGCTGCACCGTTTTCTGATGTCATTTACCAATATGACCAGCAACTTTGCCGGCGTGCCGCTGGCGTTTGCCTTCGTGATCCTGCTCGGGCTGAACGGCTGCCTGACGCTGCTGATGCGTAAATACGACATCATGCAGGGCTTCAAGCTCTACTCCAGCGACGGGCTGATTGTGGTGTACACCTGGTTCCAGATCCCGCTTGGCATTCTGCTGCTTTACCCGGCGTTCGACAGCCTGAAGAGGGACTGGCAGGAGTCGGCGGCGCTACTAGGGGCCAGCCGCGCGCGCTACTGGTGGCATATTGGCCTGCCGATCCTGACGCCCGCGCTGATCGGCACCTTCGTCATTCTGCTGGCCAACGCGCTGGGTGCTTACGCCACAATTTACGCGCTGACCACCGGCAACTTTAACGTCATTCCGGTGCGTATTGCCGCGCTGGTTTCCGGCGACATTTCGCTCGACCCCAATCTCGGCAGCGCGCTGGCGATGCTGCTGGTGGTGCTGATGTCGCTGATCACCGTGATCCACCAGTGGCTGGTGCGTAAGAGCTACCAGAACGTCCGGCAGGGGAGCTGACTATGTCGCGCAGTGAATACATTTATCATCGGGTGGTGGTCTGGCTGGTATTTGCCATTCTGGCCCTGCCGCTGCTGGCGACGTTGCTGTATGCGCTGGCAACCAGCTGGGGCGCAACCATTGTGCCTGATGGCTTTACCTTAAAGTGGCTGATCCAGCTGTGGAGCGACCCGCGCTTTCTGACGGCGCTCTGGCATTCTTTGCTGATCTGCTTCGGCTCGCTGCTGTTCTCGCTGCTGCTGGTGCTGCCGACGATGTTTGTGATTGCTTACTACTTTCCAAAACTCGATGCGGTGATGAACATCCTGATCCTGCTGCCGTTCGCCATTCCACCGGTGGTCTCTTCGGTCGGGCTGCTGCAGCTCTACTCCGCGCCGCCGCTGATGCTGACCGGCACGCCGTGGATCCTGCTGGGCTGCTACTTCACCATCGCGCTGCCGTTTATCTACCGCGCCATCGCCAACAATATGCAGGCGATCAACCTGCGCGAGCTGATCGACGCCGCGCATCTGCTCGGAGCCAGCACCTGGCAGGCGGCGCTGCTGGTGGTGCTGCCGAATCTGCGCAAAGGCGCGACCATCGCGGTGCTGCTCTCCTTCTCCTTCCTGATCGGCGAGTTTGTCTTCGCTAATCTGCTGGTCGGCACCCGTTTTGAAACCCTGCAGGTGTATCTCTACAACGTGCGCAACAGCAGCGGGCACTTCAGCAGCGCGCTGGTGATCTCCTACTTCTTTGTTGTCCTGCTGGTGACCTGGCTGGCAAATACCCTGAACCGTGAAAGAGGCTGAGCATGACGTATCTGAGCGTGACCCAACTGAATAAAAGCTACGGTCCAACCCCCATCTTTCAGGATATTGCGTTCAGCGCCAGCGAGGGGGAGTTCGTTACGCTGCTCGGCCCAAGCGGCTGCGGAAAATCGACGCTGCTGCGCTGCCTGGCGGGGCTGACTTCGGTCGACAGCGGGCAGATTATTCTGCAGGGGCAGGACATCGTGCCGCTGACCCCGCAGCAGCGCACCATTGGCATGGTGTTTCAGAGCTACGCGCTGTTTCCGAATATGACGGTGGAGCGCAACGTGGCGTTTGGCCTGAAGATGCAGAAGCTGGGCGGCGCAGAGATCCAGCGGCGGGTGGCGGAGGTGCTTGAGCTGGTAGAGCTTAACGATTACGCAAAGCGCTATCCGCATCAGCTCTCCGGCGGCCAGTGTCAGCGCGTGGCGCTGGCGCGATCGCTGGTGACGCGCCCGCGCCTGCTGCTGCTGGATGAGCCGCTGTCGGCGCTTGATGCGCGTATCCGCCGCCATCTGCGCGATCAGATCCGCCGTATCCAGAAAGAGCTGAATCTCACCACGCTGTTTGTCACTCACGATCAGGAGGAGGCGCTGACCCTGTCGGACCGCATCGTGCTGATGAACAAAGGCAAAATCGTGCAGAACGGCAGCGCCGAGTCGCTGTATACCCAGCCGGTGGATCTGTTCGCCGCCGGGTTTATCGGTAATTACAACCTGCTGACGCCGGAGCAGGCGACGCGCCTGACCGGGCTTGGCTTCAACAGCCAGGTGGCGATCCGACCGGAGTCAGTGCAGTTCTGCGCGCAGCAACAGGGCATCCCGGCGGAAATCCTCAGCCACAGCCTGCTCGGCAACGTTATCCGCTATCGGGTGAAAGCGCGCGATGTTGAGCTGATGGTGGATGTACTGAACCGCTCGGTAGACGATCTGCACCCGGCGGGCTACGCCGTCGGGCTGCAGCTGGATAAGAAAACCTTGCGCGAAGTGGCGTGATATCACGCTGATTAAAAAGATTTTTTAGCGATACCGACTAAACTTATTACCATCAGGTACAGCGCGCACTGGCGCTGCGCAAGAATCATTTTTCTTATGGTGTGAGGTTCTTATCGGTGTTAACCCTGCTTAATCTTCTCTCTGCCGTGGCGCTGCTGGTGTGGGGAACCCATATCGTCCGCACCGGCATTATGCGCGTGTATGGCGCCGATCTGCGCCGGGTGCTGAGCCGCAGCGTGGCGAAAAAACCGATGGCCTTTCTTGCCGGAATTGGCGTCACCGCGCTGGTGCAGAGCAGCAATGCCACCACCATGCTGGTCACGTCGTTTGTCGCCCAGGAGCTGGTGGGGCTGACGCCTGCGCTGGTGATTATCCTGGGTGCTGATGTGGGTACGGCGCTGATGGCACGTATTCTGACCTTCGATCTCTCCTGGCTGTCGCCGCTGTTTATCTTCTTTGGCGTGGTGTTTTTCCTCGGGCGTAAGCAGACCCGCGCCGGTCAGCTGGGGCGAGCCAGCATCGGGCTGGGGCTGATCCTGCTGGCGCTGCAGCTGATTGTTGCCGCCGCCACGCCGATAACCCAGGCGGCCGGCGTGAAGGTGCTGTTTTCCTCACTGACCGGCGACGTGATGCTCGACTCGCTGATCGGCGCGCTGTTCGCCATTATCAGCTACTCCAGCCTGGCAGCGGTACTGCTGACCGCGACGCTGACCGCCACCGGGGTGATCTCCTTTAAGGTGGCGCTGTGCCTGGTGATCGGGGCGAACCTCGGCAGCGGCCTGCTGGCGATGCTGAATAACAGCGCGTCGAACGCCGCCGGAAAGCGCGTGGCGCTCGGCAGCCTGCTGTTTAAATTTATTGGCTCGCTGCTGGTGCTGCCGTTTATCGATCCGCTGGCGGCGCTGCTGGAAAAGCTGCCGGTCAATGACGAAGAGCTGGTCATCTTCTTCCACGTTTTTTACAACCTGATCCGCTGCGTCATTATGGTGCCGTTTGCCGAACCGATGGCCGGGCTGTGCAAGCGGCTCATTGGGGACGATACCGAAACCGACCTGCGCCTGAAGCCGCGCCATCTTGATCCCGGCTCGCTCGATACCCCGGCGCTGGCGCTGGCGAATGCCGCGCGCGAAACCCTGCGCATGGGCGATGTGCTGGAGCAGATGCTCACCACCTTCAGCAAGGTGGTACACGGCGAACTGCGCGAGGACCGCGAAATCCGCAAGCTGGATGACGATGTTGACGTGCTGTATACCGCCATCAAGCTCTACCTGGCGCAGATGCCGAAGGAAGATCTCCCGGAAGAGGATTCACGGCGCTGGGCGGAAACGATTGAGATGGCGCTGAATCTGGAAATGGCGGGCGATATTCTGGAGCGCATGAGCGGCGACGTGGCCGATAAATCGCTGACAGCGCGCCGGGCGTTTTCGCAAGAGGGGATGAAGGAGCTGGATGCGCAGCTGGAGCTGTTAACCAACAATTTGCGCCTCAGCCTGTCGGTATTTCTATCGCGTGATATCACCAGCGCCAGGCGCCTGCGCCGCTCGAAGCACCGTTTCCGCATCACCAACCGCCGCTATTCGCATGCCCACGTGGATCGCCTGCATCAGCATAACGTCCAGAGCATCGAAACCAGCTCGCTGCACCTCGGCCTGCTGGGCGACATGAAGCGTCTGAACTCGCTGTTCTGCGCGGTGGCCTACAGCGTGCTGGAGCAGCCGGATGATGATAAAGATGAGGATTAAGTGAGGATGCCCGCAGCGGGTCGGGCATGCCCGACCCCTACGCACTCTCTGACGAAATCGTAGGGGTCAGGCATGCCTGACCCGTGGGTACCAGGGAAATTACTTCTTGTTAATCGGCTTACCGGACCAGTAACCGGCCAGCAGCGAACCGGACAGGTTGTGCCACACCGAGAACAGCGCACCCGGCAGCGCGGCGAGCGGGGAGAAGTACAGCTTGCCGAGGGTTGCCGCCAGGCCGGAGTTCTGCATCCCCACTTCCAGCGCCAGCGTGCGGCAGGTGGATTCGTCAAAGCCAAACAGCTTACCGCCCCAGTAGCCGCCCAGCAGACCAATGGCGTTGTGCAGGATCACCGCGACAATCACCATCAGGCCAACGGAGCCGATAAAGCCCTGGCTGCCCGCCACCACCGCGCTGATGATCAGCAGAATACACACCATCGAAAATGCCGGCAGATACGGCTCGACGCGTTTCACCACGCCGTTCAGGGTGTGATGGATAATCAGGCCAAGGCCGATCGGTATCACCACGATTTTCACAATGCTCAGCAGCATGCCGACCACATCGACCTGAATATGGGTATCAACGTACAGCTTGGTCAGCAGCGGAGTGGCAAACACGCCAACCAGCGCGGAGACGGAAGAGATGGTCACTGACAGCGCGACATCACCCTTCGCCAGATAGATCAGCACGTTCGATGCGGTGCCGCTGGCGACGCTGCCGACCAGAATCATCCCGGCGGAGAGATCCGGCGGCATATTGAACAGCTTAGCCAGGCCCCATGCGGCCAGCGGCATCACCAGATAATGCAGAAACGTTCCGGCAATCACCGGCGCCGGACGGGTCAGCACGCGCTTAAAGTCATCGATGTTAAGCGTCACGCCCATGCCGAACATAATCAGCATCAGCAGGTAAGTGACGTATGGGCCAATCCCGGTAAAGGTGGTGGGGGTGTAATACGCGGCGACAGAGAGCAGCACTGCCCAGAGGGGAAACAGTCGGGTAATGGTGGCGAGCATAGCCGGAAATCCTTATTAGAGTTGTTGAATAAGCGTGAATATTTGCCATAGCACAGGACAACGAAGGCAGGATCATAGCATTAAAAACGGGGTGAAAAGGCAGCGAGATCGGGCAAAAATAAAGCAGAAAACCCCACCGGAGTGGGGTTCAGGCAGCACAGCGTTCTTAGGTTTTCTCTTGCAGTAAAAAGCGATAGATCAGGCCACCAAGGATCGCGCCAATTATCGGCATCACCCAGAACAGCCACAGCTGGTCGATAGCCCAGGTTCCCTGGAACAGCGCCACGGCGGTGCTGCGCGCCGGGTTGACCGAAGTATTGGTCACCGGGATGCTGATCAGATGGATCAGGGTTAACGCCAGACCAATAGCAATCGGGGCAAAACCGGCAGGCGCGCGTTTATCGGTCGCGCCGTGAATAATAATCAGGAACACGGCGGTAAGGACCACTTCGATTAACGCACAGGCCAGCAGCGAATAGTTGCCCGGCGAGTGCGCCCCGTAACCGTTAGAAGCAAAGCCGCCGCCCATCACGTCAAAGCCTGCCTTGCCGCTGGCAATGGCATACAGCACCGCGCCTGCCGCTAGCCCGCCGACCAGCTGGGCAATGATATAGGGCAGCAGCAGTCGTGCTTCAAAGCGGCCACCCATCCACAGCCCGATGGAGACCGCCGGATTGAAGTGCCCGCCGGAGATATGCCCGACGGCATACGCCATGGTCAGCACCGTCAGGCCAAACGCCATCGCCACCCCGACAAAACCGATCCCCAGTTCGGGAAAGGCCGCCGCCAGCACCGCACTACCACAACCGCCAAACACCAGCACAAACGTCCCGAAAAATTCTGCCATAAATTTCTGCATCACAACCCTCACAATATCATTAGTTTGAATGCGGGATTATTTACCATCGCAACGGTATATTCGTCGCTCAATTGCAGTTTAGACGAGGAAATGAACAAGTTGAGCGGCTGCAGGGGGCGGATGATGAAGATATTTTAATGACCTGATTCAAACTGGACCGATTAATGATGCTTAAGGAGATCCGCGTCTAAGGCGTGTCTGATGCGGGCAAAAAAAAACCGGGCCAGGCCCGGTTTGAGTGTTACTCGAATAAATTTCGGTGCAGCGTCTGAACCACCTTCTCGGCATCGTTGCCCGGCACCAGGAAGCAGAGGTTATAGCTGCTGGCGCCGTAGCAGATCATGCGCAGATTGAACGGGTCGAGCACGCCAAACACCTCTTTACCCACGCCACACGCCTGCGACAGCTTGTTGCCGATAATCGCAATCAGCGCCAGGTTCTCTTCAACCTCAACGCGGCAAAGTGAGGAAAGCTCGGTGAGCAGCGCCTGTGAAAGCAGGCTATCGCCGGTAGAGGTCGAGCCGGTGGTGTCCAGCGTCAGCGCCACGCTCACTTCGGAGGTGGTGATCAGGTCGACAGAAATCTGATGGCGCGCCAGGATGCTGAACAGTTCAGCCAGGAAGCCGTGGGTGTGCAGCATGCTCAGGCTGTGCAGCGTCAGCAGGGTCTGCTTGCGGCGCACCGCCAGCGCGCGGAACAGCGGCGGGTTCTCGGTTTTGTTGCTGACGATAGTGCCGCCCGCAGCCGGATCCTTACTGGACCCGACAAACACCGGAATATCACGGCGTACCGCAGGCAGCAGGGTCGCCGGGTGCAGCACTTTGGCACCGAAGGTCGCCATTTCGGCGGCTTCTTCGAAGGTAATCACATCAATGCGTTTCGCCGCCGGCACCACGCGCGGATCGGTGGTGTAGATCCCCGGTACATCGGTCCAGATATCAATGCGCGCAGCATTCAGCGCTTCGCCCAACAGCGCGGCGGTATAGTCGCTGCCGCCGCGGCCCAGCGTGGTGGTGCGGCCCTTCTCTTCGCTGCCGATAAAGCCCTGAGTCACAATCAGCGCTTCCGCAATGCGCGGCTGCAGCTGCGCGCTTGCCAGCTCGGCGAGCGTCGTCACCTCCGGTGCGGCGCGGCCAAAGCGGTCGTCGGTGCGCATCACTTTACGCACGTCGAACCACTCTGCGGCCGCTTCGCGCTGGCGCAGGATCTCAACAAACAGCAGGGTGGACATCAGCTCACCGTGGCTGACCAGTTCATCGGTCAGTGCGGTCGAGGTTGCCAGTGCCGCCGCTTCAGACAGCATGGTGATGTTATCCAGCATGCGGTCGATCTCTTCACGGATCACCGCTGGCTGGTTAAGCGAATCGATAATGGCGTACTGAATGCGGCGGATCTCATCCAGCAGATAAGCGCGCTGCTCCTGCGGCTGGCCTTCAGCCAGAGAGACCAACAGATTAGTGACGCCCGCAGACGCGGAAAGGACCACCAGACGAACGTTGGGGTTAGACAGCACCACATCGGCGCTGCGGTTCATAGCGTGGAAGTCGGCTACGCTGGTGCCGCCAAATTTCGCTACGATCAGGTTTTGAGACATTACGATGACTACCTTCGTGTCAGGATTTATTCCATCAGCTTGGCACAAGGGAAGGGCAGATGAGGGGAAGCCGAAGCATAAAGCGACGATTCACCCAGAAGCGCCCCACCTCGCCGCCCGACTACCGGACGTTGCTGGTGACAACCCAGAGGATTCAGCCCCTGTGGTCGATACGCCCCACTCCGCGTGGTTGGTACCTCGGCGTCGCTTCCCCCTGATGTGTCTTCACCGGATACGGCTCCTCCAACACACTACCTGGGCGACGCGCCTCTTCTGGCTTACGCACGTGGTGCATAAGTTGCGGACTAGAAATATCGGGTTATGCCGCCCCTGTCAACGCTTGTCGGCTGAGGATTATTCATTTTTGTTATGACCGCGCTGGTATCACTCGCGCTTATCACTTTTGTCAGCAAAATCACCGTTTAGACCATAAGCGTCAATTCTTATAAGCACACCCCAGGCTATAATTTTTTTCCTTAACAGGGTATGAATAGTCATACTGAAACCCCCGGTGGGCACGATCCTGACTCACCGAGTGCAAAATCGCGATGGGATGATTGCTGATACCTGTTGCAGGAAAAGGAAAGAGCCTGCTCCTTAACGGGTAACATGTCGTCCGATCTGAATGACGGTTCTTAAATAAAAAGAGTGTGTTGCTATGAAAAATATCAATCCGACACAAACCGCTGCCTGGCAGGCACTGCAGCAGCATTTTGAACAGATGAAAGATGTGCAGATTGCCGACCTGTTCGCGCAGGATGCCGACCGGTTTGCTAAATTCTCCGCGACTTTTGACGACCAGATGCTGGTGGATTTCTCCAAAAACCGCATCACCCAGGAAACCCTCGACAAGCTGCAGGCGCTGGCGAAAGAGACCGACCTGCAGGGCGCGATCAAGTCGATGTTCTCCGGCGAGAAGATCAACCGCACTGAAGATCGTGCCGTGCTGCACGTGGCGCTGCGCAACCGCAGCAACACCCCGATCATGGTTGACGGCAAAGATGTGATGCCGGAAGTCAACGCGGTGCTGGAAAAGATGAAAGGTTTCTCCGAGCGCATTATCAGCGGCGACTGGAAAGGCTACACCGGCAAAGCGATTACTGACGTGGTGAATATCGGTATCGGCGGCTCCGACCTCGGTCCGTTTATGGTCACCGAAGCGCTGCGCCCATATAAGAACCACCTGAATATGCACTTCGTGTCCAACGTCGACGGCACCCATATTGCCGAAACGTTGAAAACGCTGAACCCGGAAACCACGCTGTTCCTCGTGGCCTCGAAAACCTTCACCACTCAGGAAACCATGACCAACGCCCACAGCGCGCGTGACTGGTTCCTGACCTCCGGTGAACAGGAAGACGTGGCGAAACACTTTGCCGCGCTGTCGACCAACGCTAAAGCGGTCAGCGAGTTCGGGATTGATACTGACAACATGTTCGAGTTTTGGGACTGGGTCGGCGGCCGCTACTCACTGTGGTCGGCGATTGGCCTGTCGATCATCCTGTCTATCGGTTTCAGCAACTTTGAGAAGCTGCTGAGCGGCGCGCACGCGATGGACCGCCACTTTGCCGACACGCCGGAAGAGAAAAATCTGCCGGTGCTGCTGGCGCTGATCGGCATCTGGTACAACAACTTCTTTGGTGCCGAAACCGAAGCGATCCTGCCGTACGACCAGTATATGCACCGCTTTGCCGCCTATTTCCAGCAGGGCAACATGGAGTCCAACGGTAAGTACGTTGACCGTAACGGCACGCCGGTAACTTACGAAACCGGTCCGATTATCTGGGGCGAGCCGGGCACTAACGGCCAGCACGCGTTCTACCAGCTGATCCACCAGGGCACTAAGCTGATCCCTTGCGACTTTATTGCGCCGGCGAACACCCACAACAAGCTGGGCGATCACCACAGCAAGCTGCTGTCGAACTTCTTTGCCCAGACCGAAGCGCTGGCGTTTGGTAAAGCGCGTGACGTGGTCGAGAAAGAGTTCGCCGATGCCGGAAAAGATGCGCAGTCCGTCGAGCACGTGGTGCCGTTCAAAGTGTTTGAAGGTAACCGCCCGACCAACTCCATCCTGCTGCGTGATATCACGCCGTTCAGCCTCGGCGCGCTGATTGCGCTGTATGAGCATAAGATCTTCACTCAGGGCGCCATCCTCAACATCTTTACCTTCGATCAGTGGGGCGTTGAGCTGGGCAAACAGCTGGCTAACCGCATCCTGCCGGAACTCTCCGGCGCGGATAACGTCACCAGCCACGACAGCTCTACCAATGGCCTGATTAACCGCTATAAGTCCTGGCGTTAATTCTCGGCCTGGGTCAGGCGTGCCTGACCCCTACCAATCCGCAGTCCCCGTGAACGTAGGGGTCGACCATTTTTTCCGGTCGACCCGTTCCGATGGCCTGCACAATATTGCCGAACCCCCTTTTACTGGGGGTTTTTTATTTTCTGGTATTTCCTGGCACTGGTTGACAGCCGGGAAGCCCCCTGTCAGCGATAATCCCGCCGCCATCCCGCCTTAAAACCCCTCCAAAGATGAGTAAAGTGCGCGTTTTTGAGATGGGCATATTCCTAAAATTGCGCAAAATCGCCCGATTTTGCGGCAGAAAAATCTGAATCTCGCCGCGATTTAAAGGGGCTAAATTTCGTAAGTTCCTGTGATTATCTTCATGTTTTTAAATGAAATCTTACAAAGAGAATGCCATTTGCTACCGTCATGTCATTAATATTTCATCTGGCTGGTTTTTTTAGCGTATGGCGCCAGATTTAAATTAAATATTGGTATTAATCTCCGTTTAGCGAACTTATGTAGATAAATATCTGCCTTAAGCGCAACTTTACCGCCATTTACCAGTGTTTTACACCATCTCTTTCAGCGCCGGAAGGCCCGCTGCTTTCTGATAATTTATTCCTCATACTGGTGTCGCCAGGTGCCATCCAGGCCCTGGTATCCATTCATTTAATGAAGGGAAAGTGTGATGAAAAAAGTCTTATGGGCTACTGCAGCCATAGTGTACTTAGCGAGTGCTTCGGGCGCGTTTGCCGCTGAAGCTGCTGGCGCATCTGCGACAGAGACCGGTGCAGCTGCCGGTGCTGAAGCCGGTGCGATGTCGGCCGGGGTGACCACTGCCGTGGGTATTGGTGCTGCTGGCGCTCTGGCCGGTATTGCGCTGGCCGCAAGCAGCGGTGGTAATGGTTCCAATACCGGAACCACGACCACCACGACCACCAGCACGACCCGCTAAGTACAAAAAATTAATCATAACCACACGCTTGTGTGGTTATTTTCAGCCTTGTTCTACTTTGCTCAGGGACACACACAGGTGCGAAACCTTCCACTGCTGATCCTCTGCCTGCTGCTTCAGGCCTGTACTCAAACGCAAAAAGGACTGGGTGAAACCGTCAAGCTGGCATTTCTCGGCCCTGACGACATCCAGATGACTAACCAACAAATCGACAGTTTGCCGTACGCCAGCATGTATCTGCGCGTCAATGACGGCCAGCAAATCTTCGTGGTGCTCGGCTTCAACGAGAACGGACAGCAGAAGTGGATCACCCGCGATCGGGCGATGCTGGTGACCCGGCATGGTCGTCTGGTGAAAACGCTGGGCATGGCCGATAACCTCAATGACGTCAGTAATCTGCAGAACGACCCGCTGCGCGATGCCCTGCATCTCAACGAGGGTGCCAGCTGGACGCGGGCCATGAGCTGGACGGAAAACGGCCAGCCGCGCGCCGGAACCGCAACCTCCCACTTTACCCGCCTGAAGGATGAGGTGCTGCAGCTGGCCGGTGAGCCGGTGGCGTGCCGCGTGTGGCAGGAAGAGGTCAGCGCCGACGACGGCCAGTCCTGGCGCAATACGTTCTGGATTGATACCACCAGCGGGCAGGTTCGTCAGGCCCGGCAGATGCTGGGTGCGGACATTATCCCGGTTGAATTCACTATCCTGAAGCCTGCGAAATCATGAAAAAAACCATCACAACTCTTCTCGCAGGGATAGTGGCATCGCTGTCGCTGCAGGCTCTGGCGGATAGTCAGGTCACGGTATTTTATCCCGGGAACACGGCATCGGTGACGATCGGCCATGCCGAAAATCTCGCGCAGCTGGTCACCAACCCGGCACTCCAGCAGAAAACCTGGTGGCCCGGCACGGTGATAAGCGAAAAGCTGGCTACGGCGGTGGCAGTACAGCAGCAACAGCAGCTGCTGGCACGCCTGCAGGCGTGGCGCGATGAACTGAAAAGCGACGATGACGGCGAACAGGCGGCCATCGTGGACAACGTGCGTCAGCAGATTGCGGCGCTAAAAGTGACAGGGCGGCAGAGAGTCAATCTGGACCCGGACTGGGTGCGCTTACGGCCCGAAGCCAACCGCACGCTGCAGGGCGAGTACAGCGTCTATACCCTGGAAAAACCCACCTCGGTGACGCTGGCCGGAGTGGTGGAGAAGGCGGGCAATACGCCGTGGGCGGCCGGGCGATCCGTGGTGGATTATCTCAGTGCCCACCCGCGCATGAGCGGCGGCGAGCGTAACACCGCGCAGGTGATCTCCCCGGCGGGTGACGTGACCGAGGTGCCAGTGGCTTACTGGAATCGACGTCATTACGAGCCGCAGCCGGGCAGCATCATCTTTGTTGGCTTCTCCTCCTGGACGCTGCCGAGCGCCTATACCGATCTCAACCAGCAGATCGTTTCTGTTCTGACGCACCGGATCCCTGACTGATGAAAAAACGTTATCTTCTCAGCCTGCTATCATTTTCCGTCGCCTGTGCCTGCCAGGCGCAGGCGGCGACTTATCCTGATCCGATCGGTCCCTCCCAGTCCGACTTCGGCGGCGTGGGCCTGATGCAGGTGCCGACCGCGCGTATGGCAAAAGAGGGCGAGTTCAGCCTTAACTACCGCTACAACGACCAGTACCATTTCTACTCCTCCTCGGTGCAGCTGTTCCCGTGGCTGGAAGCCACCATCCGCTACACCGACGTAAAAACCCGCGAGTACAGCGCGGTATCGAGCTTCTCGGGCGATCAGACCTATAAAGATAAAGCGTTCGACCTCAAGCTGCGGCTGTGGGAAGAGGGCTTCTGGCTGCCGGAAGTCTCGGTGGGCTCGCGCGATCTCGGCGGTACCGGGCTGTTCGACAGTGAATACCTGGTGGCGACCAAAGCCTGGGGACCGTTTGATTTCACCCTCGGCCTCGGCTGGGGCTATATCGGTAACAGCGGCACCATCAAGAACCCGTTCTGCTCCGCCAGTGAAAAGTACTGCTACCGCACCGAAGGCAACGGCACCGCCGGGTCGGTCAGCGGCAGCGATATGTTCAAAGGCCCGACGGCGCTGTTCGGCGGTATCGAATATCAGACCCCGTGGCAGCCGCTGCGCCTGAAAATGGAGTACGAAGGCAACGACTATCAGGATGATTTTGCCGGTCGTCTGGAGCAGAAGAGCAAGTTCAACGTCGGGGCAATTTACCGCCTCACCGACTGGGCAGACGTCAACGTCAGCTATGAGCGTGGCAACACCTTTATGGCGGGCTTCACCCTGCGTACCAACTTCAACGACCTGCATCAAAACCAGCGCGATATGCCGAAGCCGGAGTACAATCCGCAGCCGCAGGATCGCTTCCTCGACCCGACGGTGACCGCCAGCCAGCTGACCGATCTGAAGTACAATGCCGGGCTTAACGCGCCGAATATTCAGGTGGATGGCAGCACCATGACCGTCACCGGCGAACAGTATAAGTATCGCGACACCCAGCGCGGCGTCGATCGCGCCAATGTGATCCTCGCCAATCATCTGCCGTCGGGCATTGAGACGCTGCGCGTCACCCAGACGCGCAGCAACATGCCGCAGGTCACGACCGAAACCAACGTCGGCAGCCTGCAACGCCAGCTGGCAGGCTACCCGCTCGGGCGTGAAGAGACGCTGCAGCAGCAGCGGGTGGATCCGGTCAGGCTGGGCCATACCGAGCAGGGCTTCCGCATTGACGGCGACCGCCTGAACTACAGCCTGTCGCCGGTGCTTAATCAGTCGGTGGGCGGCCCGGAAAGCTTCTACCTGTACCAGGTGGGGGTGATGGCCAATGCCAGCTTCTGGCTGACCGACCATCTGCTGCTGGACGGCAGCCTGTTCGGCAACCTGACCAACAACTACGACAAGTTTAACTACAACGGTGCGCCGGGTGACTCCACGCTGCCGCGCGTGCGCACCCATATTCGCGACTACGTGGAAAATAACGTCTACGTGAATAACCTGCAGGCCAACTACATGCGCGAGCTGGGCAACGGTTTCTACGGGCAGCTGTACGGCGGCTATCTGGAGACCATGTACGGCGGTGTGGGTGGGGAGGTGCTGTATCGTCCGCTGGATGCCAGCTGGGCGGTGGGCGTCGATGCCAACTACGTCAAGCAGCGTGACTGGGACAATATGATGCAGTTCACCGACTATACGGCGAAGGTGGGCAACATTACCGGTTACTGGCAGCCGTGGTTTATGCGCAACGTGCTGGTGAAAGCCAGTGTCGGGCAGTACCTGGCGGAAGATAAAGGCGTGACGGTCGACGTGTCGAAGCGCTTCGACAGCGGCATTATCGTCGGCGCTTACGCCACCAAAACCAACGTCTCGGCGGAAGAGTACGGCGAGGGCGACTTCACTAAAGGCTTCTATATTTCGGTGCCGATGGATGTGTTCAGCGTGTCGCCAACCCGTGGCCGTGCCCAGGTTAACTGGACGCCGCTGACGCGCGATGGCGGTCAGATGCTGGGCCGTAAGTACCAGCTGTACGATATGACCACCGACCGCGACGCCAACTACCGTTAGCCAACTACCGTTAACTGACGGGCCAGGCGTGCCTGGCCCCTACGAAAATAGCCTGTATATCTGGCACGCCTGGTCCCGTGAAAATATCGTAGGGGCCGGGCATGCCCGACCCGTTAGTGCCTTTGCCCAATCGAAATGTTGTGATCTGCGTCACGCTCAAGCATATTGTTATTCGTCGGCATTCCCGACGGATAACAATGACTTTGAGGCACCCGAGATGACTTCCCAAGACCGTAACACGCCCGCCACCCGGCTGGCCTTTGCCCTGCAAATGGTATTAAACACCGGCCTGATCGTGCTGGCCTGTATCCTGATCATCTTCCTCGGCAAAGAGACCATCCACCTCGGCAATGTGCTGCTCAACACCGGGGAGCAGACCTCGTCATATCTGCTGATTGAAGGCATCGTGATTTACTTCCTCTACTTTGAGTTTATTGCCCTGATCATTAAATACTTCCAGTCGGGCTACCACTTCCCGCTGCGCTACTTTGTCTATATCGGCATCACCGCGATCATCCGCCTGATTATCGTCGACCATAAAAACCCGTTCGACACCCTGGCCTATTCCGTTGCCATCCTGATCTTAGTGGTCACGCTGTGGCTGGCGAACAGCAACCGCCTGAAGCGCGAATAAAAAAAACAGGCGATCCGAAGATCGCCTGAAGACACAGGGTGGAACTAAGCACTCTCGCAGTGGCAACAACAAAACTGATTTAACCCTTCACGCCGCCCGCCGTCAGGCCGTTAACCAGCCAGCGCTGGGCGACAATAAACACCAGCGTAATCGGCAGCGCAGACAGCACCGCCGCCGCGGCAAAATCACCCCACAGATAGTTCTGCGGATTCAGATACTGCTGCATGCCGACCGCCAGCGTGTAGCTGTTAACGTCGCGCAGCAGCAGCGAGGCGACCGGCACTTCGGTGACGGCGGCAATAAACGACAGAATAAACACCACCGCCAGAATCGGCACCGACAGCGGCAGCAGGATCAGGCGAAACGCCTGCCACGGCGTGGCACCGTCCAGCGCCGCCGCTTCTTCCAGCGAACCGTCTATCGTTTCGAAATAGCCCTTAATCGTCCAGACGTGCAGCGCGATACCGCCCAGATAGGCGAAGATCAGCCCGGCATGGGTATTCAGCCCGATAAACGGCAGATACTGGCCAAGGCGGTCAAACAGCGCATACAGCGCCACCAGCGACAGCACCGCCGGGAACATCTGGAAAATCAGCATCCCCTTCAGCAGGCTGGCTTTGCCGCGAAAGCGCATGCGGGCAAAGGCATAAGCGCAGGTGGTGGAGAGGGCGACGATGCCGACGGCGGTGATCGCCGCGACCTTCACCGAATTCCACAGCCACAGCAGCACCGGGAACGGCGGCGGCGTGACGCTGCCGTTCTCATGCGTTACCGCGAAGCCGAGCGCCAGCTTCCAGTGATCCCAGGAAATATGCTCCGGCAGCAGCGAGCCAATCGCATAGTTGCCGGGGCGCAGCGAAATGGCGATCACCATCAGCAGCGGATACATAATCACCGCGACAAACGCCAGCAGCAGCAGGTGGGTCAGCAGCAGCCGCAGCTTTTGCGATTTAGGTTGCACGACAGCCATATCTACCTCACTCGATTTTCATACGCGTGGCTTTCAGGTTCAGCACCGCCAGCCCGCCAACTAACAGGAAGATCAGCGTGGCAATCGCCGCCGCCAGGCCAAAGTCCTGCCCGCCGCCGCCCTCAAAGGCGATGCGCCAGGTGTAGCTCACCAGCAGGTCGGTATAGCCCGCCGGGGTAGTGGTGCCGAGCCGGTCCGGACCGCCGTTGGTCAGCAGCTGGATCAGCACAAAGTTATTAAAGTTAAAGGCGAAGCTGGCAATCATCAGCGGCGTCAGCGGCTTAAGCAGCAGCGGCAGCGTAATGCGGAAGAAGTTCTGCCCTGGCGTGGCGCCGTCGAGCGCCGAGGCCTCATAGAGATCGTCCGGGATCGCCTTCAGCAGCCCCATGCAGAGAATCATCATGTACGGGTAACCCAGCCAGGTATTGACGATCACCAGCATGCCGCGCGCCAGCGTCGGGTCGCTGAACCAGGCCGGTTTTATCCCCAGCAGGCTTTGCAGCATGATATTGATCTCGCCGAAGCTCTGGTTGAACAACCCTTTGAAGATCAGAATCGAGATAAACGCCGGGACCGCATACGGCAGGATCAGCAGCAGGCGATAGGTGGCGCGGCCGCGCAGCGCTTCCCACTGCATCAGGCAGGCCAGCACCATGCCCACGGCGGTGGTCAGCAGGACCGTCAGCAGTGAGAACACAACGGTCCAGACGAAGATCGCCAGGAACGGTTTCTGGATGCCGTCGTCGGTCATCACCCGCAGGAAGTTTTTCCAGCCGATCGGCACGGTATAGCCCGGGCTGAGGCGCTCACCGCTCCACTGCTGCGCGGCGTCTTTCGCCTGGTAAAACCCGCTGGCGTCGTTCGGCCAGTAAACCGTGCCGTTCTGCTGATTGGTCAGCTCGCCCGCGCTGCCCAGCTTGTAGAGCGGCTGGCTGGCGGAGAACTGGCGTAGCGAACTCATGCGCAGGCGGCTGCCGTCGGGCAGCGTGGCGCTGATGCGCGCCAGCGCCTGGCGGTTTTGCGTCACCACGCGCAGCATGGCCCGCTCGCCCGGAGGGTTGCTGCTCTGCGCTTGCAGCGTTAAAGACTGCTCCTTCTGCTCATCGAACGAGAACGGCGCAGAGAGGTAGCTCTGCTGATTGCCGTCGCTGAGCTGTAAAATCCACTGATTGCCCGCCGGCCACAGGCTGAAGCTGTAGTGCTCCCCGGCCTGGTATTGACGGTCCAGCAGCACCATCTGCGCCCGTTCAAAGGTCAGCTGGTTGGTGCTGCTGTAGTTGGTAAAGGCAATGGCAATGGTGGCCGCCAGCGGGAACAGCACGAACAGCGCCATGCCCGCCAGCCCCGGATACACATAGCGCCAGGCGCTGGCGCGGCGCTGGGCGAAAATCACCAGCCCGGTGCTGAGCACAATCAGCGTCAGGGCGGCAAACAGCGTTTCGCCCTGCGCATACATCAGCACCACCAGATAACCGGTGAAAATGGCAAACAGGCTGATAACAAGCCACTTCAGGGCGTTCTGTCCGGCTGGCTTCACCATACGAGATTCCTTATCCGGTGGGTTATTTAGTGATGCGCGTCTGCGCGTCTTTCAGCGCGGCATCCACCGTCTGACGGCCGTTAATCGCATTCAGCACCGCCGTGCGCTCGGCATACCAGAAGGCGCTCATCTGCGGTACGTTCGGCATGATTTCACCCTTCTGCGAGTTGGCCATGGTGGCGGCGATTTTCGGATCCTTTGCCAGCTTTTCCTGCATCGATTTCAGCGCCACGGCACCCAGCGGCTTATCGGCGTTAACTTTCGCCAGCCCGTCGTCGGTCAGCAGATAGTTTTCGATAAACTCTTTCGCCAGCTCTTTGTTCGGGCTGGCGGCGTTGATGCCCGCGCTCAGCACGCCAACAAACGGCTTCGACGGCTGGCCTTTAAAGGTTGGCAGCAGGGTAACGCCGTAGTTGATTTTGGCGCTGTCGATATTGCCCCACGCCCACGGGCCGTTAATGGTCATCGCCGTTTCGCCCTTGTTAAAGGCGGCTTCGGCAATGGCAAAGTCGGTGTCGGCATTCAGGTGTTTGTTTTTAATCAGGTCGACGAGGAACTGTAAGCCCTCCTGCGAGCCTTTATTCGCCACGCCAACGTCCTTCAGGTCATAGCTGCCGTCAGGTTTTTTCTTGAAGGCGTAGCCGCCGTCAGCGGCGGTGAGCGGCCAGGTGAAGTAGGGTTCCTGCAGGTTAAACATGATGGCGCTTTTGCCTTTGGCGCGCAGCTGCTTGTCGAGCGCCGGGATCTCTTCCCAGCTTTTTGGCGGCTCGGGCAGCAGGTCTTTGTTGTAGATCAGCGACAGCGCTTCGGCAGCAATCGGGTAGCCAATCAGCTTGCCGTTAAAGCGCACCGCGTCCCAGGTGAAGGGATAGAGCTTGTCCTGGAAGGCTTTATCCGGCGACACCTCCGCCAGCAGGCCGGACTGCGCGTAGCCGCCAAAGCGGTCGTGCGCCCAGAAGATAATGTCCGGGCCGTCGCCGGTGGCCGCCACCTGCGGATACTTCTCTTCCAGCTTGTCAGGGTGCTCTACCGAGACCTTAATGCCGGTATCCTGCTCAAACTTCTTCCCGACTTCCGCCAGGCCGTTGTAGCCCTTGTCGCCGTTGATCCAGATAACCAGTTTGCCCTCTTCAATTTTCGCCAGCGCCGTCGCCGGGAGCAGCGCGCAGGACAGGCTGCACAGCAGCAGGGTTTTCGTACTTAATCTGAACTTCGCCATATTTCGTTCCTCTAAGTGTGAGAAGCCGGGATGTGCCCGCAGTCTGCGGTTAATGCACGTGACTGGCTTCCTCCCTGCGTCTACTCCCCCCAATTGCGTTATGTGATCGCGCTTGCATAAGCGTGAAATCTGCGTGTCCGCGCACAAAAAACACCCCCTGATTTTGCCTGTGACGTCACGAATTTCCGCCGCCGCCCCGGCTTGCCGCCATGCTGCCCGTTTCCTCATCCTCCTTTCTCCTCCCCCATAAAAAAGCGCCCGGTGGAGGAGTTGCCGCGCCGCCGCCTGCCGCACACTCCGGCCATCGAACAGCGTGGAAGGGAGAGGCGGATGGCCAGCGTGGTGCTGAATAATGTCACCAAAGCATGGGGTGACGTGGTGGTATCAGATGCGATTGACCTGACGATTGCCGAAGGGGAATTCGTGGTGTTTGTCGGTCCTTCGGGCTGCGGCAAGTCAACGCTGCTGCGGATGATTGCCGGGCTGGAGGAGATCACCTCCGGCGAGCTGCTGATAGGCGACCGCCGCATGAACGAAGTGCCGCCCGCCGGGCGCGGCGTCGGCATGGTGTTCCAGTCGTACGCGCTCTATCCCCACCTGACGGTGGCGGAAAACATGTCCTTCGGCCTGAAGCTGGCCGGGGTGCCGAAAGCGCAAATCCAGCAGCGGGTGAACCAGGTCGCCGAAGTGCTGCAGCTGGCGCACCTGCTGGAACGCCAGCCGAAAGCGCTCTCCGGCGGCCAGCGTCAGCGCGTGGCAATCGGCCGCACGCTGGTGGCAGAGCCGCAGGTGTTCCTGCTGGATGAACCCTTATCTAACCTTGATGCCGCGCTGCGCGTGCAGATGCGCATTGAGATCTCCCGCCTGCATAAGCGCTTACAGCGCACCATGATTTACGTCACTCACGACCAGGTAGAAGCGATGACGCTGGCCGACAAAATCGTGGTGCTGGAGGGCGGGCGCATCGCCCAGATCGGCAAACCGCTCGAGCTGTACCACTATCCCGCCAACCGCTTTGTTGCCGGGTTTATCGGCTCGCCGAAGATGAACTTCCTGCCGGTCAAAGTGACCGCCACCGCCATTGATCAGGTGCAGGTTGAGCTGCCGAATCGCCAGCAGATCTGGCTACCCGTCTCCAGTGACGGCGTGCAGCCCGGCAGCAATATGTCGCTTGGCATTCGCCCCGAGCACCTGCTGCCGAGCGAGGTCGCCGACGTCACGCTCGCCGGTGTGGTGCAGGTGGTCGAACAGCTCGGCCACGAAACCCAGATCCATATCCAGATCCCCGCGCTGCGTCAGAACCTGGTTTACCGCCAGAACGACGTGGTGCTGGTAGAAGAAGGTGCCCATTACGCCATCGGCCTGCCGCCCCAGCGTTGCCATCTGTTTCGCGAAGATGGTCGTGCCTGTCGCCGGCTGCATCAGGAACCGGGTGTTGAAGCACTCCAGCAAAAGCAGTGATAACAGGAGTCAAACAGAATGATTAAGCTGAAATATCCTCTGGCAGTGGCCATTGCGATGGCCATCTCCGGCCAGGCAGCGGCGGTAGATTTTAAAGGCTATGCGCGTTCAGGCATCGGCTGGACCGGCAGCGGCGGCGAGCAGCAGTGCTTCCAGGCGACCGGGGCCAACAGCAAATACCGTCTGGGTAACGAATGTGAAACCTACGCCGAATTAAAACTCGGGCAGGAGCTGTGGAAAGAGGGCGATAAGAGCTTCTACTTCGACACCAACCTGGCCTATGCCGTGTCTCAGCGTTCAGATTTCGAAAGCGTCGATCCCGGCTTTCGTGAAGTGAACGTGCAGGGTAAAAACCTGATCGAGTGGCTGCCAGGCTCTACCCTGTGGGCGGGTAAACGTTTCTATCAGCGTCATGACGTGCATATGATCGACTTCTACTACTGGGACATCTCCGGCCCGGGTGCCGGTCTGGAAAACGTCGATCTCGGCTTCGGTAAACTGTCGATGGCGGTGACGCGCAACGGTGAAGCAGGCGGCTCATACGGCTTTATCGATAACCAGCAGAACCAGGTGCCGACCATTAACGACACCTTCGACGTGCGGCTTGCCGAGCTGAATACCAACCCGGGCGGCGTGCTGGAGTTCGGCGTCGACTACGGTCGCGCCAACGTGCAGGACGGCTACTCGCTGGCCGACGGCGCCACCAAAGATGGCTGGATGCTGACCGCTGAACATACCCAGACTATCTACAACGGCTACAACAAGTTTGTCGTGCAGTACGCGACCGATGCGCTGACCTCCCAGCGTAACGGCCGTACTGAAGGTTCCAGCATTGATAACAACGGCAAAATGATGCGCTTAATCGACCACGGCGCGCTCGACTTCAATGACAAATGGGGCCTGATGTACGTGGCGATGTTCCAGGACGTGGACCGCGACAACCAGAACGGCACCACCTGGTACACCGCCGGCGTGCGCCCGATGTACAAATGGACGCCAATCATGAGCACCCTGCTGGAGTTCGGCTATGACAACGTCAAGTCGCAGGAAACCGGCGATCGCAACAGCCAGTATAAAGTGACCCTTGCCCAGCAGTGGCAGGCCGGTGACAGCATCTGGTCGCGCCCGGCAATCCGCCTGTTCGCTACCTACGCCAAGTGGGATGAGAAGTGGGGCTACGCGACGGCGGACGATACCGGCTTCACCTCCGGCACCGCCTACAACGATACCAGCGCCAAAACCTTCAGCCGCGGAAACGATGACGAAGTCACCTTCGGCGTGCAGATGGAAGCCTGGTGGTAACCCCTGCCTGACCGCATGTTTTACCCCGATGTTGCATTGCCTGGCGGCATCGGGGTTGTCCGTTTGAGGAACCTAAAATGAAAAAAAATCTGCTGTCTCTCTGCCTGATCGCCGCGCTTGGCCTCGGTGCAGCCCCGCTGTCGCAGGCGGAAACCTTCACCTCTCCGACTAACGTGGCGGTGGCACCGAGCATCCCGGCGGACGCGCTTCAGCGCCTCTCCTGGCTGCCGATGACGCCGCCTGTCTCGAACGATATCCAGCTCAACGCCTCGTCGCAGTCGCTCAACCAGGGCGAAATCACCGGCCCGGTTGCCGCCGTGACGCTGCCCGCCGATCGCGGCTCGCTGGAGATTACCCTCACCAGCGTGGTGAAGGATAAGCGCGTCTACGTGCCGAACGTGCTGGTGCTGGATGAGCAGAAACGCCCGGCGGCCTTCTATCCCGGCAGCTACTTCCCGTATGAAAAACCCGGCGTGGTGTCGATGGACCGGCTGGAGGGGACGCTGAAGCTCACCCCGGCGCTGGGCCAGAAGCAGATCTATCTGCTGATCTACACCACCCGTCAGGACCTGACCACCACCACCCAGCTGAAAAACCCGGCGAAAGCCTACGCGGAAGGGGTGGGTAATGCGGTGCCGTCAATCCCCGATCCGGTGGCGACTCACGTCAGCGATGGCCTGATCAAGCTGAAGGTGAAGGCGGAGCAGGGTAGCGGCAACATTATGATTGGCCAGGTGTTTAACCAGCCTGAACCGCAGCCGGTGGTGGTTGGCAGCAGCGCGCCAGCCAGCGCCCCGGCTCCGGCGGCGTCAGCGCCTGCAGCCAAAGGCGAACCGATGCTCAGCGATACCGAAAGCTACTTCAACCAGGGCATCCGCCAGGCGGCGAAAGCGGGCGATATCGACAAAGCCCTGCGCCTGATGAATGAGGCTGAGCGCTTAGGCTCCACCTCAGCGCGCAAAACCTTTATCAGCAGTGTGAAAGGCAAGGGCTAAGCTCTGCCCCGCCATGGGCCGCAAGGCCATGGCGGGGGGCGGCGTAAAACCCCGCACTGCTGTTGTGGCGGGATGACTGGTGCGCTGCGTTATCGGGCGCACCTTTTTTCACTCTTTTTACTGATAATATTCTTCACTTTTACCGCGCTTTGATAGGTTTGCCCCCTGGGTGTGCGATACACTCAGGCATCAAAAGTTTTACGGAGAAGTGTTATGGCTGATAACGCGCTGTCGCTGTTGCGCGCGATCAACTGGCTACCGAACTCATCACCCCTGCTAACCGCCCCCCTGCTTGACTGGCTGATGGAAGTGGATTCCATGACCCGCCGCTTTGAGCGTCACTGCCAGTGCGTGACGGTTAACCTGCTGCGTGAAGGGTTTGTTGGCGCTGAGGAAGCGGGAGAGGATGCGGCGCTGCTGCCGGATGAGTCTCAATACTGGCTGCGGGAAATCGAGCTGTGTGGCGATGGCGTGCCGTGGCTGGTGGCGCGCACCTTGGTGCCGGAATCGACCCTCAACGGCCCGGAGCAAAAGCTCCAGCAGCTCGGCACTGTACCGCTCGGGCGCTATCTGTTTGCCACCTCGACCCTGACGCGTGATTTTATTGACGTTGGCCACAGTGCTGAACTGTGGGGGCGGCGCTCGCGCCTGCGGCTGGCGGGCAAACCGCTGCTGTTAACCGAACTGTTTTTACCGCCTTCGCCGCTCTACGCAAGCCTGGAGGCCAAGTAGCATGGAGAGAACGTTGCCAATGAGTAAGCTGTCAGCATATAGCCGCCTGATGCGCATCGATAAACCGATTGGCTCGCTGCTGCTGCTGTGGCCAACGCTGTGGGCGCTGTGGCTGTCCGGCATGCAGATGCCGCCGCTCCAGGTGCTGCTGGTGTTCGTGCTGGGCGTATTCTTTATGCGCGCTGCGGGCTGCGTGGTGAATGACTTTGCCGACCGTAAAATCGACGGCCACGTTAAGCGCACGCGCGGGCGACCACTGCCGAGCGGCGCGGTCAGCAGTAAAGAGGCCAAAGTGCTGTTTGCCGTGCTGGTGCTCATCTCCTTTGCGCTGGTGCTGACCATGAACCGCCTGACTATCTGGCTGTCATTCGGTGGCCTGGCGCTGGCGTGGATGTACCCGTTTATGAAGCGCCATACCCATCTGCCGCAGGTGGTGCTCGGTGCGGCGTTTGGCTGGTCGATCCCGATGGGCTGGGCGGCCGTGAGCGGCAGCGTGCCGCTGAACTGCTGGCTGCTGTTCCTCGCCAATATCTGCTGGACCGTGGCCTACGACACGCAGTATGCGATGGTCGACCGCGATGACGACCTGAAGATCGGCGTGAAATCGACGGCGATCCTGTTTGGCCGCTTCGACAATTTGATTAACGGCGTGCTGCAGCTGGCGGCGCTGGGCCTGCTGGCGCTGGTTGGCATGCGTAGCGGGCTGGGCAGTGCCTTCTACGGGTCGATGCTGGTGGCGGCGGGGTTGTTTGTTTATCAACAGAAGCTGACCGCCCATCGCCAGCGCGAGCTGTGCTTTAAGGCGTTTCTCAATAATAACTGGGTAGGCTTCACGCTGTTCGTCGGCGTGGTGCTGGGCATCTGGCAGTAGCGGGTCGGGCATGCCCGACCCCTACAGATAACCGGTAGCGTACCCGTAGGGAACGGGCATGCCCGTCCCGCAGGCTGTCAAATTCTCAACGCAATAAAAAAGGGTCGACCGCAAAAAAAGGTCGACCCCTACACCGAACGGGTGCCCGCAGATCCTGCCGTCAGTCGTGCGCGACCGCGCTCTCAATCGTCATCCGGACTTCCTGAGTAATCAGCTCGGCCAGCAGCTGATAAACCTGCTGCGTGCGCTCGACCTGGGCGTCGCCTGAATCACTGATATAGCCCTCATCACGCAGCGTCAGCACCAGTGAAGTAAACACCGCTTTATCAAAGAACTCCGGCGCGTTAATCCCGTGCAGTACCGACAGGCGCTGGGCCATGGTGCGGCTCTCTTTCTCCAGCGTGCCGCGGTTAATTGCCGGGTTAGCGCTGAGGATCGAGAAGGTAATCGCGTAACGCTGCAGGGTTTCACGGACGCCAGCCGCCAGCAGCTGCAGCGTGCGGAAACGAGCCGGGCTCAGGCGCAGCGTGGTTTCATCGGCATTCAGCAGCCCCTGACGCGCCATCTCCGCGATCAGCGCATCCAGCACCGCAGGCAGTTCTGCAATATCCCAGCGCAGGAACAGCTCGGCCTTCAGCATCGGATAAACCACGCTCACCTGGCGCAGCAGTTCGGCGCGGTCGATCTCGCGGTGCTGCATCAGAATCGCGGCAATCAGCGACGGCAGTACCAGCATGTGATGAATGTTGTTGCGGTAATAGGTCATCAGCACCGCCTGCTCGCGCGGCAGAATGACGATCTCACCGATGCTGTCCTGCTCCAGCTCGAACTTATTCATGCTCAGCGCATGTTCCAGCAGCGCTTCCGGCGTCATATCCGGCACGGTGGAGTCCGGCGAATAGGGCACGTTGCGCAGCAGTTGGGTATAGCAGTCGAGCTGTTCAGTCAGCTGTTCACGCGTCATCGAACGCTGGCGCGAGGCCAGCAGCGCGGTTACGCACAGGTTCATGGCATTAGCGGCACCGGCGTTGTTGATGCGCACCATCACTTTCTGGGCGATATCGTTAACGGCCGGGGTCAGCCACGCCGGGCGCTGGGCTTCGATAGGGTCGATTGCGTCACGCCACTCCGGCACCTGCTGGTTAAGGTAGGAGACCAGCGGCAGCGGCTCACCGAAGTTAACGTAGCCCTGACCGAGGTTGCGCAGCTTACGCAGCCCGCGCACCATCGACATAAAGCCCTCTTTCTCTTTAGTCGCACCGCGCAGCTCTTTGGCGTAAGTCCCCACTTCCATCACGTGCTCGTAACCGATGTAGATGGGCACCAGGGTGATGGGGCGATTACCGCCGCGCAGCATCGCCTGAATGGTCATCGACAGCGTGCCGGTTTTCGGGTCGAGCAGGCGACCGGTACGTGAACGGCCACCCTCAACGAAATACTCCACCGAATAGCCACGGGTAAACAGCTCGCCGAGATACTCACGGAACACCGTGGAGTAGAGCTTGTTGCCCTTAAAGGTGCGGCGAATAAAGAACGCACCCAGGCGGCGGAAGATCGGACCGGCTGGCCAGAAGTTCAGGTTGATACCGGCAGCGATATGCGGCGGCACCAGACCCTGGTGATACAGCACGTAAGATAGCAGCAGGTAGTCCATATGGCTGCGGTGGCAGGGGACGTAAACAATTTCGTGCCCGTCCTGCGCCAGCTGGCGCACGCGCTCGCCGCCATTAACGTTGATGCCCTGATACAGCTTGCTCCACGTCCAGCCCATAATGCGGTCGGTGAGGCGAATCGCCTCGTAGGAGAAGTCGGCAGCAATCTCTTCCATCAGCTCAACGGCGTTCTGCTGGGCTTTTTCGTGGGAGATTTTCTTACTGCGCGCTTCATCCTCCACCGCCTTGGCGATAGCTTTCGACTGCAGCAGCTTATTGAACAGGTCCTGACGCACCGGCAGGCGTGGCCCGACGGCAGCCAGACGCTGGCGGGCAAAGTGCATCCGCGCCACGCGGGCCAGCTTCTGGGCAATAATCTTGTCGGTGCCGTGCTCGGTGGCCATATGGCGTAAAGAAACCATCGGCGAGAAGCGCACAAAGCTGTCGCGGCCCAGCCACAGCACCGCAAAGAATTTCTGAATGCCGTTCAGCATCCGCAGATGTGGCTGCGCATCGCCTTGAACCTCGCGGCCCGGCGAGCGCCCGAACATCACCGATACCGGCACCATCTGCACATCCAGGTCCGGATGGCTGCGGTGCAGGTCGAGATATTCATGGAACAGCTTGACGGACTCAAGGTTCGGCACGAAATAGGGGAATACGCGTGGGCCGTCATGGATAAACACATGACGTGGCAAAACGGCCCCGTCTATCTCCAGCGGTTCCAGCGGATCGGGGAGATCCTGCTTGCGGCACTGCTCTCGCAGTGCAAGGAGATCGGCCTTTGAATCATAAGGCAGTACATACATAATAGGGCGCGACGTATCCAGCCCGAGCTCGGCAACCGGCTCGGCGGGGATCGCCTTGCTTTTTACCAGAAATTTAACTGGTAGATTCAATAAGTTATAATATAAATTACGCCAACCTGACATAGACAACATGAAGCCTCTTGTTAGCAAAGCGCCGCAAGCATACCAGAAAGCGCCAACAGATTCTGTGGTGTTGCAAAATGTGCGCCACCCAGACATTGACGTTCAACATCGCAAAGGGTTCCCTGATTATGACAAATAACGTCACCGGATTGACTCGAATTATAAAAGCTGCGGGCTATTCCTGGAAAGGATTACGCGCGGCATGGCAGCATGAAGCTGCGTTTCGCCAGGAGGCTATCGCCGCCATTGTTGCCATTGTTGTTGCCCTGTGGCTCGACGTGGACGCCATCACCCGGGTCCTGCTGGTCGGCTCGGTGGTGCTGGTGATCATCGTTGAGGTGCTCAATAGCGCCGTCGAAGCGGTGGTTGACCGCATCGGCAGTGAAATTCACCCGCTGGCCGGCCGGGCGAAAGACATGGGTTCGGCAGCGGTATTGCTGACGATTTTGCTGGCTGTTTTTGTCTGGATCATGCTGTTAGTGCCGCATTTGCGATGAGTTTTCCAAAATTTGCAACAAACTGAATTTTGACCAACTTTAGGTTTTCATCGCGCAAATACCTGTATATACTCACAGTCGACTGTATAAACAACCAGGGGGCGGGATGAAAGCACTAACGGCAAGGCAGCAGCAGGTTTACGACCTGATTCGCGACCACATTAACCAGACCGGCATGCCGCCGACACGGGCAGAGATTGCTACGCAGCTCGGTTTCCGTTCCCCGAATGCCGCTGAAGAACACCTTAAAGCTTTGGCGCGTAAAGGCGTGATTGAGATTGTTTCAGGTGCTTCACGCGGTATCCGCCTGATGATGGAAGAAGAAGACGGTCTTCCGCTGATTGGCCGCGTCGCCGCAGGTGAACCGCTGCTGGCGGAGCAACATATCGAAGGCCACTATAAAGTGGACCCTGACCTGTTTAAACCGGGCGCCGATTTTCTGCTGCGCGTCAGCGGGATGTCGATGAGAGATATCGGCATCATGGATGGCGACCTGCTGGCGGTTCACAAAACTGAAGACGTGCGTAACGGCCAGGTGGTGGTTGCCCGTATCGATGATGAAGTGACCGTTAAGCGCCTGAAGCGCCAGGGAAATACCGTGCAGCTGCTGCCGGAAAACCCGGAATTCCAGCCTATCGTGGTTGACCTGCGCAGCCAGACGCTGACCATCGAAGGTCTGGCCGTCGGCGTGATCCGCAACGGCAACTGGCTGTAGCAGTTACCCCCTCTAAGCGGGTCGGTGATGACCGACCCCTGTGAAATCCGGGTACCGCACCATGCGACTCCTCACTACAGCTGATAAACACCTCTGGCGGCTGGCGCTGCCGATGATCCTCTCCAATATCACCGTGCCGCTGCTAGGCCTGGTGGATACCGCGGTGATTGGCCACCTCGACAGCCCGGTCTACCTGGGCGGCGTTGCGGTCGGCACCACCGTGACCAGCTTCCTGTTTATGCTGCTGCTGTTCCTGCGTATGAGCACCACCGGGCTGACCGCGCAGGCGTTTGGCGCGCAGGACAAACCCGCGCTGGCGCGCGCGCTGATGCAGCCGCTGCTGCTGGCACTGCTCGCCGGGCTGCTGTTCATCATCCTGAAAACGCCGCTCACTCAGCTGGCGCTCACTCTGACCGGCGGCAGCGAGGCGGTGCTGCACCAGGCGGCGTTGTTTATGCAGATCCGCTGGCTCAGCGCCCCGGCAACGCTGGCTAACCTGGTGCTGCTCGGCTGGCTGCTGGGCGTGCAGTATGCGCGTGCGCCGGTGATCCTGCTGGTGGTCGGTAACCTGGTGAATATTCTGCTCGACCTGTGGTTCGTTATCGGGCTGGGGTGGGGCGTGCAGGGCGCGGCGGCGGCCACCGCGATTGCGGAGTACGTCAGCTTTATTGTCGGGCTGCTACTGGTGTGGCGGGTGATGATACTGCGCGGCCTGTCGCTGCGCCTGCTGCTCAATGCCTGGCGCGGAAACCTGGCGCGCCTGCTGCGTCTTAATCGCGATATCATGCTGCGCTCGCTGCTGCTGCAAATCTGCTTCGCCTCGCTGACCCTCTTCGGGGCGCGGCTCGGCAGCGACGTGGTGGCGGTCAATGCAGTGCTGCTGATGTTCCTGACTTTTACCGCCTATGCGCTCGACGGCTTTGCCTATGCGGTGGAAGCCTGCTCCGGCGAAGCCTACGGCGCCAGCAACAGCCAGCGCCTGCTTAGCGTCTGGCACGCTGCCTGCCGCCAGTCGGTGGTGGTAGCCATCGCCTTCTCGTTACTCTATGCGCTGTGCGGCGAGCAGATAGTCGCGCTGCTGACCTCGCTGCAGCCGCTGCAGCAGCTGGCCGATCGCTATCTCTGGTGGCAGGTTGTGATGCCGCTGGCGGGAGTGGGATGCTATCTGCTGGACGGGATGTTTATTGGCGCCACGCGCGCCAGCGAGATGCGCAACGGCATGGCGATAGCCGCGGTCGGTTTTGCCCTGACCCTGTGCAGCGTTCCGTGGTTGGGCAATCACGGGCTGTGGCTGGCAATAACCGTGTTCCTGCTGCTGCGCGGCATTACGCTGTGGATTATCTGGCGCAGGCACTGGCGCAACGGCACCTGGTTCGCTCAGTGAAACATTTGTTTACGTCTTCCGCCGCTGCGCTACCCCTATGATGTATTAGGGTTTTTCTCTACTTTATGGCTTTTTTATCAGGGGTTGTGGCAACGAGACCGAATTTCTCTACTACAATTATCTCTACGTTAAGCACTTAACCAGATATTTGACTGGTTTTAAGTGGGATTCTTAACCATAAAGCTGTTTTAACCCAAGGTAGAGGAAAGAGATTATGAATAAAGACGAAGCCGGCGGTAACTGGAAACAGTTTAAAGGTAAAGTGAAAGAGCAATGGGGTAAGTTGACGGATGACGACCTGACCGTGGTTGAAGGTAAACGCGATCAGCTGGTCGGCAAAATCCAGGAGCGCTACGGCTATCAGAAAGATCAGGCCGAAAAAGAGCTCAAAGACTGGGAAACCCGTAACGATCATCGCTGGTAAGCGACGAACGACAGTAGTACCAGCTCCTACCCAGGCACATGGATGTGCCATCCCCTGACCATTCCCACCAAAATTTATTAACGCCCGCGCTTTTTACTCTGCACGCTATGATCGTGCTGGCACACATCCTGATGGGTGCAGGCTTCAATCTCACCACACTTCTGACAAAATCCATGCGCTTCAATCACGCTGTGCCCAAGGGTAAAACCTGACTTCAGGGCCAAAGATTTCAAGATATCTTCCACGCCATCCGCATGCTGCTCGCTCACGGAACCGCAGCGATCGCAAATCAACATCGCTGAGGTGTGCGAAGGCTCTTCAAAATGGTGGCAGACCACGTAGCTATTGGTCGACTCGACGCGGTGGATAAACCCCTGCTCCAGCAGGAAGTCCAGCGCCCGATAAATAGTCGGGGGTTTTGCCTGAGGTTCAGAGACGCGCAGCAGGTCCAGCAGGTCATAGGCGCTGATCGCCCCATTCTGTTCGCTCATCAGGCGCAGCACTTCAAGGCGCTGTGGCGTCAGGCGCACGCTACGCTGCTGGCAAATCACTTCAGCCTGCGTCAGGATTTTTTCTGCACTGGTAATATTCATGGATCCCCCTCAGGCAAGATAGGATGTTATTTTATCACGTCTGCCAGCAAACGCCGAGTTTGCCATTTTTACCCTGCCAATCCTGTATAAATGACTGGTATTGCCGATAAGCTAAGCTGATAAAGAACGTTTAATCAGTGGCGGCTTAACGATCAGGTCCAGATTTTTTTTGATTAACACAACTAATCTGATTTGCAGCGCTTAGCGTTTATGACTACCTTTTCATAGGGCCAGATGCGTTTTTACCGCGAAGTCACAGTGTAAAAATGCTCAACTGTTAGCGTGTTAACAGATTAATAAAATGGCAATGACCTGAAAAGCCCACTCATTTTCTCTCAATTCACAGCAATGAAATGCTGCCTGTATGTCCATCATTCAGGCATGACGGTTGTGCGCGCGTTTTTCGCATTCGCTTTTACATTTTCTATGGTGGATTCTGGGTAAATGGCTAATACATTCAAAAAGTTGATCGGGGTTTCCCGGCCTGTGGTGTTACCCGCTCTGTTTCTGGCGCCTTTCAGCGTGATGGCCGCCGGCAACTATTTCGACGCCCGTAACGATGCAATGGGCGGCACCGGCGTGGCTTCTTCAACCTACGGTTCTGCGGTGCTGGCTAACCCAGCCCTGATGACCAAAGCGCAGCCGGAGGATAATGTCAGTATCATCCTGCCTGCGGCCGGTGCGCAGATCAGTGACAACGATAAGCTGATCGACAAAGTTGACGATCTGACCAACTCCGTCGACGGTTATCGTGACCTGCTGAATAACTTCGTCTTCCCCACCGACATTCCGCGTATCCAGGCCGCGGCGGGCGATTTAGCTAACCGGCTGGAGGATATTCGCGGTGAGAAAGCATGGGGGCAGGCCGGTGCGGCATTTGCCGTGACGGTGCCGAATGATGTGCTGACCTTTGCCCTGGTGACCAAAGCCTACGGAACGGCCTCAGTCAGTAGTGAAATCAGCCAGAGCGATATCGACAACCTGAACGCGGTTGCCGGGGGAGGCTTGCCGTCATCGCTGGATCTCACTTCCGTCGGTCTGGGCCGGGGTGCCATCGTCTATGATTTCGGTGTGGCAATGGCGCGTGAATTTGATATCGGAGGCCACCCGGTGTCGTTTGGTGTGACGCCGAAACTGCAGAAAACCACGCTGTATAACTACAGCGCCTCGGTGTATACCTACGACAAGTCAGACTTCACCGACGGTCGTTACAAGAACAACAATACCGGCTTTAACCTTGACGCCGGGGTCGCCACCGATCTCGGTGACAACTGGACGTTCGGCCTGAGCGGGCAGAACCTGATTTCGCGTGATATCGACACCAAAGAAGTGAACGGTTATATCGATACCTACCAGATCCGCCCGCTGGTCACTTCCGGCGTGTCGTTCCACACCGAGCGTCTGACCACCGCGCTGGATGTTGACCTGACGCCAACCAAACGCTTTAAGTCAATGCAGGACAGCCAGTACGCCTCGGTCGGTGCAGAATATCGTCTGCTGAGCTGGCTGCAGCTGCGCGCCGGCTATCGCGCCGATATGAAATCGAACGATACCAACGTGTTCACCGGTGGTTTCGGTATTTCACCGTACAACAAGGTGCATCTGGATCTCGCCGGTATGGCGGGTAAGGACAACACCTGGGGCGCGGTGGCGCAGCTGAACTTTACCTTCTGATTTGCGGTACTTGTAAGGGCAGAACTTCTACTTCGTTCAGCCCGCAGGCTTGATACATCGGGACGACCGGAAAAAAGGTCGTCCCCTACAGGATCACTCCCCGCCGTGCTATCATTGCGCACAATATCGTCACCCCTTCTGATACAGAGTTAGCGCTTTTCATGACCGAGAAATTACCTGCACACCGCTTTTCCATTGTCCCAATGCTCGATAGGACTTACTGCTAAATAAAATCAATTAGTTACAGGTTTGTGGTGTCCTATTGGTGTCCTCGCATTACAGCTTTATCTGTTCTTGCTAAGCTTTCCTACCAGTCTGCCGATAGGTTTATTAGGGATAAAATTTTTGTCCGCATTTATCCGCTGATAAGTTTGAAAGCAAATGTTAACATGTCTTAATCGATTACTTTTTGGTTGTCTCAATGCTTTCTTTAAACGAAGTAGCACAACTGACTTATACTACGTTCCAGTACTACATGGATCAGCGTGGGATTAGCCTTGCTGTAGGGCCGTTAACCGATGCAGATGCCAACCTGCTAAGTAGGGCTTACGGGGATTTGAATTGGGATTGGTACATCACTACAGTCAGCAATCGAGACGATTGTTTCGGCCTTAGCCTCAAGTTGATGACCTCTCGCGAGCACAAACTGATTGAGAGTTCTCCAGCTGGCGTGTCATTGTCTACTTACAGCATTAACACCAAGACTTTTGACATCCATGCTGTTGAAAGCTTCGTCAGGGACTCGGAAGATCACCCATTGCGCCGACGGATGGTTTTGTATACTCTATACGCCGCAGTGATTTTTATGAACCAGGCTGGTGGTGAAGTGATCCGTATCATTGAGCCAGTAGAGGATAAAATCGCTTATTACGAATCCTTTGGATTCGAGATGAGTGAAAGCTGTGCTTACGTTATGACATGCACCTTGGCGAAGTTACAGGAAACCTTGGCTCGCATGGCTGACTGAGAATCGTCTTGAAAACCTTCGTGATGCACTCCATATGTTATAGTGTATCTGTGAAATGTAGTTGTAGCCTGAAAAGAGCTTGGCAGCTACCGAGCGAATCTTCTGCCGTTACGATTGTAACGATAGGTGAAAACAGGCTATGGCACGTCTGATATGTATTAGACTTAGGGTGTGAACGTTAGCACGCATCGCTGTCGTACATTGAAGACGCTACCTCGTTTAATATCTGGAATATGAGATTCCATTGAGGTGTTCTATGAAAATGCATCAAGAGCGTATGTTTGATACGATCCAAACTTACAAAAAAGCTGGTGAGGCTCTGGATTTCCTTATGAAAATTGGTCCTGCACTAGACGAAAAGGCACAGGCTCCTAGCCAAGAAAAGCAGGGCCGTCGCCGTTGCCGTGAAGCCGCATAGATGTAAATCGTCTTCATGAACCAATAAAAACCTCGCTTCGGCGGGGTTTTTTGCTTTTAGGCATTACCACTTATGTTCTTTGCTCACAACTTAACTGCAGCCAAAAAAAAAGGCAGCCTTTCGGCTACCCTTGAGGTCATTGCATCTTTTGCAACTCGTCTTTTGCTTCCTTCCTTCGCTTATCAATAAACTCCGCCAGGTGCGAAACATGCACCATGCGCGGTGATCTCTGATAGCTGCGATCCGGAAAGTCGCGAGGAGCAATTGGCCACCGCGCCGGGTTGATACCAGGGGACGACCGGAAAAAAAGGTCGTCCCCTACAGGATCACTCCCCGCCGTGCTATCATTGCGCACAATATCGTCACCCCTTCTGATACAGAGTTAGCGCTTTTCATGACCGAGAAATTACCTGCACACCGCTTTTC